>Ga0233433_10004560_pt1 | contig 10620 bp, 7 predicted proteins | sample SI_122_August201_5_FD_179868 | JGI IMG/M metagenome (GOLD analysis project Ga0233433, IMG submission 179868) | Seawater microbial communities from Saanich Inlet, British Columbia, Canada - SI_122_August2016_100_MG | ecosystem: Environmental > Aquatic > Marine > Inlet | place: Canada: British... | reverse complement strand
CTGGGTAAAGTTCGGACAAATGTATTTCATCCACAGCTGGAATCCGGGCGCCCGCCAATATTATGCATACCAGGAAGATTTGGGGGACTACGCAGGCAAAGTCATCAAGGCGCGGCTTTGACACCTCGGTTTACGCTATAGAAAACACGGCGGCAAGACGGGTGAAGAATTAAAAGCTGAAGGGAAATGACATTTGTCAAAAACCGTCAAGCACAAGTTAGGCATCAAACTGGGATACTAATTCTCCTCGAAAAAATGTTGGCGAATGTTAGCGGCTTGAAGAAAAGCCATTTGCCGAAAACCCATAACAAACTGATGACCAATGTTATGCGCTCGTGGTGGAATTGGTAGACACGCAACCTTGAGGTGGTTGTGCACAAAAAGCGTGAAGGTTCGAGCCCTTTCGAGCGAACCCATACTAGGCTTCAATGACTTAGGATTTTAGGAGGTCAAAGTTACACCAAATGTTACACCATTTTCTCTGATGTTCATTGATGTCAGGAATGTTTATTAGTGTTTCAGTGAGCGTTATTGTTCTACTTGTTTTCTTTATTCTCTAGAGAGCAGCACCCCACCCCGGAAATGGATCTCATTCATGACTATGACCCTCTCTGAAAAAATAATCTCTCAAAAAACTGAATAATTAACTCCCTTCGCCTGAGCCCCGTACACGCTTTGTTTTGAGAGTAAGTCAATGTTTGGCGTCTAATGAAATTTTTAGTCGCAACAGTCGAAATCGGTTCAACCCAAGTCATCAATAAAGACAACTCATTTATAACACTTAGTAGATTTGGGACATTAAAAACAGATATTTCTTTACTGTCGCTAATAATTGAAAAAATCGGCAATTCTCGAGAAATTTTGATTTTAGTTTAAACTATGCGAAGTTGTGATTGGTTAATTTTTAATTGCAGATGATAAATTTTAGAATCTTTTTCTCATTTTTAACTTTCGCTTACATTACATCCCCAAAGGCAAATGACCCCAAGGATTTGGATTTGTTAGGGATTAAAATAAATTATGGAAATGGCAGTTGGGTAAATCCCAACGAGAAGATTTTTAAAATTAAAGATCCCTCTACTTGGTTTACCAGGAGTTATATTCGACATTACATACAGGGTTCTAATGAGCTAAGAAACTCTGTAATTGATCTTAACTGGAAAGGATTATATGAGGCTTCTAAAGGATCAAAGAAAATTCCGATGAATGAATTCATAGCAATTCTAGACTACAAAAGAGCTTACAAGTGCATAAAAAGACACCCAGAAGGTATTATTGGTACAACCACATTAGCGCTAAACACTGCATCTAATTCAGTGAAAAATATTTTTATGATTATGAAAACAACATTTAAGTCAGTAAAATTAGTTTCAATTGGTCTAAAAAAAATACGGCGTTAGTAAGTGGTTCTACAGATACCCGTTTTTTTTGTGATGCTTTGAAGTAAGAGGTGACGAGGTCTTCAACTGAGTGAGTTAACGGTAGTTTTGGTTACATTCATTGAGCGCCAGAATTTAATGTTACCTATTTGTACTATGAGAAAGAAGTTAGTGGGGTAATTGGGGCCTAAAACGACTAAGTAGCCTACACTCCATGTCAAAACTGCTCGATTGTGCTATTTATTTCCCTTTAGCCATTAATCATCTAAGTACAAAGCTTTTTTGCACCATATTTGTCTTTAATAAAAAGTGTGTTAATTTTTGTTTTGTGAAATATTTACTTTCATTTTTAATGCTTGCAGTGACAACAGATACTTTTGCCAATATAAAATTACTTGATAGTGCGGTTAAATTTTCTAGTTTAGACTGGAATATTGTAAACGATACTGTAATGGGAGGCAGATCATCTAGTCGGTGGTTCAGTAATTCTTCTACTACTTCTACTTTTGAAGGGTTTCTTTCTCTTCAAAACAACGGGGGATTTGCTTCCGTCAGACATGATTTGGATAAAATAAATCTAACGAACACAGAAGGTATATATCTGAAGGTAAAAGGAGACGGTAGAAAATATCAATTTAGAATTCGTTCTCAAGCTTCCAGATGGGCCAATTACTCTCAAGAATTTAAAACTAAGGAAGGTATAGATCAGACATTCTATCTTCCATATAAAGACTTTAAAGCCGGATGGAGAGGGAGAAGTTTAACAGATTTACCAATTTTAACAGGTAAGGATATTAAGGGGATCGGGTTTTTTTTAGGAGACAAAATAGAGGGAAAATTTAAGTTGGAAGTCAAAGATATTGCAGCAATCACTCAGAATTCATATTCTATCATTTATAAAAATAATCTAATTATTGGCGCCAAGGCCCCAGTGCCAAGCAAACAAGATAAACAATTTGACCCAATGACAATTGATACTCAAGAAGTCAAAACGGATTAAAAAAACAACCGACGTTCATTTTAGTGATGACTTTAAGTACTCTTCGATATTAGTACTAGAAGTTAAAATTTTCTGATTAATCGACGTTTAAACTACTCTCCCAATGGCTAAACTTTGTCGGTAATATTTCTCGATATAAGCCGGAGGGATTTACCCATAGTTTACTTGCCCTTAATTATAGTGAGAATAAACAGAGTAGTGTCACAAACATGAACCTCTACGTTTCTCTGTGCGTAGAACAACACCTGCCCATCCCCAGACATGGAGAATTCAATAGGTCACAAAAGCTGCCCTATGCCTCACTGGAACACAACCCAGCAGTGGGAAATTCGCAGAGCCAAACTGCACCCACCCGGACAACAGCCCCAAGAGAGGCTGACTCCTTAAAAGATTTTTTTTGTATTACTAAAAAAAAACCACTTTGCCAAGCAGGAATCCTGCCTTGCGGTTTAACGACAAACAGTAACGACCAAGAAGGCTGCTTCATACAAAGGAGTTCGTCCATACTCATCTTTCGCATTCACATCCGTACCAGCATTTAAGTGTTACTTTACGGGTTCGATGTTTCTTTTTCAAGCAGCTTTGTGAATTCAGATGTGTGGTGCTTTGTATGTCGGCGGTTCTGGATTCGCTTCCGGTGCAGGAATCAACTGCTACGATTTTCCACACCCCACAACCAGCAACAAGGCTCGATTGTAGTGAGTTGGAGTTGTTTAATATGATGATTATTGTTAATGAACCGACAACGGAAATTACATAGCTTGATCTGATGCTATAAGAAGATAATATATCTATACGTTAATAAATATAGGTAAACATGTTAAGCACTACACTCCAAGAATGCTTTTTAAGGTCTGCATAACAAGTGGATTGGGGTGACGCTTTTGGCTAGGGTGATATTTGACTAAGTCACAAACTTTGTGATTTTAGACATGTGTACAAATTATTCACATGTATAGCAATCGGTTTACTAGGTTCAGTAGCAACGTGCGGACAGGACATAGTAGAAGTCGCAAGTAAATCAGGTAAATTTGTCCTTTTACTAGAAGCTGCAAAGAAAGCACAGTTAGTGGAAGCGCTCAAGTCTGATGGACCGCTAACAATATTTGCACCAACTGACGAAGCATTTGCTAAACTTCCCAAGAAAACTTTAAATCAACTACTACAGCCTGAAAACATCGGTATGTTGCAAACTGTTCTAAAATATCATGTTGTTTCCGGCAAGTTTAAAAGCAACAATTTGCCAATATTACCATTAACGACTCTTGCTGATCAAGATGTAAACTTTTCTGTTTCAGATGAAACGGTATTTATTAATAAATCTAAAATAATACAAGTAGATATTGAAGCCACAAATGGTATTGTTCATGTAATTGACACGGTTTTAATACCGGAACTACCTTCAATTATGCCCACTGTTAAAGCACTTATATCTAAATCAATCAGTATGGGGGTTCCACAATTTAACCATGGTAATCACTCAGCCTGTGCTGGTATATATGAGATGACTCTTCTGTGCTTGTCGATGTTGCCAGAGAACCAATTAGATTCTGAAAACAAACAGTTAGTCTTAAAATCTATTAAAAGCCTTTCAAAATTAGACTCAGATACGGAAAAATCTTGGGCGGCTCGTAAATGCCTTGATCAAGTAATGGCTTCATTAAAATAACTCAAAATATGTGAGTGATGGTGTAGGAAATTACAATGCAGAGAGTAGAGGGCTTTTATGCCCTAAGTGTTCACATGTAAACCCGAATAATTTAATATTGTGTGAATACTGTAAAACGGGACTCTTTACAAAATGCCGACAGTGCGGATTCTTAGTGCAAAACTGTTTGTCTTTTTGTAATAGGTGTAATTACACTTTAAATGAAACTTGGTTACAAAAAATTAAAATGGTGATTATCCGTAGACTTGTAAACATACTCAAGAAATAATAAATACATTTTACTCAAACATTATTTCGACAATATCTTATTAAAGTACATTCCGGTTAGTCGCCCAGACTAACTCTTCTAACGGACCAGTTTAAGTAACCTCGACCACACTCTTCAGTCGCTTCGCCATAACAACTGCACCTTTTTCAAAAAACTCGGCGGCTTCCTTCTTGCCGTATTCGACTGCAATAAAGAAAGAAGTTTTGCAAACCTTGTTCTTCAAATCAACATCCGCACCTGCAGCGATATGCTATTTGACGGCTGCTATGTTTCTGTTATAGGCAGCTTCGCGCATTGATGACTCTCCACACCCCACAACCGGACGGCTGCGATTGTTGTGATTAGTAGCTGTTTCATTTGCCTTCAGCTTTCAATTCTTTACCCATCTTGCCGCCGTGTTTGCGGAGGACGTCGGCGGTGTCGTTGTGGAGCGTGCCATCAACCCAATCCAGGGGTGTATAACCATCATTAGTCTTCGCATTCACGTCGGCACCCTTGTCGATTAGCCGTTCGACGATTTCCTTGTTGCCTTCTCCAGCCGCATTATGCAAAGGAGTCCAATCAGTGTCACTCTTCGTATTCACATCCGTGCCAGCGGCCAAGTGCTGTTTAACGGCTTCGATGTTTCCGTCTTTTGCGACCTTGTAAATTTAAATTTTTAGTGGTTTTGGCTCCCAAAAAAAACCATTAAAAGCTCGGCTGAAATAAAAATTACGAGGCCGTCTGTGAACCGCGTACCAACTGCGATATTAAAGTTGTGCTTTATAGGCCTGAGAGAAAGTAATGGCAGCAGACATACAAGACATCACAATTACATAAACGGCGTGATGGTGTCGTTAAACAGGTATAGGAAGATTTAGTTGCCTTTCGCTTTCAATTCTATAGCTGGCTAGGTGGTTTACTTGGCCAAGCGACATAAAAAGAGGCCGGGCACTTGGCCCGGCCTCTGGTGTGTGTCCTCTTCTTTGGTTAACTCACCAAATTAATTAACAGCTCTTCCGTACTGTTGCACCTGATCCGCAGGTATCGTCAGTGGACTTGGTGCATCCACATTCTCCCACGGACCATTAACAGTCGGCGCCGACTGTAGTGTGCCTTCAAAGCTGATCGTCACCGTACCGTCTCCGTTGTTTACAACGCTTAGCGCCGGCACGGCACCGCCGCCAATACCGGCGGCGGCTGCCAAGTCCGCTATCTCCGCACCACTAAGAGCTGAATTGTAAGCCGCCCACTTGTGCATCACGCTTCCATCGCCCATCGGGTCAGTGTTCGTCTCGATTCTTGCTCCCATCACCTTCACCTCGCCTGCAAACTCGAAGTTACCATCCAACACTCCCACATGGTCACCATCCACATAAAGACGGGTTTCCCCTGCGGCCGTGTCGTTCACTAACACGACATGCACATCACGATCGAACACAGATGCGACGCTCTTGCCCTCAACCGCCGTGAACAGATTGTCGGCAACTCCGAATACTGTTGTACCGAAGACACCCTGTTCATTCCATTGATCCAACTTGAAGGCAAAAGCATTATTACCTGCTATGGCCGTCGATGCCCCTGCCTTGGTTGCATTAAAGAAGAACTCGTAACTGGCATCTCCTGACAGATCACCGAAATCAACAACCGTCGGCTCCGTCAGCGCGCCGGCTGCAGCCGTACCCAGCAGTTCGATCTCGGCTATTTGCATGCTGTTTGCAGCACCTGCATTGGCCACTGTCGGGAAGACCACCCGATAGGTCGTGTAGGCCGTGCTGTTATCGAAGCTCACCTCTTGGCGCTCGAAACGCTCACCAAATGCGGCAATATCTCCGGTGGCAATCTCAGTAAACGTCGCCCCGCCATCATTGGATCCCGACAGGACAAAGCTTGCCGGATCACGCTCCGGAGCATCATTGGCCGATGTCAGACCCAACCCGGTCACCACTCCACCACCGGTGGTGATGGTCAGGCCGGTATCCAACTTGTCGAAGTTCAGATACTTCGTTGACGAATCGTTATCGATCGCCAGCCCGGCATGCTCACCCGCCGGGTGATTATCAGAGGTCGGCACAGCCGCGTCACCAGCAGCGCTGATGTCAACCAGGTCGTCATCACCACCCCCATCACCACCCCCATCACCCACATCAAGAACGATCCTAAAGTTGTCGATGAATTGGTTGGCATTGGCACCGCCCGTCCGGCCACCAAAGGCGATCCGTGCATTTTCGATGGGTTCAAAGTCCTCAATATTGACCGCGTCATGAATCAGTTCGTCGTTGTAGAAGAGGGTGAGGTCTCCGGCAGTGGTCAGTTCAATATGAACCGGCCACCAACCATCGGTATCCAAAGTGGAGTCTGCCTGGGTTCCCATCGGAACGGTGGCAATTTGCGTACCGCCAAATTCGATTTCTATTGAAGGGGCTCCGTCGCCATTATCCCAGTTGTCGAAGTTGACGTTCAATCCCAAGCCTCGGCCAGCCTCTGAGAATGCCTCAAAAGGCTCAAGGTCATCGGATATGGCCATGCTGATACCGTCGGCCTGCGTATCCGTTCCACCGTCCATCAAAATGTCGAAGTCTATGATGAAACTCGAGACTGTTCCGATCTCCGGACTGAGCCACCCGCCTAATTGACTGTTGAGAGCCCGGGTTATAACCAAAGCCCCGCTGTCATCTACTCCTTCATCCTCGCTGTGCTCAGCATTCCCGGCAACCTCGGATCCTTCCGGCAATCCATCGTTGAAATCCCAAGTGATGCCAGGCTCAGACGTTTTCCGAATGATCATGCCACTAACACCACCGGTATTGTCTTCCAGGTGTTTGTACCAGAGAGGTTGACCCGCAATCACATTCACCTCGACTGTGGCGCTGCCTTGGGCGAAATTACCTGTGTTTTCTTCTTCAGGCTCTTCCCCTACCCAGATCTTGGCAACTTGATTTCCATCCGTCGTGCGGCCTTCGAAAACCGTGACGTTGTAGAGCCCTGCTGAAAGACCATCAATTCGCATGCGTGCTGTAGTGCCTGCCGTGTCGGTAATCTTGAAGAAGTAGTCGTTGCGCGCCTCCTGAGGTACAACTACACCATCGTGATCGGCGTCCTCACCTGGCTGCGCAGGATTGTTCGGGTTAAACCCATCGTCGAGCGCAGTGATCGTGACACCGTCCCCCAAATCTGCCGCTTCATCCATGACGAGGTTGTCAAGCGAGATCCACGGATCTGGTGACGAGCCGGCTGAATTAGCGGCCGTGCCGCCGAAGTCGATGAGAAAACTTGCTAGTGTTGGCGCTGGCTTTGTCACTTTCACTTCAAAACTCCATTCGGCGGAGCGTTCAGTCCCATTAGACTCCTTAAAAGATACGATGGCAGTATTGACCTCTCCCGCCAAATTGCCATCTGGAGTATGGGCGATCGTCACAACGTCACCACTCTTGGACACATCCACAGCGACATCCTTCCCATTCACGCTCATCTTCACTGAAGACTGATCCACACTCGTGGCTGAACCATTTTCAATCACAACTTCAATCGATGAAGAGGGATCAACCCTTTTCTCGGAAGAAGCCGGCATAATCGAGACCACGGCTGCTCGACCTGTGCTTGCATCCCTTTCTGTTATTTGTTCATCAACAGTCGCTCCTTTCGGGATAAAAGCCTTGATCGCTCCTTCCACGTCAGGATCGTTGATGAGAACCTTCTCTCCATCGACTAGAGAGAAAATCTCAATATTGGCTCCACCTCCGCCTTCGAACCAAAGAACGCGGAACGGATAGAGGCCAGCTTTTGTAACTAAAATGTCAAAAACGCTATCTGAAGCACCTCGACCTCCATCGAAAACCCCTAGTTCCTGGGACAAAATATCGTTGTAATTCACACCTATTGTGGCCCTGAAACCGTCGTCAGAGTTCACACCTAAAGTATAGGCCCCTTCATCCAATTGGAGCAATGCAATGTACTCGCCCGCAATGCCATCTGTGGAATCATACCAACCAGGGATGCCGGGGATAGACTCATCCTCGTATCCGTTGTTTGTGCTGAAGTTGCCCACTGGTGCCGGAGCATCCTGATTCTGGTTCACCCACTCAACCCAAACCGGATAATAGGACCAACCCTCCTCTGCATCTAAATCAGCCTCGTTCAACCACGGCTCCTCAAAGTCCGGGTCAATGAACTCTCCGTTAAGCTGCTTCTCAGCATTGGCTACGCTATTGTTATGCAAACTGTCTTTTCCTGTTTGCTCAATAGAAATCTGGGTGATATTGGCAATAAACCCGGATTCACCCTTAACCGAATCAGATACAATCGAATCCGCATTTAAGATTAAATAATTCGGGACCGAAAAGGACAGTGTCTTGACGTGTACAGTTCCCTTTTCATCGGTGTATGTCAGTTCAATGGTATGGTCACTCCCAGACGCAAGTGGAGCATCTGTAGAATAAGCAATGGTGGTCTCTCCATCGCTCTTCGACTTGTTTACCGCCACATCCGATCCATCGAACTTAGCCTCAGCACTATCAAGATCAAGACCGTTGCCTTCCGCGTCTACCAAGGAAACCGAAAACCCATTCGCGGCTCCTTTAAAAGAACTAATAATCGGCCCGGATGGCTTGAACACCTTGACATAAAAGTCATCCACCCAATGTGCCGCGTTTGCTCCACCGGTGCGCCCGGCAAACAGCCACTGTGGCGCTGTCAACGCCGGCCAACCGGTCGGCAACTCTTCGTTGATCATCTCGTACCCCTTGTAGTTGATTATGATTCTACCGCCGAACACCTTAAGACTGAAGTCAACCCACTCTCCGTGCGTCCACATGAACACAAACTCTCCCGTCTCAGGGTCCTTGAATTTCTCATCATCCTCGGCAGCCGTCACACCATCAAACTTCTGGCGAACAAACAAACCTCCGCTCCATGCATCCTGATCTCCATCCCCCACTTCTCCTTCAACTCCATTCCACACATCAATCGCTGGAGCCTCTCCCCCACCACTGTCCCATGTGTCAAAACAGATTCGAATACCGTCCCCGGTTCCTTCCTCTGGCAATCCAATCGTATCCGGCAACTCGTTTCCAATGCTTAGACTCCATCCATCTGCAGGACGGTGAGCTGGACTCGTGTCATCTTCACTCCCACAACAGGTACTGTCGGAAATGTACAAACGGAACCCAACCTCAAATTCCTTGAAGGTTCTGCCACCAGTAATATCCTGGATTTTCATCGACCCATTCTGGCCATTTAACGCATCGGTCACGTGCAAAAACTCATTTGGCTCATCCGATTCATCCAACTCGTCAGGACCAATCTCTGCTACACCAAAGAGCTCTGCAGTCTCCGGGATTTCACCGTCGGAGAAGTCCGTCTCAAACGAAGCCAGGACCTCCGCTGCCGTCAAGGTCACCAGTGCTGCATCCGGGGCGGTCTTGCCGAACACGATCATGTGAGGCCCCCAGCCACTCCAGCCTTTCTGGCCAGGCGTGTCCTTGTCACCGTCGTTCACACAAACACCAAACCCAAACTGTTGCCCCACTTCAAACTGGGCAAAACCAAATGAGTCCGGGGTAAATAATGCCTCGTAGGTGGTCGTTTTTTTGGCGTCATCACGAACCATGGCCACGCTGTAGTTGCCTGGCCCTTTTTCCTTATCTGCAATGATCCCCACATCGCCGTTCTTGTAGACCTTGCCGCTCTCGTAGCCGTCCTTGATGCAGTAGTTGTACAGGTGAGTCACGGCGGAGCGGTCCGCATCGGTCAACCCCATCTGAACACCATCTCCATTCCAAGCATTATTGGCCGCATGCTCATGCTCATCATCCTTGACAACGATCCCGAGATAGAGACCATTCTGGTCCCAAGCCACGGCAGTTAAGGTCGTGTGATCCTCAGGACCACTCCATGTGCCACCGGCAAACTCAGCAAATGTGGAATAGGTGACATCACCTATGGTCGAGTTACCCTTGCCTGTCTCGCGTCCATCACTGGCCTCAAAGCGAGGTTCAATAAACGCAACCCCAGCCCAATCAGACAAATCACCATCGACTTCAATGGATTTCCTGTCCGCGTTGTATCGTTCGTAACGAGGTTCAATTCCGTTCTGTGCCTGTGTTGTGGAGCAAAAAATCAGTGCGATAGCACCAACAATAACGCCAATTATTCGTGATTTCATTTGTGTTTTTGAATTTTGGATCGAGTCAACCCGCAGATATCTTTCATAAAAACAAATTTGAGTCAAGTGTTCATGGACACAACTGCATGAAAGAACGGGGATATTGCTGGGCTATCAAGATTTTAGAAGCCTGCAATAAACGATACTAAAGCATGACTCCGG
>Ga0233433_10004559_pt1 | contig 10623 bp, 9 predicted proteins | sample SI_122_August201_5_FD_179868 | JGI IMG/M metagenome (GOLD analysis project Ga0233433, IMG submission 179868) | Seawater microbial communities from Saanich Inlet, British Columbia, Canada - SI_122_August2016_100_MG | ecosystem: Environmental > Aquatic > Marine > Inlet | place: Canada: British... | reverse complement strand
ATATTCTTAATGGAAAAAAATAGAAAAGGGTTTTTAAAGTACTGACCAACCCAATTATTTGGGGACTGAAGAAAAGCCCTAAAATAATAATTTGATAGCTATTCTTTAAAATTCCTGACATTGCTTCAAGATAATATGAGGTTGATAATTTAAGTAATTTAAACATTTTTTTTTGGAGAGATATTGTAAATTTAATGATAATTCTGTTTTACGAACTAAGTAATAAAAATAAAAAATTATAATTTTTAATATATTTGAAATTAATAGCGCAACAGCCGCAATCAATAAGTGTTTAAAGATTATTCCTAGTAAAAGTATCAATAATTTACTTAAAAAATCTGTAAAAATTTCAATGTAAACTTCTAAGGCCAACTTACCTTTATATGTAAGGGCAGTTTTAAAAATATTATTTAATATATTGATTAAGAAAGATATTATAATGCAATATAAAATAATATTGATCTCATTTTTGTTTAAATTTTTTAAAATATCTAATTTAAAATCAAAGTATTTAATTAATATAAATGACAAAAAACCCAAAAATAAAACGAATAAGATAGTCAATACAACTGAATTTGAGAATGCTTGATTAACTAATTTAATTTTTTTTTTATTATAAAAGATTGACATTTCTGTTTTTGCAGCAGCATTTAAATTAAGATTAAGAATTGCGAATGCATTTGGTATTGCGGTCAAAAACACCCATATTCCAAAATTTTCTAGTCCATAAATAATTATCATCAATGGAGGGAATAAAATCTGAGTAACAACTAGAGATATATTTAACGAAATTTGTGATATGAAATTGCTCTTAATCCTATTTTTACTATTTTTCGAAAAAGTAAAAAGATAATTATTTATGACATTCATATATTGTGATTATAAAAAAATAAAATTTAGAGTATATAAACACAAACTATATTATAAATAATCAAATAAACATATATTGATTATTTATACTTAATTAAAATGACAATTATAAAAAGTAAAAGTATTGAAAATAATACGATTTTTAAAACTGATATTTGCATAATTGGATCGGGTATGAGTGCTCAGATAATTGCTTCTTCATTAAAAAATAAAAAACTGATTCTAGTTGAAAGTGGAAAAATCAGCTATGATAAAAGTATTCAAAATTTGAATCACTTTGAAACAAAAGGTTTGAAATTCCGTGAAAATCATAAAAATCGAATTAGACAACTTGGGGGATCTGCAAATTTATGGGCCAATCAACTAATGTACCTAGACAAAGAAGATATAGAAAAAAGGGATTGGGTAATAAACGAATTTGCGTGGCCCATATCATATAAAGAACTCAATAGTTATTATGAAAAGATATTAAATTTACTTTTTGAAATAAATATCAAAAAAAAATTCTTTTTAAATGAATTTCCAAAAAAGTATTTCGATTCAAAAATTTATAATTGTTTTTGTAATGACGATATATTTAGTTACAGTAATCATTTTTGGCCTTCAAATGTTGAAAATTTTAATTTAAAATCAAATTTTACTAGAAATCTACTCAAATTAAAAAATGTAAGATTTATTGAGAATTTTACATGTACAAATTTAAATATTATTGATGGGACAAATAAAATTGGAAGTGTAGATATTCAAACAGACTCAAAAAATTGTAAAATTGAGTCTAAAATTTTTATTTTAGCGTGTGGCGCATTAGAAAATGCTAGAATAATTCTTAATAACGAAAAAAAAAGCAAATTATTTAATAACTTAAATACCGGAAGGTACTTTATGGATCACCCAAGAAAAAATTTAGGTTTTTTAAAACTAAAAAAAAAAATTGATATTAATAGTTTTTATGGAATAAAAAATTTAAATAATGAGATTAAAACAAGTATTAAATTATCAGCTAAATCTATAAAAGAAAATAAACTACTTAATTCACATTGTTATATCGATCCTAAATTGTCAAGTGAAGATTTAATATTTTTTGAAAATGTTATGAATTGTATAAAGAATTTAGTTAAATTTAAAAATTTTAATAAGCTTAATTTAAAAATGTTTAATTTAAATAAAATTTCTCAATTAATTTATTTTTTTCTCCCAAAACAAGTTTCTTATTCCTTTCTAAATGCATTTATTTTAAATTATTTTAAAATTATCAAACCAAACTTTATTTTTGATGAACTAGATCTTAATTTGCAATCTGAACAATTTCCTAATTATGCTAGTAAAGTTTATTTAAGTAATAATGTAGATGAATACAAACAAAATACTTTAATAGTAGATTGGCAGCTTCATGAATTAGATTTTAGAAGTATAAATATGTTTCAAAGTTTAATTAAAGCAAAAATAAAAAATTCAAATCTCTTTTCATATCATGAGCCAAAAAATCATGAGGTAACTGATGCAAGCCATCACTCAGGCACAACCAGAATTTCCAAAAATAAAAAAGATGGTGTGGTTGATTTAAATTGCAAATTTCATGATATTGATAATTTGTTTATATCTGGTAGCTCTACTTTTAGAGTGTCAGGTAGTGCCAATCCTGGTTTGACAAATCTAGCAATGTCACTAAGGTTGGCTGATCATATTAATAAATTATATGTATAAATATTTACTTTTCTTTAAAATAATTTTTCTGAAATTTTTTTACTTAAATTTATCTTTCATCAAAAGAGAAATATCTGGCTATCCAAAACATGTGATTGAATTTGAAAAATATTTTTCTAAATATGTTGGAAGAAAATATGGTTTAACTTTTTGTAATGGCACTTCGGCTATTGAGGCGGCAATATATGCCCTTAATCTAGATAAAAATTCAGAAATCTTGATTCCTTCAAGTACTTTTCACGCTAGTATTGGGCCAATTTTAAGTCAAAATTTTAAAATAAAATTTGTAGATATAGATAATGAAACTTTAACAATTGATTGTGATGATTTAGAAAAAAAGATCAATAAAAATACTCGTGCTTTAATAATTGTACACCCATGGGGATATCCATGTGATATGTCAAGAATTTCTGAAATTACAAAAAAAAATCAAATTAAATTAATTGAAGATTGTTCTCATGCGCATGGGGCAAAATATAAAAATAATATGATTGGATCCTATGGCGATATCAGTTGTTTTAGTCTTCAAGGAAACAAAGCAGTAGCTGGTGGAGAGGCAGGCATATCTTTGACAAATGATAATGAATATTATCTTAGAATGTCAGTTTTTGGACATTTTAATAGGTTTGAAACTGAACTAAGAGAAAATGAAAATTTAAAATCTTTTAGCAAAACTGGTCTTTCAAAAAAACTAAGGGCGCATCCATTTAGTATTTGCTTAGCAAAAGTTGATCTTAAAAATATAGACAAACTTAACTACCACAAAACAAATGTTTATAAAAAAATTGATAAAATCGTATCAAATTATAATTTTTTAAAAACAATGAGAATTAATGAAAATAGTCTGAGGGGTGGTTTCTTTGGAGGTTATCCTATAATTATTGTGGATGAAATAAATAAGAAAAAAATTATCGACACATTCAATTCTTTTAATTTAAAATTAATTAAATATCCTTGGTTAAATCATCATAAAATGAAAATTTATACACAAGATAATATCAAATTGGATAATACCGAAGAAATTTATGAAAAATTTTTTCTATTAAATATTCCATATCTTTTAAATTTTAACTATAAGATTTTGTTTAAATGTTTAGAAAAAATATCAAAAGAAATAGGTTAATTTTTTTATTATGTTTAATAAATAATTAATTGAATTATACATTGTTAATCAAAAAATAATATATACTATAAAAATCTTTTTCTAATGTCTTATAAAAGTCTCTATATAAAGTTTTTCAAATTATTGAAATTATTTTTAAACAAAACAACCAGAAGAGGATTGTACCATAATATACCCGCTACTATCGAGTTGGAGGAATTACTTGCTGGATTGGATCTCAATACTATAATTGATGTAGGATCAAATAAAGGTCAATTTATTCTTTTGGTGGAAAAAATATATAAGAACATTAAAATTTTCTCTTTTGAACCAATTAAAGAAGTTTACCTAAAACAAAAAAAATTTTTTTCAAATAATAAAAATATAAAAATATTTAATTTTGGGCTTGGTGCAAAAAACAAAGATGCAATTTTAAATATAACAAAAAAAAATGATAGCTCATCCATATTAGAAATAAAAAATTCACATTTATTGGGGAAAAAATTTAAAATAATTGAGAAGAGAAAAATTATAGTCAAAACACTTGATAAAACATTAAGTAAATTTAATTTAAAGGAAAATATTCTACTAAAATTAGATGTTCAAGGTTATGAGCTAGAAGTCTTGCTTGGTGCGGATAAGATATTATCAAGAATAAAGTATATAATAATTGAAATTGCCGAAAGTCAATTTTATAAAGATCAGCAAATAAATAATTCAATAATTAATTATTTAAATAAGAAAAATTTTGAAGTTTTAAAATCATGCAACCATTTTAAAATTAAAAAAATTAATTATTCACAGAAAGATTTTCTTTTTGTAAATAGGTATTTTAAAGAAAGATGAGCTTAAAACTAAAATATATTTTATCTTTATCAGCAAAATTTACATATTTTGAAAGTGCAAGAATACTTTATCAACGACAACAACTATATAAAATAATATGCGGTTATCCATGGTTAAAATTAAAAAATGAAAAAATTCCAAAATCTTTAGTTTCTTCAAATGGAATTTATAATATTTTAAAAAAACCCTTTTTAGATTTATCCTTTGCTAAAAATTATTTAGATTGGCTAGGTATTTTAAATAAAAAAAATATAGATAACAAAACATTAAAGTTTATTGAAAAAAATAATGAATTTGATGTTTTGTTAGGTTTGGCTGGTGTAGCATTAAGAAGTGCAAAAAAAGCCATAGAAATGAATAAGATATTTGTATGTGAAAGAAGTTCCTCAGAAATTGGATTTCAAAATCAATTACTTTCTGATGAATATAAATCTTTAAATTTAGAATTTAATAAAACAAATAAATGGTTTATAGAAACTGAACGAGAAGAATATGAAATGGCTGATATAATATTGGCCCCGTCGAATTTTGTTAAAAATTCTTTTAGAAATAAATTAAAAGAAAAAGTTAAGGTTATAAACTTTGGAGTTAACACAGACAATTTTTATAAAGATTATTCTATTAAGAAAAGTGAAAAATATTTTGATATTTTATTTATTGGACAAATTTCATTAAGAAAAGGTTTGCATTATTTAATTGATGCATTTAAAAAATTTAATCATCCAAATAAAAGACTTCATGTAATTGGCGCTCATACATTAGATAAAGATTTTTTTATAAAAAAACTTAATAATGAAAATATAAAAGTTTATGGACATGTGAATCATTTGAAATTGAATAAAATTATGAATATGTGTCATGTATTTGTGTTACCTAGTATTGAAGAAGGTTTTGCAACAGTTATTCTTCAGGCTTTATCGGCAGGTTGTCCAGTGATAGTAAGTGAAAATACTGGAGCTATGGAGTTTGTAAATGAGAACAAGTGTGGTTTTGTTGTGCCAATAAGACATGCAAACGCTATTAAAGAAAAGCTTGAAGCTTTATCTGATGATAAAACAATGATCGAAAAATTTCAAAGAAATGCATTAAATAAAATGAAAAATCAAACTTGGGATTCTTATGTATCTAATTTAGATCAGGTTATTTTAGATTATAAAAAGAGTTAATTTAACCTTTTATTTATTAAATTTAATATAATTCTTAATATTATAAAAATTAATATTGATTGAGGAATTACTCTAAAAGTAAACTCAAACCACATATAAATTTCAGATATTGCTAGAAATTTCATTATTCCATATCCAGTAGTATAAAAGAACATTAAAATAAAAGGACTAAATACATTATTTTTATTATCATAAAAAGAGTCAAAGATAATAAAAAATGGAATAAAAAAAAACAGACATATTAGATAAACCCAATTATCAAAAATTATATAAAGGCTTATCAATGCAGATCCTTGGCCTAAAGATGTGTTATCTTCAGAAAATTCTTTATAAAATATACTCGCCGTTGAAAATAAATAATTTCTTTTGTTAAAGCTATCAGAAAATAGATTAATTATAGGTTGAGGTACAATTGAAATAATCTTATTCTTCTGAAGTTCTGTAAAATTTTTGATTTGATAATTCGAAATATTTTTTTTTATATATATAAAATTATCATTTATTAATAAAATATTTATTCTATTCAAAAGACTAGATTTATAATAATTTTCTCCAAAAAATTCTGTAGTATTTGACTCTTTTAGCATTTGTGAAATGTTATTTTTTTCATTTGATGAAATTGATGAAATTACTTCAATAATATTTTCTATGGGAGTTCTATCAGAATAAAAAGTTCTTTGATTTGCTAAATTAGTAGATAAATTTTCAAAAAAATTTGCTATAGGCAATGCAAGAATACACAAGATAATTATTCTTAAAAAATATTTTTTAAATTCAATTTTATTGAACAAAAATAAAATCATTAAAATTATAAGTATTAAAAAGATAGGATCGAAAATTACTGATCTTGTGTTAGTAGAAAAAGAAATGAATATTAAAGATATAAAATATAAAAATATATATAAATATCTAAACTTAAAATGATTGTAATTGTATAAAAAATTAGAAAAAAAAATTACAACCGGCATATAAACAAAAAAGCCTAGCCCCTTAGAAATATCTTGAAATATATTTAAATCCTTAGTTACATAACTTGCTCTATCTATTGGTGTGATACTTAAATCATAAATAAACATTCTCATTAGAATTACGAATATTGAAATTAAGATTAAATAATTTATATTTGTAAAAGAGATTAAATTTAAATTTTTTAATTGAAAAAATATCTTTTTTTTAACTTTTTGAGAAACATTGCTCTTTCTATAGAAATAATGTCCTATAATTATTGAGATATGTATTAAAGTTAAAACAGATATAGTTTCGAAAGGATATTCAAGATTTTCTGTAATTACTGACTTTTCTATGGATTTAAAAATGATAGATCCACCCAAATTGATAAAATGAGAAAAAAAAATCATTAATAAACTTATTGGAAAAGCAAAGAAATAATCTTTATTAAAACAATAAAATAGAATGAAAATATTTGAGATGAATAACAGAATTAAACAACTAATATCATTTAATGTATTTGATAATATTAATTGAAAAATAAAAAAAAAAAAGTTTATTGAAAAATAAGAATAAACGAAGGTTTTAAGATTGTTATTTTCTAATGTATTCACGATTATACAATGTTATACGATATATTTAAAATTATCATATTTTATAATGAAGATATTATTTATAGGTCCTAAATCTGGCAACTCATATTTAACTTATATTACTTTAAAAAAAATTTATAAAGAGGTCGACTTAATAAATACTGAAAAAAGTTTGCTAGGAATAAGTTTTTTTTTAAAGATTTTTATTCATATATCATCAATAATTTTTGATAAATATTTTTTTCACTTCATACTTAAAAAAGTATCAAAAAATTATGATTTAATTTATGTTCGTGCTGGAGAAGTAATAGGTAATAGCTTAATCTTAGAGTTAAAAAAAAGAACAAAAAAAATTATTTTTTTTTGTAATGATAATCCATTTGTTAAAAGAGATAAGCGAAAATGGGATCTTTTTAAAGAATCATCAAAACTTTATGATTTAATCATATTTCAGGATGAGTCGAGAATAAGATTGTCTAAAAAATATGGTTTAGAAAATACATATCTTGTCTATCCTCCTTATGATAAAAAAATTCATAATTTTTCAAAAAATAATAATATTAAAAAGAAATATGACATTGTTTTTGTTGGAACTTGGTCACCTAAAAAATCTAAACTTTTAAAAAATTTGATTTTATCTGGTATAAATTTAAAGATATTTGGTACAAGATGGCATAAAGATCATAATTTTGAAATTATAAAACCTAATTATATACCTGGTCACCTTAGTTTTAAGAATTATTCAAAAATAATTTACAAATCAAAAATTGCTTTGTGTTTATTTTCTGAAGAAAACAAAGATACTATAACCGCAAGATCAATGGAGATCCCTGCAATAGGCACATTAATGATTTCAATGAGAACAAAAGCTATGAAAAGAGTATTTAAAGAAAATAAAGAAGCTGTATATTTTTCTAATTATAAAGAATGTTTAAGAAAATGTATATTTTTTCTATCAAACTCTAAATTGAGAAACGCGATATCAAAAAAAGCTAAAATCAAGATTACAAAAAATTTAAAAGTAAGCAATGACGATCTGGTCAAACAGATAATAAATCAAGCATTTAAATACAATGAGGATTAAATACTATTTAAATTTTGTTGATGAATCTAGACATAGTATGAATATGTATGGCGAACAATTAATTTCCCATCAAAGTAAAATGAACAAAGATATAGAGGTGGGATTTTACAAGCCAACTATTGATAATTTCTCAAAAATTATATTATCAAAAAAATGGAAAATGAGATATTTAAGATATTATTCCTACTCTAGACAAGTTAAAATATTATCTCAACACGAAATTGCACATATTTGCGATCATCAATATGCACACCTTTATCCACACTTAAACAGTAAGCTAAAATTTATTACAGTCCACGATCTTGTGCCATTAGTTTTTCAAAAAAAATTAAATAAAGATCCAAAGTTATTGAAATATTCACTTAAACATTTAAAGTTTTTTACTAAGGTTTTTACTATCAGTAATAATACAAAAAAAGATATTTTAAAATTTACTGATTGCCCTGAAAGTAAAATTAAAGTTATTTATAGATCTGTTGAGAATGAATTTAATACAAATCCAATTGATAAGAAAACTATTGCTCAAAAATACAATATACCGACTGATAAAAAAAAAATTTTAATTTCAGGTAATATTTTTTACAAAAATAATGATATATCATATGCAGTTTTTGAAAAATTATATAAAATAAATAAAGATATTGTCCTAGTTCATATTGGTAGTGAAAGTTTTAGAAATTCAAATTTAGAAAAATTTGGGAAAAATCTTATACAAATACCTTATTTAAAACGAAGTGAAATTTCAGATATTTATAAAATTATTGATATTCTTCTTTATCCATCAATTTATGAAGGATTTGGTATGCCTTTATTAGAAGCACTAAGTTCTGGAAAACCAATAGTATGTAGTAACAATTCGTCTATCCCTGAAGTTGTTGGTGATGCAGCTTTAACAACTGAATTCGATAATGTAGATCAATTTGTAAATAATATTAATAATTTATTAAACAATAAAGAACTTTATAAAAAAATGTCATTAAAATCTTTAAACAGAGCTGAATTTTTCAATATAGATAAATTTCATAAAAATTTAATAAATATTTATAAAGAAGAATTAAGTAAGGGATATTAAATTTTTTTTTTATGAATATAGTTTATTGCTTTATTCAACCCAATTAAACATTCTTTAAAAGTCCAAGACGAAATTAATTTAAAACTATTATTACAAAAACGATCAATATTATTTTTTTTTTTATAAACCTTTAAAATTTTTTTTGCTAAATCTCTATAATCACCATTAATAAAAGTATAACCATTGTAATTATTTCTTACTAAATCTTTAGATGCACCTACAATATCAGATGAAATAATCATATTTCTGGCGCTCATAGCCTCATTAATTACAAGTCCCCAATTTTCTTCTCTTGATGGTAAAATGAGAATTTTAGATTTACAGTAATATTTCTTAATTGAATTTTGATTTTTAAATCCGACAAATTTAACATTTGTTAACTCATTTATTTTTTTGTATTCTATGTATTTTTTGATATTTACTCCATCTCCAACAATTGTAAATTTAAAGTCTTTTTTAAAATTTTTGTAGTTATTACATATAGCTATGGATTTCAGAAGTAAATCACATCCTTTTCTCGAAATTAATTTTCCAGAAAAAATTACATTTATTTTTTTTGATCTATTTATCTTTTTTTTTTTAAAATAAGTGTTGTCTACCACGTAAGGAACTAAAAATATTTTTTTCTTTGAAACACCATTTGACAAATAAGCGCTAGTATTAGCAGAACCTATGGATAAATATACATCAACAAATTTATCTATTATAAAAAAAAAAATTCTATTTAAAAATAAATTTAAAGGAGATCTTTTTTTTAGATTATTATATTCATCTCTTACAAAAACTTTTTTTCTAAAAAGTTTACTTAAAATTATTAAAATAATATTATACCAATATTTTATACCATGAACCCAAATAATTTTTGTATCGTTTGTAAAAATATTTTTAATAAAGTCAGTCGTAATAGGATAAAATAGGCTAACTTTGTTTGGTCCAATTTTATTTAAATACGAATATTTATAATCCTTTAATAAATTGCTAGAGATAATTATTTTTTTATTAAATGTAGATTCAAAATGTTTTTTTGTAGATATATTGCTTCTATACAATACATGTATTTTAAGTTTTTTGGAAAGATATGCTATTAATGGACTTTGATATTGAATTGGGTGTGTAAGAATATATTTTATCATTTTAAATAAAAATCTTTTTTTAAAAATTTAGCTAAGTAATAATTTTTTTTTATATTAAAATTTTTATCAAAACAATTATATGAATTATATGAAAGTTTTTTTAAA
>Ga0233433_10004537_pt1 | contig 10645 bp, 8 predicted proteins | sample SI_122_August201_5_FD_179868 | JGI IMG/M metagenome (GOLD analysis project Ga0233433, IMG submission 179868) | Seawater microbial communities from Saanich Inlet, British Columbia, Canada - SI_122_August2016_100_MG | ecosystem: Environmental > Aquatic > Marine > Inlet | place: Canada: British... | reverse complement strand
GCCAAGAGCGGTATGCGCTTCACACAGGGCTACGCCGCCGGCTCCGTCTGCAGTCCGACACGAGCCAGCATCATGACCGGTCGCCATCCGGTTCGGGTCGATATCACCGACTGGATCCCCGGCCAAGCCAACCGCCCCGCCAACCCCCTGCTCCACCCCGAGGATCGCAGCCACCTTCCGCTCGAGGAAACCACCATCGCCGAGGCCCTCAAAGAGCATGGCTACCAGACCTTTTTCGCGGGCAAATGGCACTTGGGCGACAAGGGACAATGGCCAACGGACCAGGGTTTCGACATCAACATCGGCGGCCACCATCGCGGCTCGCCGCCCGGCGGCTATTACGGGCCGTGGAGCAATCCCACGCTCAAGGCCAAGCGCAAAGACGAGTATCTCACCGAACGCCTCACCGAGGAGTCTGTCAAATTCCTGGAAGAGCGCGACCAAGCCAAGCCGTTCCTGCTATACCTCTCCTACTATAATATCCACACTCCGATTCAGGCGTACAAGAAACACATCGACCATTATCAGTCCAAGGCGGCCAAGGCGTTCGAGGGCAAAACACCGACCGAGCCGGAGCACGATGGCACCAACCGCCTGCGACAGGACAACCCGGCCCTGGCCACGATGGTGGCCGCCGTGGACGACAGCGTCGGCGTACTCTTGGCCAAACTGACCGAACTCAAGCTCGACGAAAACACGGTCGTCATATTTTTCAGCGACAACGGCGGTCTCAGCACCCTACAGCGCGGACGCTTCGGCCCCGGTTGCAACCTGCCGCTCCGCGCCGGCAAAGGCTGGCTGTACGAGGGCGGCGTGCGCGAGCCGACGATCATCCGCGCCCCCGGCGTCACCCAACCCGGCAGCGTGTCGCACAAGCCATTGATCAGCATGGATTTTTTCCCCACGATGCTCGATCTCGCCGGGCTCCCTCTCAAACCCAAGCTGCACGTCGACGGCCGGAGCCTGTTGTCCCAACTCAAGGGCAACGACACCGGCAATCGCACGCTCCACTGGCATTACCCCCACTACCATGGATCCTCCTGGAAACCGGGTGCCTCGATTCGTGATGGCGACTGGAAACTCATCGAGTTTTACCACTATAACAATTTTGAACTGTACAACTTGGCCAAGGATCCCGGCGAACGAACAAACTTGGCCAAGCGCAACCCAAGGAAAGCCGCCGAACTCCGCGCCAAACTCAGCGCTTGGCAAAAGCAAATTAAAGCCAAGATGCCAGCACCCAATCCGGACTATAAGCCAACACGGTAAACATGAAAAAAATTCACCAAAGCCAAGCGCTAAACGTCATCAGACCACTGCTTGGCTGCCTTACCGCAGTCGTCATCGCAGCAAACGCCCATGCGGCAACGCCATCCGAGTTGGCGGACGACTTCCTTTCAAGCCTACTAAAGAAAAACACGCACCCAGGCTTTGCTGCTCTCGTGTCGAAGGACGGTAAGATTCTCTTCCAGCGCGCCTACGGCATGGCGGATACCAAAGCCAAGCGGGCCAATAATGACGACACCCCTTTTCGCATCGGCTCGATCACCAAGCAATTCACGGCAGCGTCGATTCTCGAATTACAGGAACAGGGTAAGTTAACAGTGAACGACCCCTTGACGAAATATTACCCTGCTTGGCCAAGCGGAGAAAAGATCACACTGCATCATCTTCTCACACACACGTCGGGCATGTTCAGCTACACGTCACATCCGCGGTTTGAGTCACAAGTTCGCAAACCGGTCGACATGTCCAAACTGATTCAGTCGATTCAGGAGACCGAGGCAAACTTCCTCCCGGGCGAAAGTTTTGACTACTGCAACTCCGGGTATCTTTTGCTTGGGTTGATTGTCGAAAAGGTGTCCGGACAATCGTACGGCGACTTTTTGCGTGAAACTTTTTTCAAACCGCTGGGCATGAGCCAAACTGGCGTTCACCAAAAGGGAAGTGAGCCGGAAGGTGAAGCTCTCGGCTACACCAAGGGTCTCCTCGGATTCAAACGCGCCAATAATTGGGACATGAGTTGGGCCGGCGGCGCGGGTGCCATTTACTCCACCACCGGCGACCTGCATCGGTGGACCCTCGGAATCTTCAACGGCAAGGTGCTGGGCAATGAGAGCCTGCGTGCGGCGTTCACTCCGGGGATCCTGAACGACGGCACAGAGACTGACTACGGCTATGGCTGGGGTATTGAAAACCCAGGAAAAGAGCCAACCGTGATGCACGGGGGCGGCTTGGATGGATTCACCAGCTTCATGGCATACTCGTCCAAGCGAAAAATGACAATTGTCGTCCTGTCCAACACGGACACGGGTCACGACACAGAGGCTATATTTCTACAACTGGCAACTTTTTGGGCGGAAATGGAAACCAATCCCGATTGGGAAATAGACGACACACTCGTCGGTAAAAACTACGACGACTATGTGGGACGCTACGACTACGGTGAAGCTACGCTCGTCGTCACCCGCAAGGACGATCAACTCTTTTCCAAGCTCGGTGGCCAACCCGCCCTGGAAATATTGCCGATGGCACCGGACGAGTTCTTTTTGAAGATTGTCGTTGCCCGGGTGAAGTTCGAACGCGACTCGAACGGGAAAGTCTACCGCGTGACCCACTTTCAGAACGGCGAAATCCTCAAGGCACCGCGATTGAGGTGACTAGGCAGACGCATCGAGACTTGAGATGGCTGAACAATCAACACCCACTATCGCCTTCCTCGGCACCGGACTCATGGGGGAGCCGATGTGCCACAACCTGCTCAAGGCTGGATTGGCGCTGACAGTTTGGAATCGCAGCCCGGAGAAAACCAAGCGCTTGGCCAAGCGCGGCGCCGAGGTGGCCGATTCGCCGCACGACGCCGTGGCCGGAGCCAACGTGGTGATCACCATGCTCTCGGACGGCCCGGCCGTAACGAACTTGATGTTTGACCGAGGTGTGGCGGACAAAATCGCTGGCGGAGCCACCCGGATCGACATGGGGTCGATTGGCGCAGATGAGTCGATCGACCATGCCAAGCGTCACGCCGAACAGGAAGTGGCCTATCTCGATGCCCCGGTTTCCGGTGGCACGCGGGGCGCGGCGGCGGGTGAACTGGCCATCATGGCCGGCGGCGAAGCGAAGACGTTCGCGGCGATGCAGCCAGTCTTTGCCCCGCTTGGCCAAGCGACACACGTCGGTCCGAATGGCTGCGGCCAACTGGCCAAGCTGGCCAACCAGGTCATCGTCGCCATCACCATCGGTGCGGTTAGCGAGGCGTTTATTCTCGCCGGTGGAGGCGGGGCGGATCGCGCCAAGGTGCGCGAGGCGCTGCAAGGCGGCTTTGCCTCCAGCCGTATTCTAACCGAACACGGACAGCGGATGGTTGATCGCGCCTTCGAGCCAGGCGGTCCGGCCAAGTTTCAATTGAAAGATCTCCGCAACGCCCTCAGCGCCGCCGAGCGTCTTGGCCTCGATCTGCCCATTACCAAGCTTCTGCACAACCTCTTCGATGCCATGGTGCAAAGCGGCAAGGGCGACATGGATCACAGCGGCCTGCTGACCCACTTGGAGGCGTTGAACAGCATCACCGGCAACTGACATGAAAGTCATCATCACAGGCGGCGGCGGTTTCTTGGGTTCACAACTCGCAACGACACTGCTCGACCACGGCAAGCTCACCGGCCCCTCCGGCGGCCAAGAGCCAATCGAGGAAATAATGCTGATCGATGCACGCCTCGTTATGCCGCAGAACGACCCGCGGGTGCAGCAAATAGTCGAGGACATCAGCAACCGTGACGTGATCGATGAAGCCATCGGCGGTGCAATAAACATTTCCATCTTTCATCTCGCCTCGATGGTAAGCGGCGAATGCGAGGACCATTACGACGATGCCCTGCGGGTGAATCTCGACGGCGGGCGGAATGTTTTTGAAGCCGCTCGAGCCGCTGCGGGTCGACCGCGGGTGGTCTTCGCTAGCAGCATCGCCAGTTTCGGTGGAACCGCGATGCCCACTCCCGTGAGCGACTTGGCCAAGCAGACGCCGCAGACCACCTACGGAATGACCAAGGCCATGTGCGAGTTGCTCGTCAACGACCACACGCGCAAGGGCCACTTCGACGGACGCTCCGCTCGCCTGCCCACCGTGATCATTCGCCCCGGCAAGCCCAACGCCGCCGCCTCAAGTTGGGCCAGCGGAATGTTCCGCGAACCGCTCAACGGCGAAACCTGCGAGTTGCCGGTGCACCGCGATCAGCCGCATCCGATGACCGGCTTCCGCACCGTCGTCGACTCGTTCATCGCGTTGCATGAAGTACCGGAGGAGCGCTTGGGCGATGACAGAGCCTACGGCCTGCCCGCGCACCGCGTTACGCCAACATTGGCTGAACAGGTTTTGAGGGAGCTGACTGAGGAGAAAAATCTCGCGCTTGGCCAAATTGCAGATGCCTTCGACCCGCGCATCCAGGCCATCGTCGATACTTGGCCAACCGCAGCCGATGGTGCCCGCGCCGTGGCACTTGGTCTGCCCGAGCCCCCACCGCTCAAACAGATTGTTGAGCAGTACCTCGAAGCGTTTGATCAAGTGGAATAAGTCAAAAACCATTGCCGACCGGCGATCTTTCACGCAGTCTGTCGCCGCCGATTGTCATGCGACACAAGCCGATCAAAAAAAAACTCTTCGTACAGAACCGCCAACGGCTCGCCGAGTTGATGGCGCCCAAATCCCTGGCTGTCCTAAACGCCAATGATGTGCTGCCGACCAACGCCGACGGCTCGCTGCCGATGCAACCGAATGCTGACCTGTTTTACCTGAGCGGCATTGAGCAGGAGGAAAGCATTCTGCTGTTGTTTCCCGACGCGGCGGATAACAAGCACCGCGAAATCCTTTTCCTGCGTCAACCCAATCAGCACATGCAAATCTGGGAGGGCTACAAGCACACGAAGGAGGACGCGCGAAAAATATCCGGTGTCAAAAACATCCAGTGGCTGTCGGAATTCCCGGTGATGTTTCGCTCGTTAATATGCGAAGCAAAATCGGCCTACTTGAACAGCAACGAATACAAACGAGCCAAAGTCGAAGTGGAGACGCGCGATGCGCGGTTCATCCGCCAATGCCGCAAGGATTTCCCGCTACACACCTATCGCCGACTCGCCCCGTTGTTGCACCAGTTGCGCGTGGTGAAGACGGATCTGGAAATTGAGTTGTTGAATGAGGCGATCGATATTACCGCCAAAGGATTCCGCCGCACGTTGCGCTTCGTGAAGCCGGGCGTGACCGAGTACGAGGTGGAGGCCGAATGGGCGCGAGAATTCATCCGCCGCCGTGGCAAGTTCGCCTATACACCCATTGTCGCCGCCGGAAAAAACAACTGCGTGCTGCACTATCTTCAAAACGATCAAGTTTGTAAAAAAAGCCAGTTGCTGCTGATGGATGTGGGAGCCAGTTACGCAAATTACAACGCCGACATGACGCGCACGATTCCCGTGGGCGGCACGTTTAGTCGCCGCCAAAAGCAGGTTTACAACGCCGTGCTGCGCGTGCTGCGCGCGAGCATCGACGGTGCCACCGTTGGCAAGCTCCACCGCGACTGGACGAAGGAATCACAGGCGCACATGAACGAGGAACTGCTGAAACTCGGCCTGCTCAAGCCCAGCCAAGTGAAAAAGCAGGATCCCGACAACCCCGCCTGCCGCAAATATTTCATGCACGGCCTTGGCCACCCGCTGGGGCTCGACGTGCACGACGTCGGCGACGCCAACGCCCCCTTCGCCCCCGGGACCGTGCTAACTGTTGAACCGGGCATCTACCTCCCGAACGAGGGGTTCGGCATCCGACTCGAGGACGATATCGTCGTCACCAAGGACGGCCCGATAAACCTGATGGCCAAAATCCCGATCGAAGCAGACGAGATCGAGAGCATAATGAGCCGGTGAAACAGATCCTGCCTGTAGTTTGTGTTCTCTTCGCGCTCCTGTATGGCGCTCATGGCGACAACTTTGACAAGGATCGGCTCGTTGCGTGGTGCATCGTGCCATTTGACGCCAGGCAACGAGGGCCGGCTGAGAGAGCGGAGATGCTGGTGCGACTCGGCCTCAAGCGAGTGGCCTACGATTGGCGCGCGAAACATGTGAAAGATTTTGAAGAGGAAATTCTTCAATACAAAAAGCACGAGCTTGAGTTCTTCGCCTTTTGGAGCGTGCACGAGGATGCCTTTCGATTGTTTCAAAAGCACAAGATACATCCGCAGGTTTGGCACACGTTGGGCAACCCTGATGCAGCCACACAGGAGGCCCGTATTGAAGCTGCGACCCAGGCGGTGTTGCCGTTGGTGGAGCGCACAAGGCAGCTTGGTTGTGCGCTTGGCCTCTATAACCACGGCGGCTGGGGTGGCGAACCGGCGAATCTCGTGGCGGTGTGCAAGCGTCTTAAAACGCATCACAACGCTGGACACGTGGGGATAGTTTACAACTTGCACCACGCTCACGAGCACATCTCAGATTTCGAAAAGTCGCTAAAACTCATACAACCGCACCTTCTTTGCCTGAATCTCAACGGGATGAATGACGGCGCGAAGCCAAAAATTTTGCCGCTTGGCCAAGGGCAGCATGAGTCGGCGATGCTCAAGACGATTCAACAATCTGGCTATAGTGGGGCAATCGGCATTCTCGATCACCGCAGCGATACCGATACCGAGATTGCACTTATTGAGAATCTCGCTGGCATGCAAAAAATTCTCAAACAGCTCGGTGCCAAGAATGCGCTCAAGTCCTATCGGGATTAACTTTACCTCCCAAGGCAAAAAAAACAGGGCGGCATTGAAGCCGCCCTGCGATGGATGGAGAGTCAAATGTTACAGCAAGCCTTAACCCAGCAACCGCAACGCGGACTGGGGAAGAACATTCGCCTGAGCCAACATGGCTGCGCCGGTTTGAACTAGAATGTTTTGACGAGCAAAGTTCGTGCTCTCCTCAGCAACATTTACATCCTTTATGCGGCTGCTTGCCGCTGCAAGATTCTCCATGGTAATGGATAGCTGCTCCTCCGTCATGTTTAACCGTTGAATGTTTGCGCCTGCCTTAGCACGCATGTCAGCCAAATTTTGGATGGCTGTCTGAATGTTGCTCAAGGCGCTTGCTGCACTGGTCGTGCTATAGATGCTACTCGATGACGAGTTGTAAATATTCGCCAAGCCGGTTGTCACCGTGCTCGACGTCAAGTCAACTGCGTTCATGGTGTACTTGGAGGCATCACTGTCAATGGTCACCGTCTGTCCGCTGCTCGCGAACAATGTCGCACCATTGTACTTTTTCGTACCAATGTCGCTGATGTAGTTCTGCAACTGGCTGAACTCGACGGCATAGTTCGATCGATCCGTGTTTGACTTTGTCACATCCTGTGCGACAACAGTCAACTCACTCATGCGCTCGAGCGCCGTCTGCACATTCTGTAAAAAACCATCCTGAGACAAAGAAAAGGAATTTGCATTTCCTATATTATCTCGGGCTGCTGAAGTCCGGTTTACTTGGGCATCCAACTTGAGCGCTGCGCCCAAGCCTCCCGGATCATCCGAGATATTGATGTGTTTGCTACCAGAAGAAAGGCGAGCCAGTGACTCACCTAGTTTCCGTGACGATTCAGTTAATAGGCGTGAAGCCCTTTGGGCTGTAACATTGGTGTTGATTATCATGGCACTTATCCATTTGTCGTTTTTATAGCGTCCGTATGTGGAAGACCTTTTTTATAGGCGTCCTCCGTTCTCCAAAGTGGCGGTAGGCACTGCCACTCTCATGCGGATAAAGTCGACATATCTTAGAAAAACTTTAGCTAAAAAATCATTTACTAAAAACACTCTAACTAACTGAAAGTCAACATGTTGCTTAATTCCCTACAACCTTCTCGGCGATTTTTTTAGAGATTTCTTTTACCGGAACGCTCCAATCCCCGGGTTGGCCTTGCCGAAAAAGTGAGGTGCCGGGATACCACGGAGAATCCTCCCGACCGAGCAGCCAGCGCCAATCTGGCGCGTACGGAAGCAACACCCACACCGCTTGGCCAAGCGCGCCGGCCAAGTGTGCGATCGATGAATCGACCGTGATCACAACGTCCAACTCGACGACAAACTGGCCGGTATCGAGAAAGTCGCGCAATTCACCTGGCAATTTCCGCAACTTCGTCCCGGAGACTGCCTCCCCCGCCCGCGAGCCAACTTGCAAACTAAAAAAATCGATTTCCTGCAAATCCAGCAACGGCTCGAGCAATGTGAGATCTATCGACCGGTTGCGGTCGTTGTCGTGACTTGGGTTGCCGGCCCAGCACAAGCCGATCTTCGGTCGATCGCCTTCGAATTTCTCCACACTTCGCTCAACGTGAAGGTATGGCGTCGTGTTAGGTATGGCCGATAAGTCAGTGCAAAACACGTCGCCCAAGTCCAGCAGCGATGCTTGATAATCCACGCGAGGGAGCGTGCCGCCTCTAGCAAAAACCGCGGACACACCTTCCACTGTTTTAAACAAACGCACCAACTCGGGCTGAACCTCGAGCACCACCTCCGCACCCATCTCTGTAACCCACGGAGCAAAGCGCACGAATTGAATGGCATCCCCAAAACCCTGTTCGTCCCACAATAAAATCCGCTTCCCGGTCAGCGGTTGCCCCGTCCACTCCGCAATGGATTGGTGACGCTTCCCGCCTCGCAACGACCCCGTGCCCCAGCGCCAACGATTCGTGCGCCATCCCTCAAGATACTCGCCGTTGAGCAACAAAGCATGGGCCAAGTCGCGTTGCGCCTCAGCAAATTCGGGATGCTCGCCGCTCACCTCGCGGAGCAACTGGATCGCCTCCGACACTTGGCCAAGCTCCCGTTTCGTGTTGGCCAAGCTTAGGTTCAACTCCCCATTGGTTGGTGCCAACTCGACGCCAGTCTGAAACGCCTCCGCCGCTTGGCCAACCGCGTGCAGACTTCGCAACGCGTTGCCCTTTGCCAGCCAAGCGGAAGGCTCGTTGGCATCCAATCGTATCGCTCCCTCGGCAGCTTCCAGTGCCTCTGAAAAACGCCCTAAAAGCTTCAACGCATAGGACAAATTGATCTGCGCTTCTGTGAATCCCGGCAAGACTTCAATGGCGGCTTGATAGGCAATGACAGCCGCCTCGATCGACCCGGTTTGCTGCTGGGCCAAGCCGAAATTGTAATTCACCACCGGGTTTCCGGGCACAATATCAAGCGCCTCGCCAAATAATTTTAGCGCCTCATCAACCGCCCCGGCCTTGGCCAATCCAATCCCCTGTTGCAACAGTTCGTTGGCTTTCTCTTCTTCCAACACGGGCCAGTTGTCCCACCGCCCACCCCTTGACCGCAACGGTTTTCTCGCGGGAAACAAAACTTACTCTCCGCACCAATCTCGGTTACGCTGCGCGCGCATGATTCGGAACATCATCTTTGATTGGTCGGGCACACTCGTGGACGACCTGCCGGGCGTCTTCAAAGCCACCAACTACATCCTCGAGCAGGCAGGCGTCGCAACGCTTACGCTGGCTGAGTTCCGCGCCGAGTTCGAACTGCCGTTCACGGGATTCTACAATCGATTCACCCCCGACGTCCCGCTCCACCAACTCGAGGAATGGTTCCACAGCTACTTTGGGAAAGTCTGCGGCGAGGTGATTGCCCTGCCCCATGCCGACGAGTTTCTTGATTTCTGCAAATCCGAGAAGCTTCGCTGCTTTGTCCTCAGCGCCGTCAAGCCGGAGTACTTCACCGAACAGGCTGATAACGCTGGGATGAGCGATTGCTTCGAGCGCACCTACCTCGGCGTATGGGACAAGCGGGAAAAAATTCATACCATCATCGAGGCAAACAACCTGTCGAAAGACGAGACGCTGTACATCGGCGACATGCAGCACGACGTTGAAACGGCGCACCACGGCGGAGTTCATTCCTGCGCACTGCTCACAGGCTACAACACGCTCGACCAACTCCGCGAATCTTGTCCCTCAATTATTACCGCAAACTTGGATGAGCTAAAAAATATTTTACTGAGAGGTGGCATGACCCTGCCAAGCGCGAATCACAGGCCCATCCCCACCGTTGGCGCGCTAATTTACAATGCGCTTGGCCAAGTGCTGATCGTTTGCACTAACAAGTGGTACGGCAAGTGGGGCATCCCGGGTGGTAAAATCGAATACGGCGAATCATCGGTAGACGCGCTCCGCCGCGAAATCACCGAGGAAACAGGACTAACGATCACCGACATCAAGTTTGTACTTTCCCAAGACTGCATCGACTCGGCGGAGTTTTACCGGCGCGAGCATTTCATCCTACTGAATTACACCTGCCGCGTTACCGGCGAAACCGACGTGACGCTCAACGAGGAGGCGCAGTCCTTTCGCTGGTTAAGCGAGCCCGATGCGCTTCAACTCAACCTGAACCAGCCCACTCGTTATCTGCTCGACGCCGTCATGGCCAACTCCACTATTCCCGCCGATGCCTGACCAAATCACCATCGAGGACTTGGAGGTTCGGTTTCACGTTGGCGTGCCGGACGAGGAGCGGGCGGAACCGCAGCGACTGCTCATCACCATCGGGATGAACCTCGACCTTGGCCCAAGCGGGGCCAACGACAACTTGGCTGAGACCATTGATTATCACGCCGTCTACCAATCGGTAAAGGC
>Ga0233433_10004533_pt1 | contig 10648 bp, 9 predicted proteins | sample SI_122_August201_5_FD_179868 | JGI IMG/M metagenome (GOLD analysis project Ga0233433, IMG submission 179868) | Seawater microbial communities from Saanich Inlet, British Columbia, Canada - SI_122_August2016_100_MG | ecosystem: Environmental > Aquatic > Marine > Inlet | place: Canada: British... | reverse complement strand
TGTCTCGGAAATTACCGAACACGCGGGGGCGAATAACATCGCGATCATAAATCAGGGTCGACAGACGCATGATGTCGTCGCCGTCGTACCAAACTGAGAAGTGATTGAGCCAGAAGTCGGTCATGACTTCGCGTAGCTGATAATTTGAATGGGAAGCGCGGATGTAGACCGAGTTCATGGTCTCTGTATAAACGCGCCAAACCTCGTCCCAGGCGACAGTATTGCCGGCGTTGATAAGAACTTCGTACAGCTCTTGTTCCGGCATATTGAGGTAATTCAAGGGCCGTAACTCGTCGACAGCTTCCCAGCCCTCAATCCGTTCGTTGTCTTCTTCTTCGTCCGCAGACGAGTTGTATTCGATATGCAGAACTTGCTGAGCCATGAATGTGGCCAGTTCCGGATCGTCGCCTTCGGGCGGATTAAGCTGATCTTCGACCCAGGTTTCCCAGCCGACCTGCTGCACGTATTGCTCGTCAACCTCACGGCAACCGAACGTGGTGCGGTTGAGGGCTTTGCGTTCCCACGATGGCTCTAGGGGGAGGGGATCCATAACGCCTATCCTTGCTACATCCTGTACCTGGAAACGATCAGTTCTGGTCGGTTCCGAGTCGTTGCGATCATAAGACTAGATGCTTAATACAACGGTACTGGATGCATATTTGTTGCATAAAAGTACCAAATAATCTGCACTTGCTCACCCCGTTGCGCCGCGCAACAATCGAAAATGGCCCAAAATCAATAGAAACACAGGGATTCCCATGCCTGACGACGCCAAAGCCTCAGAGACCAAACCATCCGCTCCACCTGCCGTTGGTAACCCAGTGCCGGGCTATTCGGTCGAATCGGTCCCACCCGGAGCGACCAAACCAGGCGTGGATCTGGCCGGTCACAAAGGATTGCTCGACCAGCTGACCCAGATTCTTGGGGCCGATAACGTAAAAACCGATGATGACTCTCGCGCCTTTTTTGCCGAGGACACGTTCCGCAGTTTTGAGACTCCCCTGGCCGCAATTTCGCCAACCTCGACGGAAGATCTCTCACGCGCCGCTGCAGCCTGTCACGATGCCCGCGTTGCCTTAGTGCCGCGCGGTGGCGGTATGTCTTATACGGATGGTTATCTGCATACCCAGCCGGACTCGATTACCGTCGACACTCAACAGATGAATCGCATCCTCGAAATCAACGAAGACGATATGTACGTTACCGTTGAATGTGGCTGCACGTGGGCGGCGCTGAACGACGCCCTCAAAGAGAAAGGTCTGAGAACGCCCTATTGGGGCCCGCTGTCTGGATTCCAAAGCCGCGTTGGCGGTGCCTTGTCACAAAACTCTGTATTCTTTGGCTCGGGCTTTTACGGCTCAGCAGTTGAGCAGGCCCTGGGATTGGATGTCGTATTGGCCGATGGCACGGTGCTGCCTGTCGGGTCACATGCCACCGAGGGCGGCCTGCCATTCATGAAACACTACGGGCCTGATTTGATGGGGCCGTTTCTTGCTGACGCCGGCGCGCTCGGCGTTAAGGCGACGGCGACGCTGCGTCTTATCCGTCGGCCCGAACATCGTCGTCACCTCGCCTATGCCTTCGGTACCTATGCGGATATGGCCAATGCACTCTCTAGTCTGAGCCGCGAGGGGTTGGCGACAGAAGCGATGGGCTTCGACAAGAACCAACAGTCAGCGCGGGTGAGTGAAGGCGAGACGGATTTTCTCAAAGACATCGGCACACTGTTTAAGGTGATCAAGGAATCCGGCATCGCGGACGGGCTACAGATTGCTTTCGCCGGACGCAACTATCTAAAAAACGTGTTTTACGGCCTTCACTTATCGGTCGAGGATCACACCAAGGGCGGTGTTGAAGAAAAGATGAAGCAAGCTAAGGCGATCGCCAAAGCGGGCGGTGGTCGACCCTTGCCAGCTTCGATAACCAAGATTGTACATGCTGAACCGTTTTTGCCGCCCGATTCCATCGTTGGCCCCAGTGGCGAACGTTGGGTGCCTTTGCACTGCATCGTGCCCCATTCAAAAGCCATCGAAGCCTTAGATGCCGTTACGGCGGTGTATGAAAAGTATGCGGATGCGAAAGAGAAGCATGGCATCCGCAATGGCTTCTTGTTGGTCACGGTTGGCAACTATGGATTCTTGATTGAGCCTGTTTGGTTCTGGCCCGATGCCCGCCTCAAAATGTACGAGACCGCTATTCGGCCGGAACACCTCGATAAGCTGCAAACCTATGACGCAGACGAAGAGGGTCGCGCCATTGTCAAAAATATGCGCGACGAATTAGCTCTGCTGTTTGCGGAAATGGGCGCTGTGTCGATGCAGCTGGGCAAGATGTATCGCTACGATACAAGCCGTAAGCCCGCTGCGTGGGAAATGCTCAAGAAGATTAAGAGCGTCGTCGACCCTAACGGCCTGATGAACCCAGGTGCGCTGAAGCTTTGAGCCACTAGCGCTCTGCATCGCTGGCCGCCAATAAAACCCACGCCTCAACCTGGAGTGGGTTTTCGTTTCCTGAATTTAAACTGTAGTATCTTCATCTATCTACTTGTAGTTGAGGGGAATGGCTTTATGCGTGGACCTTTATTGATTTGCCGCCAGCTTTTAGGGAGACAATCACTCCCACTTTCAGGGTGTGTCCTTAGCCTGCTCATTCTTATCGGTTGTGCGGCCCCCCCAGCCATAATTCCACCTGCCGCAATACAAGATGTGCGATCGATTCCAATGGGCGAAGAGAGTCGCCCCCTGCGGTTCGACAGAATAGTGATCCGCATACCACGCGGTCATGTAATAGGGCGAAGCAATATGGGTCTCGCCTGTTTCGATATGCCCGATGAAATAACATATACGGGTGGTCGCAACCTTCTTGATGCAGAATTCTTCGAAGAAGCATTTGGCGACGAACTTCGCAGTGCGGGATACACCATCGTCGGTGATCCCAATGCTTTGTTCAAAGATCGTGAAGCTGATGAAGCAGAGCTGATTGTTGGCGGAATCATTACCGATGTGAAAGCCAACGTTTGTTACAATGCGGATCGTATTGGTACGAATTATTCACGCGCCAGTGGTGAGTCATATATGGCGGTGGAGTGGCAGGTCCTTGACCGTCTGACGCGTCGCACCGTTTATAAAGGGACCACAAGCGGTACGGCTGAATTAAAACAGGTCATCGCCAACGGTGATAACAAACTTCTTGTCATGGCCTTCGCCGAGGCGACGAAAGCACTTCTCGCTGACGAAGAGTTTTATGAACTGGCAGGTAGGAAGCGGTCTAAAACGACAATTGCAGAAGAAGCGCCAAGCGAAACAACTCAAATCCCCGTTATTGCCGTTAGCACAAATCGATTCCAAGACAACGTAACGACCACGCGTGCTCGTGTCGCGACGGTTCGGTCTGGTGGACATGGCAGCGGATTTTTTATTTCCGACAATCTACTTTTGACCAACGAGCATGTGGTTGGTGGTGCAAAAGTTGTTGTCGTACGATTGGTGACAGGGCGTGAGCTGGTGGGTGAGATCGTGGCGACAAATGAAGCACGTGATGTCGCGTTGGTTCGCACAGAACCCAGTGGTCTCGGCGGCCTACCAATTCAGAAGACCCAGCCGCAGATTGGCGATCGCGTTTTTGTTATTGGTAGCCCGATGGACGAAGACCTGGAAAGTACCGTGTCCGCCGGCATTGTAAGTGCCTTTCGCTCGCTCGATGGTCTTCGTTATATCCAGAGCGACACCAACGTCCTTCCCGGCAACAGCGGCGGCCCAATGTTTGACGAACATGGCAACGTGATTGCGATGACGGTTGCGGGTTTATTTGGAGAGGGGTCAGGGCTGAATCTTTTCATCCCTATTTCTGAAGCCCTGAGTGCGCTTAACATTGAGCGTGCCGGTGATTAAGCACGCCTCACCTTTTATATGCGCAATCGCTGCCCTGATTCTGCTGTCGCCAGCTGTGCGTGCGCAAACGCCGACCGGGCTGTCGGCGAACGCCTTCGCGGAGATGCCCGCTAACGTCGTCTTGGAGCTTCGCGCTGGGCGTGATCTCCCGCTTGAACGAGATTTGATCGTCGAAGCCAGCGCCCTGCTGACAGCGCAGGGCTATACCGTCGCGCAACGGGGCGACGTCATCGTCACCGTCGACAGCACAACGCCTTTGCCTGGTGTCAGTTCCCGTTCAACCGTAACCGTCGATCAGCGGCTGCGCTCCATGGGCACCCTGCGCAACGACAAGGGCGTGACGGTGCCGTTCAATAAGAAGGATGCTGCCCCCGGCGCGGCGGTGTTTACCTTGCGGATGTCGGCCTATCGCCCCGGCAAATCGAACTTGTGGGTGGGGCAGGCCTCGGGCCCAGATAATGGCGGTGGCCGTCGGGCTACGACCTTTGCCTTGGCCAAGTCGTTGATCGCTACTTTCGGCCAATCTACCCCAGAGCCCGCTGCCGAGTAGGGCCGATGACTGTCCTCAGTTCGGACAACACGGCCTGCTCACGGAATTGTGCCTGACTCACGCGCCGGCTCGGCAGTACACTGGCGCCAGTCAAACACCCAGGGAGAGATGCCATGACCAAGCAACCACGCCCTCTTTACGATGCCCCCGATTCGGCCAAAGGCGGCCCGCCTCCGGGTGTGAAAGCCGAGTCCGGGTCCGGCCGTCCCAACCCGACGTTGGCGATGGTGTCGCCGATCCAAGGCCGTGAAGAAGAATTCGGCCAAGCGATGAATGTCGTATTGAAGACGATGTCCGACAGCATGCCCTACCAGCACTACTTCAACGATGCATTGGTCAAGGCGCACCTGTCGCACATTCAGTTCGCCAAAGATCATGGTTTATTGGAAGACATGGTCAGCAAAGATCAGAAATCGATGTCGCCGATGCTTGGCCGAATACGTGGCAAAGTCGAAGAGACCGGCAATACCGAGCTCGGCATGATCGCCATGTTCGATCGCACGTCATGTTTTTATCAGATGCTTTCGGAATGGGATTCCGAGCCCGGCATGCGCCGCTACAAAGAGCCGTTCGGCTACGTCCTGGAATTGGGCAAGCGGATCGGCCAATTCGATATGACCGTCGATGAGATTCACGAGGTTTATACCAAGCCGCGTTATCACGGTTATGCGGAACAGCTGGGCCTTAAGCTTGATGTGACCGACATCGATTCCGACGGCTACATCACGGTCACGCTGATCAAATAGCCCATAAAGCTATGTTTTCTGGCCCACTGGCACCTGTTCTCTGTTCGGACAAGATGCCGAGGGCGGTCAAAGTGGCCTATATGGCCAAACTCAATTCAGGTATGTTGCGTCCATCATTTTTTAAGTCGGATCAACCCAAAACGGGAGCTCATCCATGACCACACGTTTTCTAAAGGCTGCGGCAGCCGGTGTACTCGTAGTCGCACTATCGACGTCAGCCTTCGCTGCTGGGCGTCAGGTCGGCCAGTATTCGCCGTTCCCTGAAAAGACCGAGGAACTGGGCCTGGCCATGCAGATGGTGTTCAAGACGCTGAACCATTCCAGCCGCGCCTACGAGCATGAAGTGAATGATGCCCTGGTTAAGATGACCCTCGGTCACATTCAGTTCGCCAAAGACAATGGCTTGCTCAAAGAGGTTGTTGAGGACGAAATCAGAGTCCAAAGCCCGATGCTACTTCGGGTCGCCAAGATGATCGAGCAAACCGGTGATAAGGAACTGGCGCTCAAGGCGGTATTCGAACAAACCACCTGTCACTTTCAATTGGTGATGGACACGGAAATGCAGCCCGGCGTCCGCCGTTACGTTTTCCCTTTTAGCCATGTGCTAGAGCAAACACGCCGCATGGGTCAGCATGATCTGACGAACGAGGAAATTTACAACGTTTGGCTCAAGCCGCGATTCGAGAAGTACGGTGAAGTCCTGGGTGTGCCTTTGGTGGTTGACCCCTGGGACCCGGAAACAAAAATCATCACGGTGCGCATCAAGGACTACGAGCAAGTCTCCATGCGCTAGAAAATTAGAGATGCGAATACAAAAGGCCCTCGTTTCGACGGGGGCCTTTTTGTATGCCGTGGCCGCCATGTTGTGGTCGTCCAGCACGAACACCGTTTCGCCCGCTGTCTAACCCTGCGTAGGCTACCCCCTTAATCAGCAGGGGAATGAATTCATGAAAACCAAAAAGCACATCGCATCGCTCGGCCTCGCACTGGCCTGTGGTATTGGTGTTGGCGCGTTGAGTATGGGTAGTTTCGCGCAAGGCACCGCAATGCGGTGGGTTCAAGGTGAATACCCAGCGGCTTTCGAAGCCAGCATGGACGCATCATCCGCTGCCTTTGAACGCAAGGATATGGAAGCCACCCGGTCTCATCTGGCCGAAGACTTCGCCACCTATGAGTTGCACGGCCCAGAGTCGCCCAAGCTGTTGGTCAAAGGCCGGGAAGAAACCATCAAAGTTATGAACACCTTCTTCGCCGGTGATTTTGGCTCCAGTTGGGATGGCGCTGAAGTGGAGAAGTTGGGCTCGATCGGCAACACCATGGTTCAGATTGAGTATGACCGTTACAACATGGAAAGCGGCCAGATCACCATCCCGACCTTTGTGATCATCCAATACAAAGACAACAAGCGCTGGCGTGAATGGCGTCTTCGGCCCGATCCCGCCTAGTTGTCCACCAGACAATCCCTGATTGAGAGTTGTTATGCGTCTAAAGACTGTTTTGCTGGGTCTCATCGCTTTTGCGTTTCTGCTTGTTGCAGCTGACACCACGATTGCCAAGGGTGACGCCGAGCGCGGCAAACGTCTCGCGCGCGACTGCTTTGCTTGCCATGGCCCCGACGGCTACAGCCCATCGCCGGTAAATCCCAAAATTGGTGGCCAGCACGAGCGCTACATTTTTATGGCGTTGCAGCAGTACAAGGAAGGTAGTCGCACCCACTCTCTGATGCGCGGCTCCGTTCTTGGCCGCACGGATCAGGAGCTGGAAGACATCTCAGCCTATTATGCGTCGCAACCGGGATATTTGACGCGGCGTGAAATCCGTCAACGGAAACGCGACGGTTTGCCTGCAGAGGAACAAGGCGGTCCCGCTGCCGGTGGGCCACCACAAGGGGGAGGGGCGCCACCCAAGTTTGATCACAGTGACCAGATCGCCAAGTACAACAGCATGCTGTCACAAGCGGTCTACGACGCCAGCCAAATCACAGCGCAAGTTGATGCGTCAGTCTGCGCAGCAATCACGGGCGACACAGCGTCCGACGCTGACAACGATGGCCTCGCTGATGCGTTCGACGCAGCGCCCAATGATGCCGGGGAATTCGTCACCGATGTCAGTGGCGACGGCTTCTACGAGATTTGCAGCATTCAACAGTTCGAGGCGATTGGTAGTTTCGGTTCCAAGGAAGGAACCAGCGCGACGCTTGATCGCACTCTTCGTATGAGCCGGAATTATCAAATTGTTCGTGACCTTGATGCATCGGCAATTGAAAACTTTGAACCCATTGGTGATTGTGGCGTTGAAGGCAATTGCATGATCAATTTCGATCGCTTTGGCTTTCAAGGCATCGTCGATGGGCAGGGCCATGTCATTCGAGGGTTGCGGATATCAAAACCAGGCGGCGGTGGCGTTGGGCTCTTCGGGGTCTTGGGTCAGAGTGGAACGGCGCGTAACATAGTCTTGGAAGATGCCATCGTGTTTGGTCGTGGTGGTGTTGGCATGCTCGTCGGGAGCAATTTTGGAATCGTGTACAGGAACCGAGCCCAAGGCGAAGTCGCAGGTGTTACGGCAATCGGTGGATTAGTCGGCGGTAATGGAGGGCTTGTCGCCTATGGTGAGGCATCGGGCACGGCGTCCGGCGAACAAGCCACCGGCGGTTTGATTGGAGACATGCGTGGCGCTGCCTATTTCAGCAAGGCCAACATGCAGGTGGCGGCCAGCCGCGGCATGGGCGGATTGGTTGGTCTCAATACGTTCGGCTTTATCCTCAGCAGTTACGCAGAGGGCTCGATTATTGGGTCTAATGATGTCGGTGGTTTGGTCGGCATGAATACGGATGGAAAAATCCGCAACAGTTATGCCACCAACTCGGTTGAGGGCGACGGGAATAACGTCGGCGGCCTCGTTGGCTTCAATTCCCTCAGCGATGTCCGCAACAGCTATGCGACGGGCTCTGTTGTCGGTGGCGATACGGTTGGCGGGCTCGTTGGGCGCAACAACGGCACGGTGAAGCGCAGTTTCGCCGCCGGTTCCGTGACGAGTGCAGGCACCTCAGGCGGTATATCGGGAATTATTGTCGAAGGTGAGGAGGTCAAAAGTTATTGGTCTGCAGCGGCGCAATCCAAAGACGCGGCTGATTTAGCCAGGCTTTCCGGCAACCAAACTGGCTGGTCTCCTGAACAGCCACCTGTTGGAGACTTGATCGACTACTACTGCGACAACAACGCCAATGGGTTTATTGATCCGGACGAACGTTCGCCGGACAACTATGTATGGGATTTTGGCTCCGCGTCTGAGCCACCATCACTACGCTGTGCTGAACAAGCTGGCGGGCAACAAGGGTAAGGCGCGATAAGCGCTCTCAATAAAAGGAGACTGACTATGTTTGACCGCCGCACTCTTATGGCTGCAGCCGCCGCAATGGCAATCACGTCGCCAACGATGGCTCAGGACCGTGTGTCTGATTTCAAGCCGTTTGAGACCGGCGATATCTTTGTTGCCGCGACGATCATGGATAACCCGGTTGATGATCACATGGGCACTGGCCGAATTTTTCAATACGGCTCTGATCTCAAACTTAAGGGCACGCTCTACACTGAGGGCACCAAACACAAAATCGGCGGGCTCGCCTTTCAGCCGGACGGCACCTTGTGGGCGTTTGCTCAAGGCACACCAGCCATTGTGGAAATCGGCAGCGACGGAATCCAAAAGCCGGTGCGCAAATTTTCAGATCGCACACTCAGCAGCGTTACGTTTGGTCAAGATGGCAGCCTCTATTTTGGTGAGCACCTGATTGGTAAGAAGCTTGGGGTGCCACCCCTGACCACACGATTCAATTTACTTCCAGGACGCGATGTCATTGGCGACGGATGGCTTTTTAAGTTCAATTCCAGTGCTGAGTTGCTTGAAGAGTATCAAAGCGAGGTGCATGGCGGCATGGCCGGAATTCATGGGTCAACGTCTACTGTGCTAGCAGATAACGACACCCGGATGATTTACATTTCTGAGACCGGAAATCGGGTCATGCAATACGACCTCGCCAATAACAAGCAATTGCCGGATCTCAAGGTGTTTGATGAGCACGACGACATCTTCATGGTGTTGACGATGATGCCGATGGTTGATGGCTCGCTGCTTATCAGCACCGGTAACGGCATGGTGACGTTGGATCAACACACCGGCGAAATTATAAAGTACTACGACATGGATAGCGGCGGCTGGGCTGCCTGCGCACCGACAGCAGACGGTAATAACATTATCGTCGGCAATTTCTTCAGCGGGCAGATCGTGTTGGTCAGTGTGGAAACCGGTGAGGTTGTCCAAAGCGATTTCATTGGCCAGAACAACTCACTGTCCGGCGTTGCGCAGTACCCCGGCTAGATCAGTTTTAAGACGAGGATTACAAAAATGACTAAAAAACGCATCGGCTTGATCGTAGTGGTGTTGATCGCCGCTCTGGTCGCTTACTCCTTCATTCCCAATCAATTCCCGGTCTACGAAACGAAAGCCAGTGCGGCGCCAGAAGGCGGGCATCATGTCTTAATCTTCGGCGCGACCCGCAATTCCGGTCTCGAGACTGCAAAAATACTCACGGCGCGCGGTGATCGGGTGACGGCCTTTGTGCGGACCAGTTCAGATCGGTCGCAATTGGAACCGCTCGGCGTAGAATTCGTCGTCGGCGATGCGCTCGATTTACCGACCGTTGAGGCCGCATTTGTCGACAAGGATTACACATCCGTCGTGACGACCATCGCCTGCTTTAGCTGCGAACCGAAACCCGATTACTTGGGCAACCGGAATATTTTTGATGCCGCCGAAGCGGCCGGTGTAAAGCGCATGATTCTAATGACAACGGTTGGCTCTGGCGACAGCTACGATGCCGCACCTTTTCCCGCGCGAAACTTTCTCAAAGACATCCTTCCACTTAAGACCCAGGCGGAAGATCATTTGATGGCCAGCAGCCTTGATTACACCATCATTCGTCCTGGTGGTTTAAAGTCGGGCCCAGCAACTGGGCGTGGTTATTTGAGCAACAGCCGCGAAGCTTTTGGGATTATCAACCGGGCTGACCTCGCCGGCTTGGTGGTTAATATCATTGATGACAACACCACCATCGGGAAAGCTCTCGCAGCCATGGATGCTGACATGGTGTTTCCCTGGAGCATGTTTTAGAGCGCTCTAGATTTCCAGTTGCTTCACCCCCTAGTATGCGTCTCAAATTAGGGGTGATGGTATGAGTGATCAAGTTCAGGCAAACGCGACGGACGACGAGTATCCGGACGAGAAGTACGCCTGGTATGTGATGGTGGTCTTAGTGATCGCCTATGCGTTCTCATATATCGACCGTACGATCCTGACCTTGCTGGTTGAGCCGATCCGCGCTTCTCTGGATATCTCTGATACCGAGATCAGCCTGCTGCACGGTTTTGCCTTCGCTCTGTTCTACACAATTCTCGGCATGCCCATCG
>Ga0233433_10004532_pt1 | contig 10650 bp, 9 predicted proteins | sample SI_122_August201_5_FD_179868 | JGI IMG/M metagenome (GOLD analysis project Ga0233433, IMG submission 179868) | Seawater microbial communities from Saanich Inlet, British Columbia, Canada - SI_122_August2016_100_MG | ecosystem: Environmental > Aquatic > Marine > Inlet | place: Canada: British... | reverse complement strand
GCGAGTCAACGGGATATGCAGCCGCAAGGTCGTGCCGACATCGACCTTGCTGTCGACCTTGATCTCCACCTCGTAGGGCTCCATCCGTCGGACGATCATATATAGCCCTAGGCCGGTGCCCACTGGTTCGTCGCCTGTGACCTCGGTCGCCTTGGTGGTGAAGAAGGGGTCGAAGAGGCTGGAGAGGTTTTCGGCGGGAATGCCGCAGCCATTATCGCCGATTTCGAGTATGATGTGGTCTTGGCTACGCGATGATCGCACCGTCAATTTTTTCTCCGCGCGGTGCGTACATCGCGCGAGTCGCGGCAGCCCATTGTGTCATTGTGGGCGATTTCAAAGGTCAGCACCTCGCCCTTGACGCAGATAGGGCGTGCCGGCGTCGGCGAGTGTAAGCGCCCCGGCTTCGGCGAGGATGCGCTCTAAAAGAGCGTAGAGGTCGTGTTCGACGGAAAGGGCCACGCCGATTTAATTGAGGCGGCGCAAGCGCTCCTTGGGGTTGAACTCGAGGTGCGCTGCGGGATTGGCAGGGATTGAATTTGTCGACAAATCGGGGCTCAGTCCGGTAGTCTTACTTTATCGTATGCGGTACGATGCACAAAGATATAAAAGATCCCGGCATTTATTCAAATCTTCCTCGTTAATGAAATTTATATCCCCCCATCGCGGTCCAGCGACCGATATTGAATCGCTTCGCCGAGGTGCGAAGATCGGATATCTGCTGACTCGGCTAGGTCGGCGATGGTGCGGGCGACTTTGAGGATGCGATCGTAGGCGCGAGCTGATAGGCCGAGGCGGTCCATGGCCTTTTTGAGCAAGGCTTGGCCCGGGGCATCGAGTAGACAATGGTTGCGCAGGTGTTGCGAGGCCATATGCGCGTTGCAGAAGGGCTCGCCTTGGAAGCGGTCGAGTTGGCGTCGGCGGGTGGCGTGCACGCGTTGGGCGATTTGCGCCGAGCGTTCACCGCCGTCTTTGTTGGCCAGGTCGTTGTAGGCGAGGGCGGGCACTTCGATATGCATGTCGATGCGGTCGAGCAGTGGGCCGGAGATGCGGGCGCGGTAGCGGTGAATAGCCGCCGGCGAGCAGGTGCAGGTGCGCCGCGCGTCGGAGAGGTAGCCACAGGGACAGGGGTTCATCGCGGCGACTAGGGTGAAGCGGGCGGGGTAGGAGAGCGTGATCTGCGCGCGGGTGATGGTGACGGCGTGGTCTTCGAGCGGTTGTCGCAAGGCCTCGACGACATGGCGGCGGAACTCGGGTAGTTCGTCGAGGAAGAGCACACCGTGGTGCGCGAGTGAGACTTCACCCGGGCGAGGGTAGGAGCCGCCGCCGATCAGGCCGGCGGCTGAAATCGTGTGGTGCGGGGCGCGGAAAGGTCGGGTGGTGACTAAAGCCTGGTCGGCGGGTAGAACGCCGGCGACAGAATGGATCTTGGTGGTGGCGAGGGCTTCGGACAGGCTCGATGCGGGCAGGATGGTGGGCAGGCGGCGGGCGAGCATGGTTTTGCCGGAGCCGGGCGGGCCGACCATCAGCAGGTTGTGACCTCCGGCGGCGGCGACTTCCAATGCGCGCTTGGCGTGGTCCTGGCCGCGGACCTCCGCGAAGTCGACGGGGTGGTCCGCGTTGCTTTTGAACAATTCTTCGATGTTTAATTCGTAGGGTCTTTGTCGTACATCTCCTTCTAAAATATCCACGGCTTCGTTTAATGTGCTGACGCCGTAGACCAGCGGTCCATTGGCGGTGGCGGCTTCGCGGGCGTTCTGCGTTGGTACGATCATGCCATAGAGGCCTTGCTCATGTAAGCTGGCGGCCATCGACAGCATACCGTGCACAGGACGCAGGCTACCGTTGAGCGAGAGTTCGCCGAGCAGGGCGAAGTCTGTAAGACGCACGGGCTTGATCTGCTTGGAGGCGACGAGGACGCCGAGCGCGATGGGCAGGTCAAAGGCCGATCCTTCTTTTCTGCGATCTGCCGGGGCGAGGTTGACGGTGACTCTGCGGCGCGGCCATTGGTAGCCGGCGTTCTTGATGGCGGCTAATACGCGCTCTTTGGATTCGCGGACGGTGGAGTCGGGCAGGCCGACGACGGTGAAGGTGGGTAGGGTGCGGTCGGTGTCGACTTCGACGTGGACAGGGTAGGCGTCTATTCCCAGAATTGCGGCGCTGAGGACGGTAGAGGGCATGATGGCTTTTCTTTCCGTTGAGAGAGAACGGAAAGAGCAACAATAATCGTGCCGGGCTGGTTTTCTCTGAGCGCCGTTTCGTGAATGTTACTTATGGGTGACAAACCTGCCTCCAGAGCGTTCCAGTGCGTCCGGTCTGATGAATGGCTCTGAGAATCCTGCCTAGGTCTGTCCTCTGCAACAAGCTGGATTGGGTGCAAATTAACGGGAGTGCGAAGACGTACGTGTCGTTTCGTGAATCAGGTTGGTGCAGGTTGGAACGCAGGGCTAGGCGACCTTTGTCGAGCAGTGCGGATCTCATCGGCATTTCCACGTTCTAATGCTGGATGGCGTGTATGCCCGTAGCGAGACTGGGGCTACGCTGACATGTGTGCCGACGCCCTCCTTGCGTGATACCGACAGGGGCTTTGTGTGGGGTATGTCAACCCGTCGCTTGGAGATCGGAAAAAAAGCGCTTGTAGATCGGTTTGCGGTAGAGGAACTGCAGATAGAGGGTGGGCAGCAGAAGCAAGCTTAGCAGGCGGTTCGGGGCTTGAAAAGTAATTTCGTCGATGATCGTTGCTTGCCCTTGTCGATCGACGATCCGGTGGCAGTGCCGCCAGGATTGCAAGAAGAAAGGCAGTTGAATGCCTTCATCGACAAAGAAAATCTCGTTTTCGGATTCCTCAAATGCGGTAATACGGCTTATCCAGCGTTGGCGAAAAAAGATGAAACTCAGTTCGAGGTGCACTTCATCGCCGACGCCCATGCCGTCGAAGCGCAGTAGCTTGACCGGCGGTAAAGGCGGGTTGAGCCTGAGAAATAAATCGCGGCTGAAGCCTTGGAAGACTGCGCGAAAATTGCCGTCGACTTCTGTTGAAATATTAAGCGTCAGCACGCTTCGACTCGTGGCTACGGGCCTCGGCCGCTATGAGAATTTCACGGCTTTGCCGGGTGGCGATGCGCGGTTTTAGCTGCATCAGCATCGCATACAGGCCAAAGAGTAGACGATTTACGAAAATAAAGTGTGGCGATACGCGCAATCCGCGCCACTGCATTGATGCGCGAATATACTTGTTGAGCTCGAGGCGGAAGGAGCGATCGCCGAAGTCGAAACTGTCGCCGGTATAGGGCAGCAGTACGAAGCGGCCAAAATCGTGTATAAAATCGTAGAGTTCAGATTGAGATTGTTGCTGCCCGGCATCGGGGCCGAGGATACCGATCTGATAATAACAATCGCGGATGGCTTCCTCGTCGTCCACGACGTGGGCGGTGAGCATGCGGATGCAGGTGTCGAGAAATTCGGGCGGAAATTGTTTGACACAGCCGTAGTCGAGGATGCCGAGACGCCCATCGTCGCGGAACAAAAAGTTGCCCGGATGAATGTCGGCATGAAAAGTGTAGATACGTCGTTCGACCTGATCATGGATAAAGTCCCATAGCTGTTGGCCGAAGTGGTCGATACGCTGCTGGTCGGGATTGGTTGCGAGAAACTCGCTCATGTGTGAGCCGTCGACATAGGTCATCGCCAGCACGCGCTCGCTGCTGAGGTCGGATCGCCATGCGGGCATGGCGATGCGTGAGTCGTCGCCATATATACCGGAGAATATATCGAGGTAGCGGCCCTCCTGCAGATAATCGGTCTCCTCCAATAGCTTGTCGCGGATTTCATCGAAATAGATATCGATATTATCGCCTTTAAACAACGGGCGGAAGAGCACGCGAGCCATGGCCAGATCCGATCGAATGGTTTCGCGCACGTTGGGATACTGCAATTTGATCGCTAGCTGTTGCCCGTCGTGGTCTACGGCTCTATGCACCTGGCCAATAGAGGCGGCGGCGATGGCGGTGTCATCAAAATGGCGGAAAATTTCTTGCGCTGGGCGCCGCAACTCGCGTTGGACGAGTGCGCGGACGATGGCGCGGTTCATTGGCGGGACTCGGTATTGTGCCTGAGCCATCACTTCGACGAATTCTTCAGGTAAGACACCGGTGTCCATGCTCAGCGATTGGGCCAGTTTGAGGGCCGTGCCGCGCAGCTGAGTAAAGTCTTCAAATACTGCGGCGGCATTCTGTTGGTTGAGTTGGGTGCGAGCGGTTTCGCTATCACCGGAGAGCGGGCGTTTGGCGTAGTAAAGGGCGTAGTTTTTACCTATTTTAAGGCCGGTCTGCGCGAGTATCTTGCCGCGTTGGAATTTATTGGAAGGGAACTCGCTCATCGTGCCCAGCGCAGTGCCTGACCGAGTAATATCTTGGCCAAAGGCATCTTAATTATATCATTGGCGACGAGGTATTTTGTTAGGTCAATACCCTTGTAGACTAATGCACTGGAGTGGATTACCTCACCGACGAAAGAGGTGGCTTTATCGACCAGCGCCATGGTGCGTTGTGCATCGACGCTCTCGTCGGCCAACCAGAAACGCACCAAGTGCAAATACTCTCGTGCCAAAAAAGACGCCAGCCAATCTGCTGCGCAGGCTTCACCGACAAATTCTCCCAGCAGGGCTTCGACATCGTGCTCGAAGCGCGAGGTAGCGGATCCGTGAAGAATTGCCTCGGTGAAGTGTTCGTCAACGAATTCGCGTTCTTCCTGTAGCATGTCAAACAGGGCATAGGCGAAGTTGGCGAGTTTTTCCTCAAGAGACCAGGTTGCGAAGTCATCGATTTCGGCGGTCATAACCCGGTAGCGCTCTACGCAGAGTGGATAGTAATACTTGAGGATCGCGCTGCGGGCATTAAATAGGCTGTAAATCTCGACCTTTTTAATGTGTGTCTTGCGAGCTATGTTGGCGATGGTAAAGTTCGCGCGGTCGTCGATATAGAGGGCGATGGCTGCGCTGACAATTTTCTGCTTTTGTGCTAAGGGTTCAGCGGTATGGGGCATGATATACTCGCAGTCAAAAGAGGCCGGGTAAAACGTCTATACAGAATATTCTCGCGAATCCGATAAAAGCAACTATTGGCAAGAAAATAAGTATTGAGCTGGGTGTTTCTCTATTTTAGAGAGTCTACTGTTGGGGCCTGTGCGGGTAGGTTACCAGTGTCGGTAGCGTGAGTGGATTAATCAGTGGCTCGGGGTAGGTTTAAATATCCAGCGCGGTTGGGCATAGAACTGTGGTCGGATGGGACGACGCACCGGTTGGTGTGTCCGTTGGAATTGATCCCAGAATAACCGTCCCCATCCCACCGCCCCGACTCAATACGGACCGAGCGGGGAGCGGGCGCCCGGCCAAGGCCGGCATTCCACCAGAATCGAGGACGTATCGCACGCTAGGCCGCTCCACTCACCCCCACACCGCTTGACCCGGCTCCCTAAAAAACCCTTTATAATTCCTATACATTTCGACGATCAGCGCTGTTCCGACCGGCCCCGATCGGTTTATTGGCCTCGCTGCAACCAACGGTACCGTCCTTGAACGTCGCCCGTATCAACATGACCGAATATCGCCTGTACGCATGCGACACCAACTACTCAAACCAGGCCCGGCAAGGATGCCCACACGACCCAATATAGTCTTCCTGCATTCCCACAATAGCGGCCGCTTTATCGAGCCCTACGGCCACGCCGTGCCCACCCCGAACTTAATGCGCCTCGCTCGTGGAGGTGCCCTGTTCCGCCGGGCTTTCTCCGCCGCCCCCTCCTGCTCACCCAGTCGTGCCTCCTTCCTCACCGGCGAATATCCGCACTGCAGTGGCATGCTCGGCCTGGCCCACCGCGGTTTCGCCCTCGCGCATCCAGAGCGCCACCTGGCCCGGGTGCTCGGCGGGCACGGTTATGAGACGGCCCACTGCGGCATAGAACACCTCGTTCCCCACCAGTCTGCTACCTTCGCCGACGCCTACCACTGCGAGCTCGCCGACACTGCCGTTGCCGCCGAGGCTGCCGAAGCCGCCTGCGACTACCTGCACACAAAGTCGCAACAACCCTTCTTCCTCAGCGTCGGCACCACTGAGACGCATACCCCCTATCCCGAGCCGCAGCCCGAGACTCATCCGGCTGAAAACCCTGACCACTGCACCCCACCGCGCCCCTTCCCCGATACCCCGGAACTGCGGGCGATGGCCGCCGGCTATAAGCGCAGTGCGCGGCAGATGGATGCCGGCTTCGGCGCCATACTCGACGCCCTAGCCGCCTCCGGCCTTGATGCCAACACCTATGTCTTCGCCTTCACCGACCACGGCCTGCAGTGGCCGCTGCACATCGGCAGCGTCGGCGAGCACGGCAACGCCGCCTTCCTTATCGCTCGCGGCCCCGCACACTTCAACGGCGGCGAGGCCTTCGATGCCATGGTCTCGCTGATGGACCTGATGCCGACGGTGTGTGAGCTGGCGGGCTTAGAGCGGCCGCCGTGGCTGCAGGGGGAATCGCTGTTGCCGCTGGTCGACGGTCGGGTCGAACGCCTGCACGAGCATTTGTTTTTTGAGCAGACCTACCATGCGGCCTATGAGCCGATGCGCGGTGTCCGCGACGAGCGCCATATTTACATTCGCCGCTTCGACCAGCGCGAAAAACTCGTGCTGCCCAACACCGACGACACCCCGGCCAAGAGCGATCTGATCGAGCACGGTTGGCAACAGCAACCGCGCCACCAAGAGATGCTCTACGACCACTACTTCGACCCCGAGCAACAAAATAACCTCATCGACCGGCCCGAGCTGGCGCCAACATTAGCGGTGCTGTGCCGCCGGCTCGACGACTGGATGGCGGCGACCGCCGACCCCCTACTCGTTGGCCCGGTGCCGATCCCCCAGGGTGCACAGGTCACCGATGTCGATGTCTCTTCCCCGGGCCAGGCGCCCTTGATCACGGGCGAATAGCCACAGGGATTCCCATGGCTATAATGAAAAACATCGCCGTACTGTTGTTATTGGCGCTAAGCGTCCTCTGCACTGAGGAAACCATGGCCCAGCCTCTCCCGCGCAGCACGCCTGAGGAACAGGGTATTTCCTCCACGGCGATTCTCGATTTCGTCAAAACCGTCGAAGGCGAGATCGACGCGCTGCACAGTTTTATGCTATTGCGCCACGGCAAGGTCGTGGCCGAGGGCTGGTGGTACCCCTATGCGGCGGAGCGACGCCACCGGCTCTATTCGCTGAGCACGAGCTTCGTCTCGACCGCCATCGGCATCGCCGTCGCCGATGGCGAGCTCACGCTCGACGACCGGGTCCTCGACTACTTCCCCGACGAGGCGCCTACCGCACCGGATCGCAACCTCGAAGCTATGCGCATCCGCGATCTGTTGATGATGAGCAGCGGCCATCAGGACGACACGCTCGGCAAATTCTTTGCAGGCGGCGACGTATCCTGGGTCCGGACCTTCCTCAACTTGCCGGTCGAGCACAAACCGGGCACCCACTTCGCCTATAACACCGGCGCGACGTATATGCTCGCGGCGATCTTGCAAAAGACGACGGGTGACCATGTCGTCGATTACCTCGAGCCGCGCCTCTTCGAGCCTTTGGGGATAAATGGCTACCACTGGCAGGAGAGCCCGCAGGGCATCACCGTCGGTGGCAGGGGCCTGCGGGTCAAGACCGAGGACATCGCCCGCTTCGGCCAACTCTACCTGCAAAAAGGTGTGTGGGACGGCGAACGCGTCCTGAGCGAGGCGTGGGTGGAGGCGGCCACGTCGCGCCAGACCTCCAATGGCAGCGACCCCGACAGTGACTGGGAGCAGGGCTATGGTTACCTATTTTGGCGCGGCCGCCACGGGAGCTATCGCACTGACGGGGCCTTCGGGCAGTTTTGCATCGTCTTGCCCGAGCAGGACGCGGTACTGGCCATTACCGGCGGCGTCCGCAACAGCAAAGCACAAGACGTGCTCGACCTTGTCTGGGATCACTTGCTCCCGGCGATGAAACCTGAAGCCCTGCCGGCGGCCGACCAGTCCTATGCGGTACTCACCGACAAAATATCGTTTCTCTTCCTGAAGCCACTGCGGGCGGCTTCCTATTCGACGAGAGGCCCCGAACTCTCGGACCAGATATTTGAATTTGACGACAACGAGCAGGGCGTCGAGTCGATGTCCTTTGACTTCGGGCGCAACAGCAACGCTTTCATTATCCACGACGACCAGGGCGAACACCGCATCGAAGTTGGTCACGGCACCTGGCTTAAAGGGGAATCCTCTTACGACAACCACGGTCTTGAGCCGATCGCCACCAGCGGTGGCTGGACCGATGCCGACACCTTTATGGCCAGGGTATTTTTTCTCGAAATGCCCTACTCCGCCAAGCTCGAATTCGACTTCAGCGAAGGGCGCGTGCGCTTCGACTTCGGCTATAACGTGTCCTTCGGCCAGATTCGGCGGCCGCAACTGATCAGTGACTTCCCCTAGCCGCGCGGCGGTCTCCTTCTGCAACGGGCGTTCTATCCAATTGAAGCGGGTGCGGTCGTGATGGGCACGGTGCGGTTTGGTAATAACGTGAGAGATGAACTACCGACCCTATTTCATCAATGGCCAGGGTTATGCACATAAGCCTCTAAAACAGGCCCTTTCATCGCTCGGGGGCGCAAAGGCCGGCCCCCACCAGGCTGCTCCAAGCACACCCACGCCGCTTGACCAGTATCCCCCCAAGGCCTTATTAATCCCTATACTCTGCACCCTATTGAAGAAAGAAGACTTATTCCTATGGACACAGCGTTAGCAGCACTTAGCACAGAAGAGATCCAACAGTTTATCACGAACGGATTCCTCGTTAAACGAAAGATCCTCGACCCCAAACTTTGTGCCGCAGCACGGGACAGGCTGTGGGCGGGAAACAGCTCAAGTCACTTGCGAAGGGACGACCCTAAAACCTGGGTAAACGGGATCCCGGAAGCGGACCGTCAAAGCACGCCTGATGGCATGAATGATCGCACGGGTGACTGCGCCTGGCGACTGCGTGAACTCTCTGGCGATGAGGACATGATCGACTTGCTTCCACGCCGTGTCTTCCCATGGTTCGAGCAACTCTTCGGCGAAGTTGTGACACCAGAGGTAAGTTCCTCCGTGGCCGATCCGGATCCTCGTGGAAGCCGATTGCGTGGCTGGCCGGTCTGGGGGGGTAAGGAGTTGCGCGGTATCTACTGCGTGCTACCGAAAGAGCGCACGAGCTCTTCACCTTCGATGGCAGACGCCGCCCGTGCTGGTGCGCATATTGACCCGGAGCCGATGCATCTGGTGGTGAGCGGCTACATTGATAAGGTGCCGCAGGGTGGGGGTGGAATTGCCCTCTTCCCCGGCAGTCACCGCTTGCTCTACGAAGCTGAGCCGGGCTCCGCAGACATCGCCCGCTATTCGATCTTGCACCCACCCCATCCGGACAATTCCGCCGCGGCATTCGTGCTGCCACAGCCTCCAGGTCTTAGGGACGTACTCGCCGACATCGAACCCTTTGAGTTCTTTGGTGACGAGGGAGATGTGGTCCTGTGGCACGGGCGAATGTTCCACTCTGCAACGCCGAACTACAGCAACCCTCCGCAGATTCGACAGATGATTACTTACGATGCATATAAAAAGTCTGTGTATGACAGAACATACAACGGCCGTTATGTCAAGGGGCCGCAACCATCACCACCGCCCTCGGTGGGGGCGGACTATGGACTTGAGCTTGGGCCACCCGCCCCGCCGCCGGAGCCACGTGCGGAGGGGGCTGGGCTTTGGGATGACTGGAGCGAGGCCGTCCGTGCTGTCGTTGCGATGACCTCCGAGGCGCGGTGTGGTAAGGACTTTTAGATAAAGGGCCTTACGGATTTTCCTATCGCTTGGCCTTGCGCCAGTCCTGATTGCATGGCCTTTACGGATTCGGAGGCTTAATTATCTCGCACATTTTGCTGTGGTTCGGCCAGTTCATCGCTTCGTATTAGATTGTAACGGTCTGCGCGTAACAACGTCATTTGTACCCTCGTTAATCCCTATGTTGGTCTCGGCGTTTCGGTAGAACGCGGGGTTCCGTATGTACTTTTGGATAGACAGCCTATCATGGATTTCGGTAGGCAGAACGCATCGCTTGGGATAGGCTCCTCCGCAGATGGGACTTATTCATACGTTCTCAGGACGTGCTACATTACGAGAGGTCCAATTACAGTCAGAGTTTTCTGATAGGAGCGACTCGCAACACGTTGTATATTCTATAGGTATGATTGGGGTAGGCAGACAAATAATTGGTTATCTGCCGGTCAGATTTACAGACAGACCGGATGGATCCGCAAAAATAAAGTACAGCAACCAACCAGATCGTAATTACGACCTAGGCTACTGGAAAATTGAGCTGTCGAAAGTCAGGAACCGTATTTCTCACAGACAAGCTCCGGCGACTATCGCAAAATGTAGACAGCTCGCAGGGTTGGGTGTTTTGTCGCGGATCTACGATCCAGGAAAGAGATTCTGCCGGTATTCAAAAATAGGGGTGCCTTTTTGTCCGAAGAGTCATTCAAAGCCAAGTTGACGAACTGTGGGCATATTGCTCATGCTTTGCGCAACTGGTTGAGGCTAGAATATTTGTTGATTAT
>Ga0233433_10004531_pt1 | contig 10652 bp, 11 predicted proteins | sample SI_122_August201_5_FD_179868 | JGI IMG/M metagenome (GOLD analysis project Ga0233433, IMG submission 179868) | Seawater microbial communities from Saanich Inlet, British Columbia, Canada - SI_122_August2016_100_MG | ecosystem: Environmental > Aquatic > Marine > Inlet | place: Canada: British... | reverse complement strand
ATTTAATGGAGACATGGCCCGATGCCAGATTAATCAAGGCTGATGGGATGAAAAATGGGCTGATCCGGCGCGCACCACGCTCATTCAACTTTATGGCCGATTCGGCAATGGCCGGAAGCCCACCGATGCCCGATCCAATCATCACACCGGTGCGTTCGCAATCTTCATCGCCTTCAGGTTTCCAGCCGGAATCTTCGACTGCCTGAATGGCAGCCCCCATGGAAAACACAATGAAGCGATCCATCTTGCGCTGCTCTTTGGGCAACACCCAGTCATCGGCATCAAAGATGGCTTTCCCGGCATCGCCTGTCGGAATTTCACCACCAATGCGGCACGGCAGATCAGAAACATCAAAGGACTCGATCGCCCGAATGCCTGTTTCACTTTCTTTAACACGATTCCAGACCGCATCAGCCCCACACCCAAGGGGGGTAACAAGGCCAAGACCGGTAACAACAACACGTCTCATGGCTGCTCGGATGTAGTTTGAGTTTTACATTTACCCGACATCAGGCCGGGTTCTGAGCACAGATTAGGAATTCGCTTCAATATAAGTAATGGCATCCTTCACGGTGAGGATTTTTTCAGCTGCGTCATCAGGGATTTCGCAGCTAAATTCTTCCTCAAATGCCATGACGAGCTCAACCGTATCAAGGCTATCTGCCCCAAGGTCGTCGATAAAACTCGCGGTTTCTGTAACCTTGGCGTCATCAACGCCCAGATGTTCAACAACGATCTTGGTTACGCGTTCAGCTACATCGCTCATTTTTTATCTTTCCTCGGATAACGATCCCGGTCTGGGAATTGGTTGGTTTGCCTATTTTTATCACGGCAAGTGCCGTTTCGTAACATACTTTTCCAGCCTTGACTAGCCTCTGAGCCGCCGCTGAACCAGCATCAATCTAGGCCATAATTTAGCCTTTAAAAAATCATCAAATCATGGCCATGCCACCATTAACATGGAGGGTTTGGCCTGTTACATAGGCCGCGTCTTCACTGGCCAGATAAAGGGCCGCAGCGGCAATGTCTGCTGGTTCCCCAAAACGTGCCTGGGGAATCACCCCCAAAAGCCGTTCGCGTTGTTCTTCTGCCAAGCCATCGGTCATTGGCGTGGTAATAAACCCGGGCGCGATACAATTGGCCGTAATGCCCCTTGATGCCACCTCTGCTGCCAAAGATTTGGTTAATCCAATCAATCCTGCCTTGGATGCTGCGTAATTGGCCTGGCCCATATTCCCGGTAACCCCCACCACCGATGTGATTGAGATGATCCGGCCCCAGCGCTTTTTCATCATGCCCCTGAGCATTGCCCGCGACAGGCGGAATGCAGCTGTTAAATTAACATCCAGAACCTGCTGCCAGTCTTCATCCTTCATGCGCATCATTAATCCATCGCGGGTAAGACCGGCATTGTTGATCAAGATATCGACGCCGCCCAAGGCATCATCGGCCGATGAAGCCAGTTGCGTAACGCCATCGGGCGTTGAAAGATCCGCTGGCACCACAAGGGCACCATCACCCAGTTCATCAGCCAAGGCATCAAGGGCATCAACCCGCGTTCCAGAAAGCGCCACTTTGGCACCGGCAGCATGCAGCGTGCGGGCGATGGCCCCCCCGATTCCGCCACTGGCACCCGTCACAAGCGCCCCTTTGCCATCAAGATCAAACATGTTCCATTTCCCTAATTTTTTTAACGCCGATAGAATACAGATGTAGGCAACCCTGAGAAAGCCCTGTTACATAAATGCCTCTATTTCCTCAGGCGTATTAAGCGCAACCGCTTCAAGTTCCTTGTCAATGCGCCGGGCAAGGCCGGACAGAACCTTTCCGGCGCCCACTTCCACCAGCCTTTCAACACCATTTTCCTTCATCCACAGAACCGATTCGCGCCACCTGACCATGCCAGTCACCTGATCCACCAACAAAGTGCGGATTTCGTCGGGATCATCCACCGCTGAGGCCTTTATGTTGGCAACCAACGGGACTTTAGGTGCCAAAAGATCTGCCTCTTTAAGGGCGTTGGCCATCACATCGGCCGCAGGGGCCATCAGGGCACAATGAAAGGGGGCGGAAACCGGCAACATAATGGCCCGACGCGCCCCTTGCGCGCTGGCGAGCGCCAAGGCACGGGTTACGGCGGCTTCATCGCCACTGACCACCACCTGGCCCGGTGCATTATCATTGGCTGCCGTACAGACATCGTCTTCGGCCGCTTCTGCTGCCAGCGCCGCCACGGCATCAAAATCAAGGCCCAAAATGGCCGCCATGGCCCCTTTGCCAACGGGGACGGCTGCTTGCATGGCTTGGCCCCGGGTGCGCAACAAACGGGCGGCATCAGGGATGGTGAAGGCCCCGGCTGCGGCCAGCGCAGAATATTCCCCAAGGGAATGCCCCGCCACGAACAGGGCCGCATCGGCCAAATTCAGCCCGCCTTCTTTTTCCAAAATCGCCATAACCGCCAGACTGACCGCCATCAAGGCCGGCTGGGCATTTTCGGTCAATGTCAGGGAATCGATGGGGCCTTCAAACATAATCTGGCTCAGATTCTGGCCCAAAGCCTCATCAACTGCCCCAAAAACCTCGCGGGCCGGGATAAATGCTTCTGAAAGTGCCTTGCCCATGCCCACCGATTGGGACCCTTGGCCGGGGAATATGAAAGCCTGTTTCACGCTAAACCTCTGTTCATTGGTTAAAGTAAGGAATGCATGAGTGATAACGCCCCACTCTTCCCTGTCAAGGCCGCCGTAAAGCCGCCTTCAAAAGATTTGGTTTAGCCCTTGATTGGCGGGGGGTTTTGTGTATATTTCGCGACCTCAACATTCCTTGCCGGTTACAGCGGTTACCGGCTAGGGACGGAAGGCCAGCCACGATGGATATGGCACCGCCCCGGGAACAACCATAAGGAGTGTCACATGCCGCTTTATGAAAACGTGTTTATTGCACGTCAAGATATCACCTCGTCTCAGGCAGAAGCCCTGGCCGAGACCTTCTCTGAAATTGTTGTCAAATCCGGCGGAACCGTTTCCAAAAAGGAAGCATGGGGCCTGCGTAATCTGGCCTATCGGGTCAAGAAAAACCGGAAAGGGCATTACACCCTTCTCAACATTGACGGGCCACCCGCCGCCATCAGTGAAATGGAACGCAACATGCGTATCCATGACGATGTGCTTCGCTTCCTGACCATTCGTGTTGACGAACTTGAAGAAGGCCCCTCGCCAATCTTGAAGGGTCGTGATGAAAGGCCAGCGCGGGGCGGACGCCCCCCTCGCCATGAGGAATCCCGTCCGGCAGCAAAACCAGCCACGCCTGTTAAGGCCGAAGCTGACCCAGCCGAAGCTGACCCAGCCGAAGCTGCACCGGCTGAAGCTGCACCGGCTGAAGCTGCTACGACCGAAGCTGCCGACAAGGGAGAAGAATCATGAGTGAACAAGGCCAACGTCGTCCGTTCTTTCGTCGCCGCAAGACGTGCCCGTTTACAGGCTCTAATGCGCCAAAGATCGACTACAAGGATGTCCGCATGCTCCAGCGTTTCATTTCTGAACGCGGAAAAATCGTGCCTTCTCGCATTACCGCCGTTTCCACAAAGAAACAGCGTGAATTGTCGAAGGCAATCAAGCGGGCGCGTCATCTGGCACTTTTGCCGTTTGTTATTAAATAGCGTGTTTTGGATGGCTTTTGGGATGGCTTGCAGGCCGCTCCCTTAAGTTGCCAAACTTGCCGGAAACAGTTTTGGGCGCATCAGTACGCTGATGGCCCAGCCAAAAGGTTCCAGCCATGCAAAAAGATGCCTTACTCGCCATAGCCGCAGGGCTTGCAAGTGCGGTTCTGCATCTTTCCACCCAGTGGAGCGTGATTGGCGCATTGTTTTTTACCCTTCTGGCCCCACTGCCTTTGTTTATGGCGGGATTTGGGCTGGGACTTACCAGAGCATTGCCGGGACTTGTCGTCGCAGGCATTGTTGTTTGGGGGGGAGCCGATTTTAATCGGTTTGTTTTGTTTTTAGCAGCCGACCTGTTGCCGGTGGCTTTGGTTGTACGGTTCGCCCTTTTAAATCGCCAAACGGGTGATAGCGAAACCGACGTACAGTGGTATCCGCCGGGTCTGGTTCTGACCTGGATTGCACTGTACGGGGCCGGGGCCTTTGTTTTGGCGATGGTGATTACCGGATCAGGCCCAGGTGGGCTTCAGGCATCGGTGAACCAATATGTGGACGGATTTCAGAATCTGTTTGCAAAAGCAAGCCAGAACAAGCCGGCTTTGGTTCAGATGCTGGATTCCATCAAGCGGGTGTTTCCCTTCTTGGTGGTCACATGGTGGATCATCATTGTCGCCGCCAACGCGGCCTGGGGGCAAAAAATTCTGGTCCGATTGGGCCAAAACCGGCGGCCAACGCCGGATTTCAGGACCATTGAACTGGCGCCATGGCTGGCGTCTGGAATGGTTGCAGCCACAGTGGCTGGATTGTTAGGATCGGGATGGCTGGGCTTTGTGGCAACCAATGTTGCCCTTATCCTCGGTATCCCCTATTTTCTCGTCGGACTTGCGGTCATTCACGCTGTTTCGACGAAATGGAAAGGGCGGACGGCTGTTTTATTAAGCGTCTACCTGATGTTATTTATGTTTGGATGGCCGGCACTGTTAATTGCCGGATTGGGTGTTATGGAGCCTTGGGCTAGGGTTAGGGCGCGTTATGGTGCGCCAAACCACACAGACCGGGCCTGATTGGGTTAATGAAAGGAAGATCGTAATGGAAGTTATTTTGCTGGAGCGTATTGAGAAACTGGGACAGATGGGTGACACCATCACGGTCAAGCCGGGCTTTGCCCGCAATTACCTGTTGCCCCAAAACAAAGCCCTTCGCGCGACCAAAGAAAATCAGAAAAGTTTTGAAGCGCGGCGCGGTGAACTCGAAGCTGCCAATGCCGAACGACGGAGCAGTGCAGAAAAATCTGCGGGCACGATTGATGGCATTACGGTGATTTTGGTTCGCCAAGCCAGTGATTCAGGCCAGCTTTATGGTTCTGTCCGTCCCCGCGATATCGCTGCTATTTTGCGCGAAAAAGATGCCGAGGTTGACCGCACCCAGATCCGGCTTGATATGCCCATCAAAATGGTTGGCATCCATACCGTCCGTGTGGCCATCCACCCGGAAGTGGTCGTGGAAGTCACCGTCAATGTGGCACGTTCTGAAGAAGAAGCAGAACTTCAGGCCCAGGGTAAATCCATGATTGGCTCCGGTGCCGCCGATGCTGTTGCGGAAGCCGCCTTTGCAGACGAAGCAGACGAAAGCGCCGACGAAGAATTAGCTGAAGACGGTGCAGAAGAAATCGCTGAAGATGGCGCAGAAGACGTTGCAGAAGTTTCCGAGACAGAAGAAAAATCTTCCGAAACGGAATAACCAGACTGTTCCTAAACCGCCCAGGCGTTCCAGCACGCCTGGGCGGTTTTGTTTTATCCCCATAGTTATCAAGGTGTGGATTATTTTTTTGAGCATATGCAAATTGCTTGATGCTCCGATCCACGTAAGCCTGTACCCTCTCCTTCATGGTTGATCTAACGCCCGAACAGAATGTCACGCCGCTTCGCGGTAATGGCCCCCACGATACTTACGTTGATGTGCCCGATCTGCCCCATAATTTTGAGGCAGAACAAGCCCTTTTGGGTGCCATCCTTATCAACAATGAAGCCCACACCCGGGTTTCCGAATTTCTGCTGGGCGAGCATTTTTATGATCCCGTTCATGGCCGCATTTATGATGCCTGCGCAAAATTGATTGAACGCCATCAGGTTGCCAATCCGGTTACGCTGCAAAGCTTGTTTGAGGGCGATGAAGCCCTGAGCGATGCGGGGGGAGCCAAATATCTTGGCCGTCTCGCCGCTACTGCCGTCACCGTGATCAATGCGGGGGATTATGGGCGAACCCTGTTTGACCTGCATCTGCGGCGCAAATTAATCGAATTGTCGGGCGAAATCCGCACCGAAGCCGCCAGCCCCGATCTAGATACCTCCGCCATCCGCCAGATTGAAACCACGGAACAACACCTGTTTGATCTGGCCACCACCGGTGAATATGAAGGCGGGTTTCGGTCCTTTACCGATGTCCTGACCACCACCATTGAAATGGCCGAAGCCGCCTATAAACGTGACGGCAAGCTGACGGGGACAACCACCGGGTTCACAGATATGGACAAGCTTTTAGGCGGGTTGCAGCCATCCGATCTGGTTATTCTGGCGGGACGCCCATCCATGGGCAAAACCGCCCTGGCCACCAACATTGCCTATAATGCAGCCAAGGCATGCCGCATGGTGGTCAACGAACAAGGCCAAAAAACTGTCGCTGACGGTGCGGTTGTCGGGTTCTTTTCCCTTGAAATGTCATCAGAACAATTGGCAACGCGTATTCTGGCCGAAGCCTCTGGCATATCATCTGACCGCATTCGCAAGGGCGAATTGTCCAATAAGGAATTCCAGAAAGTGGTCGAAGCCAATCAGGAACTGGCGCGCATTCCGTTCTTTATCGATGACACCCCTGCCCTTTCTATTGGCCAGTTGCGCACCCGCGCCCGGCGTCTGAAACGCCAACACGGGCTTTCGATGATCGTGGTGGATTATCTGCAATTGCTGCGCGCCACCCTTGACCGTTCCAGTGAAAACCGGGTTCAGGAAGTTTCCGAAATTACCCGTGGCCTGAAGGCATTGGCAAAGGAACTGAATGTGCCGGTGGTAGCCCTGTCACAGCTATCGCGTGCGGTTGAACAACGCGAAGACAAACGGCCCCAATTATCAGACCTTCGGGAATCTGGCTCCATTGAACAAGACGCCGATGTGGTGATGTTTCTCTATCGTGAAGAATATTATCTGTCCCGTCTTGAGCCAGAAATGGGAACAGAAGACCACGAAAAATGGCAGATGCGGATGGAAGAAAGCCACAATTTGGCAGAAGCCATCGTTGGCAAACAGCGCCATGGCCCGACCGGAACCATCAAGATGGTCTTCACCGGCGAATTGACCCGCTTCAGTGATTACATCCCACCTGACCGTCTGCCCGATCAGAACGTGCCCTTCTGATCCCATGTCATTGCAAGATCAGGCATCAAGCGCCGGCGGCATTCTCACCATTGACCTTGATGCCATCAAAGCCAATTACCACCAGCTGAATGATCGGCTGAGAGATGGCTGTACGCTGGGTGCCGTGGTCAAGGCCGATGCTTATGGATTAGGGATGGCGCGCGTTGCACCCGCACTTTGGTCCGCAGGCTGCAAAACTTTCTTTGTGGCACTGATGCATGAAGGCCTGGCGCTTCGTGCCTTGCTGCCCGATGCCCAAATTCAGGTCTTTAACGGCACCGATGCGGAAAGCGCACCGGCAATGGCTGCGGCCGGGTTAATCCCCGTGCTCAACCATCCGGGACAGATTGAAGCCTGGCACATGGAAGCCACACGTCTTGGCAAATCCCTCCCCGCCATAATTCATGTCGATACCGGCATGACCCGTCTGGGTCTGGATGGCCAAGAGATCAAGGCGCTGGTTGAAGCGGGCAAGCACCGGGATGGCCTCAATATTGGTACCATCATGAGCCACCTTGCCTGTGCCGATGATGCGGATCATGCCATGAATGCCCATCAGCTTGAAAATTTCAAAACAACCCTCAAAATCATGGCCCCATTGGGCGATCTGGGCGCAAGCCTCGCCAATTCATCCGCCATCTTTCTTGGGGATCAATATCACTTTGATCTAACCCGTCCTGGCTCTGCCCTTTACGGCATCACCCCCCATGGATTGAAGGATGGCACCCCCCCGAACCCGATGGCGCAAGTCATTACATTACAAGGAAAAATTCTTCAAATCCGTGGAATTGACACGCCATCAAGCGTTGGTTATGGTGCCACCCATCAAGCAGAGAAAGGCCAAAAAATTGCCATCGTTGGGGTCGGTTACGCCGACGGTTATCTCCGCTCTCTTTCGAATTCGGCCACTGCCATCCTTGGCGGCATCCGGGTTCCCGTGGTAGGCCGCGTATCCATGGATTTGATCACTCTTGATGTTACCAATGTTCCCGACCAGGTTGCCCGTCCCGGCGCCTTGGTGGACCTGATTGGACCGGATCATTCCGTCGATACCCTCGCGCGCGAAGCAGGCACCATTGGCTATGAAATCCTGACGGCTCTTGGCCCCCGGTTCCACCAAAACTATTTGGAAACCGCATGAGCGACGCTGCAAAAGCCAGAACAACAAAAGACGGAGCACCCCCCCCCGAGCCAATCATTGTTCGGATGCTGGCCCCGTTTGGTCGCGTCTTTCTGGACTTTCTAGCCACCGTTGGAAAATTATCCATCTTTACCGGGCGCGCCCTTCGCCATTCTGTCACAGCCCCCTTTTATTGGCGCCTGACGCTCCGCCAGATGATCGACATCGGCTATTATTCACTGCCCGTTGTGGGCATGACAGCAATTTTCACCGGCATGGTTTTGGCCTTGCAGAGTTATTCCGGGTTTTCACGGTTTTCTGCCGAAGGGGCCGTTGCGACCGTCGTGGTTTTATCCATGACCCGGGAATTAGGCCCCGTGCTGGCCGGGCTGATGGTTGCCGGGCGCATTGGCGCCTCTATGGCTGCCGAAATTGGCACCATGAAGGTCACCGAACAGATCGATGCCTTAACAACGCTTTCGACCAACCCTTACAAATATCTGGTCGCCCCCAGGCTTATTGCCGGGCTTTTGATGATGCCTTTATTGGTGGCGGTGGCCGATATCATTGGCGTGTTTGGCGGGTTTTTGATTGCGGTTAACAAACTTGATTTCAATGCTGCCAACTATCTGACCCAGACCTTTGAATTTCTGGAAACAAAAGATGTGGTTTCTGGTCTGGTTAAGGCTGCCGTTTTTGGCTTCGTCATCTCTTTGATGGGGTGTTATCACGGCTATAATTCCAAGGGCGGTGCTCAGGGTGTGGGAACGGCCACCATCAATGCCGTGGTTTCATCGCTGATTTTGATCTTGATTTTCAACTACATCATCACGGAAATGTTCTTCGACATATGACCGAAATTCCGCCAAAAATTCGCCTTCGGGGTGTCAAAAAATCTTTCGGTCCAAAGGTCGTGCTCGATGGCGTGGATTTAGATATTGCTGTGGGCGAGTCCGTCGTGGTGATCGGTGGATCCGGCACTGGCAAATCGGTAATGCTTAAATGCATTCTTGGCCTTTTGGAACCCGATGAAGGGTCCATACAAATTGACGGCCAGGAAGTCACCGACATGTCCACTGCGGACCGTGAACAGATGATGACTAAATTTGGCATGTTGTTTCAGGGCGGCGCATTGTTTGACAGCCTGCCGGTTTGGCAAAACGTGGCCTTTGGCCTGATGCAGGCGCAACGCATGGATGCCGATATTGCCCATGGCATTGCCATAGAAAAGCTTGCCTCCGTTGGGCTTGGCGCGGATGTGGCAGCCTTATCGCCTGCAGAATTATCCGGCGGCATGCAAAAGCGTGTGGCACTGGCCCGGGCGATTGCCACACGCCCGGAGATTATCTTTTTTGATGAACCCACGACCGGCCTTGATCCGATCATGGGTGATGTCATCAACGACCTGATCGTCAAATGTGTGCAGGAATTGGGCGCATCCACCCTTTCCATTACCCACGACATGGCAAGTGCCCGAAAAATCGCCAACCGCGTGGCCATGCTGCATCAGGGTGAAATTGTTTGGCAAGGGCCGGTTGCCGACATCGATCATTCAAACAATGATTACGTTGATCAGTTCATTCATGGGCGGGCCGAAGGTCCCATCCAGATGCAAATTTCATCATGATGGTTTCAAACGCGGGACACTGATCATGGCGCAACCGCAATCAAGATATGTATGCCAGCAATGTGATGCCCAGCACCGCCAATGGATGGGACAATGTACCACCTGCGGTGCCTGGAATGCTGTGGTCGAAGAAGCCGTCCCCACCGCAACCCCCGGGTCTGGCCTTAAAAAGGCCAAAAAGGGCCGCACGATTGAGCTGGAAGGCCTGAAGGGTTCCACCAGCCCCCCCCAACGGTTTTTGACCGGAATTAAGGAACTGGACCGGGTGCTGGGCGGTGGGTTGGTCCCGGCATCAACCATTTTGGTCGCAGGCGATCCCGGCATTGGCAAATCCACCTTGTTGCTTCAGGCCAGCGCCAGACTGACCGAAGGCACCACCCTTTATATTTCAGGCGAAGAAGCCACGGCACAATTGCGCATGCGGGCGCAACGAACGGGCTTGGCTGATCAGCCTGTGCGCCTTGCCGCGGCCACCTCCATCAACGACATCCTGACCACGCTTGAGGCCATCCCGGTGGCAGAGAAACCCCGGCTTTTGATCATTGATTCGATCCAGACCATGTATGTGGACGGGCTGGAATCGGCCCCTGGCACGGTCAGCCAGGTCCGCGCCGCTGCCCAGGGGCTGATCGCTTTGGCCAAACGCACAGGCATTGCCATCATCATGGTGGGCCATGTCACCAAGGAAGGGCAGATCGCAGGCCCCCGGGTGTTGGAGCACATGGTTGATACCGTGTTGTATTTCGAAGGAGAACGCGGCCACCAGTTCCGGATCTTGCGCGCCGTCAAAAATCGCTTTGGCCCGACCGATGAAATTGGTGTGTTCGAAATGACCGA
>Ga0233433_10004530_pt1 | contig 10654 bp, 18 predicted proteins | sample SI_122_August201_5_FD_179868 | JGI IMG/M metagenome (GOLD analysis project Ga0233433, IMG submission 179868) | Seawater microbial communities from Saanich Inlet, British Columbia, Canada - SI_122_August2016_100_MG | ecosystem: Environmental > Aquatic > Marine > Inlet | place: Canada: British... | reverse complement strand
CTCCTGGACCCATTCCTTTAACATTTCCTGAAAAAGAATCTTTGAGTAAATCTTGACCTGCACCGTACAATCCTTCTTTTTTGGCAACCTCTGTTCCTGCCATGAAAGCATCCCATGCTAATTTGTGAACTTTTTCATTATCTACACCATGTGTATGGGACATGACGATATGTGTGTCATCTCCACAATATCCTATGTAATGGTCAATAAGTAAATCTCCAGAATTTTCAACGGTATCTCTAATTGCTTTGATTAGGCCGTCACTTGGTTTTGTGTGTCCGCCGATCCCGCCGACATCTGCTTTGATAACTGAAACTGTAATTTTCATATATCTAATTTTTTCTTCTTTGATTTATGTGCTTTTAGTGTTATCTTTCATTCAAAAATTTATTTCCAGAAAATGTTTTTTGTTAAAAAAATTCATTACAGTAATATATGCCCTCGACGTCGAATTCGATATGGCAGATAAACCACACTTAAACATGATTGTAACAGGTCATATTGATAACGGTAAATCCACAACTATGGGTCATTTCTTAATGGATCTAGGAGTTGTAGATGAGAGAACCATTGCAGCACACGGAGCCGAATCCGAGAAGACCGGAAAAGGTGATACTTTCAAGTATGCATGGGTTATGGATAATATTAAAGATGAAAGAGAAAGAGGAATTACCATAGACTTAGCATTCCAAAAATTTGAGTCTAACAAATACTTCTTTACTTTAATTGATGCTCCTGGTCACAGGGACTTCATTAAAAATATGATTACTGGCGCTTCTGAAGCAGATGCCGCTATCTTAGTACTTTCAGCAAAAGAAGGTGAAACTGATACTGCAACTGCAGCTGGTGGACAAGCAAGAGAACACGCATTTTTGCTCAAAACACTAGGTGTAAAACAAATTATTGTTGCAATTAACAAAATGGATGCAGTTGAATACAAAGAAGATGCCTTCAACGCAGCAAAAGAGAAAGGTGAAAAATTAGTAAAATCTGTTGGTTACAAACTAGAAAATGTACCAATCATTCCAGTTTCTGGATGGAAAGGTGATAACTTGGTTAAGAAAACTGAGAACATGCCATGGTACTCTGGTAAAACACTACTTGAAGCATTTGATGACTTTACAGTAGAAGAAAAACCAGTTGGTAAACCATTACGTGTTCCAATTCAAGACGTTTATACAATTACTGGTGTAGGAACTGTACCTGTAGGTAGAGTTGAGACTGGTACCATGAAAGCAAATCAAAAAATTATTGTAATGCCTTCTGGTGCACTTGGTGAAATCAAATCTATTGAAACTCACCATACAGAAATGCCAACTGCAGAAGCAGGTGACAACATTGGTTTCAACCTAAGAGGTATTGAAAAGAAAGATATCAAGAGAGGAGATGTTCTTGGTACTCCTGATGCCCCACCAAATGTAGCAAAAGAATTCAAAGCCCAAATTATTGTTATTCACCATCCAACAGCAATTGCACCTGGTTATACTCCAGTCATGCACGCACATACAACCCAAGTTGCAGCAACTGTTACTGAGTTTCTTCAAAAAATTAATCCAGCAACTGGTGCAGTAGAGGAAGAAAATCCAAAATTCCTTAAAGTTGGGGATGCAGCAATTGTTAAGATTAGACCAGTTAGACCAACTTGTATCGAAACCTTCGAAGGATTCCCGGAGATGGGAAGATTCGCACTTAGAGATATGGGTGCAACAATCGCCGCAGGTATTGTTAAGGAAATTACTGAAGAGTACAAACCATAGGCGTTTTTTATGACACAAACTGCCCGTGTTAAACTCACCTCCATAAGTCTACCTAAATTAGACACTGTTTGTGATGAAATAATGGGTATTGGTAAAAAAACTGGTGTTAAAGTAAAAGGTCCTACTCCGCTTCCTGTAAAAAGATTACATGTCGCTACAAGAAAATCTCCTTGTGGTAGTGGTACTGAAACTTATGAAAAATGGGAAATGAGAATGCATAGAAGAATTATTAATATTAATGCCGATGATAAAGCAATTAGACAATTGATGAGACTAAAAATTCCTGATGATGTCTATATCGAATTATCTCTGATATGATTTGGTATCCTTAAATTATAGAAATTATTGATGATAAACATGGCTGAAGAAATTACTGAAGAAACAGAAGAAACTACTACTGAAACATTTGATGTAAATTATGCTTGCTTAAGATGTGGAACAAGTGTTTCAAACACTGAATTATCTCGTTTACCTGAGATCAAATGTATTTGTGGATTTAGAGTATTTACTAAAGTTAGACCCCCAGTGGTTAAAACTGTAAAAGCAATTTAATTATCTATCTTTTTTGTAACTATGTTCTCTTTGTAAATGAGTTCTCATATCTTCCATATTTGAGAATTTTTTCTTACATTCTTTGCAATCATACTGTAAATCTTTCCCATGAATTATTTGTTCATGATTCATTAATTCTTCTTGTTTTGAAAATTTTTTATCACATTTATCACATTGATATTTTTTAAAAAAATTCACATTTAGCCAAACTCTGCTTTCTTTTCATCCCAACATTTTCTACATAATTGACCTTCAATTTTCCAATGTCCTTTTGGATTATGTCTAATTAAACCCATTTTTGTTTCACATAATGCACAAAAATTTTTCTTTTGATCATGATCTTTTTCTTTTTCATCGAAACATTTTTTGCATAATAATCCTTCCATGTCCCATTGCCATCTAGGTTCCCACAAATCTGTAATTTTTTGTGTAACTCCACATTTAACACATGGTTGTCTTACTTGACCTTCATAGTACTCTTTTGATTTATCAAAATGGCAATCCCCACAAAGTGAACCTTTGATATTCCATTCTTTCTTTGGTTTATGTCTATGTGTTAATTCTTTATTGCAAATTGTACAATTTGTTGCTTTTTTACTAAATAATCCCATATCTATCATTTACTTGAAAAATATTTAATTATTAAATGTAAACAAGTAAACCTCTTGTTGCTAACCTGATCTATGGTTATGATGAAAAATAAAAATAAGTTAAAATCAGAAAAACTGTCTATTTACTAAGTAATTTTTCAAGAGCTTGACTTGCATTGAGCATGCCATTTTTCTTGGCAAATTCTTCAATCATTTTGTATTGTTTTTCACTAAAACATACTGGCATTGAACGTGTTTTCATATTGATGATTTGGATATTTCACTAATATCCTTTTCTCTGGGAACATATTTCAAACCGTTTCTCTTAGATCTACTGTGGTAAAGAAACGACAGATCTTAGTAATTGGAAATAATACTACTGGATGTACACCAAAACATGAAAAAATTGCATATGAAATTGGAAAAGAGATTGCAAAATCTGGTTCATTATTAATTACTGGTGGATTAGGTGGAGTGATGAATGCATGTTGTCATGGTGCAAAAGATGCTAATGGTCTAACTATGGGGATAATTCCTCAAGATGATCCCAAATTTGCTAATGATTATTGTGATATTGTGATTCCTTCTGGAATGGGATTTACTCGTGATTTTCTTAATGCATTATCTGCAGATGGTGTAATTATTGTAGGTGGAGGTTCTGGAACTTTATCTGAGGTATGTGCTGCTTATATGAGTAAAAAACCAATGGTTGCAATTCGAGGTTTTGATAGTGCTATTGCTCCATATATTGATGATTATGTTGATCATCGAAAAAATGTGAAAATTATAGGTGCTGATACTTCTAAAGAAGCTGTTGATAAAATTTTAGAACTAATTACTGCATAGAAATTAGTAATGGATCTGGTTTGTAAAACTCTCCATATTTTTCTGCAAGTTTATTTAATTCATCTACAATGTTTTTAATTCCAATTTCTTTTGCAGTTTCAAATAGTGGTTTTTTTAATCCTAATCCTAATTGAGCTGCTTTTTCTATCTCGCCAATATCACTTGCCCCATTTGTAATTAACCAAGCTGCATTGTTTACAATATTAGCTACTAGCTGAATTGGATTAAATTTTTGTGCTAATTCTTCTGATAACATTACTCTTTCATATTTGTCATCAGAATATTTGTAATATCCTTCTCCTGATTTTTGCCCTAACTTCTTTTCGTTAAACATTTTTTCTACGGTTGGATGTGGATTGATTACTTTTTTATCTCGTAAGTGCATTTCTACAGTTGCTTTGTGAATTACATCCATACCTGTGAAATCTGCTAATTCAAAAATTCCCATTGGAAACCCTAACTTGAATTTCACTGCAGAATCAATTTCTTCAAGTGTTGCATTAGTTCTATCTTGAGCAAAACATGCTTCGTGAACCATTGGGATAAATAATCTATTGATAATAAATCCTGGAACATCTTTTCTACACAATACTGCTTGCTTGTTAACTGATTTTACATATTCTTGAGTTAAATCCGTAATTTCTTGTGATGTTTTTTCTCCTGGAATTACTTCTACTAATTTCATTAATTGTGGTGGATTGAAAAAATGAATTCCTATAAATTTTTCAGGACGAGATGTTGTGTTTGCTATTTCAGTAATTGGTAATGTACTTGTATTTGATGCAAATATTACTTCTGGTCCTGCCACTTTATCTAGTTCTGCATAAACTAATTTTTTTAGATCCATGATTTCTGGAACTACTTCAATTATTAATTCTGCATTTTTCACTGCTTCATTCAAATCAACAATTGGTGTAATTCTTGAAAATATTGACTCTCCCTCTTCTTTTGAAATTTTTTCTTTTGAAACTAGTTTATCTAAACTCCATTTTATTTTCTCCATTGCCTTATCTAAAAATTCTTGTTTGATATCTCGTAAAACTACATTGTATCCTGCAGTTGCTGACACTTGAGCAATTCCGTGACCCATAACTCCAGAACCTAGTACTGTGATATTTTTTACTACCATAAATTGACAAAAATTCAGTATCCTTTATAATGTATTTCTCCATCTTTGTGATAATATGGGCTTGTTTAATCGTAACAAATCTAATGAAAGTAAAACAAAATGTGATGTTTGTGGAACTGAGTTACATGATCCTGAGCGATTAAAAAAGCATATGAAAAAAGCACATGGTAACGTACCTGCCAAAAAATTAGATCCAAATGGTGGGGACGGCGGTACATGGTAAAATGAAGTTAAGCTCTAGTCAACAACAAGGATTAGTTTTTGGTGGTGCGTTTTTGGTTGCTGGAATTGTTCTATCTACCATGGTTTTTCCTTTCTGGCATTTGATTCGTGAGGATGTTTTTGAGGATGTCGTTATTTTGAATAATGATGATGGTACTTGTTATGTGGAAACTATTGATTCTGTTCCTAAAATTATTGAAAATTGTGAATTAAGTGCTGGAGATGAGGTTACAATAAAATTTGGAAAGGATTTGGCATGGGCTACTATTGCTACTTGATAGATACTTTGATATTTAAAAAATTAATTTTATAATTATGGATTGTATTTTTTGTAAAATTATCTTAAAACAAATTCCTGTAAAAATTCTCAATGAATCATCTCATTCTATTTGTTTTTTGGATGCATTTCCTCTTGCAAAAGGCCATGTGTTAGTAATTCCAAAAAATCATCATAAAAAAATTCAAGATATGACTAGTGATGAAAACTCTGATTTATTTTCTCTAGTTCACACTATGATGTCCAAAATTGATTCTATTACTGGTTCAACTTTACTTGCAATACATAATGGTGAAGATGCAGGTCAAGAAATACCCCATGTTCATGTGCATCTAATTCCAAGATCTAAATCTGATTCAGCAGGACCCGTTCATAGTATGTTTAACACATCTTTAGAATTATCTGATTCTGAAATTGAAAAATATTATAATTTGTTAAAAATTTAGTATGGAAATAATTTTTCTTTTGTTTTAATATTTTCTACCTTAATTGCTTTTGTTGGACATGTTTCAGCTGCATTCATAATTTTATTTACTCCTGCACCTTTTTGATTAATCACATTTGATTTTGGGTTTGTTTGACTTTGTTTATTTATTTCAAACACACCTGGTGCAATAATTTCACAACTGCAGCAACCAATACACAAAGATTTGTCTACACTAACTCGAAGATCTGGTTGTTTAGTTGGTTCTCTTGCTTTTTCATATTCTCCATTTTTGCCATCTGATCGTACTCGTGCATTGTAATCTTCCCAAAACTTTTTTTCATATTCTTTCCAAAAAGTTGGGTCTCCTTCTTCAAATTCACGCGTATATTTGCCCCAGTCTTGTTCTGGAATTCCGCCGTCATTTGGTGCTCCCCATTGTGGTTTTGGTTTGACTCCTTGGTTTCCTGAATCTTGTTTTGTCTGTTCATATATTGTATCGTCCTTTTCATTCTTTTTTAAAAAATTATATGCTTCTGTAATTTTTTTGAATTCTCCATCCTCATTTTTTTCTTTATTTTTATCTGGATGTAATTCTAGTGCCTTCTTTCTATATGATGTCTTAATTTCTTCCTGTGATGACTTTTGATTAACATTTAATGTCAATAATGCTTCTCGTCTATTCACGTTAGTTCTAATTCATCATATGTTAAAAATAATTACTAATATTTTGTTATCTTATTCTAAAATTTCATCATCTTCTGCTTTCCATGCTGGTTCTACGATGCATAAAAAGCGTAAATATTTTGATCCAATATTTTCAATAAATTGTTTTGAATTTGGAGGAACATATACTGAGTCATCTTTTTTTAAGTTAAACATTTCATCATCAATTTTTAATTTTCCTTCGCCTTCTAAAATATAGTAAATTTCAGATGATTTAATTTTATGAAGTTTGGTTTTCCCCCCAATTTCTAATGAAAATTGTGCAATACTATAGTTAATCCCATTTAATGTGTTGTGGGGATGAAAATATTGCTTTATTTTTGTTCCTTCATTTCCATCTATAAATTCAATTTTTGAATCTTCTTTTATTGACATTATTTTTAAATGATTTTTGTAACTTTATTTTTAAAATCTGATTCGTACCACGTTGTTTTGTATATTGAATTCTTTTTAGGCAATATGTTGATTGCAATATGTGAAAATTCTTTCTTTTTGTCAATGGATCCATGTGTATGGAGTGTTTTTGCTGGAATGTGAACAATGTCACCTTGATTAAGATTGATTCTTTGGGTTCTTTTAATTTTAAATTCTGATTTATTGATGCCATATTTTTTAAAAATTTCTAAACTACCTTTTCCATTTATTGCAATTAATACTTGATTTCCATTATGAAAATGAAGTTTTGTTTTAGAACCTTTTTCAAAATGAACATGATAGATATCTTGATCTTTTGATTTAATTTTTTCTGAAAGTACTTTCATCCATGTTTTACCTGTAAACCATTCTGGATTGACTTCCCTCTTGTCGGTTGAACCATTTATGTTTGATTTATTCATTATAATTTTTACAAAAATAACCTCTTTTTCTTTGTTTGGAATTTTTTCTATTTCTATTTATTGTGGTGATATTCTCAAAATCAGAATTGGTTTAATACGACTACTTGTATATTTTGTATATCTTTGAAAAAGAATTATGATAAAAAAATAGTAGTTTTAAGAAAAAAAATTGATGAAACTGAAGTTTTAGAAATTCTTGACAATAAAAAAACTGCTTTGTTTAAATCCATATTTTCACGCCCAAAAAAAAGTGATATTCATATTCATTCTGTGAAATTATACTATGAATGCATTTTGATGATATCTGGTAAATACGTGGCAAATTATTTTAGAAAAGCAACTCACTCTATTTCTGTTAACTCTAATGTATCTGCAGTAGTTTTAGGTGATGATATTTTTTCAGTACGTACTAAATCCAATTTTAAAAAAGCAATTGTAGGAAAACGTGGTAAGAATAAGATTGATTTAAAATTAGAAGAACATGTTTTTGTTGAAAATGAGGATGAATTAACATTTGATCATCATGGTAGGGAGATTAAATTTCCTTTTAAATTAAATTCTAAAACAACTGAAAATTATCCTAATCGATTATTGGAAAAGAACTCATCAAATGTAAAAAATTCTGAACTCACACATAACGATGTGATTAAAAAATTGCAATCTTTTTTAAAAAAACCTTTGGAAGATGAGGTGAGAAAACTTGAAGAAGAATTTGTATTACGTGAAATTAGTGAGGTATATGTCCCAATCTATGAAGCAAGATTGATTGGCCCCAAAAAGAAAATTGCTATTATTAGAATCGATGCAGTGCGTAACAAAATTTTATAGTTTTACTAACGCTCTAAATTTATCATTATTGTGTAATACTGTAAAAATTGGTTCTTCTTTCGCCCATTTGCGAATTATTTTTGGGTTTCTTGAAATTGCCTGTTTTAATAATTCTAATGCCTCTGGATATTTTTCTATTGCTGCTTTACTTCTAGATTTTGCGTAAATTACATTTACATTATCTTTGTATTTTTTTAGAATTTCATCGAATACATCTAGTGCTTTTTCATGTTTTCCTAATTCTGCTAATTGCACCCCTTTTTGAAAAAATGCATCTTGATTGTTTGGATATTTTCTACAAATATTTTGAAAACAATTGAGTGCTTCTTCATGTCGTTTCATTTTTCCTAAAACAATCCCTTTGTAGACCATTGCATTTGGTTTTCTTGAATCTATTGAAATTGCTTTTTCTAATACAGTTAGCGCTAGTTCATGTTCTTGAAGTTTGTCTAGTAAAACTCCTTTGTTAAAAAATGCGGCTGCATATTTTGGATCAGCTACAATTGCTGCATCATAACATTCAGAAGCTGTTTGAATATTTCCATTTTCGGCCATTGCGATACCTTTATTGTTTAATACTTGAGCATCATTTGGATTGATCTCCAATAATTTATCAAAGCAGGTAATTGCATCACTATATTTTTTTATTTGATTTAATGCTAATCCCTTGTTAAACAGTGCCCCTGTATCTGATGAATCTTGTTTTAGAATTTTATTAAATAATGAAACTGCTGCTTTTGGTTGGTTTCTTTCCATCATGGACATTGCATTATACCTAATGTCTTCTAGATTTTCTTTTGATCCAAATAACCCCATATTTTTATGAGAAAACTATTGCTAATGAAAGTTTATCTTAATTCAAAGATTTGAATTTTTTAATTGCCTCTTTTGCCATTTCTTCTTGTTTTTCTGCAGAGGTGTCTGTCGGATCTTCTGTTGCATAGGCTTCTTTTTTCTTTTCCATGTTCCTTTGTAACTATTATTTTATAAAAATATACATATTTTCTTTAGAGATACTCTTAATTTGATTTAATTATTGTTTTATTCATTGTCTGATCCACCAACACATTATTTGGCTGATAACGTGTTTGTGCATCACTGGCCTAAAAATTCTCTAGAATGGTCTGATTCTTTACAAAAAAAATTAGATATTTCAATAAATAAAAATTCTAATAAAAAAAATATTATTGTTAATTCTAATACTATTGGAATTGAAGATTTTGAATTTACTTGTTTAAAAAAAATTGGAGTTTCTGTTCCTTTTTTTAAAGAAGAATGTAGAGTAATTTTTGAAGCACAATTTGAGAATGTTTTTGCCCATATTCATATTACAATTAAATCTAATAATTTTCTAGAAATTTTTAATCAGTTGATTTCTTGGAAAAAGAAATTTCATGAGTAGTTACTGTACTTTAGAAATTTTCTGAGGCTTGAATCATCTTTTTAATGTCTTCTTTAGAATGACTAATTGATATTGCCCCTAATTTACCTGGTAAGAAAAATATCCCATCTTGAGAAATCATCTTAAAATGATATTTTTCTAACATTTTTGAATCACATTTTGCAACATCTGTTGAATTTGTTATTTCTGTAATGCCATTTTTAATAAAATGCGTCATAAATAAAGAGCCTTTACCTGTAACTACTACTTTTCCATCAAACACTTTTTCTAATTCTTTTCTAGCATAATCTCCTAATGAATTAATTTTTTGGTAAGTTGATTTTTTTGTTTTTAAATAATTTAGAGTTGTATGTCCTGCTGTCATTGATATTGGATTAGCTGAAAATGTACCTCCACCAATATATGATCTTTCAGATTTTTTCTTACCTGTTGTATCTGCATATTCCATGATTTCTTTTTTACCGCACATAATTCCTATTGCCATTCCTCCTCCGGCTATTTTTCCTAAGGTTACAATATCTGGGTCTAATTTCATTGTTGGATACAAACATCCGTATCTAAATCTAAATCCTGTAACAATTTCATCTAAAATAAAAAGTGATTTATTTTTATGAACAAATTCTTGTATTCCTTTTAGATATTCTTTTGTTGCAGGTATGCATCCACCACCACCTAACACTGGTTCAATAATAACTCCTGCCAGATTTTTTGAATATTTTTTTAATATTTTTAATGAATTCTCTAAATCATTATATGGAATTGAAACAATTTTTTCATCATTAATTACTCCACTACTTTCTGATTCTTTAAATGGCCAGTTCACACTTTTTAGTAAATCCGATGTGTATCCATGCCATCCTCCATCTATTTTTGCAATAATTTTTTTACCTGTTACTGAACGTGCTAATCTAACTGCATACATTGTGGCTTCAGTACCTGATGTTACATATCTAATTTTTTCTGCAACTGGTACTGCTTTTGAAATTAATTCTGATAATTTTATTGTCTGTTCATTTACTGTACCATACATCCAACTTTTTTCAATTTGTTTTTTAATTGATTCTT
>Ga0233433_10004526_pt1 | contig 10662 bp, 10 predicted proteins | sample SI_122_August201_5_FD_179868 | JGI IMG/M metagenome (GOLD analysis project Ga0233433, IMG submission 179868) | Seawater microbial communities from Saanich Inlet, British Columbia, Canada - SI_122_August2016_100_MG | ecosystem: Environmental > Aquatic > Marine > Inlet | place: Canada: British... | reverse complement strand
CGCGGATTGACCAGCTTGAAACCGCCAGTCAGTTCCTCAAGAATCGCCAGGTTTCATCAAAAAAACTAGCCAAACGCTGATTTTGGGAGAAATGTATATCTGGCTGACGGAACAGAAATGGGGGGGCTTCTTCTTGTACCCTAAGGCATTTTATTAGTACCATCCCATACGATGTACGATAGATTTTTCCCTAACTCGGGCAAGGGGTGTTAAAAATTAGACCGCAATTCGATGTTAAATCTAAAGAAGAAACACGCATCGCTGCGCTGTACGCGACTGGTTTGCTGGATAGCCCACCTAGCTCCACTGTGAATGAACTGGTCGCTGGCTTGGCCAAGCATTACGGGACAAAAACAGCTTGGGTATCGCTCATCGATCGGCGCCATGTTCGACTTTTCTCGACTTGTGGCATCGACTCAAATGTCGAATATTACCCAGAGAGCCATGCGCCCTGGCTGAGAAGCGCACTGCGCGGACGCAAATTGCCTGTCATCGTCGGCGACTGCCGGCAACACTCTGCATTCAAGAACTCCCCTTATGTGCTTTCCGGGGAAGTTGTTTTCATGGCCTTCATACAATTCGCCACGAAAGAAGGTCATACTATTGGTGCTGTGGGTATAGACGATCCCGAGCCTTGCGACGGTTTCACTTTGCAAGACGCCGACCATCTGGTCTCATCCGCTCGTGAGCTTACGTCTCTTCTCGGCATCTAACGGGTGTCGGCATCGCCTTGTGCAAACCGGAAGAGCAAAAGATCTGTCCCCGACGGTCCCCGGCCCGCTCCCTTGTTGGAGCATTGGGCCCCCGTGTTCTCTCTTTAGCCTGAACCCTACATGGCCAAGGCTGTGGACTGGGCCTTTGGAATTCCTCTCCGCGATACCCGTTCAATGCTAAATCACAGAAGATGTGGTTTGTTTTTACTATGCTCGACTGATCTATTTGAATCGCTGGTGTATTTGATAGACGGTGAGCTGTTGCAAGGTCTTGCTGCCGAGAAGCTCGAGAAAAGTGCCGAGCGCTTGAGAAAAAGGGAAGGCTGGGCGAACGTCGAGGTGGACTTCGATGCCGCACACAAGCTGCATAGCTTTCATCGGCTGCAACCGGAACCGTTGGGTGTGCCGAAGGACGTGAATGATGCGCTAAGCGCTGCCATCGATGCCCGAACGACCTTGGAAGACTTCGACGGTGAGTGGACCGAGGAACGCGAAGCGGATTTTGACACGCTCTCAGAGCAGATCGAAGCGCTGGAAACTCAAATTGACGGCTACCGCGAGTTCACGGACGAACAAAAGGCGAAGGCAAAATGTGTGCTCAGCGTGGGTCGCAATGGCAAGCTGCAGATTGATCGGGCTCTGGTGACACGCGCGCAAGCCAATCGGCTGTCCGCAAACGGCAAAGACACGCAAAGCGGCAGCGGAGCAGCGATACTGCCAAACGCACTCGCGAATGACTTGGGCGCAACGCGTCAGCAGATCGCCCAGGCGAAACTCGCCAACAATCCAAAGTTAGCCGGTGATGTTTTGTTGCTGCGTCTGTGTCAGCAAGTACTCGGATCCTCGCGCTGGGAAAGCGGTGCCATCGAGGCGGGTTTCGAGGTCACTTTGAGTCGTGATGAGGCGTTGGCGGACACCCGCGCCGCGCATGACTTGGCAAAGACACGCGGATTGTTGGCGACTGAATGGATGGAGCAGAAATCCGTTGCCGCGCGCCTTGCAGCACTCAGGCAACTCACACCGACTGAGAAAAACCGCTTGTTAGCCTACACAGTGGCCGCGTGTTTGAAGGTCAGTTTTGGCGGTTCATGCGTTGACAAGGATATCGGTGAAGCCGTGCTGGCCGACCTCACACCGGATTTCGCGATGGCGTGGCGACCCAGTGCCAGCAATTACTTCAAACGGCTCACCAAGGCAAAGCTCTTGAACCACGGAAAGTCTTGGTTTGGTGATGCGTGGCTGAGCAGTCATGAGGGCCACAAGAAAGGCGAGTTGGTGACCGAGTTGGATGTGTTCTTCAACGCTAACGCTGCAGCGAACTTATCGGCTGAACATCTGCAGATTCGTGAGCACTGGTTGCCGCTTGGGTTTGACGTTCACACCAAGGCGGCTTCGAACGACTAAACCGCTCCGGTACGGTTCTTTGGGGTGCACGGTGTGTGCCCCTTTTTTTGTCTGCGTCTGGTGATCGCAAGTATTGATCATCGTCATTCCACTGGCTCCGCCGTTAGGTCAGTGCGGCTAGTTTCGCGGCGCTGTGACCCGAGGCAAGGCCAGGGTGAATCGTCGCGTTGAGTTGTCATTGTCGACACTGACAGCACCACACCAAGTACCGGTTGCAATAGCGACGAGCCTTGTCACGGCCCACGACGCCCCGCGCCTGCGCGCGCCCCGACCCACTCAATTCGGAGCATGCCATGAGCCATTCAAAACACACCCTTTACATCAAAGATGATAACGGCAGTTATCTCGAAGCCAGCACCAATGACGTTGTCAGCGGCGCCCGCCGCAAACTGCGAGCAAAGTTTCGCAAAGGCAAAGCCATTCGCAGTCCATCGGACACTGAAGAATTCCTGATCGCTGAACTCGCGACCGAGCCGAACGAGGTGTTCGCGGTCTTGTATCTTGACAACCGTCATCGCGTCATCAAATTTGATCGCGCCTTCACCGGCACCATCGATGGCACAAGTGTTTACCCAAGAGTCATCGTAAAACGCGCACTGGAACTCAACGCAGCGGCGGTCATCTTCTCGCATCAGCACCCTAGCGGCGTCGCCGAACCCAGTCAGGCCGATGAGCGCATTACGCAACGTCTCAAGTCAGCACTGGAACTCGTCGACATACGGGTACTAGATCACCTGGTCATTGGCGGCAATACAGTTGTTTCGCTCGCATCGCGTGGACTCTTATGAGTCGGCGCAGCGCCGTCAATTCTTAGTAACTTGTTCGATTGCCTCTGCACAGCTTGGAAAGCAAGTGAGCCTCTGAGGCGTCAAGCGAGGCAAGCAGCTAAAAGGGTCATGATTAGAGGCGCTAATCATGACCCAATGAATTCGCCGCCAAAACGAATACATCGGGAACTCTTGACAGAATGCGCGTTGTGTAAAGAGTACCAATGATCCGCCAACACTTGCCTGAAAGCTGGGTTTGAGCACCAGATCTATCGGAAGTCAGTTGAGTCTGGTGGAGATTGGGACACATTCGCCCGGCGTCTTCACGGTAGCGATGTGTGCCACCAGACACGCCGCGAAGATAAACAACAATCGCCGATAATTTCGCCTCACGCGAAACAATGCCGAGTACAGCGCTGGTACCAACGACAGCGTGATGAACGTGGCAAACAAAAGCCCAAAGGAGGCGGTTAGGAACAGGCCATGGACCGGATAATGCTACGTGCTGTGTCACGTATGGGCTGCTCCGTACGGCCCAGAATTTCGCATCGATCGAAACACTCAATATCATTTGCCAGTATGTCTCTCAATACCGTACCGAACTGCATGCGAAGTTCAGTGCCCACGTTGAATTTACAAACATTGGTATCTCTAGCCAACTGACGCTTGATCTCTGTCGGCACTCCTGAACCACCATGTATTACTAGCGGTACGTCGGTAACTGCTTCAATCGCGCGAATCGCTGGTACGCTTATTTGGCCTTTCTGACATTCTTGCAAATGCTCGTTACCAACTGATATCGCCATTGCATCAATCGCAGTCTCGTTCGCAAATTTGGCAGCCTCTTGCGGATCGGTATTCGCGGAATTTTCGCCGGCGTCGTAGCCGACAAAGCCGATTTCTCCCTCGGTCGAAACGCCCGCAGACGCTGCCAGCGTAGCCACCGCGGCGGTGTTATCGATGTTTTCCCGGAGCGGCAGGCGCGAGCCATCAAACATGACCGATGTGAACCCACAATCAATGGCTTCTTTGCATTCTTGAAGTGACGTGCTGTGATCAAGATGTGCGGCAACTGGAATAGAAGCCGCTTCGGCCAGGTGTCTGAACATGGCGGCGAGTACCGGCAAGGGTGTGTGCGCGCGACATTTGGGTGTCCCTCCCATTAATTCGTCAGCATTGATTTCGCTGGACTTTCCTACGAATTTAGTTAGCGTTCGTGGATGACTAAATGGCTATCACTATCCTTACACTTTTTGAATTCGGTGATTCGATCACGTCGCGATCTCGCATTTGAGAATCTGCTGCTTCGACAGCAACTGGCCGTGATGAAGCGGAACTGTTCGAGACCGCCGATTTCGCGGGCGGATCGAATGTTCTGGGTCTTTGTTTCAAGGATCTGGGCGAACTGGCGGGATGTTTTGCATATCGTTAGGCCCGATACCGTCGTCCGCTGGCATAGGATGGGTTTCCGGCGATATTGGGCTCGCAAGTCAAGGCCACGGGGGCGGGCGCAAGTCAATGTTGAAATACGAGCATTGATTCGGCGAATGTCAGTAGCAAATTCATTGTGGGGGGCACCGCGAATTCACGGTGAAATCCTCAAACTCGGACTCATTGTTTCTGAAGCGACAGTTTCGAAGTATATGATCAGACATCGACGACCGCCGTCGCAGACGTGGCGTTCCTTCCTAGAGAATCACGCCGCGGATATCGTCGCTATCGATTTTCTCACTGTCCCAACCGCAACCTTTCGTATCTTATTCGTGATGGTGATTCTTAGTCATGATCGGCGGAAAATACTCCACACCAACGCGACAGAACACCCAACAGCCGCGTGGACAGGACAACAGGTTATCGAGGCGGTTGGTCTGAATGATGCACCTAAATACTTGTTGCGCGATCGGGATGCCATCTACGGTGCACTATTCAACCGAAAAACCGCTTCGGTTGGCCTCAATGAAGCCGTCACGGCGCCGCGCTCGCCCTGGCAGAATCCCTACGTGGAGCGTGTCATAGGATCGATTCGTCGAGAATGTCTGAATCATACGATCATTCTCGGAGAGCGACACTTGCGACGAGTAATCGGAAATTACGTTCATTATTACAATAATGCTAGAACACACTTGTCACTGGAGAAAGATGCACCCTCTAGACGCTCAGTACACCGCCCCGAGGCTGGGTCGATAGTGTCCAGACGACATTGTGGTGGGGTACATCACGAGTATTTACGCGCAGCCGCTTGAGAGTTGGCGATATCTTAGACGATCAACGTTGATCACTTGTGGAACCTAGTAAAGATGGTGATTGTGGATGATTAAATAGGAGGGACAACGGCGGCACCTGGTATGGAATGACACAGGAACAAGAAGACGATCTGAAGCCCGCCACTAAGGCCTGGAGAGAGCTTATTAAGATAAAGCAATTCTGATGAAAAAACCCCTTACTGTCTCCAAAGGAAGTTCCTGATCTTGAGCAAATTTCGCGCGCACTTCACCAGTGATCTGAATGTGAAAACGAGCATTCTTTCGACCCGATGGCTTTGGATGGTCATAGGGTCAAGTGTTCTGATCGGCGGCTGCGGATCAGATACGAACAAACTTTCTGACACGTCGGATACGCCAGGTGTAGTGCAGAAATCAGCTTCAGTTCAGCCAAACATTATTATCGTTATGACCGATGATCAGGGATATGGTGATTTGTCAGCGCACGGCAGTCCTGACGTTGACACCCCGAACATTGATCACCTTGGCAACCAGGGCGTGCGATTTACGGACTTCCACGGTAGTCCATCCTGTGCTCCGTCTCGTGCGGCCTTAATGTCTGGCAAACATTCGTTCAAGACAGGTGTTACGCACACCATTCTCGAACGTGAGCGAATGGCACTAGGCACCACAATATTGCCAGAAGTCTTGAAGTCAGTGGGTTATGCAACCTCAATATGTGGCAAATGGCACTTGGGGGAAGGGCAGGGATATACACCTCAGGAACGTGGCTTCGATGAGGTATTTATTCACGGTGCCGGCGGCACAGGCCAGATGTATCCGGGCTCACAAGCTGACGTTACAGGTAACAGTTATTTCGGACCTACCGTCTTACACAACGATACTTTTGTAAAAACTGAAGGTTTTTGCACTGATGTGTTTTTTGATCAGGCGCTTGCGTGGATGAAGCAGCAAGTTGATGCAGAAAAGCCATTCTTCACCTATATCGCAACCAATGCCATCATCTACTTCAACTCGGCCATACTCAGTCAGCTGCTCACCAGTTTTGAATACCAACATGACGAGGAAAAAATCCAGATCGTCAAACAAGCTTCTCCGGTTGCCTGGTACAACATCAACCTGAAAGGCACCTACAATTTCGAATTGAGTGAGAAACTGCCCGATCTTGACGATTTAATGAGCTCAATCGAGGATTATAAGCCTGTTCAGAAAAAGTAACCCTCTCCGGAAACCTCGGCGGGGCAAGGGATCTAGCCGTTTTTGTCCGTTTACGAGGGAAAAACCCTAGGACCCCATAGTCAATGAATTCATCGAACGTCGGGCTATGGATACTCTCCAATAATTGACGCAAAGTTCTGTAGTCTCGCGATTTTTCACGAGTGAGCTTTCCACCATCTGCTAGCTGTGCCTTTTCTTCATACCGATTCAAGAAGTGAAACCCTATACCAAGCCCCAGAACTACCCAGCCCGTGACCTCGAAACCAATTACAACATCGAACTGTTTCTCGAACACGCTGTTGAGCAACGGCACCCACCAGGGTTGGCTCAGCATGCCAAGACCGCAATCGACGCCAATGGCCTGGTTACGGAGGGTAAGCTATGGTCATTCACGGTCGAGTCTGACGACTGACGCTGCGCTACTCGTAGTCCGCAAACGAATCTAACAGCGCTTTAACGTTGCGGTCGTCCGGAAACTGACGTGCCATCTCTGTTGCGAGCAAACGTGCGGCGTCGATATCTCCATTGTCCCGGAGTACGGTGGCGAGCGCCCAGCCGATGTCAAAGCTTGACGGGAAGTCTTGACGTGCCGTGTGCAAAACCGCAATCGCATCGTCGATCTTGCCCAGCGAATTCAATGCAATACCGTACACGTAAACGAGACGCTCATCGCCGGGCTCCAGCTTCGCGGCAGCCGACAACTCCGCCAGCGCTTCTTCGTGGCGACCGGCGCGAACCAGAAATAAGCCGTAGGAATGGCGGGCCAGCGCGAACTCCGGGTCCAGGCGAATGGCGTGGTTGAAGAAACGTTCGGCCTCAGCGGGGTTCCCGGAGCGTGACTCGAACTCGGCCAACCGTATTGCGGATTCCGGCATGTTCGCGCCCTGCAGCAGCGCTTTGCGGTATTCATTGCCTGCTGCCGCATAAGTGCGGGCGTCTTCGACCGGCAGCAAATCCCGATAGTCAGCGAAAGTGAGTGCAGCTTCAATACGAACGCCCCGGACGGCGTCACGAAGGAGCTGACTTCCCAATAGCGTTCGTAAACGGGTAGGCTGTTCGCGCAGCGCCCGAAGTGCGGCAATACGCAGCAGAGGATCGCCGCTTTCGAGTTGCTCGTGAATGCGTGCGGCTGCAGTTTCGTCTTGCACCGGTGTAAGTAATGTCAACATTGTCGCGCGCGCAATCGGTGGAAACGACGGGTCGGCAATACCGTCCAACAGCTGTTGGTTCGCATTGCCTGTTCGACCAGCTGCAATCACCGACCCGTAATGATCGACGGAATGTCCGGCATCCGGGATACGGAAGCTGTGGTCGCGCCGATCATCGACGCCCATGTACGTCGTTGCAGGCATATGGCAGTTCACGCAGTCGCTAATGCTCGCCTGGTTGTGATCGGCTGTTGCGAACTTCGAGGGCAAATGGCACTGCGCACACGTATCGTTTGGGTCAGGACCTGCGTGCAGTCGGCCAGAGTGCGGATTATGGCAGTCACTGCAGCTGACGCCTGCTGCATACATCTTGCTCTGAACAAAAGAACCGTAAACATACACCTCATCCTGAATTCGGCCGTCCTCGTGGTACAGGTTTTCCTCGAGCAATGATGGCATGTGTGTGTCCGTGAGCCGAGCACCATATTCGTATTCTGTTGCGATGACGCTGCGACGCGAATGGCAGCGACCGCAAGACTATGCTCCTAACCGGTTATCAACCTAGCCGAATGGTTGGTTTATCTTAGAGTGCAGCGTTACATTGTGAATTGATGGCTATTATCGAGTTGTAGGGAAAAGGTAGGCTGCCCTCTCAATGATCCTCATAAAATAGTTCCTGGAAATGATAAATGCCTGAAAAAAACGAAGTCTTGATAGTTTATCTTTACACTATTCACATTTATCCGGAATTAGTCTTTTTCTGGAAGAGCTAGAAATCACCTATGTGCTGTGAAATCGAATTTTGGAATAAAAAATAATTGCAAAGTCTCGAACAGTAAGATTAAGATAACCATCATGTTCAGGAACAAATCACAATCTTTCGTCTTTTTTGTACTGTTTGCTTTTTGCGGACAGGCACTGGCTATGCCTTTTATCGCATGCTGCCTGGAGATGGATGATACAAGGCCTGAAAGTGCAGAGTCCCATTCTCATATGATGTCCATGCATGGCGATCATCATCAGACAGGTTACCAACCTGCTATGGTTAATCCTGCTACAGATCATCATGGCAGTGAAGTGTCGAATGATCATGGGCTCGAAAACTGTCATCATCATTGCGATATGTGCCTTGGTTCGGCAACCACTCAGGTAATTGAAAATATTGTGGCTGTGCCTAAAGGCTCTTTAGCTTCAAATACCATTTATTCCTTTTCCCTTCCCTCTTCAAGAAAAGAAAACCCTTTCAGACCCCCAATAACTGCTTAAAGACAGGATTATTGCGTCCGCATTTTCTGTAATGGCAGACTGCCGCTTTAAATTAGCAGGCAAATTTAATACCCCCAACGCATTAATCCAGTTCTGGTATTGATTCTTAATCAGTTACTTTTTGTTGGATTTTTGGTGAGTCGAATGTTAAATATTTTAAATAACTTACATCTGAACACTTTTTTCTGGATGGTTCTCATACTTTATTCGCAGAGTAATTTAGCGGTTGCTCAGGATCAAAGTCTTGGTCTGGAAGAGGCAGTAAGTCGTGCATTAATTGATGACGACTGGCTTAGTGCCAGTGTTCAAAGAGAAAGCGCTTTACAGCAGGAAGCAGTTCTCTCCGCTCAGTTACCTGACCCCAAAATGTCCATAGGGTTGGCAAATATGCCCCTTGATAGTTTTAATTTTAATCAGGAAGCTATGACCCAGTTCAAGATTGGTGTTAACCAGACTTTCCCAAGAGGAGACACGCTGGAATTACAACAACAGCAAAAGATTCTGCAAAGTGAAGTAAATCCTTTTCTGCGAGAAGAACGTAAAGCAAGTGTCAGGTTACAGGTAATCAATCTCTGGCTGGACAGTTATCTGGCACAGGAATCAACCACCTTAATCAATGCAGACAGAGCGTTATTTGAACAACTGGTTGAACTTGCTGACAGCAGATATCGCACAGCTGCTGGTGTTTCAAGACAACAGGATGTTGTCAGAGCAGAACTGGAACTCACCCGTCTTGAAGACAGATTGACTTCTTTGCGGCAGAGATTTGATGGCAGTCAACAAATGTTGTCTATCTGGCTACCCTTTGAATGGGTGTTGTTGCCCGTCGACTCTTGTTTACCTGATTTTCCTCGAAGAAACCTCAACATGAATGGAGTGGCACAGGCTGCGGTTGAATTTGCTGACCACCCGAAAGTTAGGGCAATGGATAAGACTATCGATGCGGCATTGACCGGTGTTGAGCTTGCTAGACAAAGCTATAAACCATCTTTTACTCTTGGGGCGAATTACGGCTACCGGGACAGTGCACCTATGGGGATGGACAGGGCTGATTTTATTTCCGTGGATGTTAGCTTTGATCTGCCATTTTTTACTGAAAAAAGACAAAAACCAAAAGTGGAGGCCGCCACGTATAACGCCGCCGCGATTAAAACCGAACGGATACTTTTGTTCAAAAACCTGCTCGCCAGTTTTCAGCAGACAAGCGCTCAGTTGAACGTGTTGGACGAAAGAAAGGCCTTGTTTGAAGACGTTTTATTGCCCCAGATGAATAATTTAACCGAGACAACATTAACGTCTTATACCGCTGATGAAGGTGATTTTGAAGAAGTGATGCGTGCCTATATTGCTGAATTGAACGCAAAGATTGAATTTCTGGGCATTGTAGTGGAGAAACAAAAAAAATTGGCAAAGCTGGACTACTTGCTCACCAAGTCAGCAGAAAATTAAGAGGGTTTGATTATGAATAAAGTAGTTGTGGGCATTTCTGCAGCCATTGCAGGTATTGGTGCCGGTATTTTTGGTACGACTATGCTGCTTAGAGTCGACTCTGTTGACATAGCAATCGAAGAGGTAAATGAGCCTCAGTATTGGGTTGCACCTATGGATCCGACCTACCGGCGCAGTGAGCCTGGAAAATCACCAATGGGGATGGATCTTGTCCCAGTCTATGAAAACAATGGTGGTTCAGGTGAGGTATCCATCTCACCTATTGTTGAAAATAATCTGGGTGTTCGCACGGCCAGCGTAGAACTGGGTCCCCTGCATTCAGCCATCCGTACCGTAGGCTATGTGCGCTTTGATGAAGACCGATTATTGCATCTTCACCCAAGGGTGGAAGGCTGGATTGAAGAGCTCAATGTGAAAACAGAGGGTGAATTTATTCGCGCCGGGCAGGCGGTTTATTCAATTTATTCGCCAACTC
>Ga0233433_10004517_pt1 | contig 10676 bp, 9 predicted proteins | sample SI_122_August201_5_FD_179868 | JGI IMG/M metagenome (GOLD analysis project Ga0233433, IMG submission 179868) | Seawater microbial communities from Saanich Inlet, British Columbia, Canada - SI_122_August2016_100_MG | ecosystem: Environmental > Aquatic > Marine > Inlet | place: Canada: British... | reverse complement strand
TCCAGGCGCGTAGAGAATGGTTTCACCTGACTCGAGATTTCTCGACTCGCGAACATCAGGTAACCGCTATTATTGCCCGAAGCTGGCACTGGCATGATATGGCCATTCGAGCCTATGCACAGGCTCGAGCGTGGAACGAAGTCGAGGGTCGCTTTCCCCTGGCTTATCCTGAGCATTTTTCATCTAATGCCTTATTATCCGGCATCCCATTATCGCTGAGCCTGGCCGTAGCCAGAAAGGAAAGCGCCTTCTGGCCACAGGCACGCTCTCCTGTCGGAGCCCAGGGTTTAATGCAGTTGATGCCAGAAACAGGTAAGCTTGCCGCCAAGAATTTAGGGATCATGTTTGAAAAAGGCCTGGACCTGACAGATCCAGTTATTAACATTCGCCTGGGCTCATGGTATCTGGGTCGCCTCATCCGCCGATTTGACCATAATCGCGTCATCGCCCTGGCGGCCTACAATGCCGGACCCACTAGAGTCTCCAAGTGGCTGAATAGAGCACTACCAGTCGATGTCTGGATTGAATCCATACCTTATCGGGAAACTCGTGATTATGTTCAAACAACGCTGGTTTACGCCTCTATCTACGCCGACAGACTAGGACAAAAGCAAGCCATGATTACACCCTCGGAACGCGCCCATTTTAGCCCTGACTGGTCTGTCAGTCTTTCTGCTACGCCTGAGTCAGAGGCAGTCTCAAGTAGTGGCCAACTGTAGCATTCCATGCTGATAGATATCGGTGCCAACCTGACCCATGAATCTTTTGCAGACGACTTAAAGGAGGTTATCGATCGAGCGCACCAGGCGACGGTAGAGTCTCTAATCATTACCGGTGCATCCATCGACAGTAGTGTTGATGCCTTGCAATTAGCCCGTAGCCAGGACCACCTGTTCTCCACTGTCGGCATTCATCCTCATCATGCAGCTGAGTGTTCTGAACAGGTACTTGAGCAGCTCAAATCGCTGGCTGAAGATAGCAAGGTCAGAGCAATTGGCGAAACCGGCCTGGATTATTTTCGGGATTTCTGCCCGAGGGATAGACAACGCGATGCCTTCGAAGCGCAATTACAGTTAGCTATCGAAATGAATCTGCCACTTTTTCTGCACGAGCGAGATGCCTTTAAAGATTTTGCGCCTATTTTGAGATCCTATCGAGACAAGCTCGACTCCGTTGTCGTCCATTGCTTCACCGGTGATAGAACAGCCCTGCAGACTTATCTGGACATGGACTGTTACATTGGTATTACTGGCTGGGTCTGTGACGAAAGACGAGGCCAACATCTCCACGACCTCATTGAATTAATTCCTGCAGACCGTTTATTGCTGGAAACCGATGCCCCCTACCTGATCCCACGGAGCCTGAAAGAAAAACCAAAAAATCGACGCTGTGAACCCGCTCACCTGCCAGAAATATGCAGGTTCGTTGCCATGCTACTGAACACCTCTTTTGAGCAGCTTGCCAACCAGACCAGCCGGAATGCCAGGACTTGTTTCAACCTGCCATGAAAGTGAATCTCTACACCACCTCAGGCTGCCATCTCTGCGAGCTGGCCCTGGCTCAAATTCAAACCCTGCAGTTGCACTTCCAGATTAGCCTTACAGAAGTTGAAATAGCCAACTCCGATGATCTCATCGAGCGTTATGGTGTACGCATACCTGTAATATCCACAGATCAGTCCACAACCGAACTGGCGTGGCCGTTTACCCTCGACCAGCTGAGGTCTTTTCTGCTACGGCCTAGTGTCTAGGTGCAAGCCGGTCTGCGCCCGCAAAACCGACGCGTTTGTTAAGGTGGCAGGAATCAATCCTCGGTAAGCAATGTCAACACAGATCACCACCCAACCGCTTATTTCCTGCTAAAATGGCTGAAACACTGGAGACTCACCATGGACACATCAATTTTGCTGGACGGCCTCTGTTTCGGTGAAGGTCCCCGGTGGCACGATAGCCACCTATGGTTTTCTGACATGCATGCCCACGAGGTCATTAAAGTGGCTATCAATGGAGACCACCAGGTGATGGCAAGAGTCAGCCAGCAACCCTCGGGTTTGGGCTGGCTACCCGACCAGCGTATGGTCGTTGTGTCCATGCTAGATAGAAAACTACTGGTTGACAATGCCGGTGAGCTAAGTGAATACGCTGATCTTCACTCCCTGGCCAGCTATCATTGCAATGACATGGTCATAGATGCCGAAGGTCGCTGCTATGTCGGTAATTTCGGCTTTGATCTCACAGCCGGTGCAAGCCCTGAGCCGGCTGAACTCATCATGGTTGCCCCGACCGGGGCCACAACCGTGGTCGCTGATGACCTACGATTTCCCAATGGCACCGTCATCACCCCAGATGGTAAAACCCTGATCATTGCTGAAAGCATGGCAGCTAGACTGACCGCATTCGATATAAACCAGGACGGGACTTTATCGAACCGTCGATTATGGGCAAAAATGGAGGGTGCCATCCCGGACGGAATCTGTCTGGATGAAGACATGGGCATTTGGGTCGCCTCGCCGGTGAGTAATGAATGCATTCGGCTGACAGAGGGCGGAACGATTACTGACCGTATCAAAGTAGAAAACCAGGCTTATGCCTGTATGCTCGGAGGGGAAGATAAAAAGCGCCTGTTTATCTGTACTGCCGGTAGTTCAATGCCTGATGCTTGCAAAGCTAATCGCGATGGAAAAATCGAATTCGTCGATGTTGCCGTTGCTGGAGCAGGCAGGCCGTGAATCAGCGTTCTACAACCGATCTGCGTATCGCCCTTATCAGTGGCGGAGATTCAAATGAAGCCAGCGTATCGCGAACCAGTGCGGCGGCTGTTTTTGCTGCGCTGGCAGGCCATTACAGCCAGGTGCAAAACTTCGAGCTGGATGGCTCACTAATCAATCAGCTATCCGAATTCCAACCAGACGTGGTTTTCCCGGTGCTGCATGGCCCACCAGGAGAGGACGGTACCATCCAGGGTCTCCTGGAAATAATGCAGTTGGCTTATATTGGTTCAGGTGTACAGGCCAGCGCTCTGGCGATGGACAAAATTGCCGCTAAAGGCCTTTTCCGGGAAGCTAACCTCCCTCTGGTAGACCATGTTACTGCAAACAGTTCCAATGGGATTAACCGGACTGTCGATGAGGTGATTGCTTCGCTAGGCCATAATGTCGTGGTTAAACCAGCACGCCAGGGAAGTGCTTTGGGCATCACCCGCGTCAACGATGCAAACGGCCTGAGAAGCGCTGTCAGTATGGCATTTGAATATGATGATCAGCTATTGATAGAGAAACGGATCAACGGCCGGGAGATGACCGTTGGGATCCTCCAGTATGGCCAGCAAATCGACGCATTCCCGGTTATCGAGATAACAACACCCGAGAATAGCTGGTATGACTTTGAACATCGCTACACGGCCGGTTTATCAGAACATTTAATGCCAGCAGAGCTACCCACTGATGTTGCCAAAGCCTTGCAAGATATCGCCATCAATGCTCATCTCTGCCTGGGCTGTAGAGACCTGTCAAGAGCCGACTTTCTACTCGATGAGGACAACAGCTGTTTTCTACTGGAGGTGAATACCCTGCCGGGCATGACACCAACCAGCCTATATCCGGATGGTGCCAGGGGCTTTGGCCTGGACTTTGATGAATTGATTAAATCTTTAGTCGAGCAGGCGGCCTCCAGACGATAATCGCTGCCCTCAAAGCCGCCAGCAGGGTAGGTTTTAAGGTGTACTCGTGCAATACCCGCCTTGCCCGAAGCTGATGGTTGCTGAGATGCAGGATTTGCCCGCAGCTATAGCTGACTACAGATCATAACCGCGTTCATTATGCTGGTTTAAATCCAACCCTTCAGTTTCTTCATCCTGCGATACTCGTAAACCAAGCAGGTAATCAACTAATTTGAGCAGGATATAAGATACCAGGGCAGTATATACCAGGCAGGAGACTACACCAATGACCTGCACCTGTAACTGGGAGCTCATGGCCATGCCTTCGGCATAACCCTGGCCACTGAAAATTCCGAGACCAGCACTTGCAAACACTGCAGCCAAAATAGTTCCTAAAGCACCACCGACGCCATGAACAGGAAAAACATCCAATGAGTCATCAATCTGCAATCGCTGCTTGAGGAACACCGTTGCATTAAAACAGACAACACCTGCCAGCATACCAATTACAAGTCCTCCAGCAGGGCCAACAAACCCTGAAGCAGGCGTGATCGTACCTAAACCGGCCACCATACCAGTGACAGCACCGAGAACGCTTGGCCTGCCGAACCGATACCATTCACAACTCAACCACACCAGCGCGCCAGCAGCGGCTGACATATGCGTTGCCAACATTGCCATACCGGCATCACCATTGGCTGCCAGAGCACTGCCGGCATTAAAACCAAACCAGCCTACCCACAGCATACCAGCGCCGGTGATAGTCATGGTCATATTATGAGGTGGCATGGGTGAACCAGGGAATCCGTTTCTTTTTCCCATTACGATGGCGGCGACCAATGCGGCTGTACCCGCGGAAACATGCACGACAACACCACCTGCAAAATCGAGCAAGCCGAGTTCTTGAAGCCATCCACCTCCCCATACCCAGTGGACAATGGGAGCATACACAAAAACAACCCACAGTCCTGAGAACACCATCATCGATGAAAACCGCATACGTTCGGCAAACCCACCTACAATCAAGGCTGGCGTGATAATGGCAAAGGTCAGCTGAAACATAGCAAATACACTTTCAGGAATCCCATTGCTGACTGAATCTTCGGTTACACCTGACATGAATACTTTGCCCAGGCCACCGATCAAAGCATTGCCGTCAGCAAACGCCAGGGAGTACCCCAACACAAGCCAGATTACGGACACCATGCAGGTTATGGCAAAGCATTGCATCAGTACAGAAAGGACATTCTTCACCCTGACCAAGCCACCATAAAACAGCGATAAACCAGGGATCGTCATGAAAAGAACCAGCGCTGTTGATGTCAGTATCCAGGCAGTATTACCCGAATCAACACCATCACTCGCCAGAGCAGCATGTGAAAAGAATAGAGCACCCAGTCCGACCGAATACAAAAATACACGCATAAACAACCCTTTTATGACCTTTTTATGACTTTTTTATGACCCTTTTATGACACTTTTATCTGCTTATCGAGGCAATGCGCAGCAATAAGCAAAGTCTACCTAGGACAACAGATTTCCACAATACAAATGCCCGATCTAGCACTCTGGACTGGTAAAACTGGTAAACATAGATGACAATGTCGACCAATCCAGCTATACCGGCATAAAAGCCGACAAACTAGCTCAAGCACATGGCCTCAACTTAGCAACAGAGCCTGTCCTGCTTCCCTTATCATTGAACGCCAGAGCGCTAGAAACGAACCATTGATCAGTAGACTATTGGGAACGATCACGATCAAACGTGGTCTATAGCCAGCGACTGAATGTTTTACCAGAAAACCTGAATGTGAGTAACGTAATATGCAGCACCTTGAACCGATTCTAGCCTTAAGAAAATGGCTGGCACACCAGATTATTGGGCAGGAGGCCCTGGTTGATCGATTGCTGATAGCATTGCTGTCAGATGGCCATCTGCTCGTTGAAGGTGCTCCTGGACTGGCGAAGACAAAAGCAATTAAAACCCTGGCATCGGCGATAGAGGGAAATTTTCAACGTATCCAGTTTACCCCTGACCTGCTTCCTTCGGATATAACAGGTACAGAGATCTATCGAGCCCAGGAAGGTACTTTTGTATTTCAGGAGGGCCCCATCTTTCACAACCTGATCCTTGCTGACGAAATAAACCGAGCTCCGGCAAAGGTGCAGTCAGCATTACTCGAAGCCATGGGTGAAAGACAGGTCAGCCATGGCCGTCAAACCATGGCTTTACCGCCTTTGTTTTTGGTCATGGCAACGCAAAACCCGATCGAGCAAGAGGGTACCTATCCCTTACCAGAAGCCCAGCTTGATCGGTTTTTAATGCATGTTGAGATCGACTACCCAGACTCAGCATCTGAGCATGCCATTCTTAGGCTGGTACGCGATGAAGCAAGGGAAAAATTTTCTGACTCGATCCAGGCAATCGAGCCAGTCAGCCAGCAGAATATCTTTGCCGCTCGCCAGGAAGTACTGGCATTACACATGGAGCCGGTAGTCGAAAACTATATCGTGCAGTTAACCATGGCGACCCGTAAACCGGAATTATTTGGCGACGATCTGGCTAACTGGCTCGATTACGGCGCATCCCCCAGGGGAACCATCTCCCTTGACCTGTGCGCCCGGGCTCATGCTTACCTCAATGGTAAGGATTTTGTCAGTCCCGATGATGTTCAGGCCGTGGCCGCTGACGTGTTTCGACATCGTATTGTGGTTAGTTTCGAGGCAGAAGCAATGGGCATTAATGCTGAACAGGTGATGATGGCCCTGTTAGACCGTGTTGCTACCGCCTGAAGCCGCAGCTATGGTCGCGCTCAACCAACAAAATCTCAGCCAAGGTCCTTTCACTCATCTACGGGATCTAATTGATCTGCGTCATGAAGCTGGCAAGGTCGATCTGACGTCGTTAGCTAAAACCTCAAATCCTCTGTCTGGCCAACTTCGTTCAAAGTCGCAGGGTCGAGGGATCGACTTCTCTGAGGTCCGGGTCTATCAACCCGGAGACGACGTTCGGACTATCGACTGGCGAGTGACGGCAAGAACCCAGGTCGCGCACACCAAATTATTTCAAGAAGAAAAGGAACGGCCTGTCCTTATTGTTGTTGATCAATCTAACCACATGTTTTTTGGTTCACGGACCCGTTTTAAATCAGTTGCGGCGGCAAGAATCGCAGCCCTGTTAGCCTGGTCTAGCCTGGAACAGGGTGACCGCGTTGGCGGTATCGTGTTCAGCGATGCAGCACATAGGGAGATCAGGCCACGCCGGAGTCGACATTCCGTTCTTCGCCTGATTCATGAAATTGACCGATACAATCACGAGCTTGAAAATGCCCAACCTGCTCGCGTAACCGATGCGCTGGCGCAAGCGCTGGTTAACGCCAGACGAGTCTGTAAACACGGCAGTAGTATTATATTGATCAGTGATTTTTCGTGCCTGGATGAACAGGCCCTGCTTTACCTTCAACAACTGGCTAGATACAACGATGTGACTGGTATCCACATTTCTGATCCTCTTGAACACCAGCTACCTGCACCTGACCTTTACACGGTCACGGATGGAGAACGCAAGCTACCCATCGATACTGCTGCGGTATCAATACGAGAACAATACCAAAGCCAGTATAAAAAACGCCAGGCAGAACTAGTGCAGACGTTTGCGCGCTTGAAGTGCCTGTTAATTTCAATGCTAACCACCGATGAAGTGGTAACCGGTATTAACGCCAGCCGCCATCGAGGAAACCGCTGACATGGCCCAGGCAATGCCCCCACAGACTGACCCACTAGAGCAGCTGAAAGATATTCATCTGCCCGGGGAAATCAGCCAATGGCCTGCTCCCGGCTGGTGGGTGCTTGCTTTGCTGGTCATTGCTGTTATTAGCTGGGGCGGCTATAGACTTTTCAAATACTGGCAAGAAAACCGTTATCGGTCGATAGCTGGCAAGGAACTTAACAGTATTTACAGCCGTTACCAGGAAAGTCCTGACAGCCGGATATTTCTGAGCGAGTTCCAGTCATTGTTAAAACGAGTTGCCCTGCACGCTTATCATCGAGATAAAGTCGCGGCCCTGAATGGTGAACTCTGGGTAGATTTCCTGGATAAGAGCTGTGGTTCCAATGAGTTTCGCATGGGTGCCGGGCAAGCATTAATCGATTCAATCTATACCAAGGAATTGGAAGCTGATATTGACCAGTTACTCAACCTCGGGCATTTCTGGATAAAGAAGCACAAAAGACTGGACGAACCTACTGGGGTGTCCCCATGATCGAGTTCATCTGGCCCTGGGCCTTCTGGGTTATACCCGCGCCAATGCTTTTCATGCTGCTCCGGCCGGCCCAGCACCAGGACCCTGCGCTGCGTATTCCGTTTTTCGATCAAATCGAACAAATGATGGTGCTCTCTAAAAAGGCTCGTAATAGGCAGTGGTCTCGAAGGGTCATTGCCTTGATCATCTGGCTGTGCCTGGTTACTGCAGCAAGTCAGCCAAGGTGGGTGGGTGAACCCATAGAACTCCCACAAAGTGGCCGCGATTTACTCCTGGCAGTCGATATCTCGGGGTCCATGGGCACTAAAGACATGCGCCTGGACAGGCAGATGGTTACCCGACTGGCCGCTGTGAAAAATGTTGTCGGTGATTTCGTTGAACGCCGCAAGGGCGACCGCCTTGGCCTAATCCTGTTTGGCTCCCAGGCATACCTGCAGACACCTTTAACCTTCGACCGATCAACCGTGCGAGGTCTTCTCGAGGAAACCCCGTTGGGTATTGCCGGCGGCAAGACAGCCATTGGTGATGCCATTGGCCTGGCAGTCAAACGTCTACTCGACCGCCCCTCAGAAAATCGCGTTCTTATTCTCCTCACCGATGGCGTCAATAATATCGGTGAAGTCTCACCACTGCAGGCTGCCAAACTGGCTGCTGACGAAGGCATCAGGATCTATACAGTTGGGTTTGGCGCTGACGAAATGGAGGTGCCTGGATTGCTTTTCAACCGAACGGTTAATCCATCGGCGGAACTAGATACACAAGCCCTTACTAAAATCGCTGGGCTGACTGACGGTATCTACCAGAGGGCCCGATCCACCGCCGAATTATCCAATATTTACGCAGCACTCGACCAACTTGAACCCATTGAAATCGAGCAAGAGACATTCAGACCCGAAAAATCACTCTATTTCTGGCCACTCAGCATTGCTCTACTATTGTCCTTTGCTTTGTCAGGCCAACATTTGCTGGCCTACTATATAGCCAGGATCAAATGGCATCGACGAACTGCCAGTGGCGCAACTAGCAATGCAGGAAACTCTACCCCATGAATGACCTGCTGACGGATTTTCACTTTCTCAGGCCTTGCTGGCTTATCGCCCTGCTACCAGCGGTATTTTTAATCGCAGGCCTATGGCAAAGGCGAGCCAAAGGTACCACATGGGAGAAAGTTATCGATCCGGCGCTGATCTCTCATCTATTGAGACAACCTGATACCAGCCCGAGTGCTAACCCCCTATACCTGCTTGGCCTCGGTTGGCTGATAGCAGCTCTAGCTCTGGCCGGGCCAGTCTGGGAGAAGGCGCCTCAACCTATTCTGGAAAAAGAGGACGCCCTGATCATTATTCTCGACCTCACCTGGTCAATGCACGCCTCCGACGCAGCGCCAACGCGACTGGTGAGCGCACGACGCAAGCTGACGGACCTGTTGCGAACCCGCAAAGAAGGCGTTACCGGACTCATTGTCTTTGCTGGCGATGCCCATACCGTAGCTCCGCTCACAGACGATACCAATACCATTATATCCATGCTGCCCGCGCTCACTCCTGAGATTATGCCAGCCCCCGGCAGCCGACTGGCGCCAGCAATCGAACTAAGCCATAACTTGTTTGCTGCAGCGGGAATTTCTTCCGGTCGAATCCTGGTTTTAACCGATGAGATTCGTGATCGCGCAGAGACAGCCAAGGCTGTCAATCTCAAGGGAAATCAGTTCACACTCTCTATCCTGGCCATTGGCACACCTCTAGGAGCCCCGATAACAACTGAAAACGTCCCTGGCGGAGGTGGCTACCTGAAAGACCCGTCAGGCAACCTCATCATCCCTGAAGTTAATCTCGATGAGCTGCTCGAATTCGCCCAACTGATCAACGCCCGGTTTGCGCGCTTAACGCTCACCGACGATGACCTTGACTATCTGCTCGCTCAACAACCTGATCTGAGCGATGCAATATTCAGAGAGGTTGAACGAAACTTCGATCTATGGAAAGAAAGAGGTCCTTACCTGTTACTGCTATTACTGCCACTGGCAGCGTCTGCCTTTCGACGCGGTTGGCTATGGATGCCATTGCTGATACTGATCACCCCTGCAAAACCGGTCTATGCAGACTGGTGGCAGGATATCTGGCTGACTCAGGACCAGCAGGGTAAGCGAGCCTATGAGAACAACGACCACACTCGAGCAAGCCAGCTGTTTTCTGATCCGGCATGGAAGGCAACCGCAGCCTATCGCAATGGTGACTACGCGGCTGCATCAGAGCTTTATGAAAACCACGATCCAGGTCTTAACCGTTATAACCTAGGCAATGCCCTAGCCAAGCAGGGAAAGCTGAAAGAGGCCATCGACTCCTATGAACAGGCTCTGACAAGCAACCCGGGCAATGAAGATGCTGCCTTTAACAAACAACTAGTAGAAGAACTGCTGCAACAGCAACAGCAGCAGCAGTCAGACCAGGATCAGGATCAGGAATCCGACGAAGAACAGCAAAATCAGAACCAGGACCAGTCTGAGCAGGGAAGCGAGTCATCAGGAGATGAACAAGACCCGGCTGAACAAAACACCGGCGAGGAAACCGACCAACAAAATGAGTCTGAGCAGCAGGATGATACCGATCCATCTGAACAAGAACAGCAGCAGGCAACAGAAGAGGAAATGCAGCAGGCCCTGGCTGAAGAAAATGAGCTGGACGCAGAAGAAAAACAAGCCATGCAGCAATGGTTACGTCGAGTACCAGATGACCCCGGTGGACTACTGAGAAGAAA
>Ga0233433_10004513_pt1 | contig 10681 bp, 8 predicted proteins | sample SI_122_August201_5_FD_179868 | JGI IMG/M metagenome (GOLD analysis project Ga0233433, IMG submission 179868) | Seawater microbial communities from Saanich Inlet, British Columbia, Canada - SI_122_August2016_100_MG | ecosystem: Environmental > Aquatic > Marine > Inlet | place: Canada: British... | reverse complement strand
GCCCATCGCGGCGATTCTCACCCTGCGTCTCAATTCCCAAAAAACTCTGCTCCAGTGGGTACAACAGAATCATTTTTAATAGATTCGGCACAGATTACTTTACCTAGATGACATCACCACCCAAAAACGCCTAAAAGACCTTCAGAACCTAAAGCGATGAAAACCTCACAAGATCAAGAAACACGGCTCATACGCTCGGTAGCTAAGGCATCTTTCGTTTCTGGCCCAAAACATCAACAGCCATGATGTGCTCATTATACACAAAAAGCGGATTTATCTCTATTTCCGTGATATGAGGGGCTGATTTTTGCACTTGCTGGCACAGACTTAGAATTTGGTTTGAAAGTGATCTAAAATTGGCGGGCTCTGCCCCCCGAAAACCGTTTAGCAGCTTGCCAATTTTCAGATTGCGCAGGGCCGCCTCAATGCTTTCGGCATTGGTTGGCAACAGCAAATGCTTCACGTCCCCGATCAGTTCAACAAATACACCACCGCTGCCAATCGCAAGCACCCAGCCAAATTGTTGATCTTGGCGTATGGCAACGACCAGTTCTGCCACAGGCGGGTCGGCCATGGCTTCGATCAGAAATTGATCAGACAGGCACTTAGGATCGAACTGCTGCACGGACCGGATCATTATTTTTGCTGAATCCTTTAATTCAGCAGCAGATTTTAGGTTGACGGCCACCGCCCCGGCTTCCGTTTTATGCTCTAACCCCGGGCCAATCATTTTGAGCACCACAGGATAGCCAATGACCTCGGCCACCGCGGTAAGGCCGTCGGTATGTGTCACAGCGCCTTTGGGAATGTCCACTCCAAAGCTTTGAACGATGGCTTTGCCCTCGGCTTCATTCATTTGCACCGCGCCCGCCATAGGCGTGGGTGGGGCCATGGACTCATAGGGGTTCTTGCGCAGTTGATCGCACCGCGCACGCCACCAAGCCGCCGATAAAACGGCGTTCAGCGTTTCTTCGATACCCTGCATTGGAGCAACACCTTGTGCGATCAAAAACTCACGCGAGGCTTTGTCGAAATTTTCAGGAATTGTGGCGCATATGGCGGCTGGAATACCGAGCGATTTGGCCGCAGCGGCAAAAGCGAGCGCATCATTTTGATAAAAAACCTTGCTTTCATCGAGCCCCTCTGCCGGATAATCCTGCACCAAAACAGCGGCCTGTACGTCATTTTGTTCTAGGGCTGCACGAAAAACGGGCTCTGTTAGTTTGGGCTGCCCCCAAATCGGGGTTGTATAATCCAACGGGTTTGACACCGTTGCAATGGGCGGCAAATGCTGTTCAAGAACCTGCACTGCGGCACTGTCAAACCTTGGAAATTCCAGACCGATCTCTTCGCCGTAATCGGCAAGCATCGTTGCACCGCCGCCCGAACAGGTAAAACCAGCAATTTTTTTGCCCGTTGGGCGATCCACAACGCAAAGGTATTTAAGCGTTTCTATTAGCTGTGAGGGGTTGGTAACACTGATAATTCCCAAACGGTCAAAAAGGGCTTCATAAAGCTCTTTTGAGCCGGAAAAAGATCCGGTGTGGCTATAGGTCAGCGCGCTGCCGATTTCCGATTTTCCGGTTTTCAACGCCACAATGGGCGTATCGTTTGCCAGCGCTTTCAGCGCTGCTTTTTCAAACTTGGGAATATCGGACAGACCTTCGATATGAAGACCAATGGCCCGCGTGGCTGGATTTTCACATAAAATATCAATGAAATCTTCAATGCCCAGCACAGCTTGATTTCCCGCAGACACCATATGGGTAAAGGGCAGCGAGCGTTGGCTCATGGATATATCCGACGACAGCATACCGCTTTGGGTGATGATCGCTGCGCCATATCCGGGGCTGCTACCCCCATGGGCAAAGGGCCAGAGGGCGCTCTTGTCGAGATAGTTGATAATGCCGTAGCAATTAGGCCCGATCAAAGCCATATCGCCCACCGCATTTTGCAGCTCTTGTTCAAGCTTTTGCCCTGTGCTGCCGGCCTCTTTAAAGCCGGCTGTGTAGCACACAATACCCCCTGCCCCCATCTTGCGCAGCGTTTCAACCGCCGCGACGGCAGCGGGTGCGGGAATGGCTAGAAACACCGCATCTGGCGCCTCTGGCAGATCGCCGATTTCTGAAAAGCAGGCAAGACCGCCCAAATGTTCGCGCCGCGGATTTACCGGCCAGTATTCACCAAAAAATCCGCGCCTGCGCGCTTCACCAATGGCAATCAGTGCGTCTTGGCCGCCGATAAATGCAATATGGCGCGGTGACAAAAGCCGATCAAAGTTTTGCCGTTGCTTCGGGGTCATGCCCCCAATGGCCTTAGGATCGACCGCGTCACAATATGTCTTTGAATTTCGGACGTACCGTCCCAAATGCGCTCTAAGCGGCTGTCGCGCCAAAGCCGTTGAATAGGCAGCTCTTCCATAAGCCCCATACCGCCAAATATTTGCACAGTGTCATCTGCAACCCTGTTGAGAAGCTCTGAGCAATAGACCTTGACCATGGCCGCATCGCGATCTTCCATGTGGCCTTCGTCTGCGCGGCGCACCGCATCGGCCACAAGCAAGTCTGCCGTGCGCAAGCCGATGGCCATATCGGCCAAACGAAACCCTGTTGCCTGAAACTGGCCTATGGGTTTGCCAAACTGTTTGCGGGTGGCGGCCCATTCGGTGGCCATATCCATCATCCGCTCAACCTTGCCGCAACACGATGCACCGACCCAAATACGGCCCATCCCAAGCCACTGTCCAGACAGCTCTAGCCCGCGCCCTTCTTCGCCCAAAATCTGATCTGGCCCAAGGCGCACATTATCAAAGCTAAGCTGAAAGGTTTTATATCCGCGGTAACTGACACATTTATGGCCTTCTTTGCATTCAAACCCAGGCAGCCCGACATCGACCAGAAAGGCCGTCACGCGTTTTCGCGGGCCGCGGGATGTTTCATCGGTGCCTGTCGCAGCAAAAACGATGGCAAAATCCGGCATCACCGGTCCGGAAATAAAGTGCTTAGATCCATTTAATATCCAGTCGTCCCCATCTTTTTTGGCATTGGTTTTCATCCCCATCACATCCGAGCCAGCTTCCGGCTCTGTCAGGGCAAACAGCTCTCGTTTTTCGCCTGTCACACAGGGATCAAGGTAGCGTGCAATTTGATCGCCTTTGCATGCCAATAAAATTTCTGTCGGGCGCGCGATCCACGAATGCAAAGCATGCGTGGTTTTTCCATATTCGCGTTCCACTAGGGACATGGCTTTATAATCCAATCCACCGCCGCCAACGGCTTCGGGAAGGTTGGATGCAAAAAGGCCCACTTCTTTCGAGCGCGCCTCTATTTGGCGGCCAAGCTCAATCGGCACCTCACCGGTGCGGTCCACCTCTTCTTCATGCGGGTAAATTTCCGCCTCTAGAAAAGATTGGACAGTTTTGAGTAACAACTCGTTTTCATGCGAATGTTCAGAGGTCATATTTCGTCCTGTGCTCAGCGATCGCTGTACCAAAGGCGCCTATTCCGAGGCGCCTCTTAATTTCAGTTTATTGCGGGCCTGTTGCGGTGTCAGCGCGCGCGCGCCCATCCTTTCAAGGATTTCCACCGCCCGGGTCACCAATTGGCCGTTGGTGGCCAAAACCCCCCGATCAAGATAGATATTATCCTCAAGTCCCACCCGCACATTTCCACCCATGGCAACGGCCGTGGCGGCCATTGGCATTTGCATGCGCGAAATTCCAAACCCCGCCCAGCTTGCACCCGATGGCAGATGATCTTTCATCACTTTCATGGTATCGACGCTTTGATCCGCGCCCCACGGAATACCAAGGCATATCTGAAACATCGGCGGCTCTGCGATTAAACCTTCTGCAATCATTTGGGTGGCAAAGCGGATATGGCCGAGTTCAAATACCTCTAATTCGGGTTTAACACCCCATTCTTTGGTCAGGCCTGCCATTTTTCGCAGCATTGGCGGCGTGGAAATGTAAATTTCATCCCCATTGCCAAAATTCAACGTGCCACAGTCCAGCGAGCAGATTTCAGGCATGCATAGTTTGACATGCTCTAATCTTTCCTCGGCGCTGATCATATCAGTGCCAGGTCCCGGCATTGCCGGATTTTCTGCAGAGGGCACCCAGTCACCGCCCATACCCGCCGTCAGGTTAATCACAACATCCGTGCCACTATCTCGCACGCGGTCGACCACTTCCTTGAACAGCTTTGGATCCCGTGATCCCTGGCCTGTTTCAGGGTCACGCACGTGAATATGAGCAATCGCTGCACCTGCTTTTGCGGCTTCGATCGCGGCATCAGCAACCTCTTTTGGCGTTACCGGAACATGGGGGCTTTTTCCGGTGGTATCTCCGGCACCTGTGACAGCACAGGTCACAACGACATCGTAATTCATGGTTACAAACCTCCCTCGTTTTGGTCACCATCTTGAAGCCTAGACGGATCATATTTGTCGATTTTTCGCCATTTTTTGATCTTTACTTGTCGAAATTTAGCGTCCATGGCATGTTTCAGGAAACTGATTTGGGCATAAAATATCGTAGAGGTGTCATGACGCAAAATATATATTGTCTTCTGCTGCCGAGGTTCAACATGTATTCGCTGATGAATATTGTGGAGGCGCCGCGCATTGCCAATTATCTGTCGCCTGCGCCGCTTTATGCTGTGCATCATATTTCCTTTGATGGCACCTTTTTGACCGCCAGTAATAATATGTCAGTTGAATGTTCTGTTCCGCCGGAACGACTGGCTCGCAACGACATGTTATTTGTCGTCGGCAGCTGGGGGGCAGAGCGCTATGCAAACAAAAAGCTATTTTCATGGATACGGGTTCAGGCCCGCTTGGGCGTGAAAATTTACTCGGTTGAGCAAGGGGCCTATTTGCTGGCACGGGCTGGGCTGCTGAACAACCGCAAAGCCACGACTCATTGGTCTTATATTGCGGGCTTTCAAGAACAGTTTCCTGACATAGATATCGCAGAGCAGCTTTTTACCGAAGCGGGCCAGATCACCTGTTGCTCTGGCGCGACAGCGGGGATTGACCTGATGCTCAAGGTTATCAGGGACCATCACGGTGAAGCCTTGGCCGGTGAAATTTCAAACCAAGTCATGCATCATCCGGTTCGATCTGGCAAAGACCCGCAAAGAAAAAGCCTTGGCCGCGGTCTTGAGCGGCTTGGCCCAGACGTCAGAGCCGCGATTGAAATTATTGAGGCCAATATATCGGACCCGCTGAGCGTGCCAGAGATTGCACAGCAGGTGGGGCTTTCGCAGCGGCAATTGGAACGGCAATTCAACAAATCGGTGGGCTGCAGCATTGTGCAGTTTGGATTGTTGCTGCGGTTGCAACACGCACGGGTGCTGCTTATTTCAACCGATTTGGGCGTGCGGGAAATTGCAACAGCCTCGGGCTTTAATTCGCTTTCGCACTTTGCCCAAGCCTTCAAAAAATGCTTTGGCCGCAGACCAAGCGCCAATCGGCAAGCCTGGCCCGAACAGGACGCCGCACCGCACTGGCCAGGCACATTGGGAGGATTTCTTGAAACGTTGAATGCCCAGCACAAGGCCAAACTTGGAAGTCAAAAAACGCTTTAACCGGTGTCTCGAATGGCGCGTAGAACGGCAACGATCTGCGCGTCGCGTTTTGCAGCCATATCTTCAAACTGCTGATCTCCTGCGATCTGATTGCATCCGTCGACCATCCTGTCGCGCAACTCTTGGGTTAACTCAGGCGCATCTAGGCGTGTCCATGGCAACTTGAGCGCCGGGCCGAACTGATCAAGATTGGTTGCCATACCGCCTTCGCCGCAAGCCACATGAAAGGCCATGCACTGGCCCTGAACCGCCATGCGCGGCGCAGGACCGTTCATGAGGGCATTGTCGATATCGGCGGGCGATGCTTCCCCGTTCGCCACCATATGCAGGGCCTCGCGCCAAAGCGCTTCTTGCAGCCGCGTGGCCACAAATCCCGGGATTTCCTTTTTCATCACCAAGGACGATTTTCCGGCGATTTCATAAAATGCGCTGGCCCATTGAACCGCCTCTGGATCGGTTAGATCACCGCCCACGATTTCCACAAGAGGCAATAAATATGGCGGGTTAAACGGATGCCCGATAATACATCTTTGCGGGGTTGGGCATTTGGCTTGTATGTCGGTCATGGTCAGACCCGAGGTTGATGAGCCGATCACAATATCTTCGGAAACCAGCGTGCCAAGCTCTTGGTAGAGCTTTTGTTTCAGCCCAAGGTTTTCCGGTGCGCTTTCTTGGATGAATTCAGCGCCGTCCAAAGCATCCTTTAAATTTGTAACAATCCGCAACCGATCAAGAGAGGCGTCGGGATGCAAGCCCAGCGCAGACAGGCTTTTCCACGCCGTTTTCAATATTGTCTGAAACGCGGGCACTTCTGAGGCATCATGCAGATAAAGGTTCACATCATACCCGCGTGCCAGAAAATGGGCAGCCCATCCCCCACCGATTGGCCCGCCCCCGATCGAGGCAACGCGAGAAACTTTTTCAGGCGCTATGTACCCCATCATTCCCCCTTGAACTTCGGTTCCCGCTTTTCAACAAAAGCCGCCACACCTTCGGCGGCGTCATCGGATTTGAGCATTTTGCGATAGGTCGGCATTGGGTCGGTGCGCATTTTATGAAAGGCTCGCTCAAGCGGCATACATTCAATTGTGCGCAACACTTCTTTCACGCTTTGCATTGCAAGCGGCGCGGACCACGCAATTGAGGCAGCCCATTCATAAGCGGCCTCCATCAGTTTTTCTTTGGGAACAACCTTGTTGACCAAACCGTAATGCGCAGCCTCATCTGCGCTCATCCGCCGGCCCAAAAGCAGCATTTCCATTGCGATATTATGCGGAATACGGCGCGGCAGGCGCTGCAATGCACCCGCATCGGGCACAATGCCCAAAGGCATTTCGGGCAAGCCAAACTCAACATGATCCGCTGCAATCAAGAGATCGCACCCCATGGCCATTTCAAAACCGCCGCCAATGGCCAACCCGTTGATCGCTGCGATCACGGGTTTATTCAGGTTCCAGTTTTCCGTAAGACCGGTAAATCCGCCTTCGCCATAGTCATCAGTTTCCCACCAGTTATCGAGCTGCATCTCGCCATCATTAAGCGCTTTCAGGTCCCACCCCGCGGAAAATATTTTTTCCCCGCCACCGGTAAGGATTGCAACACGAAGGTCTTTATCGTCACGAAATTCGGCAAAGGCAGCCGCGAGGGCCTGCGATGTGGGCACATCTATTGCATTGACTTTTCCGCGTGCCAGCTTGACCTCAAGAATATGGCCATCGCGTTTTACTTCAACACCATCTGTCATGGTTTTTATCCTTATTGAAATGCGGGAATGACTTCATCACAGAAAAGCTGCAAAGAACGTTTTTGCGCCTCCATGTCCATCCCCATGCTGGCATAGAAAATAAACTCATCCACGCCCAAAGCCTGATATCGTTTAAGCTTTTCAATCACCACATCAGGAGAGCCGAAAAGAAGATTTTCTTCCAGCATATGCGGATTGTATTGTTCGCGCCCTTCCAGATCTTCCAAAGATACTTGTTTTGGAAATCCGTTGAGCACATCATCCATATTGCGAAATAGATTTTCGAACTGTCCAAGGACCCCTTGAATAGCTGATATCGCCTTATCGCGATCATTATTATTTGCATAGACAGCAGCATGGCGCATCATAGCGAAGGTTGGTCTAAACCCATTATCGGCTTTCTGAACCGCCTCATCGAGCTGCTTTTTATAAAGCTCGGCCTCTGAAAACGGCCGGGTTAAGGGCCAGCTCATGACATTGCATTTTTCACGAAGCGCATAATCAAACGTGATCGGTGAGCGCGCCGCAACCCAGACCGGCACGTCACTTTGCAGCGGCTTGGGACAGGATGTGGATTTTGGAAACTGCCAGAATTGTCCATCATGTTCAACATCGCCTTGCCAAAGTGCACGCACCACTGGCAGCATTTCTTGCATATATTGCCATGCGTCCGATTGTTTTAGCCCCGGGCGCATGCGGTCAAATTCGCGTTGATACGCCCCCGATCCAATTCCAAATTCCAAACGGCCGCCCGAAATCAGATCTAAAAAAGCAGCCTCACCAGCCAAATTAATGGGATGCCAATAGGCGGCTGTTGCCACGGCTGTGCCGAGACGGATATGGCTTGTTTCTGCCGCCCACCATGTCAAAATCTGAAATGGATTTGGCGCGATGGTCATTTCCAATGCGTGATGCTCTGCGGCCCAAACGGTACTAAATCCGCCCTGCTCTGCGCGTTGAACCATATCAATGGTGTGGCGCGCGACCTGTTGCATATCTGCGCTGTCGTCCATGCGCTCTAAATTGACGGCCAGTTGAAATTTCATTGGTAGATCCTCCTCACCGCATTACAAATGGATTTGCCATGGGTTCTGATGATGTGTTGAACCAAATGGTTTTGGGACGGGTATAGTCATACATGGCTTGGAACCCGCTTTCGCGGCCATAGCCAGAGCCCTTATTGCCACCAAACTCGGCAATTGGTGATACAACCCGATAGGTGTTTACCCAAACGATGCCCGCTTCAATGGCGCGCGCCACGCGCATAGATCGCGCGCTGTCTTGGGTAAATATACCGGCCGCCAATCCATGAACGGTATCATTGGCCAGCTCGATCACTTCTTGCTCTGTTTTGAACCGAAGGACAGACAGAACAGGGCCAAACATTTCGGTATCGACAATATGCATTTTTTGGCTTGGGCATTCAATAATCGTCGGCTCATAATAGTTACCGCTAAGCCCCTTTGGACGCTGACCACCGCACAGCAATGTGCCGCCCTCGTCCAGTGCTCTGGCCACTTCACGCTCGACGCAGTCCATTTGACCTTGCGTGCAAAGCGGCCCCATTTCGGTGGCGTCCGCAAGCGGATCACCTATCACAATATCTTTGGCCAATCCGACCATCCGGTCCAAAAATTCATCGGCAATATCTTCTTGTAGATAAAGCCGCGAGCCGGCAACACAGCTTTGTCCAGTTGCGCCAAAAATACCCGCGATTGAACCATTCACCGCGCTTTCAATATTTGCATCTTCAAAGACAATAAAAGGCGATTTTCCACCAAGCTCTAGCGACACTTCGGCAAAGTTTTCTGCCGAATTATGGAGAATTTGTCTGGCGGCTCCGGGCCCGCCCGTAAATGAAACGCGGGCAACTTTTTTATGGCTTGTCAAAGCTTTTCCGCAGGGGTCGCCATGCCCTGTTACGATATTGACAACACCGGGGGGAAAGCCCGCCTTTTCAATTAATTCGCCAAACTCCAGCATGGCTGCCGAAGCGTGCTCTGACGCTTTTAAAACAACGGTATTTCCTGCCGCCAAAGCGGGCCCAATTTTCACTGCAACCAAGAAAAGCTGTGAATTCCAGGGCACCACAGCGGCAACAACGCCCAAGGGTTCGCGGTTGGTAAAGACAAACATATCAGGCTTATCAATGGGCAAAACATCGCCGGATATTTTATCTGCGCAGCCAGCGTAAAATTGAAAAAATTCGGCTATATACTTGGCTTGCCACCGTGTTTCCTTCAGCATTTTACCCGTATCAATGCTTTCAATACGTCCTAATTTTTCTGAATTCTCGCCCAGCATCTCGGCAAGTTTACGCAGACACTGGCCACGCTGTGTCGGCAACATCGAGGCCCAAGGGCCCTTTTTAAAAGCCCGGTGGGCTGCTTGCACTGCACGATCAACATCCCCTTCGGTGGCCTTTGGCACACGGCACCAAACATCCCCGCTTGAAGGGTTTTCACATTCAAAGGTTTGGCCATCCGAAGCCTCAACCCATTCGCCGTCGATAAGCATTTTGTAGGTTTGAATATCCACCATCTTTGCATTCCCGAGTTTGCTTTTTGATTCTCATTCTTGACAAAATTTGAATATAAAAATGCGATTTTTCGTCATTTGATGGCGAAAATTTAATGTTTTATGGCAATGGCCAAGTTAAGCTTGGAACAACTGCTAAAGTGGCGCAGGTAATCGAGGAAAAAATGACATCTAGTTCTTTTGATGGAACCGCCTTTGCTAAATATGGCGATTCCTCTGCACCCGCTTTAGTGTTAATCCATGGGCTGGGATTAAATCAGTCTGCCTGGCAATGGCAGATATCCAGCCTATCGAAGACCTATCGTGTAATAACGTACGATCTTTTTGGACATGGCAATAGCATCCCCCCCCCTAAGGCCCCATCTTTGGCATTGTTTTGCGCGCAATTACTCGCCCTGATGGATCATTTTAAAATTGCGAAAGCAGGTCTTGTTGGATTTTCCTTGGGCGGTATGATTGTGCGTAAATTTGCGCAAGACTATCCAAACAGGGTTGATAAATTAGTGATCCTACATTCACCGTATCAAAGAACCAACGCTGCCCAACAAGCGATTTTAGACCGCGTTGAACAAGCCCGCATACATGGACCATCTGCAACAATAGAGGCCGCTTTAGAGCGATGGTTCACAGCAGCATTCCGCAAAAACAACCCCGAGATGATGGATCTTGTTCGGGAGTGGGTTATGGCCAATAAAACCGATGTGTATCACACAATTTATAAAGTGCTTGCAGACGGGATTGATGAAATTATTGCGCCAGATCCTGCCATTGGATGCCCAACCTTGGTGATTACAGGCGACAAAGATTTTGG
>Ga0233433_10004508_pt1 | contig 10692 bp, 14 predicted proteins | sample SI_122_August201_5_FD_179868 | JGI IMG/M metagenome (GOLD analysis project Ga0233433, IMG submission 179868) | Seawater microbial communities from Saanich Inlet, British Columbia, Canada - SI_122_August2016_100_MG | ecosystem: Environmental > Aquatic > Marine > Inlet | place: Canada: British... | reverse complement strand
TTTTTGAATGTAGAAATAATATAGAATCATACTCATAATTACGGGTTTTTAAAAAATTTATGCACGCAAATTTTCCTCCAATATCCATACCACGATTATCATTTTTAATACATGTAATATTTTTTTTAAGTAAATCTACAATATTATCACCAATACAATATGTTATTATTATATGTGAACAATATTCAGTTATAGGAATCAAATATTCGTCCGTGTAAAAGTCCTTGAATTTATTTATATTATAACAATGTAAATGGGCTACAATTAAGGATGGACATACAAACTCATTTTCAAATATGACGTCATACTCAATCTTTTCTGTTGGGTCACAAATATTTAATAACATTTTATGAAATAAAAAAGGATAATTTTGAAAATTATTATCAGTTGTGTTAATATTTTTTTTAAAACTTCTATTCTGATAAATACCATAATTAATATAATGTTGTATAGCTAATGTTTCCGAATTACAAGTTTGTTTTAAATCCGGGTTAAACTCTATATATTTTTCCCAATTAAAATCATCCGGAACAATATTCATATCTAATTTGTATGGTAAATTTTGGTAACAACCAATATTTTCATAATGTATTTTTATCGTATTTTTATTTACTTTATACGTATTGTGAATACCTGGATTTAATTCAATATAAGTTTTTGTATCAAAATCTTCTGGGATATTGTAAAAAGTGTATATTCGTTTCTCGTTCTTCCCGTTCATTATATAATGAAATTCAGCCAATATTTTTGTATTAAAAATTTCATTTAAATCCTCATTTATTTCAATATAACATTCCCAATCAAAATCGGTAGGAAGTTCACTATTTAAATACATATATTTAAGATTTTGTGCTCTTCCTTTCGAAATATAGTGAATATGTGCATCCGTATTATTGAATATAATATGTTTTAATTGAGGATTATAAAACAAGTATATCTTCCAATGAAAATCTTCGGGTACATCACAGTCGGATTTTTTATATAGTCTATTTTCATTATAACCAAATGTCTCATAATGATATAAAGAACCTATTTTATTTTTAAAATAGATATATACATCTTGATTTAATATTAAATAATATTCCCAATCAAAATCAGACGGGATATGTTTTGTAATATATAAACGTTTTTCATTTATACCATAATTTAGATAATGAGTTATGGCAGCATCCTTTGTTGGAAAATGATGCTTAACGTCATCATTAAGTGATATATATATTTCCCAATCAAAATCTTCGGGTAACATATAATCTTAATTTTAATACTATGAGAATATAATAAATTATATCATTACTTATTTGCTAAAATATATATAATTCATAATTTATGCGTGTTCATTCATATAATTTACGAATATATGAATGAAAAAAGGGGGGTATCATATTTTATTGTAATCCTTTTTCTTCTAAGTGTTATATTTTATATTTTTATATATTTATATATTTTTCTTGATCGTTTTTGTATTTTTTGTATTTTTTGTTTTAATAATTTCAACTTATCTACATCTACCACCACCAATTTCAACTTATCTACATCAGCCACCAATTTCAACTTATCTACATCAGCCACCAATTTCAACTTATCTACATCAGCCACCAATTTCAACTTGTTCTCAATCGTTTCCTTACAGTTGAGACAAACAACGTGTAATGTGTCGTTATAATGAGGAAATGTTAAACTACAATTTTCTTTATCACATACTATCTTCTCACACGAACAACACTCCCATACCCCATAGCTTTCATCACACTGTCTGCAAATAATTGACTGTTCCATTTTTCCAATTTAAATCTATTATGATTCACTACAATAGTCTAAAAAGCCTTTCAATTTTACAATGAAATCTTATTTTTCACGTAACTCGTAATAGGCATAGATTTCATATAATCGATAACAAAATGAGTATATTCGTCATTAAATAATAGGAAGAAACTTGATGCTAAAACCAGAGTGCGGTCATTCTCACTACACGTCAGATATTTACGAAGAGGATTAAATCGTAATATCAAGACAATCGCAATAAATGTTTGGGAAGCCAGTGTTAGATAATTCGTATATTCAGGATTGATATACGTTACTCCTATTACAATTAACATATATGCTAACATTATTAACATCGTTAATAGATGATATATGGGTGCTGAAAAATAATCTATAAATCGATCAATAAAATGAAAAAAATCGGTTAAATAGTTCATTATACATAATGTATATATTATACCAAACTAGTGTTTAGTTGTTGTGAAACTTGAATAAAAGTGGTGCATTTCGCCATCTGTTTTATTGACCTCGCATTAATATACGTGCACGCACTTCTTAATCCACCTAAATAGTCATGAATTGTTTTAATCATTGGACCTTTGTATTTGATTTTTAATTCGCGTCCTTCCGCTGAACGATATTCCGCCATTTTACCATAATGTTTATTCATTGCCTTTTTTGAACTCATTCCATAAAACATTTTAACCTTTATCCCGTCTATTTCTTCCAATTTTCCTGGATTTTCGTCATGACCCGCAAAAGCACTTCCCGCCATTACAAAATCTGCTCCTCCTCCAAATGCTTTCGCCATATCCCCTGGACTCGTGATACCACCATCACCAATAATAAGACCCCCTACTCCATGAGCCGCATCCGCACATTCTATAATTGCCGAAAGTTGCGGCATTCCTACACCCGTTTTTAATCGTGTTGTACACGCAGCGCCTGGTCCGATTCCAATTTTTACCACATCTACTAAACCCTCTAATATTAGTTCCTCTACCATTTCACGTGTTACTACATTTCCAGCTACAATACGTTTGTCTGGAAATTCCTTACGAACCTTCTTACAAAAATCGACTAAATTACTTATGTAACCATTCGCAATATCTATACAAATCCAATTACAATCTATTACCTCGAATACTTTACGTAAATGGTCGATCGATCCTTCTCCAATTCCAGTTGAAATCATAAAAAAATCCGGGTTAGCATCATATTGTTCCTTAAAATTATGAAAATCATCCACTGTGTAAAACTTATGGAGTGCGGTTATAATATTATGTTGCGAAAGAGCCTTATACACATTAAATGTTCCTGTAGTATCCATATTTGCCGATATAATAGGCGTCCCACACCATTTTAAAGGAGAATATTTAAAATTAAATACACGTGATAAATCTACTTCAGAACGACTATTAATTGTTGAACGTTTCGGACGTATCAATACATTTGAAAAATCGAGTTTCATACCATACTCTATTTTATTCATATTACAGCAATATAAATATATGTCTGTCATCTATTTATATTGATTCAGTTGTATCTTTTATTCATACAATATTCGTATATTGTGACTTATCTTTTTGCTCTCTCTGAAAGACTTAACCAAACAATTGGTCTCCATTCTACGTAAGAACGCGGTAGCACGGACGTTGGTAATCCTGGGACGATTACTTGTAATATGTAATAGACCACATCTCGCATCTTGTTCATATGGATACCATCCATTGGACTTTTGTATTGGAAATACATGTTAAAAATATCAATTGCCTTTTGTGTGGGTTTATTTTTATGAACACCATCTTCTATAAAAAAGTCCGTTATAAACGTGTTTATTTTATTATTGAGAGGGACTTCGGTATTCGTCTGTGGTTCATCGGTAATTTGGTAACCGTCGATTTCTGCCGATCCAATAATTAATGTATTGCTATCCCCGGGCAAATGTTTAACATTCGATATATTTTCACCAGAAGTACCATATGTTTGAGAGCCATCTGTATCCGGTGAAGTGTTCATATTGTCTCCTTCTGTTCCTGGAGCATTATCATTGCCGTCGTTATACCATGAACCCATAATACCATCTAGACAACTACTTGCACAACCGATACCGCACTTATTTAATTTATCATTTTCACAATTTCCACCGTCACCGTCACCGTCACTTCCATCCCCATCTGTTTTCCCACTTCCTACTCCACTAGTTGAAGGCAATTCACCTCCATTACTAGACAATACATCATTATAATTCATGTTGTAACTGGGCATATATTGTTGACCTATATATGCTAAATACGTAGGTGTGGGTTGAATTGCTACTTTAAATGTTCCCTTTTCACTCCATTTAATAGGTGGCCAATTTTGTTCCGGAGTGGGATTTCGGTCAGTTTGTATATTAGGAATTACTATATTTAAAAAATAATAACCAATATCGTTTAATCGACTTTTATTTTCTGGAGTCACATTTCCCTGATTTACACAATTATTAACATACATCTGTATTGTTTCGGTATAGGGTAGACCGCGTTTATCAAAATATCTATCTATAAATTGGTCAATCATTTGATTAAGAGTCTGACCGAAATAAGGAGGCGAAGGTTTAAATTTATAAGAGGGTTCATATAATTCTGGATGGAGGACTGGACGAGGAAGAGTACGTGCTCCTTCACGTATCAATGGTTTAAACCAATTATCTATAATTAAGTGTCCAAGAAAACATACTATGATTAAATAGATTAAACTCGTGAATATATATTCATTCATACTTATATTAATTCTATATTAAAATAATATATAAATAATTTGGATAACTCTTGTAATGATTGCTAATAAATATAAAATAATGTCCAAGATTGGGAATGGGAAATTTGGTCATGTATATAGAGGAAAATATACCCGGAATGATGAAGATGTTGCGATAAAAATAGAAATCTTGGACACTCCTATAAAATTATTACAACATGAGACCAGAATTCTCAATTATATTAATTCTAAACATTCCACTTCAGTACCTTTTGTCTATTGGTATGGATTATACAGGGGTAATCCCACATTAATCATGCCGTTCTATGAAATTTCTCTGGAAAAATACAATGATAATCGTATAGTGTCCAAGAAGGAGAATTTATTAAATGCGGTGAAAATGATTGATATTTTAAAATTTGTTCATGAATGCGGAGTTATTCATTGCGATTTAAAACCAGACAATTTTATGATTAAAAACAACGCATTATACCTAATTGATTTTGGATTATCAAAAATTTATATAGACGATGATATGAAACCCCTACCCGAGGAAACTGGGAATGAGTTCATTACTGGAACTCCTAAATTCATAAGTTTACATATTCATATTGGAAAATCACCTGGTAGACGAGACGATTTGATCGCAATACTGTATATTTATATATTTTATAAAAATGGCGGAACATTGGACTGGTTGAATATACCAGATACTAATATCGAGAACACATTTCCACCCAATCATATTCGATATTTCAAAAACAGAGAGAGAATGCGGTTAAAACAAATACATTCGGATAATTTACAATCCAATTCATTTGAAAAAAAGATTCTATACTATCTACATCGATGCGATTTTATGGAAAAACCCCATTATCACTGGATGACTTCACTATTACAAGAAGAAATATCTCTACATAATATAGTATAAATGAATTTATCCGTATTACCAGATGAAGTCATTCGTCATATCCAGAAATATTTATATAAAAAATGCGGAGAATGTAATAATAATGTGATTGCTGATCTTGGACAACAAAATGTTACAACGCAATATTACCGTGCTATTTTCAATGACGACTTTCCTTTCCCCCGTATTCATAAAACATACGATTTTATATGTAATCATTGTATCGAACAATTAAAGAAGGACTTTATCAAACCAGTATAAATCCCAATTAATTACGCAATATATACTCGATAATAAGCAACATTATATTATAATCGATTACATCACATACAGGTGCTTTTGATAATATAGACATATACGCATTTATTTTATTCTTTATTACCATAGTATGCTTCTTTACGATTGTATTTACACGAGGCATATTTTTTATTTCCCAAATACAATATGAATACCAGGTTTGTTCAATAGTCGCGTGAGCTATATACATACCACCGTTTTCAACATCCAAATGCATTCTATCAAAATAATATTTCCATATTTTCCGTTGACTATTTACATATCTCGCCACCTTTCGATTGACTATATCGTTATATCGGGGTATACACTTTAGATTATATTCCATATTTTGTTAATTATTTATCAAAATATAGATCGTGGAAATTCAATTTTATACTAATTAACCTTTTTATTAATATGATTAAACATATCGGGATTATAAATAAGTTTTCCAGTTGGTACATAATTGTCTGTGGAATTATACGTCTTTTTTTGTTTATCTTGGACAGAACCCTGATTTTGTAAATTTAGAATATCGGTATTGGGGTTTGTTTCTTCAACAATCATCTCATTCTTTTTTTCTATAACTTGTCCAAGTTCATCTACTGCTACACCAGTGCGTTTTTTATATTCACTTCTAACATAAGAAGGAATCCAATTGGACCAAGAAACAAAAAGTGTGTTTGGATGAATATAACGAATATGGAATTTATTGGTTTCAAGTTTTGCGATCACATATGCGATACATTCGGCTTTATCATAGACGGGTTCACCAAAAATATATTCAGGAATTGTAAACCATATATGCTGGTCATTTGCTTTATTTCTACCTGTTACTTTAATACGTTTATGAATCCGATTTAATATTTTATTAAATATGGAAACTTGTCTTAAATCACGCTGTTGTCGTTTCTCGTAAAGTTCGTCAATATTTACATTTTCTACATTATCACTATCATCGGTAAATAAAAAACAGGACATTCTATAATATAAAAGAGTATGATAAAAATTACATAAAAACGATTTATATAATAATTTATATGGAAACTCTTATAATCAAACATATTGTAATTTCGGGCGGTGGGACGTTTGGTCTTACTGTATATGGTATAATACGTGAACTAATAATAAAAGGACATCTTAATATAGACAACATTGAATCATTTCATGGAACATCTGCGGGTGCGATTATAAATTTATGTTTTATATTGGGATACGATATCGAAACATTGGATAAGTATTTTATAAAACGTCCTTGGGACAAAGTATTTACGTGCGATATGGATGACTGTTTGTCGTTGTTTGAAAATTGTGGGACATTTAATTCCGATCTTTTCCATAAAGCATTAGATCCACTATTGCGCGGAATCGATTTAGAACCAAATATTACCTTATCACAATTATATGATAAAACGCAACGTGATTTCTACGTCTATGTGACTGAAATCAACTCATTTACAACAGAGACGATTTCTCATAAAACACATCCTGATTGGACTGTGGTCGACGCAGTATATGCTTCTTGTGCTCTCCCAATCATATTTAAACCCTTTATATGTGGCGAAAAAGCATATGCTGATGGAGGTTTTTTCCTAAATTATCCTATTTCAAAATGTATAGAATTAGAAGGTGTAGAAAAAGACGAGATATTAGGTATTTATAAAGAATTTACCGAAGATGAATTAGCCCAAAGTGTGAATGAGAAATCATCTTTGCTCGAATATATGTCTGTTTTTATGAGAAATTTAATTATACATACAAACAAGGGGGTGTTTATAGAATGTAAATATCAGATATGCATTAACAATTCATACACACATATGGATGAGTTGATGCAATTCGCAACATCGTCTGAATATAGAAAAAAAATTATTGGTTATGGAGCAGATTATGCGAACGAGTTTTTATCGTCACATAATTTTAGTAAAAAGGAATCAGACGAACCCCTTTAATTTTTTTCCAAAAATTGAGTAATAAATTGTTGTAAGTTATCTTCACTAATACTGGCGTCATAATCTATGCGCTCTCCATCCTTTTTCAATATAATAGTGGGATATCCATCGATAGAATATTCTTGAATCAAAGGACTATTCCCTTCCGAACAATCAACTTCTGTGCAAGTTAGATTAAATAATCCCACCTTTTTATTATTGAAACTATTTTTAAATTTATCCCATTCAGGTTTAGCGCGAGTACAATGAGGACACCAGTCGGCAAAAAAGAATATAAGTTCTGCGTTGCTTTCACGATTATTATCATTAGCCAAATCCGCAGTTCCTAAATTTTCAATAGTAGGTCGAACAAACCAATTGTATCCATGATATCCCGCAATAACAAATATTATCGATACAATCACAATCAAAATTGTTTTATCATTCGGTTTAATAAAGTCATTATAAAGTCTTTTAAAAATAACAGCCATATTTATAAAATACGAATATATATTTTTTTATGCGTATTTCCTAATTGTCGAATTATTTATACCAAAGGGTTTAGAATAATTTTCGAAACATTTTTTTATGAAGATAATATAACTACTTATGTCTAAAACTTATAAAAGAAAAACACGTAAAAATAAAACAAAACGCGTATATAAAAAGTCCGATTATGATTCAAATGACGGTATGTTAACGAGCGTTTGGGGTCCAAGCGCATGGCACTTTCTACATAGCACTAGTTTTAATTATCCTACAAAACCTACTTGTGAAGATAAGAAACACTATCGTAATTATGTATTAAATTTACGAAATATATTACCGTGTGGTAAATGTAGAGACAATCTATGTGCTAACTTTAAAAAACTTCCATTACATATGAAACATATGAAAAATCGCAATACGTTTTCTAGATATATTTATAAACTTCATGAATTAATAAATACTATGTTGGGTAAAAAATCGGGACTATCTTATGAATCCGTTCGTGAGCGATATGAACATTTCCGTTCTCGTTGCACACGCAAGACAAAAAAAAATATCGAAAATGGTTGTACCGAACCAGTGTATGGCGAAAAATCAAAATGTGTTTTACAAATTGTTCCTGATACTAAAAAATGTGATACATTCCAAATAGATGAGAAATGTGAGAAAAGGATTATAGTATAAAAAATATATATTTTTATAACAAAGAATATATATATAAATGAACGATTCTATTAATCCAGAGAAATTAAATGTTATAAATGAACCTAGTTTAGATGATTTAAATAATGAGGATACTGTGGAAATTACACCTCAACCTACCCTTGAGATTTATAAAGAACCAAATCATCCCTTTTGGGCAGAAGACCCCAACATTTTACTACGTCCAGAACATGCTTTAGAGTTTTTTCCAACAGAAACGATGAGCTTTAATCAAAAATTAAATGCGATTACACGTATTGTATTGACCCTTACCACCATATCCTATCTTGTTACAAAAAAAACAAACCTCATTATCGTTTCCGTTATTAGCATTGTTTGTATTTATTTAATGTATTTTTATCACAAAAACGAAGATTTAAAGAAAAGTGAAGGCTTTAGAGATGAACAGGGTAATTTAGTTAAATTATATGACCGTAATGGGCCAAATCAAGCAATACAAGAAGCTAGCATTGAGACCAATTTTCAAACCGCACAACCCAGAAATCCTCTTTCAAATGTGTTAATGAGTGATTATGATTATAATCCCAACAAAAAACCAGCTCAACCTTCATATACAAAAGAAGGCAAAAATTCTATTTTAGAAGAAACGAAAAAGACAATTCAATTAGTAAATGAGGGACATCCCGATATTGAGAAAAAACTTTTCCAAGATGTAAATGATAATTTAGAATTGGAACAATCTATGAGACAATTTTACAGCACAGCAAATACAACTATTCCAAACGATCAAGATAGTTTTGTCCAATTTTGTTATGGTGATATGATTTCGAATAAAGAAGGAAATCAATTCGCCGCAGTGAGAAACAATCCTAGACATAATCTATACTAGATTACTCGATAAACGTATTATATTTATAACAGTGAATATTTAAAATAGATAACGTTATTTACATAATTAAATAACGCTATTCTCACAGACAATATATATATCAAATATATAAAAGCAATGTTTTCCGATAGCAATTATACGTTTTACAATACTAACCGTGTGGAAGATGACGCCACTACCAAAACGCAAAATGAATTGCAAAATGGACGTTTTTCTAATTACACCACAACTAACTATTTTAGCGAAAATAGCGGTGAATCTCAAATTAAATTCGCAACCGAACAACCCGCGGTTGTACCTAATTCAAATACCGGCAGTGGTGTTGGTGGAGATCATATCGACAGTGAATCAACCCTTAAGCTCGACCAAGAAAAGGCACGTCATTTAGGACGTTTGAATCTTATGCAACGTCAGTTTAATACAGTTCCTTATTTAGGAAGAGGTTCCGTAGACCCTACTTTAGAATTACAGTTATTAGAAGGTGAACCAATTGTCGAGAAAAAGAGCACTTCAACTATAATGTCACAAAGTTTCATGGGATATACTCTCTATCCTACCAGTAACGAAATGGAAGACCGTGTGAGTGACCCTAAACTGAATGTTGAAGAAAGTGCTATGAAGGGTTGGGTTCGTGGTGGTGCGGATACACGCGTTCCCGCTGACTGTGATATGAAACGCCCTGGCGCCAATAAGGTATAAATATAACCCTTTTATTCGACCTATAAAAAATCTATAATATATATATAATGACTTCTCCTAGTCCTAGTCCTAGTCCTGAAACTAAACCTCTTTTCGGTGGGAAAAAACAACTCGGTGGGAAAAAACACCGTAAAACTGGTAAGAAGATGAAGAAGCGAGTTCGTAAAACAGCAAAGAACGTCACAAAGAGACGGTCTTTTTTTGCCCGCCTTTTTAGACTTTAGGAAATAAAACTATTTAAATATTGGTTATTTAAATATTTTAATGAACGATTACAATATCGAAATTAGTGATATTGAATACGGGAATGATGAGGAATTTCGACAATGTAT
>Ga0233433_10004507_pt1 | contig 10692 bp, 7 predicted proteins | sample SI_122_August201_5_FD_179868 | JGI IMG/M metagenome (GOLD analysis project Ga0233433, IMG submission 179868) | Seawater microbial communities from Saanich Inlet, British Columbia, Canada - SI_122_August2016_100_MG | ecosystem: Environmental > Aquatic > Marine > Inlet | place: Canada: British... | reverse complement strand
TGCTGCAATGTTCAACTCGGCCTCTGCTGATCCTGCCCCACTACCTCGATCCAGGGCTTTTACCGACAACCGAAAAGCTGGAGGACGTACTGGTCATCTCTGATCATTTTTCAAACAGCGATGAATTAATCAACTGGTCTGCCAAGTTTGTCTCAAATTCTGGCTCGCTCTGGTTAACTCACGTTGAATCTGAGGCGGATTTTGATCGTTATATGAAAGCAATAGAACGGATACCTGAATTAGATACAGACATAGCTCGCACTACCCTTCGTCGGGAACTGCTGCATGAATCCAACAGTTATATTCACAACTGCAAGCAACAACTATCGAGAAACAATCCCCAACTCACGGTTGAAATCCTGGCTTGCATGGGCCACCCGCTGGATAGCTACAGACAATGGCTCAACGAGGAAAAGCATGAAATGCTGGTCATCCCGGCTTTAGGAGATGATGCCTTCCGGCAACGAGCTCTGGCTAATCACCTTGCTGAGGAATTTCCGCAGATTGCCCTACTTTTAGTGTGAGCATGGATAGGTATTAACATGAAACGAAAACCGCTAATTCTGTTCACTTGTCTCTGTCTTCAAGCGCCCGCATTGCAGGCCTCCGAGGTCAATCATACAGCCAACTCTTCAATCACTTTTATCTTTATGGGTATTCTTGCAGCAATGATTCTATGCCTGGCCCTGGAAGAAAAATTACACGCCAAAAAATCCTTGATAACCGGGTGTTTCGCCATGATTTCACTACTGGTAGCTACCGGCTTCGACCTGCTGCCATTCGGACCGGTAGTTAACGTTTTCGGTGAAGCCATGCAATTACCTGTCTATATTCCAGCCGTTGACTGGGAAGTCATTGCTATCATCGTCGGCGCCAGCATATTTGTTGATGTCACCTCTAAATCAGGACTTTTTTCCTGGATAGCTATCAAACTCACCAAAGCATCCACAGGGGACCCGTTTAAATTACTCATGTTCTATGGCGCCATGACCGTGCTGTTCTCAGCGGTCCTTAACAACGTAACAGCTATGATCATCATAGGTTCTCTGACCGGAGTATCACTTAATAAACTGGGCCATAACGACAAACTATTAGGCTTCCTCCTGATAGAAGGCTTACTCACTAACATTGGCGGACTGCTAACATTAATCAGTTCAGTTCCCAATATTATTGTCGGCAACCTGGCTGGTATCGCATTCATTGATTTTTTCCTGTATTCCGCTCCTTATGTGCTCATTGCCAGTGCCTTGACGCTGTGGCTGGGCGCAACCCTGTTCGGCATTAAGCGCTTAAGCAATGAAACTGAACGCAATGAAGCTGCTGAACAAGTCAGTAGTTTTGATGAAAATGATGGCATCGCAGCCAAGCCAGTCTTTATCTATAGCATCGTCCTGTTTGTATTGCTGATACTGGCTTTTTCACTGCAATCAGTAATACCCCTTCTAGATCAGCTAGGCATGGGTTTTGTTGCGCTCCTATTTGCTTTTATTGCCCTGCTTAGATTTCGACACAATGTCAACGAGTTCTATGCCAACATCGACTGGGATCTGATTTTCTTTTTTGTCACCCTGTTTATGGTGATCAACGTAATGGAACATGCCGGGGTACTCAGTGCCATCGGGGGTGGTATCGTCCTGCTGACAGAGCTTGGCCCTCGCGCCGGCCCACTTGCTCTACTCTGGTCCTCGGCCATTGCCAGCTCAATTACTGACAACATCCCGCTGGCCGCCATGCTAGGCAAGATCCTTTTTCAACTCGGTGAACAGACTACTAACGCCCACTGGTGGAGTGTTATATTCGGATCGAATCTTGGTGGTAATATAACGCCAATAGGGTCGGCCTCAACCGTCGTCGCCGTCACGGTTCTGCATAAATTCGGCATTCCTCTGTCCTTCCTTGGCTTTGTCACTAAAGCATTCGTTTTCGCCCTGGCTCAACTCATATTAGCCACCGGATATATCATCCTGATGTCAACTTAACCAGACAGGGCCGCCCACCTATTAGCGGTTGTTAGTGCACATACAGCCCAGCTGGGCACCAGCTACTAATCTGTCCTGCATCCTGATAGGGTATCTCAACGCAGGGCAATCAATCTAAGCAGTACCTTGTTTACGCTATCCTGACATCAGTTAAAACAACCATTAACTTGAGAGGTCTTGACTTGTTTACCTATGCCCGCCTACCCATCTACCTGGTTATTACCGCACTGCTAATGTCGGCCGCTAAAGCGGAGCCAGAGCCAGTCACTGCCTTAACGACCGCGGAAGGATTTTTTCATGTGGTAACAGACCAGGCCAATGGCCGCATATTGCTCGACATACCCAAGTCATCACAGCCCTTTATCTTGCAGTTAAGCCTGCCAAGGGGGCTTGGTTCCAATGATATTGGCCTGGATCGGGGCCGACTCGGAGACACCAAACTGGTCTATTTCAAACGCCTCGGGAAGAAAGTACTACTGACCCAGAAGAATACCGATTTCAGAGCCAACTCTGCATTCCAGGCCGAGAAAAATGCAGTCACTGAAGCCTTTGCAAGCTCTGTAATATGGGGTTTCCAGGTCGAATCTGAAACAGAGGAATCCTATCGCATCGACTATACTGAATATCTGTTATCCGATAGCTATGGCATAAGTCGTATCCTGGAAGATGCCGAACAAGGCAAATATTCCATCAATTCTGAGCGTTCCGCAGCATTGCTCGCTCGCCTTGGTAACTTCCCAGACAACACCGAACTCGAGGCAATCATCACCCTCACAGGCAATGCCCAGGCCAGGGAAATTCGGCAGGTTGCGCCAGATAGCTCTGCGATCAGTATACAGGTCCATCACTCCCTGATTCGATTACCCGATAATGGCTACCAAAACCGGTTATTTCATCCCAGAAGCGGCTATTCCCCGTTTTCCTACCTGGATTACGCTGCACCACTGTCGGAACCTTTAAAAAAACAGTTCATCTCGACGCACCGGCTATCGCCCGGTATACCACTGACTTACTACCTGGATCCTGGCGTGCCTGAACCCATCAGGTCTGCGCTCATGGAAGGTGCAAGCTGGTGGGATAGCGCTTTCAAGGCAGCAGGCCATGCTGCGGGGTTCGCTATTAAGCAGCTACCCCCTGATGCGGATCCCATGGACATTCGTTACAACATTATTCAATGGGTACATCGTCGTACCCGAGGCTGGAGTTACGGCATGTCTGTTCGTGACCCTCGGACTGGAGAAATTCTCAAAGGTCAAGTCACCCTGGGCTCGCTGAGAATCCGCCAGGACATGCTTATAGCCGAGGGTTTACTGTCTCCCTATACCGAATCAGAAACTGAACAGGCAGCGCGCGTACCGGTACAGCAAATGGCCCTGGCGAGAATTCGTCAACTATCTGCTCACGAAATCGGCCATACCCTGGGATTAGCCCATAATTACAGCGCCAGCCGCCAGGAAAGATCCTCTGTCATGGACTATCCACACCCGTTACTGAAAATCCAGGCTAACAAAATTGACCTTGCCGACGCTTATGCCACAGGCATTGGCAAATGGGATAAACAGGCGATCCTTTACGGTTATGGAGATTTATCAGGATTTAGCCAAACCGATTATTTAAACCAGCATCTAGCATCCAGCAAGGCTCAAAAACTAAGTTTCATCACCGACCGCGACGCCAGGGCCATGGCGGGTGCTCACAGTGATGCTCATCTCTGGGATTCAGGTAATGATATTGTCTTGGAACTACATAATACCCTGGATGTAAGACAAATCGCCCTACAAAACCTCGGCGAAAATTCGATCACAAACAATACCCCTCATTCAGAATTAGAAAATGTCCTGGTGCCTGTCTATTACCTGCATCGCTATCAAACAGAAGCAGTAACCAAGTTGATTGGCGGTAGCCATTACCAGTATACGACCAAAGGCGACGCAACAATTGCGCCTCTTGCTGCTGTCGAGGGTGCCAGGCAAAGCGCCGCCCTGGCTGCATTGTATCGGAGCATATCAGTGGAGGCGCTGCTGATACCTGCGCACCTGGTCAAACAAATACCGCCAAAAGCCTTTGGCTACCACCGTAACCGGGAGAGCGCACCCAGCCTGCAACTGCCTCTGCTTGACCCCTTGACTATGGCGGAAGCGGCTGTCAGCACAACATTAAGGTTACTATTACGCCCGGAAAGACTGGCCAGGGTGATCCAGCAGTCAACCAATGACTCAGACGTTCCTGATATCAACTATATTCTCGATGGCCTGATCAAGGCCAGCCTGCTTCTTCCAGCCCTGGACGGGCAGCCTGAACTGGTTCGACAAAGACTCTCCCTGATCGTGCTCGAACACCTGCTGAGTCTCGCTTACAGCCAACAGCAGACACCTGAAGTCGCGGCAGTAGCGCGGGCCATCATTAAATCACTTGAACGTCAATTGGCGCGAAGAAAATCATCCCACAACCGTTTCCTGCTTGACCTAGTCAGAAGTACGATTTCCCGAGGAAACTACGAAACCAAACCCCGATTTACACCGATGCCGCCCGGCAGCCCAATCTAGCCTTAAGCACAACCATCCCGCTTAAACGACTGATCCAGAAACGACAACCAATAAACTAAATTTACAATGGAGTTTGACTATAACCAGGTTAGCGCGTAAACCTTATAATCGAGAATTCTAAAACGTAAAATTGCTACCCTCTAAGGATCAAATATGGACTGGATTTGGGGACGCTACTCACCCTTGCTTTACTCTCTTCTGGGGGCACTGTGCTTATTGCCATTTATTGAAGAATATCCTCTAAGCGGACCATTAGCCTTTCTACTGCTGACCCTGGGCCTAATTGGTCTCATGGACTTCTTCCAGAAAGACAGCACGCTCAGGGCAAACTTCCCCATTTTAGGTCATTTCCGCTACTTCTTTGAAACCGTCCGACCCGAACTTCGCCAGTATTTCTGGGAAGACGATAATGATGAATTACCTTACTCTAGAAATCAGCGTTCGATGGTATACAAACGTGCCAGGTCCGAGTTGGCAGCCCGTCCCCTTGGTTCCATCGAGGATATGTATAAAGAAGATTTCACCTGGTTAAATCATTCCCTGAGCCCGGTAGCCGTGACCAGCAGCGATTTTCGCAGTCATGTCGGCGACGGCGAAAAGGGCTATGCTATGTCATTGCTGAATATATCGGGAACTTCATTTGGCTCACTTTCACCCCCTGCTATAGAAGCGCTTAATACCGGCGCTTACCTTGGTAAATTTGCTCACAATACCGGCGAAGGCTCACTTTCTAACCATCACCTGGCTGGACAAGGCGATCTCATCTGGCAAATATCCACCGGCTATTTTGGTTGTCGAACGGCGCAAGGCCGGCTCGACCGAGCCCTGTTTGCAGAAAAAGCCATCCTCGATCAGGTAAAAATGATCGAAATTAAACTCAGCCAGGGAGCTAAACCCGGACACGGCGGAATGTTAATGGGTAGTAAGGTTACGCGCGAAATTGCTGAAGCACGAGGCATACCCGAAGGGCAGGACTGTATTTCCCCAGCAAGTCACAAGGAATTTTCCACCCCACGCGAATTAATCACTTTTGCAGAAGAATTACGGCAATTATCCGGCGGTAAGCCAGTCGGAATAAAATTATGCATTGGTCATCCCTGGGAATTTATTTCTATCGTCAAGGCCATGCTGGAACTTAATATCGTGCTTGATTTTATCACCGTTGATGGCGCTGAAGGTGGTACCGGGGCTGCTCCAGCAGAATTCACCGATCACCTGGGATGTCCGCTACGCGATGCGCTTATCTTCGTTGATAATACGCTGATAGGTGCCGGTTTAAGAGAAAAAGTGAAGGTTGCAGCTTCTGGCAAGCTAGTCAGCGCCTACGATATAGTTAAGCACTGTGCGCTTGGCGCTGACTGGGTCAATATGGCAAGACCCTTCATGTTTGCGCTTGGATGCATCCAGGCGCGCAATTGCGCTTCCGGCCATTGCCCAACCGGAATTGCTACCATGGACCCGAAGCGCTATCGGGTCATCGATGTTGCCAGGAAAGCAGCCCGGGTCAAGAATTTTCATGAACATACATTACGAGCCGTTGCCGAGATGATCGGAGCCGCAGGGGTAACACATCCTGAGGCCCTGAATCGTCGTCATATAGTCAGGCGGTTATCGGGTAGCGAGATTCTACTAGCCGACCAGATTTACCCTAAAGTCGAGCCTTCCGCACTCATCAAAGGAGAGGCTGTGGCTGATCCTCGGTTGGATGTCTACTGGCCCAAGATGAGTGGGCACAGCTTTCACCCACCCACCTGAACTGAGCCTGTTGCTACGCCAGAAAATCAGCTTGCCAGCGCTTCGAGCGTTTCCCAATGCAGATCCCCAAACTGTCCGCTGGGATTGACTGGCTGGATGCAAACGTGATCAGCACCGGCATCCAGATGCGCCTGAATACGTTCCTGGATAGCCGCAATGTCACCCCAGGCGAAAGTTGTATCAATAAAACGATCGGACAAGTCATCGATATCCACCTCGCTCAGCCCCATTCTCAACCAATTATTACGATAATTGGGTAGTCGATGGTAGATCCGGCTGACTGGTCTGGCTAACTCTCTCGCCGCTGCCGGGTTACTTTCCAAGATAACTTTCTGTTCAACGCACAACAAGGCTTCAGCGCCCATCACCTCTCGTGCCATACGGGTATGCTCAGGGGAACTGAAATAAGGATGGGCTCCAGCGCACTTTTCTGCAGCCAATGCCAACATTTTGGGACCCAGCGCCGCGATTAAAGTCGTTGCTGGCTCCGCTGGTGCGACGGCAGTATAAGGAGACGCAGCCATCTTATCTAAATACTGGCGCATGGTTGCCACCGGTGGACCATAGTCCAATCCTCGAACCCCTTCTACCAACGGTTTATGGGAAACACCAATGCCCAGCACGAAACGACCACCCGATTGCTCCGCCAGGGTATTCTGTGCAGCCAGCGTCACACCCGGCTCGCGGTGGTAAATATTCATTATGCCGGTAGCGACATTCAATTGCTGCGTATTCGCCAACAGCCAGGATGAAAGCGCCACCGGATTTTTACCCACCGTCTCGGGTATCCAAAGCGTCCCGTAGCCCAACGCTTCTATTTTTTTTGCCATCACTGCACTGTGTTCTGATGAGAAACCATCAAAAAAATACCAAACTCCTAATTTTCCCAAATCCATTTTCTCGACACTCCCTGTTTCTTTATTGGTTCACCTAACACCGGCCTGCTGCCGATCTTCTAGTTGTTCTAGTTGTTCTAGTTGTTCTAATACCAAACCGGCTATAGGAAAACAGATAATGACTCACCAGGTCAAACTGATCCAAAGACTATTGGTTACAACATGAAAGGACGCTGGCTCGATGCAACTCCTCAGCGACAAACAAAACCGCAACCAGGGATCAGTTCATATCCAAGGGACTCTGAATAGATTCTGCTCACGTCTGCAAGCATGATTTGCAGCAATACGGCGCGCGTGGCAGACTCAGCAAACTAACAGGATCGAGCCAAATTTGCTATGAAACACCTATCTTTATTCCTTGTACTCACCTGCTGCACTTATACGGGACACAGTGCAGGTGATGATAGCCAGCTAGCCCAGATTTATAATTTCCTGCGAATCAACGATAACCTGATCTCGTCAGGCCAGGTCACAGCCGAGCAGACGCAGTTGCTTAAACCAGCGGGGGTAAAACTGGTTGTAAACCTGGCAACACCCGATAAAGCAAACGATTATGCTGATGAGGCTTACCTGGTCACGCAACAAGGTATCAGTTATCTACAGATACCGGTTGCCTGGGAGTCGCCGACATTCAATGACCTGGATCTATTCTTTACTGTGATGGATGCCAGCCAGGATCATACCGTCCTGGTTCATTGCATGGCGAACTATCGTGCTGCGGTATTTATTTACCTTTACAGAACGATCCGGGGGCATAGCGAGGAAGCCACGGCTCGTGCTGCACTCGAGCAAATCTGGCCTGCTGAAGCCTGGACTCAATACCCGCAATGGTCAGCTTTCCTGGAATCAGCAAAGAAACGCCCGCATAGCCCATGACAGTGATACCCAAGCCACCCGAAAAATCCATAAACAAAGCCAGAACAGAACCAGGCTTACCCATAACAGGAGAACCCGATGCCCATTGAAAGCAAAGCAATTTTTCTAAAACAACCGCCTCTAGGGACACCCACAACCTCTGATTTTGAAATAAAACCCGAGCAGCTAGATGACCCAGCTCAAGGCCAGGTCTTAGTCGAAAATATTTACATGTCTGTCGACCCTTATATGCGGGGGCGAATGCGCTTCATGAAGTCTGGAGACCGCTTATTCGGTGGTGCAGTAGGTCGCATTATCGCATCGCGCAACGCTGCCTTCAACGAAGGCAGCCTGGTTCTTAACCAGAATAGCTGGCGCGAGCATTTCCTCTCAGACGGGTCAGGCTTACAACTAATTGAGCCAGACCTCGCACCGCTAAGTACCTACCTTGGCATCATGGGCATGCCTGGCCTGACTGCCTGGGGAGGACTACTCAAAACCGGAGAGTACAAACCAGGTGAAACACTGTTTGTTTCTGCGGCTTCGGGCGCAGTTGGCAGCGTTGTCGGACAAATCGCGCGCATCAAGGGAGGGATTGCAATTGGCAGCGCTGGCAGTGATGAAAAGGTCAGCCAGCTCATTAATGAATTTGGCTTCAGCCATGCTTTTAATTACAAAACTCAAGAACCTTTGAGCGAACTAAGGCAGGCAGCGCCTGAGGGTATCGACGTCTATTTTGAAAATGTAGGCGGCAAGCAATTGGAGGCGGCATTAACGCATATGCGGGCCTTTGGTCGTATTCCAATTTGCGGCATGATTGCCCACTACAATGATCATGATACAGCGACCCCTGGCCCGAGGAACTTGTCCGAGACGATTTACAAATTTATTACACTGCGAGGGTTTGTGGTGTCTGCCTTTGAAGAACACAAACACCAATTTCAGGAAGAAATGGGAGACTGGATCCGCTCGGGGGAAATGAAATATCAGGAAACGATCTTCGAAGGGATCGACAAGGCCCCTGAAGCCTTCATCGGCCTATTTAACGGTACTAACCAAGGTAAAATGCTGGTCAAACTGGCTAACGAGTAGTATCAGGCTAGCCGGCCCGGGTTGCGCCCACCTTAAAACCACCAACAGGAGTGGCAATTGGACAGATCGGCAAGAATAAGGCAGGCAGCGCAACGTTATACGGACAGCAATCAACTAGCCGGAATTGAATGGCGGATTCAAGTTGCAGGAGAAACTTTATCTGAAGGCCAGGTAGGCCTGGCCTCACCTCATACGGGCGCTGCGATCCCGGATCAGGCGATCTACCGTATCTATTCCATGACCAAACCCGTCGTCTCGGTGATGGCGTTGATCGCAATAGAACAAGGGCTGATCAGCTTGTTCGACCCGTTAGCCCGGTTTAACCCGGAATTCGCGAATATGCAGGTGTTATCACCTCAGGGTAAGCTCGAGCCCGCCGCCAGGCTGATCACCATCGAAGATCTGTTAACGCATCGCAGCGGCTTCAGTTACGAATTCCTCAATAATTGTCACATTGCAGCTGGCTATTCAGACATAAGGCTATGTTCTGATGGAGCCTGCTCACTCGACCAGGTAATGACCAAACTCGCCTCTCAGCCTCTGGCATTCCATCCCGGCAACGAGTTCAAGTACAGCGTCTCCACCGATGCACTGGCGCATATCTTAGAAAAGGTCACAGGCAGGACCCTACAGACTCTTCTCAAAGAAACCATTTTTGAGCCTCTGGGAATGCCCGATACTGGTTTCAGTGTTGCCAAAGCTAAACGACATCGCATTATGCCTATGTTCGGAGAACAGGATTTTTCAAAAATAATGACGCCTCGGCCAGCAGCTCAGCAGGAATTGAATCCCATCGAGGTAGATGAGATGTACCCTAGCAATGACGCCAACTTTCGTCGCGGTGGCCATGGCCTTTTCTCTACCCTGAGCGATTACTGCCAATTTGCAGAAATGCTGTTGTCGGGCGCCAGCCGTCACGGCCAGGTAATTATTTCGAGGAAAACACATGAAATGATGCTGCAAAACCGTATTCCTGTGGAACAGTTACCGATCAGGATTGGCTCGTTACCCCTGGCAGGGTATGGTTGGGGACTGGGCGTACGGCTTATGCTCGATACCGGTCAAGCAATGAGCTTAACCGGGCAAGGCGAATTCGGTTGGGCAGGAGCGGCCAGTACCAATTTCTGGGTTGACCCAATAGAGAACATGACCGGCGTAATATTGACCCAATATCTGGGCTCCACACTACCCTTAATCGATACAATGAGAACAGCCTCCTATCAAATGCTCAAATAAAAACAATGGGGTGGTGGTTAAGAGCAGTCCAGCGAGCAGGTATAATAACGCAGGCACCGGAAAAGTAGCTTCACGGTCAAATCTCAGCTGCGCATACGGCCTTGATCAGCAATTAAGAATATAGCTGTTTTAAGTTATTTTATTAGGTAAATACAATGAGTTATACGCATATAATTACTCTTAATTTAGATAAGGGCTAAATTTTCACTAAAGCAAAACAGCTGACGTAGACTTGATATAATCCTCAGGGCAATAGACAAACAGCCGTTGCTTAAATAGGATAACCAATCAGAGGTTAACTTAATCTTATATTAAGCCTTATGTATAACGGTT
>Ga0233433_10004502_pt1 | contig 10705 bp, 3 predicted proteins | sample SI_122_August201_5_FD_179868 | JGI IMG/M metagenome (GOLD analysis project Ga0233433, IMG submission 179868) | Seawater microbial communities from Saanich Inlet, British Columbia, Canada - SI_122_August2016_100_MG | ecosystem: Environmental > Aquatic > Marine > Inlet | place: Canada: British... | reverse complement strand
TGGCGGTTCGTCGGCAGGCGACAGCCGATTATAATTCAGTGCTGCGTGCCTGTACAATTCTTGGTTTAATCGTTACCCGTTAAGCTGATTCAGCTGGCATTCGAACATTGTATGGGTGCATCAAGACTACCCGACCAGGCAGGAATAGCCGATTTATTTCGCGTGGGGAGCGCAATTCATTATCGACCAGACAGCCGGACCCTATTTCATCTGGGTAATCCACTGGTTTATCTGTTGTTCCAGAATATCCAGCGGAATGGCGCCATTTTCGAGTACCTTGTCATGAAATAGTCGTATATCGAATTGATCGCCAAGCTCAGTTTCAGCTTTTGTACGCAGATCCTGTATCTTCAATTGACCGAGTTTATAGGCCAGTGCCTGGCCTGGCCAGGAAATATAACGGTCTATTTCATTAATGATGTCCAGCTCCTTGCGAGGGGCATTATCCTTGAAATAGGCGATGGCCTGGCTTCGCGACCACCCTTTGTAATGCATTCCTGTATCAACTACCAGCCTGACAGCCCGCCACATATCGTAACTGAGCTGGCCAAACCTGGAATAGGGGTCTTTGTACAATCCCAGGTCATAGCCCAGTTGCTCGCTGTAAAGTCCCCAGCCCTCTGTAAAGACCGTAAAGCCCGAAAATCGACGGAAATTAGGCAGGTTATCGAGTTCTTGCTGTAGTGCAATTTGCAGATGGTGCCCGGGTACCGCCTCGTGCACTGTCAGGACCTCGATCTCGAACTTGGGACGAGACAGTGGCTGGTAAAGGTTGACGTAATAATAGCCGGGTCTGCTGCCGTCAGCAGCTGGCTTCATATAATAAGCGGTTGTGGTATCAGCTGCGATAGCATCGGGGATAGCTTTAATACCGTAAGGCATTCTCGGCAGCTTGGTGAACAGTTTCAGTAGCGTCGGGTCTATGCGTTTTGCTGTGGCTTGATAGGCGGTCATCAGGTCATCGGCATTATCAAAGTAGAAGCTCGGATCATTTCTGAGAAAGGTGAAAAATTCCGGCAGGGTTCCCAGGAATCCAATTTCCTTTTTTAGCCCCAACATCCGCTCGCGAATACGGGCGACTTCATTTAATCCAATACGGTGGACTTCATCCGGTGTCAGAGAAGTGGTGGTAAAATTCCTGACTTTGAACTCATAAAAAGCCTTGCCATCAGGAAGGCTTGCGGCTGCTATATCTGCTGAACAGTTTGGTAGATAAGTTTTGGTAAAAAATTCATAGAACTGTCTGTAGGCTGGCAATATGCTAGCTTCGATGATCTCTTGAGCAGCTTGCTGCAGGCGTCGTTGATCTGCGGCACTGATTGTCTCTGGCAGGTTTTTGAAGGGTTGGTAGAACGGGCTGTCGGTGGCAACCTCGACCAGTTGTTTCTGGATCTGATTCGGAATCCGTTGCATTGTAACGGAAGGCGGGACATAGCCCCTGAGTAGGCCTTGCTGCATCCTCTGGATGGTCTGGTCAACTAGCTGATTTACCTTTGATAACCGGGCGAGCCAGTCTTCATAGTCGTTAATGGTCTGTAATCGTAGCGATGTCGCGGTTTCATTCAGGGTTTGAATGCCGCCACGCTGGCTCATAGGCATCAGGTCGGTTCTGAAATTAGAAGCTTCAATGCGCGTTTGCAGTTGTCTTCTAAACAGTTCTAGGTCAATGCGACCCTGATGGGTTAGCTTTTCAATTTCTATCTCTGTCAGGCTGCCCAGTGTATTTTGGTAGCGTCGTAGTCTTAGCCGTCGAGCTGTTTCCGAATCATCACGCCAGGATCGATTAAAACGTCGATCGCCCAGGGAAGATGCCCAGACTGGATTATCACGCATATCTTTATCCCAGGCAGCGTCGAATATCAGCTGTAACCTGGCTGTTTCAGTATCCTGAACTCGCACCTCGGCGAAGATGACTGGTATCTTTAAAAAAACGGCCGCCAAGAGACACAATAAGAAGATCTTCATAAAGCCAGTATCCTGTCAAATTGGTTTATTGTACCTAATTCGTTGTTGAGTAGGGGTGATTGGTTAGGGTCAGGTCAGGTCAGGGTTGACGTTTCAAGCAGGGAAAATAGTAACGACATAGCAGTGCTCACCATACTAAATGCTTGCCAGTACAGGGATAGGGTCTCTATATTGTGGTTAATAGTTGTTTCAACAACATAAAGTAAAGAATAGGTTAAGATCAGGCTGTGGACAAAAAAAGTACATGTAACCGACTTGTATTCTACCTATACTGATTCTACTAAGGACTGACGTAGTATCAGCCCGGAGGAGGAAGCATTGAGCCACATTAAGACGTCTTCTACAAAACTAATTGCTAAGGTAATGGCTTGTTTGCGGAAATTAAACAGTGAGGTTCATTGGCGTGCCTGTGTTTTCTCTATACTCACGCTGCTGGTGGCTTATCCTTCTGTATTGACTGCATCATCATTGTGGTCACAAGGCCAGGTTAGTCTGGCAGTTGAGGATGGCCGGGTGCTGCCCGGGAAATATCGAAATCTTATTTTAGATGTTGAACAGCTCAGGGGGCGTTTGCAGACAGTCCCGCATGAGAATGACATCGCCTTACGGAATTCAGATGCCATAATCGCAATCCCCTTGCCGGATGGCACGAGTCAGCGATTTAGAATTGTCGAGGCGCCGGTGATGTCAGCGGCCCTGTCCAGGAAATACCCTGAAATCAGGTCTTTCGCAGGCCAGGGCATTGATGAACCCAGTGCTTCGCTTCGTTTCGATATCTCACCAAGAGGATTTCATGGCGCCGTGATCAGCCCCATGGGCAATTACTATATTGATCCCCTGAAAGGCAATAACACGGGTTCTGCATCCGCTTACATCAGTTATACGCGCAAAGCTTTTTACCAGACAAACAGGGAAGTATTCAGGGAATCAGCACCACTACCCATAGAGGTGCCAGATGACCCAAAGTGGAATGATGTTATCCAGCGAAAAGGATCCGAATCGAAAATTACGCAGGATGACCCCAGCATAAAAAAGAAACCGAGCTCGGGTGCTGAGCTTAGAACCTATCGTCTTGCTCTGGCAGTAACAGGAGAATATACGGCTTTTCATGGTGGTACCGTTGAAGGCGCTCTGGCGGCTATGAATACCACCATGGTAAGAGTCAACGGTATTTTTGAAACCGAGGTTGCTATCCGCATGGTATTGATTGATAACACGGACGAGTTAATCTACACCGATGCCGAGACTGACCCTTATAGTAATAATTCCGGTTTTGATATGCTCGGTGAAAACCAGGCAACCATCGATGAAATTATAGGCACTGATAATTACGATATTGGTCATGTTTTCAGTACCGGCGGTGGCGGTATCGCGCAATTACAGGCGCCCTGCGGCACTTCAAAAGCGGAAGGGGTAACCGGTAGTTCATCGCCTAGGGGTGACCCTTTTGATGTTGAGTATGTTGCCCATGAAATGGGTCATCAGTACGGCGCTAATCATACCTATAACAACTTTTGTGGTGGCAACAGGGCTTCCTCTGCTGCTTTTGAACCGGGTAGCGGTACCACTATCATGTCCTATGCTGGAATTTGTGCACCCAACGTTCAGAATACCGCTGACGGTTATTTCCACAATAAGAGCTACAATGAAATCTATGAATTTTCCGTAAATGGGGGTGGTAATTCATGTGCGGCGGTGAGCCAGACCAATAATAATCCACCCGTGATAACCATGCCAGAAGGCGGATTTGTCATCCCCATATCAACACCCTTTGCGCTGACGGCGTCGGCCAGCGATGCTGATGCTCATGCCCTGACTTATAACTGGGAGCAATTCAACCTTGGGCCTGCTACTGACGATGCTGACAGCAATTTGACGCAACCCAGTGGTAACCAACCTATTTTCAGGTCCTGGCCTGCAACGACTGATGCTACGCGGGTGTTTCCCAGGATGGCGGATATTTTAAGTGGCCAGTCTACGATCGGCGAGTTATTACCCACCTACAGTCGCGACCTAACCTTTAAATTCACGGTTCGGGATAACCAGGTTGGCGGTGGTGGTGTCAGCGATGAGCAGATCAGTTTTTCGGCGACAGAATCAGCAGGTCCATTCAAGTTGACCAATGAGCTCGCCGGCTATATTCGTAATAGTATGCAGGCGGTTACCTGGGATGTCGCCAATACGGATCAGGCACCGGTTAATGCCAGTCAGGTTGATATATTGATATCTTATGATAGCGGCTTGACTTTCCCTGATATCCTCGCCAGTGAAGTCCCTAATGACGGTAATCATGAAGTCATGATGCCTGATGTGCTCAGTTCCACTGCTCGACTAAAAATACAGGCTTCGGCAAATATTTTCTTCACCGTTTCATCTACCGATTTCGAGCTTGAAGGCGATAGTGATGGCGATGGATTCAGCGATAGCGTAGATGTATTTCCAGATGATGAAACTGAATGGGCAGATAATGATAACGATGGGATCGGTGATAACGCTGACCTAGATGATGATGAAGATGGCATAGCCGATATCATTGATAACTGTCCGTTGGTCAGTAATTCAGACCAGCTCAATTCCGATAATGATAGCCAGGGCAATGTCTGCGACCCCGATGATGATAATGATGGTGTGCTCGATGGTGCGGATACATTTCCACTGGATGCGACAGAATCCAGCGACCTAGACGGAGACGGTACCGGTGATAATGCAGATACGGATGATGATAACGATGATGTCGCTGATACCACGGATAACTGTCCGCTGATTTCTAACCCGGGTCAGGAGGATGCTGATGGCGATGGACAGGGTAATGTCTGCGATAGTGATGACCCAGGTATAGGGCATCGCTGGTCGGATAGCGATGCCGAAAATGGTCCTGTTTTTGAATGGGTTGAGATCTCTGAGACAGGTAATGCGGTGTCTGGCCTGACCGATGACAATGCCCTAGGCCCTTTTGATATTGGCTTTGACTTCATGATATACGGTGATACGCATCAGCAGTTCTTTATTCACTCTAATGGCGTGATTAGTTTCGTAGAGCCCGGTCCGGATTTTGTGCCGGCTGTAAATATGTCCTTGCCCGTTAATGCTAATCGCCTAGCCATGCCACTACTCGCCTGGTTTTGGGATGACCTTGAGCCGAAGGCAGATTCCCTTGTTTATTACCAGGCCCAAAATAATAATGAACTGGTGATCCAGTTCAGTAATTACGGCCGCTACGGTGACGACACAGGCAGGTTTGATGGCCAGGTGATTATTCGTGCCGATGGCCAGATTCTGTATCAGTATTTGCAGTTTCGAGATGGTATTGATGTAGGAAGTGCCACGATCGGCATAGAGAACGCGGATGGCACTGCCTCCATGCAGGTGGCATTCGATGAAACCTATGTTCATGATGAGTTGGCGGTCCTGTTTCGTATGGATTCAGACCTGGATGGACTCGATGATGCAGCGGATAATTGCCCGTATGTTGTTAACTCTGATCAAGGTGATGCAGATGCTAATGGTAGTGGCAATGCCTGTGATTTCTACCAATGGCGCGATAGCAACCAGATAGGGGGGCCGGTATTTGAGTGGATAGATATTTCCCAGTCTGGTACAGAAGTTCTCCCGTTAGAGGATGATGATTCCGACGGTCCTTTTGATATAGGTTTTGGCTTCAATTTCTTTGGTGAAATTCAGACGCAGTTCTTTGTGCAGTCTAACGGCGCCATTAGTTTCGACGCGCAAACCTATCACTACTACAATCATGCCACTCCCGGTGCCTATGGATACAACAATTTGATAGCCTGGATGTGGGATGATCTTTTGCCCTTGTCGCAATCGAAAATTTTCTATCAGGTCATTGATGATGAAAAGTTGGTCGTTCAGTTCGTTGATTATGGCCAATATGACAGTTCAGGCACTGTTACTGCAGAGGTTATTCTCACTCCAGACGGCGAAGTGACGGTCCAGTATCTGGAATTTAATGGTGGGATGATTACCAATAGTGCCAGTATCGGGTTGGCTACTCCACTTGTATCAGGTAATACAGCGACACTCGCTGTCCCTCTAGCGGCTAAACAGGGTGAAATATGGGATAAATCGGCTGCAGGTGTTTCGGTGGCCTTTAACGAGGATTACCTTGAAAATCAACTGGCTATTCAGTTTCAGGTAGCTGACCCGGTCGATGGCGACGATATGGACGGTGATGGCATTGATAATAGTCTTGATAACTGTGTATCAGTGGCGAATGGCGATCAGACCAATACAGATAATGATGCCCTGGGAGATGCGTGTGATTCAGATGATGATGGTGACGGTGTGCCTGATGAGACGGATGCCTTCCCGCTGGATGCAACTGAATCAGTCGACACCGATAACGATGGCGTTGGCAATAACGCAGATACCGATGACGATGGCGATGGCGTGTCAGATCAGCAGGAAGCCATTGATGGTACCGATCCGTTAGATGCAGTATCCTGCTTAAACTGTTTTACCTTCGATGTCGATGATAACCATCAAATAGAACCGCTCGCTGACGGCCTGCTGGTGCTCAGGTACTTGTTTGATTTCCAGGGAGCTTCACTCATAGACGGTGCGGTTGATCCCAACGGTGGGCGTACCAGCGCTCAGGCTATCACCGATTATTTGCAGAGCCACGAAGCAGAGCTCGATATTGATGGCAATGGCGAGCTTGGACCGCTGACGGACGGGCTTGTGTTATTACGTCATCAATTTGGCTTTCAGGATCAAGCACTGATCGCCAATGCGATCGGTGCTGGTGCCACGCGCATCAGTGCAGAGGAAATCGCGACCTATATCACTCAGCGAGAGCATCTAGGCGAAGAGCCGCCTGTCGGGCTTGATACGGATGATGATGGATTGAGCAATGATCTGGATGATGACGATGATAATGATGGGGTTAATGATATCGATGATGCTTTCCCTCTGGACCCGACCGAGTGGGATGACTCTGATGGCGATGGCATTGGCGATAATTCTGACCCAATAGATAATAATCCTAGTCCGAGTGGCTGGGTATCCGGGCAATTTACTTCAGCTTCTGGTTTTGAAGCCATGTGTGCTAGTCCCAGGTCGGGTAACTTTCCGGATGTCCAGGGTACGGTGACTGACGAGAATTTCTGGATCAGATCCTACAGTAATGACACTTATCTCTGGTATGACGAAATCGAAGATGTTGATCCAGGCAACGTTGATAATGTCTTTGACTATTTCGACCTGATGAAAACCTCGGCAACGACTGCATCGGGTAATGCTAAGGATAAATTCCATTTTACTTATAACACAGAAGAATGGGAGAACCTTTCTCAATCGGGTGTTTCTGCCGGTTATGGTATTGAATTCTTCAGGGGCAGCAGCGCGCCACCGCGAAGTTGGCTGATTGCTCTGGTGCAACCGGGAACACCTGCCAGTGAGGCCAGCCTGGCCCGTGGTGCCGACTTGATTGAAGTTGATGGAGTTCGTTTTATCGACGGCAATGATGTTGATACCTTAAATGCAGCGCTATTCCCGGCGAGCCTGGGCGAATCCCATGAGTTTGTATTCCGTGATGTAAATAGCGCAGAAGAACGAACCGTCACCCTGGTTAGTTCTGAGATTACCTTGACGCCGGTGCAATCGGTCAAGGTTATAGAAACTGAATCCGGGCCAGTTGGATATATGTTGTTTAATGAGCATATTGCCACGGCTGAGGCCATGCTGATTGATGCTGTGGAGACCTTTGCTGCAGCACAGGTCACTGATTTGGTGATAGATATGCGTTATAACGGCGGTGGTTATCTGGCCATTGCCAATGCCCTGGCCTCAATGGTTGCCGGTGATGCCGCCAGTGGTCAGACTTTCAGTGAACTGGAATTTAATGATAAATATCCAAACGTTAACCCCATAACCGGAGCTACCTTAGAGCCCAGGCTGTTTTATCAAAGCGCCCCTTGGGCAGGCACAACACTGCCAAAACTGAACCTGGAAAGAGTGTTTGTGCTCAGTGGCGGTGGTACCTGTTCGGCTAGTGAAACCGTGATTAACGGCTTACGCGGTATTGGTACGGAGGTGATATTGATTGGTGATACCACCTGCGGTAAGCCATACGGTTTTTATGCCATGGATAACTGCGGGGTTTCTTATTTTACGGTTCAGTTCCGAGGCGTTAATGCGCTCGGGTTTGGTGATTATACGGATGGTTTTTCGCCCGCGAATATTAATCCAGTCCTGGCCGGCACCGTCATTCCTGGCTGCTATGTAGACGATGACCTCAGTCATGAACTGGGCGATACTGCCGAGGCCAGGCTGAGTGCTGCGCTGGACTACCGTGATACCGGTCAATGTCCCCTGGGGCTTCCCGGTAGGACATCAAAAGGTTTGCCACATCGCTTGTCGAGCCTCAAAGGCAGCGTGGTCAGAGCACAGGCACTCTCGGGTGCCATTGCCAGGCCTTGAGCTTGCGGTAATAGCAGGAATACCGTTTAACTGACGACTATATGGACCTGGTGCTAACCGTTCATTTCCTGGAATAACCTTGCTAACTTTAGGCTGGCTTCGGATTTGGAATGAAGGATTGGTTGGCTCCGGATTTGGAATGAAGGATTGGTTGGCTTGAAGTGCGATGCTGAGGCCTGTACCTATATTGATGTCACTCTTAGGCGCATGCCCGCGAGTATGATCGTTTAGCATCCATGAGACTGAATAATATTGGGTTCAGGCTGGGTTTCCCCCGACATAAGCTAGGTCAGATGTGTTATAGCAGAGAACTATAAGTCGCTAGCTCTGCTGGTTTACTTGTTTTTTATTGCCGCAGTGAGCCCGTATTGGATTTTAGCTTTCCAAGCGAGTAACGGAATACACCTGGAGATGGTATAAACCACCGTAGGTGGATTGATGCTGAATGAGCCGCGATAAAGATATTGAGAGGTAGGATAGTGAGAATAGGTATGATGGTCGGTGAAGGTAGCGGTGCAGCACCTGAGCTAAACGGGTTAATTGAACGCGGTAAAGCGGCAGAAGCAGCGGGCCTGGATTCTGCCTGGATCGCTAATATAGCGCTGGATGCAATGACGGCGAGTACGGCCTTAGGGGCAGCAACTGACCATATTGAGATAGGTACCGCAGTGGTTCCAACGTTTACCCGGCATCCAATGGCGATGGCCCAACAGGCTGCCAGCACCCAGCTCGTCTGTGAGGGTCGGTTTACTTTAGGGGTTGGCCTGGCACATCAGTTTATGGTGGAAAATGCCTGGGGGCTTTCATATCAGAAGCCCGCACGCCATATGCGAGCCTACCTCGAGATAATAAAACCGTTGCTGGATGGTAAGCCTATCCAGCATGAAAGTGATCAGTACAAGGTGAACCTGCAACCTCCGCCTGGTGGAAATAAGACATCGGTACTGGTTGCGGCATTGGGGCCAGTGATGTTGCGAGTTGCCGGCGAATTAGCTGACGGGACCATCACCTGGGCGACCGGTCGGAAGACGCTGGAAGATCATATTGTTCCGGGCTTAATCAAAGGGAGTGAAAAGGCTGGCCGACCGACACCTCGTGTCGTTGCCGGATTTCCAGTGATGTTAACGGATAAACCTGATCAAGCCCGAGCTCTGGCTGCTGAAACGTTCGCTGTTTATGCGCAGATACCATCTTATCGAGCGATGCTGGACAGGGAAGGTGCGAGAGGAGTCGAAGACTTGGCCATCGTCGGTGATGAAAATATGCTCCGCTCTGAAATCCAGCGACTTGAATCCGCCGGCGTAACGGATCTCTGCGCTTTTCCATTTGAAATTGAAGCGGGTGATAAACAGCGCACCATGGAGTTCCTTGGTGAATGCAGGACCTGATGCGTTAGCATGGCCAAGCCAATGCCGCTATCGCTCGTGGGTTTGATTCAGAAGGAGTCGAATACTGGCATCGCATCTGAGTGAGAACCGTTTCCGTTAATAATAGGCGTCGCCCGTCCTGCTAAACGAGTTTTACCAAAAAGAGGCTGAATCAATCCGTTTTGATGTAACTAGTCAGACTAGAGAATGTTCTTGCGCCATTAGTTAATTGCTAACCGCTCGGCACGGGGATGTCGCGCTATCTTTCCGCCAAGGGTTTCCCCGTCTTTGCCTGTGTCAATGTGTAGTGTTTTATGGCGGGGGCAGAACAAGCGAGTTGTGCGATAATTGCCAAAGTTTCATCTGTATGCAGTTCAGGGGCATAACCGGTTTCTACCGCCCATTGCATCTCACAGTGCTAGTCAATACCACCAGTAAGTCTCTGACAGTGGCTTGTCCGGCGAAAACCAGCGTGGTTGAAAATTAACAATAGTCTCTGTGAGCATCTACTCTGTGAAAATTGGCGTACAAAGTCCCATTCCAAAAAATATATTCAATTTAGGCTTCAATTCGGGTTGAAAGATAACAGACTGACTCCATATAAGGACGTGAATCTCACAAGGATTCTTTCGAACCTCACAAGGGTTCAACTTTCAGTCCCTATAAGGAGAAAAACGTGTCCAAAAGACGCATAGCACGATATACATCTGCATCGCTTGAACTCACCCTGGTAGCTTCTGCCGCAATGGTGGCAATCCCATTTTTTATGGGCTAGCCGTTACCAACCTGCTCTCGGAATAATCAAATTCCAGCGCCAGGTTCAAATCGCTGGTTTGTTATCTGTTAGACGCTGGCGCAGGGCAGCCATGGGTTGTTTCTGTTGCCAGCACTGATATTCGGAACTACATCACGGTAGTCCGCGAGTCTCCTATTGC
>Ga0233433_10004496_pt1 | contig 10712 bp, 11 predicted proteins | sample SI_122_August201_5_FD_179868 | JGI IMG/M metagenome (GOLD analysis project Ga0233433, IMG submission 179868) | Seawater microbial communities from Saanich Inlet, British Columbia, Canada - SI_122_August2016_100_MG | ecosystem: Environmental > Aquatic > Marine > Inlet | place: Canada: British... | reverse complement strand
CTTTCCTGGAACTGGTATTGCCCTGCTTAATGCGGATGACTATGCCCAGCCATTTGGTCCTCCTGTAGTCCAAATAGCGAATCGTTACTGGGCGGAGATTAAGCGAATAATGAAGGCCAAGGGCTCGCTATCGATCAGGTTAAAGGCTAAGAGAAATTCTGGGCAAGCCTTTAATATTCAAACCCGGGTTAATGGTTCGAACCCCGCACTTGATCCCGTCGTTATAATGACCCCTCGCAGCAGTTGGTGGTGTTCCACTTCGGAACGAGCGGGTGGCCTGGTATGTTTCCTGGAAATGATTCGCAAGGCTGTTACATTTAAAGGTGAACGTTCGCTTGTCTTTTTGGCCAATACCGGTCACGAATTGGACCATGCAGGATTAGCCTCATTTCTAAGTGAACGACCCGGAATTGAAAAATCAGCTCATTTGTGGGTTCACCTGGGCGCAAACTTTGCCGCCGCGTCTCCGATAGGTGCTCGATTACAGTTTTCTGATGCAGTCATACAGGAAGGCTTCATCAAACTGGTTAAGGCTTTCAATTCGCCGGTATATAAAATCAAGCCGGAGGCAGAGAGAGCTGTTGGAGAAGCCAGGAATATTCATGATGCGGGTGGTAGATACCTGTCTATCCTGGCGGGTAATGATCTTTTTCATCATCCATCTGACCGCTGGCCGGCGGCGGTCAATACTGAGAATTTAGAACAGTGGGCCTGTATATTTGAAAATCTGGTACCACTTCTTACCCGTAGGGATGCTTTCATAATTTAATTCTGGCTGAATGATGATCGATAAATTCGCTGGTAAGCCTGCCGGCTGCAAGATAAGTTTGTTGTTGTGTTATTCCTGATCGTTTGGTGGTTTTGTAACCATGGTCTGCACCGGGTAACCAATGTAAGTTTAAGTTGGGCAGGTTTTTCTGGGTCGCCTCGAGAAGGTCTGATTCAGCCAGGCGATCTCTATCGCCGTTGATGAACAGCATTGGTAACGGCACCGATGCTAGGTGTTCGGCTCTTTTTACAGAAGGCTTTTTAGCAGGGTGCAGTGGAAACGAGTAGGCTATCAGGCCACTGACCTGGTTTGTGAGGTTAACTGCTGCATGAGTCGCGACGCGGCCGCCAAAGCTGTGTCCGCCAATATACAGGGGTAGACTTGGTTGATGTTGGGCTGCTGTTTTTATAGCGGCAAGGCTGCTGTCAACAGCAACTGCTAGGGAGTCCGGTCTGCGCGTTGATTGTTCCATAAATGGGAATTGAAACCGAAAACAGGCGATTGCTTGCTCGAGTAGGCTGGTAGACAGGCTTTCCATGTGGGAGTGCTGCATACCGGCGCCAGCTCCATGAGCAAGTACCATAATGGCTTTTGCGTTCGTAGGCACCTGCAATAGACCGCTGATATTCTTAACGGGATGGTTGACGGCGATATTAAGGTTTTTTTCGATCATGCGAGGTTTGACAGAGCAGTGTTTGTGCTGGTCAGCGATTTAATTAGTATAGCGGATTGTTTGAGTTTTGCCTTTACCAGTAAGATAAGGGCTGGAATATTTTTCGGAGAAGAATTATGGCTGGAGCAAGCTCACCAGCAAGGGCCATTATGTATGCTTTTGTCGCCAATCTCGGGATTGCGATCGCAAAATTGATCGCTGCTATCTATACCGCATCGGGTAGCATGTTCGCTGAGGCTATTCACTCGTTTGCAGACTCAGTTAACCAAGTTCTGTTATTTATAGGTTTAAAAGGGAGTCAGCGACCGGCTGACGAAGAACATCCGATGGGCTACGGCAAGCTTAGTTACTTCTGGAGTTTCGTCGTTGCCTTGATTTTGTTTAGTTTGGGTGGAGTCTATTCGATCTATGAAGGGCTTCATAAATTGATGGATCCGGTATTGTTGACTGATATCTGGATTGGGTTGACAGTATTGGGCCTGGCAATCTGTCTTGAAGGAGCCAGTTTTTACGGAGCCTCTATTGAAGCAAAAAAAATGGCCGGCGAACGAAGTTTGTTTGAATGGCTGAAGCAGACTCGCAATGCCGAATTAGTTGTAGTTCTTGGAGAAGACCTGGCCGCTATGCTGGGATTGAGCATAGCCTTTGCAGCGCTCTTTATGGTTTGGTTGACCAATGACCCGGTATACGATGCAGTTGGTTCTATCAGCATTGGGGTGCTATTGGTAATTGTTGCTGTTTTCCTGGGCGTTCGCTTGAAGAGTTTGTTGGTAGGTAGGTCAGCTGAGCCTGACCTTTGTACAGTCATTTATGAAAAAATTGACCAAGATAACAGGATTCTCGAGGTCTTTAATATGATCACTTTACAAATGGGTCCTAAAATCATGCTGGCAGCAAAGGTTAGGATGCGGGCAGAAATGCGCGTTGCTGAAGCAGTTAGTGCGATAAATGAACTTGAAGCTAGTATCAAATCGGCTCATCCAGAGGTGGGCTGGTGCTTTATGGAAATTGATGATAAAGATTAGTCCTGCTTGATGTGGGGGTAGTTCAGCTCATTTTACCTGTTCGCCATACAACGATTTGCTTCAGCTAGACCCGATGACAGAGTCAGGGGGTAAAGAAAAACGCTGCTGCCAGTAAGCCTGATAAGGCAAGCCCAGTTGCCACGATTGATAACTGATTTTTGACCAATCATCGCAGGAAATATTTTCGCCCAAGTGACCTGTATTGAGGTCAAGAGCAAATAGCTGGCAACAGGGCTCAGCACTGGCAACTAAAGCCTCCAGCTCCATCGACGGCCTTGCTAGATCGCAAAAGGCCCGGTTCTGATTATCTAAAAATACTTTTACTGTACTCGTTCTCAGCTTGGCCAGACTGAAAATTCTCAAACTGTTCAGCTTTCCGGACCAGGCTTGCATCCAGATGATGCCGGGTAGCGCGCAGTGCAGACATTTGATGATAGCAGCAGTTGGTCCTTGCCAGTCGTCTATCAGGTATAAAATTCGCAGGCCGGACGGATGATCGCCAGCATTGCCGTGCCAATTATGGTTGCATAGTTGATCAGGCACTGATCTTACTGGTCAGTTGGTGGAATTGCTCTATTGTGGCGACTGTTTTCCGCCCGAGATTTTCATCAGTTAAGTCTCCATTATCGTTAAATGCAGAGAAGGCATTGGCGACAATGATCATCTCAGGGTACACAACGCAGCCGACTCCACTGAGGAATGATTTTAAATGGGCAGCGGCCCTTATTCCGCCCAGTGATCCTGGGCTGCTACTGGTTATCAGGACAGGTTTTCCCTGAAACACTGACAGGTCCGGCTGACCCTCGGGTGATCTGGAAAGCCAGGTCAGTGTATTGAGTAAAAGCGGAGGCAAGATGCCATTATATTCCGGACATCCGATAATAATGCCATCGTGTTGCTTAAACAGGTTTCTGAGTTCAACTGCTTGCTCAGGAAGACCGAGTTGCTTTTCTGTGGGTTGTTCGTAAAGAGGTAACTCATAATCGTCTAAGGAGATCGCAGTGACCTGTAGGTTTGACCGGGTAAGTTCTCTGGATACGATATTAATAACCGTCGTGTTGAACGATCCTTCTCTGCGGCTTCCGGAAAAGGTAAGGTAGCGAGCCATAAAAACCTCATGTTGGATAATAAAGTGAGTACGATGTCATAACTGTAAATTCTTGTCACTTGAATATTGACCCAGATGCGGTTTAATCTTCACGGTTCGTAATCAGAAGTAATAGAGAGAATGACTATGTCGGAGCAAGCGGTCAGTAACGGTCCATTGCCTGTAGTTCCCTACCTGAAGGGTGCGGGAACCGAAGACCCTTATCTAGAAGGGTTAAAATGTTCAGCCTGTGATGCGATATTTCTCGGTGCCAGATCTACTTGTTCGAAGTGTGGTGCTCGAGATCAACTTAAGGCTACCCGGTTAGAGAACAAAGGCAAGTTGTATTCCTACAGCATTGTTTACCGGAGTTTTCCAGGAATTGATGTCCCCTATATCTCTGCGATCGTAGACTTAGACGGAGGGGGAACAATAAAGGGTAATTTGATCGGTATAGAAGCTGATCCTGCAAATCTATCATTTGATATGGCGCTCGACGTGGTCTATGGAGACGCGCTCGGTCGCAAGGATAAAGCGGGAAACAGCTATATCAGTTATTTTTTTAAACCAGCGGTTTGAGTAAGGGAGATTATTATGAGTGATGTTTATGTAGTGGGCGTTGATATGATCAAGTTTGGCCGCTTTCCGGAAAAAACCGTACCACAAATTGGTTCGGAGGCGGCATTAATGGCTTTAGATGATGCCGGTTTAACAATTCAGGATATGCAGGCCCTTTATTGCGGGAATCTTGGCCAGGCGAATGCCATGGTAGGGCAACGTATTCTTCAGGAAATTGGCCAGACAGGTATTTCAGTGGTTAATTGCGCTAATGCTTGTGCTACTGGAGCGACGGCCTTTAGAGAGGCGTGGATGTCCATTAAAGCGGGTGTGTTTGACTGTGTTCTGGCTGTCGGTGTTGAACAGATGGGTCGGGGTTTGCTAGGTGGTGGTGGTGGTGGAGAAGGTATACCCAAAGAGGGCTTATTAGGGTCTGGCACTATGCCAGCAGTTTTTGCCGAAGCAGGTATGGAACATGCGCGCAAGTACGGCACGACCTTTGAACAGTTTGCCAAGGTCTCAGTCAAGAATCATCATCATTCAACTTTAAATCCAAAAGCGATGTATCAGATTGAAACGCCGCTGGATACGGTAATGAATGCAGAAATGATTTCATATCCAAACACTAAATTAATGTGTTCTGTGAACGTGGATGGTTCGGCCGCCGCGGTCCTCGTGTCTGAAAAGAAAGCTAAAGAGTTAGGTATGGGCCGAGCAGTCAAGATTAAAGCATCGGTACTAGCCAGTGACCCCTATTCGGATCGTGACCTGGTCATGCCTGATGTCAATGCGGTTACAAGAATTGCTGCAAAGCAAGCTTATGAAATGGCCGGTATTGGACCTGAAGATGTTGACTTGGTGGAGTTGCACGATTGTTTTGCTACCGCTGAAATATTGCATTATGAAAATCTTGGTCTGTGTGCTGACGGTGAAGCTGGGCGTATGATTGATGATGGAGAGGTGGCGCTGGGCGGTCGAGTGCCTGTTAACGTGTCAGGGGGGTTATTATCTAAAGGTCATCCCCTTGGAGCTACAGGCATTGCTAACATTTATGAGGTATGTACGCACTTGCGAGGCGAAGCCGGAGACCGCCAGGTGGATGGAGCCAAAGTGGGGATGACTCACGTGATTGGCCTGGGGTCAGCCTGTGGTATCCATATCCTGGAAAAAGTCGCCTGATTACAGTTTGTAATCCAGACAGCAGGATTAATGAAGCCGGGTTTGCCCGGCTTTGTTCTATGAGAATTTTTTTATGCGTATAGGGGTCGTCAGCGACACGCACAACAATTTGAAGAATTGTGCCAAAATTGTCGAGTTGTTTAATGAGTCAGGTGTCGAACGGGTCGTGCATACCGGTGATATAACCCAGGCTAAAACCATCGAAGTGCTAGCGGGTCTAAAGGCGCCTTTGTTTGGTGTGTTTGGCAATAATGACCAGGAACGCCAATCCCTCACTGAGATGATCGATAAGTTCGGTTTCAGTTTTGTTGATCCGCCGTTTTGTTTGAATTGGGCGGCAAGGCGAATTTGCGTTGTCCATGACCCGCTTGAGTTTTCAATGGTGGATGAATCCGATTTTGATTTGTTACTGCATGGTCATACACATCGATATACTCACGTAATTAATGACAATCAACTGTTGTTCAATCCGGGAGAATGTGCCGGGCTGATGCCTGGACTCAATGCTATTGGTCTGGTCGACTTAGAGACACTCGAGGCTGAGGTGATTAAATTTTGAAACCCTCAGATACCTTTTCTTATGCGCTGCTGGCACAGCTTGAGCATGTTAAAGATAACCCTCTGCCGCCGGTTCATTTGTGGCATCCAGAAAACAGCCGTGATATTGAGATGCTCATAAAAGAAGATGGCAGCTGGCACTATATGAATAGCCCCATCGATCGAGCCAGTATGGTGCGCTTGTTTGCAGGCGTTCTAAGGCGCGATGATGAGGATTATTTTCTGGTGACGCCGGCTGAAAAATGCCGAATAGTGGTTGAGGATGTACCTTTTCAGGGTGTTCTATTGGAAAACTCAGGATCAGGTAGGCAACAGTCTCTGAGTATCATCACCAATGTAGGTGATCGGGTCAAAGTTAATGAATCAAACCCTGTGGAATTTAGTTCATCGCGCAGTTCGGACAAGCTATGTTTGCCTTATGTGTCTGTCAGGCAGGGCCTCAAGGCGCGTTTAAATAGGAACGTTTATTACCAGTTGATGGACCTGGTTGTAGAAGAGGCACAGGACGGATCGCTGTGGTATGGGGTTTGGAGTGAGGGTTACTTTTCTAGGCTGATGGAAACCTAATTGTTATTGGTCAAGATCCCTGATTCAGGTCAGTTCAGGAAAATTATCGAGGCTTTATTGAAAGGTGACCTGAGCCGTCTTGAGGTCAGCACTTGGCAGGCCGCTGTGCTGGCAGAAACAGGCTGGCGCATGCCGCTGTCTACCCGGCAAGGTTATTGGTATTTCTATTCTCTTGCTCATTTGCTGGAAGAAGACCACCGCGGCAGACCTTTGCTGCGGGAGCAGGATATCAAGGAATATCTCGCTGATCTTGATGGTCTTCCCGGTACCCTGGTGAAAAAGGGTATCACCCGGTTGAGAAGTCATCAGTTACAACTGGGTCGGTTGCAATGGCCGCTGATGAGTTGCGCAATCGATGCCATGGATATTGAAACGGTGACAGGGTTTCAAGCGGTCCGAGGGGTGTTCGAAAATAGCGATGAGGTAGTTCAGCATTGCCATCTCAGGTTCGAAACAGATGATTATCTGCTAGTCAAACATCTAGCGGCTAATGATCCAGATATGTTCATATTGGGAAGCCAGCGGGACCCGCAGCAGCTAAACCGATTTGTTAATGCCATGGGCTGTTAGAACTCAAAAGCCTGTATTTACATATTACCGTAATTAGGCCCGCCTGTTCCCTCGGGTACAACCCAGGTGATATTTTGCGCTGGATCCTTAATGTCGCAAGTTTTGCAGTGTATACAGTTTTGCGCATTAATTTGAAAGCGAGGGCCAGCATCGGCTTCTGTAATAATCTCGTAAACACCGGCCGGGCAATATCGCTGTGCAGGCTCATCATACAATGGCAGGTTAGAATTGACCGGGATGTTGGGGTCTTTGAGCTGGAGGTGACATGGCTGATCTTCCTCATGAGAGGTGTTGGTCAGGAATACCGAGCTTAATTTGTCAAAACTGATTGAACCATCCGGTTTTGGATAGATGGGTTTCTTGCATTTATCCTGGGGCTTGAGCTTGGCGTAATCCGGTGTTGGGTCCTTCCAGGTAAAGGGTAGTCGGCCCCGGAATAGATACTGGTCAATCCATGCAAACATGGCGCCTAAAAACATTCCGAATTTGTGCTGCGCAGGCATGGTATTGCGCGCGCGATAGAGTTCGTCATAGAGCCAGGATTGCTTATATAGTTCGGTATAGGCTGTCAGTTCCTGCCTACCTTCAGAGCCGCTTGATAAAGCCTGGTAAATTGCCTCTGCAGCCAGCATGCCTGACTTCATCGCAGTGTGGGTTCCTTTTTGTTTTAAATTATTCAGAAATCCAGCGTCATCTCCTACCAGAAGCGCGCCGGGTACAGTTAGTTTAGGCAGAGCCTGAAATCCGCCTTTGGCGACAGCACGAGCCCCATAGGCTATGCGTTTACCGCCTTCAAGATATTTGCGTATGAACTTGTGATGCTTGAATTGCTGAAATTCGTCGTATGGAGACAAGTGGGGGTTACTGTAGCCCAGGTCGATGATCAATCCGATAGCGACCTGGTTGTTTTCGAGGTGATAAAGATAGGAGCCTCCCAGCGTTCCTCCGGGCGCAAACCCTAGAGGCCATCCAACCGTATGCAGCACTTTGCCAGGGACATGCCTGGCGGGTTCAATATCCCATATTTCCTTGAAGCCAATCCCGTAGTGTTGGGTGTCTGAATCTTTATCTAGGTCGAACTTTTCGATTAGTTGTTTACCGAGATGGCCGCGGCAGCCTTCTGCAAAAACGGTGTATTTTGCATGAAGCTCATAGCCAGGTTCGAAACTCGATTTTTGTTCTCCAGATGCGGCAACACCCATATCGCCGGTAGCGATACCCTTGACCGAACCATCATCGTGATACAGGACTTCACAGGCAGCGAATCCAGGAAATATATTGACTTCCAGTTGCTCCGCCTGTTCACCGAGCCAACGGCATAAGTTTGCCAGGCTGGTTGCGTAGTTACCTTCGTTATGAAGTGCCTTTGGGATAAATAGCCCGGGAAGACGCATGCCCTGATTCTGGTCACTGAGTAGATAGACATCGTCCTGCGTGACCGGATTGGTCAAAGGAGCCCCCATTTCCTGCCAGTCCGGGAAGAGCTCGTTCAAGGCGGTTGGTTCAACTACCGCGCCCGACAAAATATGTGCTCCTATCTCTGAGCCTTTCTCGACCAGGCAGACCGTTAATTCCTGATCACCATCCGCCGCTAACTGTGCAAACTTAATTGCAGTGGATAGGCCAGCTGGGCCACCACCGACGACGACAATGTCAAACTCCATGGATTCTCGTTGCACGTCTAACTCCTAAAATGTACTGGATAAAAGCCTATTGTAAAAAAAACAGTATCCGAATGGAAATTAGTTTCATTGATTGCAGGGGATAACGCTCAGAATGTCGGTAAGCTGACCATATTAATTAGTATCGATCGTGCTGATGTCATTAAAACCCGCTTGATAAAAGTGCAGCAAAGCGGCAGAATACGCCGTTTTTGAGGCATGCTATCTTAGGCACTAGGATAGTCCTTTTCCTATTGAAACAGAGGGTTTCCATGAAAATTCTGGTTACAGCAAAACGTGTAGTTGACTATAACGTCAGCATCCGGGTATTGAAGGATCAAACCGGAGTCGACCTTAATAACGTTAAAATGTCGGTAAATCCCTTTGATGAAATTGCCATTGAAGAAGCGGTTCGTCTAAAAGAAGCAGGCAAAGCAGAGGAGGTTATTGTCTTGTCTGTTGGTGCGACTAATTGCCAGGAGCAAATCAGGACAGCGCTTGCACTTGGAGCCGACCGCGGAATTCTAGTTGAGACTGATGAGGACATGCAGCCATTGGGAATTGCAAAGGTGATGAAAGCGATCGTTGATAAAGAGCAACCCAAACTGATCATTACGGGTAAGCAGGCCATTGATGGAGATAATAGCCAGACGGGTCAGATGCTAGCCGCTTTAGCTGGTATTTCCCAGGCAACATTCGCCTCTGAAATTGATCTCGATGATGACTTTGCTACCGTCACCAGGGAAGTCGATGGTGGTCTTGAAACCATTAAGGTAAGCCTGCCTGCAGTTGTAACGACTGACCTGCGATTAAATGAGCCTCGTTACGCTTCACTGCCTAACATTATGAAAGCCAAGAAAAAGCAAGTTGATGTGTATACACCGTCGGAACTGCAAGTTGATGTGACGCCTCGAGTCAGGACGCTCAAAGTAGAGCCGCCGGCTGAGCGAAAAGCAGGGATTAAGGTCGAATCAGTTGAAGAGCTGGTTGATAAATTAAGAAACGAAGCAAAGGTGATTTCATGAGTATTCTTGTCGTTGCAGAACACGATAATCAAATAGTTAAACTACCAACACGAGTGGTTGTTGCGGCAGCCCAGCAGATCGGCGGTGAGATTCACCTGTTAATTGCTGGTGAAGCCTGCGCCGCCGCGGCCGAGGCGGCTGCTAGTATAGAAGGTGTCAGCAAGGTGCTGGTTGCTGATGATGCAGTATACGGACATGCACTGGCGGAGAACCTGGCCGAACTGATCGTTGAGCTGGCGTCCGATTACTCGCATATTATGACTGCGACGACCACCTCAGGTAAGAACTTCATGCCCAGAGTGGCGGCATTGCTCGATGTGGCGCAGATATCAGACATCATGTCCGTTGAGTCCCCGGATACTTTCCAACGGCCTATTTACGCAGGTAATGCTATTGCTACGGTTCAGTCGGACGATACGGTTAAAGTGTTAACTGTTCGCGGTACCGCTTTTGATCCAGTGGCAGAGGAGGGTGGTTCGGCCGATGTTGAGTCTATTGATGTGGTAAAAGATGCCGCTGTGTCTAGTTGGCTCAGAGAGGATGTAGTAGAACTTGAAAGGCCAGAACTAACTGCAGCCAGTATCATCATCTCTGGTGGCAGAGGGATGCAGAATGGGGAAAACTTCGCCTTGCTTGAAAGTGTCGCCGATAAACTGGGCGCCGCAATTGGTGCGTCCAGAGCCGCAGTTGATGCTGGCTTCGTTGCCAATGACATGCAGGTTGGCCAGACCGGTAAGATCGTTGCCCCGGATTTATATATCGCCGTTGGTATCAGTGGCGCTATACAGCATCTTGCAGGTATGAAAGACAGCAAAGTGATCGTTGCCATTAACAAGGATGAAGACGCGCCGATATTCCAGGTGGCTGATTATGGTTTAGTGGCCGACTTGTTTGATGCTGTGCCTGAGATGGATAGCCTGCTGTAACGGCGATGAACAGCCTGCTGTAACGGCGATGAACAGCCTGCTGTAACGGCGATGAACAGCCTGCTGTAATGGCGATGAACAGCCTGTCTTAACTGATAACCAGCTTGTCTTGAT
>Ga0233433_10004490_pt1 | contig 10719 bp, 9 predicted proteins | sample SI_122_August201_5_FD_179868 | JGI IMG/M metagenome (GOLD analysis project Ga0233433, IMG submission 179868) | Seawater microbial communities from Saanich Inlet, British Columbia, Canada - SI_122_August2016_100_MG | ecosystem: Environmental > Aquatic > Marine > Inlet | place: Canada: British... | reverse complement strand
GTGGTGGTGGGGGTGGCAGTAGCAGTAGCAGTAGCAGTAGCAGTAGCAGTAGCAGTAGCAGTAGCAGTAGCAGTGCGACGAATACGCCCGCCCCGGCGACACTTCAACTTGATCCAACATGGACACTCCAGACCGCTGACCCGGCGGAATTGAATCTAAACACCAGCGATGTTGACGCTATCCTCAACCACATTTTTACGGACCAGGCGGTTCAGTCTGCGCTATTAGTGCGCAATGGCTGGATAATCGGGCAGCGTTTCTCCCCGGGGGTTGATATCAATACGCTTGGAACCAGTTGGTCAGTAGCAAAAAGTTTTTACGCTGCCTTAATCGGGATCGCGTTAGAGGAGGGTTGGCTAACGGGCCTTGATCAACCGGCGAGCGATTTTTTAAGCGAATGGGCAAGTGGCGACAAAGAGGCCATCACGATTCGAGATATCCTGGAAATGCGTGCGGGTTATGGCGCAGATAGCGGGATTTACTACGAGACGGATCAATCAGCGTTTGCGATCGATTTTCCGAAAACAAGGGAACAGGGCACGACATTTGAATACTCAGACCCGACATCCCAGCTTTTAGAGCCGATAATCCTAAGGTCCACCGGCATGAATGCCCATGCTTACCTGACTGAAAAAATTCTATTGCCCATTGGTATCGACCCAAATCTGATTGGCATGTGGCTGGACCGGACCGGCACCAACCCCCTCACCTACATGGGACTGGATATGACGCCATTGGACATGGCTCGATTTGGCCTGCTTTACGCGCGAAATGGCGAATGGGACGGTAACCAGATCGTGCCTGCCAGCTATGTGCAAGCCAGCCTGTCTGCACAAACCGACTATTATGGCTTGCAGTGGTGGGTTCTCAATGGCCCATTCTTTGGTCAAGATCCGCCCATTTTGATCTCTGCAGCGCTGGGGTTAAACGGCCAAAAGATCTATGTCTGGCCGGCAGAGGATCTTGTCCTGGTAGTGCAGACACAGTACGAGCATAGCGCCAACCAGGGTTACGTTCTGTCTGACAGCAATTTCCCTGACACATGCACGGCGCGCAACGCCTGCCCAGGTTCGACAGGGGCTGAGGTTGCAAGCTATAGCGAGTTTACGCTCATGTCCTTGTTGGCTGAATTGGTCGATTGATCTACCCCTCTTGAAGAAAACAGGAAGGGTAATGCCTATTTTCCAGGTTGAAGAACGCGGCGTTAACGCCGCCTCCTGAATCAACCAAATATGGACATTACCGTCAATTTTGCTCATCCATGCTCTTGTATGTAGTATCAAAGCTGCCCTATCGCTTTATCAAAAGTTAATCGCTGAGGTAAATACCTGATGCCAATTCCTCAATACCCTGCAAATACTCCTGCAACAGAAATTACAGCCGCGCTTGAAGATTCTGGATGCGTGGTAGTGACCGGGCTGACCGATTCAAGACTCCGCCAGTCGGTAACCGATGAACTTGCACCACACATGAGCGGAGTCCGCGTTATCGAAGATGATGATCCGTCACAATTTTACCCAGGTCGGACGAGACGTATTACTGCTCTAGTGACACGTTCTGCGACTGTGACTGACTACCTCATCCCCCACCCTATCTCTCGGCAAGTCTGTGAAACCACTTTATTGCCCAATAGCGAGCACGGCTATCAATTGCACGTCACTGCCGCTCTGGAAGTCGGCCCTGGTTCGCGCGCCCAGATACTCCATCGAGAGGAAGACTCATTCACCTTCTTTGCCCTTCCGCGCCCCAACCTGATCGTTGCCAGCATGTGGGCGATAACAGATTTTCGGTCTGACAATGGCGCAACGTTGCTTGTGCCGGGAAGTCACAAATGGCCCGAAGACCGAATAGCCACCAAAGACGAAATTGTCGAGGCAGAGATGCCAGCCGGTTCCGTACTCTACTGGATGGGCGGGCTACTTCACGGGGCGGGAGCTAACACGTCACAGGATTGGCGCTACGGGGTCATCCTGACCTATTCAGCAGGCTGGGTGCGGCAGGAAGAAAATCAATATATGAACGTACCAGCCGAAAGACTTGCCGAGTTGTCGCCCGAGATTAAACAGGTCGCAGGGTTTAATATGTATCGGGCCCTTGGACTTTACGATCCATCGGTCAGCTGACAACAACAATCTTGCCGAGTCGGCTCCGCTAGTTTCTACGGTTCAAGACGTCCTGACTGGTGTGGCGGATTAACTTTAGGAAGTCCTGGGCGCAACTCGTTCGATATAGTTCTCGAGCAAGTGCGCGCCGCCATTCCCATCCTGTTCGAGCCGCAGGTAGTCCGCCAGCACTAGTTCGTGCGCAGTGAAGGCCTGATAAACGTGGCGTAATTCCCTGGGGGCCTGTGCTTCAGCGACTTTGAACTTCTCTAACGCTGCTTGAACAATCGGTGTCACTTCTTCTAGTAAAGCAGCCCAACTGTCGATGGACATGGCAGTGACCCGCCTCTTCGCTGCCGCCCGGCACGCCGCTTCCGCTTCCGTTGAAACCGGGGACAACAAATAGTCGCTCAGGTAAGCAGCCGTAAGTCTTTCGACCTCCGCTAGCATGTGCAAGTCATCGGCACGCTCGGGCAGGGTTTCAGCCAGCAGTCGAAAGGTCGCTTCGCCGCGAATCTCGCCAAGATAGGCATCCAGCAAATACTGTTGGGACGTGTCCGTTGCCATCATAGGTGCCCTCGTCAATCATGCCGTGTCTGCAGAGTCTAACCTTCCGTTGGGGCGCGCGCCTTAATCTTCAATAAAATGATTAATTACAGCACCTGGCCGTACGATTGAAAAAAGTGGTTTACAATCTCTATTCTCAACACAGCTAGACGAAAACGGGACGCCATGGAACACAAATCGATTTTTCTCACCGGGGCCGCCAGCGGTATTGGGCGCGCCACGGCAGAGCTTTTCCATAGCAAGGGTTGGTTTGTCGGATGCTTCGATGTGGATAACGATGCCCTTCAGGATCTTGGCAAGACGCTGGGTGATCGATGTTACACGGCATATCTAGACGTGCGTGACAAAGCGGCTTTTGATACCGCACTTGCTTTGTTTGCAGAACAAACAGATGGTCGCTTAGACCTTATGTTCAACAATGCAGGAATCACTGTCGGGGGGTATTTTGATGAAATGCCCTTTGACAAGATCATGGACATCGTCAATATCAATTTCATCGGCGTCTTAAATGGCACCTACGCAGCGATCCCCTTCTTAAAACAGACAGAAAACTCACTTTGCTTTACCACCTCTTCATCGGCTGCCATCTTTGGCTCACCAGGAATGGCCGTGTACGGCGCTACAAAATACGCAATCAAAGGTTTCACCCATGCGATGAGTGTTGAGCTGGCTCGATATGGTGTCAGAGCCGCAGATGTCATGCCCGGCATTATTGACACACCGCTATGGGGCAGTAGCAGGTACGTCGATGGCAAAGCTGTTGCTACTTTCGCAAAAACACCCAAAAGAAACGCGAACAGAACAGACACTAGCAGAACCATTGCGCCATCCGAGGTAGCCGACGCTGTGTGGCGTGCCTACCATGGGACGAAACTACACTGGTATGTTCCGCCGGAACTTGAGAAAAATGAGACCGTAGACTTCGAAGCAAACCGTGACGGCCAGATAGAGCGAAACCGCAGATAGATATCGGCGGCAGCCACTCTTTTCTTCTTTCTACTTCATGATTCTTGCTTTAGGCTTTTCGCACTGGCACTACTTTTCCGACTGAAATAAGCGATTCCACACAGTCGCGAATCGAAACGTCTAGCGGACGAAATTCCATATCAAGTGTTTCCCGGATGCGATCATTGCGAAGTTCACAGCCTCCCCATATGGCCCTGAATTCAGCCTCTTTCGCTTGTACTTTTTCCGGAAGCGGGTCTACGAGTTCCGCCCCAGCAAATCCCAGCTCCGGAAGCAGACGGTCAATACTGGCGCAGACATCTTCGACATTGCGGGTTTCGGTTGACCAGGCAATAAAACGCTCACCATTACTCACGTTAATGCTTTCGAGCATCCTGATGTGTGCTTCTGCCACGTCTCGCACATCAACGGTATACCATGCGCGATAGGCCCCTATTACGTTCTGCGAGTACTTGCCAAGAAGCATTGTCTCAATGTTGTGTTGCCACGGCCCAGTGTTCTTTTGGTGCGCTGACTGGATAGGGCCAACGTTGTCACCGGGGCAACAGGTGATAGCGTCCCAGCGCCCGCTTTCCTCGGCAGCATCAGCAAAAGTACGTTCAGCGAGCACCTTGCCCATTGAATAGCCCTGACCACGGTTGGCCTGACGTTTGGGATTTTGTTCATCAGGGTATCTGTCTTCATAAAGGACCGGACGTCGGACAAGTTCCTGCATATCCGACTCGGAAATAACCGCTGCAATACTGGATGTCACCACCACACGGTTGACAGTTTGTGACAGGTTGACGCTGTTGATAACGTGATCACAAACCATTTTGACATAGTCCATATCATCGTAACTAGAAACATGAGACAAGTGCGCGACGCCGTGACAACCTCTAAATATCTCATCAAAACAACCAGCTTCATCAAGGTTCGCCGAATGCAGGGTCAAACGACCGGAAGCGTAGCCCGGCATGGCCTTAAGAAATGATGTCTTGTCTTCGTCACTTATATCACGAACGCAAGCGCGCACCCGATAACCCTCGTCCAACAGTTGCCGGACGACCCAGCCGCCAATAAATCCCGCGCTGCCCGTTACAGCGACTGTTCCACCTTGAGGTATAGGTGCCATAGATATTCTCCTGAGTTTGATTTTCCTTTGATGGCCCAATAATACTTGAGACGCACAAATTTTATTGGTGATTATTTCGTACATGCCGATGACCGCAACAGAGCGTTAATGGATACCAGGTTGCGTGCTAACCCTGAGAACTGTGATGCCATGGCCGCCACCAACTCTATTGTGATATTCGTCAATAGAGAATAGTCTGACCGCAAATACTGAAGATACAGCGACTACGATGACGAATACTGGAGAGGATATCAGGACAAGCGGTACAGCAATCAAGGGTATTCATCACATTGGTATTTCGGTGGCCGATGTGGCCGCCTCTTCAGGGTTCCTTGAAGATGCCGCAAACTTGACCCGCGTGGGCGAAGGCAGTTTCAGTGGTACAGGCATCGCTTCGTCAACGCCATCCGCATCGACAATCATGAAGGGCCCTAATGCGTACGTGGAACTCATGCAGTTCGATAGCCAAACGCCCGAACCAGTGCCGGTTGAAGGGCCAGGTTTCACCCACCTCTGCTTTCAATCACCCAGTGAGCGTCTCATGTATAACGGTTTCAAGGATGCGGGGGCCACGGCCGTATCCTGGGGTGAAGGTCCGGTTGACCTGGGCGGCTATGGCGTTCACTACGCCTATTTGAGAGATGCAGACAAGACCATGTACGAAGTAGAGCAGGTTGATCGACCACCCTTCGGAGAACAGGTATGGATCGGCCACGTTGCCTTAGCCAGCCATGACATTGACAGACTTGTTGAGTTTTACTCCGACGTGTTTGGCATCGGGCCCTATCGCCGAGTGAATAAAGCCACAGGGCCCAGGGTCGACGAGGTGACGGGCCTTAAGGACGCGCGAATGCGGGCCGCGTGGTTCAATGTCGCGAACATGGTGTTAGAAATCTGGGAATTCATTAACCCTGTGACCCCTGATACCAGCGCAGCTAGACCGTTTGAAAAAGTCGGCTACAACAAATTCGCCTTTGAAGTATCAGACCTGACAGAAGAGATGACGCGGCTTAAGGCCAGGGGCGTAAAATTCGCGAGCGAGCCGCTTGCCACACCCATAGGTGTTGAGGCTTACGCCACCGACCCTGACGGCAATCGATTTAGCCTGGTGCAACTAAACGATAGCCTGCTATCGATTGATCAACTGAAAAATATTACCTGGCAAACGGCCTAGCCTGCCCCCGTAGCCAAAAAGTGGCGAATGACCGCGTTCACCTCGACAGGTTGCTCCAGCATAGGTGAATGACCCACTTCGGGCAGGTGGTGAACACGCAGGTTTTCTGCGTAGCCGGCCAGATCATCGATAAATTCCGATACAAAAGTCAGATCCGCATCTCCCCAGATTAACAGCGATGGCACCGATGTACTGGCGTGCTTCCCCGGCCAGAAGTCCTCGTCAGTAATGGCATCGACCGGCGGAATGTTGGCTCGATACCAGTTAATACCTGCGTCTATGGCACCCGGCACGCCCAGCCCTTGACGAAAAGTCCGTTCCATATCTTCGTTGAAGTGTGGAAGCTTACTAAGGCCCCTACAAATGTTATCGCAAACACGCTGGTTGTTATTCTGGGTCATACTGCGATTCAGGTCGCCGTCTCTCATAGAATACATATAGGAAGATCGCTCGCGCTGCGTCTCGTTAGTTTGCAGCATCGACAGGAGCTGGTTGTAAGGCGGCGCACTTAATACAACAAGTTTATTAAGTCGCTCTGAATATTGCTGTGCATAAGCCCATGCCAGGGCACCACCCCAGTCATGGCCAACCAGATAAAACTTTTTATCACCCGCCAGATGCCGCGCCAGTTCGTCAATCTGGTTCGCCAAGTTTTCTATCCTATAGTACTCAAGGTCAGCGGGCCGTGAGGACAAATTGGCACCCAGCCCATCAACCGCAACGACATGGTAATCGTCGGCAAAGGCTTCCATTTGCAGGTGAAACGAATACCAGAAAGAAGGGAAGCCGTGGTAGAACAGGATTAAGGGCGCGGTTCCATCGAGCTGGCCCCCTTCAACATAGTGCAGCCTAATATCGCCCAGCTCAAAGTAACGCTCATTGAACGAAGTCATACCTCTTTTTACCTTATTGCAACAAACGTCAACATCATAATACACCGCAGATTGCCCAGACACTCAAGCGTACTTCTACTCCTCCATGCTTAAATAGTCTCTGATTGAATTTGTCACATAGATGCGATTTCAATTTGTAGATTCACCTATTACTGAACTAAACACCTATGAACACGGACTTTCCTGCACAGTTTTTCCAACGCCAGGATGAGTCAGCAGACGAAAACTTTTACAACCGGAGTATAGTAAAAACAAACCACATCTTCTGTGATTTAGCGTTGAACGGTCATGTTGAATTTAGCAACTGCTAAAGGGTGAAGTGTTGGGTAGCTGATCGAGCAGACGCTTATCGCGCCCGGGCTATCAGCCTTGATAATCGTTCGATGCCTTCGAAAATATCATCCTCATTGTAATATGAAAAACTAAGGCGCAAAAAGTGTCTCAATTCGCCTCGGCTGGAGAACCGAGACCCAGGTTGAAACCCAATCTCGTAATCGCTTACCCGGGAACGAAGGTCGTCTGCGTCCATGTCTTCCGGAAGCGCGAGCCAGAAAAAGTATCCTCCTTTCGGGCGATGCCATTGCAGGGTGTTGCCCAGGAAACTGTTCAACGCCTCGTCCATCGCTTTAACTCTACCTCTGAAAGTTTGCCGCAATTGCATGAGATGCTGCTCTAGAATCCCCAGCTCGATAGCACGGCGGGCAATATGCGATGTATAGTGGTTCAGTGATCCTCCGCTGTTGACTACGCCGTTCTCGAAAGCTTTTTCCAGTAACTTTTCAGATGCCTGCATCCAACCTAACCTTAAAGCGGGCGCAAGTATTTTTGAGAAAGATCCTAAGGATATAATCGTGCCAGAATCAATCATCGTTCCAAAAGCCATAGGGGGAGCTTCGTAATAAGACAACATATGGTAGACCTCGTCGGCAACGATCAAGAAATCATGCGACAGACTGAGCGCGACGAGTTGAGCTCTCCGAGAAGCACTCATCGTATAGGCACTTGGATTGTGGAAGCTTGGGATCGTATAAATAAATGCGGGCTCATGGATCTTAAGCGCGGCCTCGACAGCCTCGATTATAAGGCCATCCTCGTCAATGGGAATACCGACAATATTCAACCCATGATCAGCTAGAATTCGAAACGCCAGGAAATAACTCGGCTCTTCGACAAATACTGTGTCGCCGGGTCTGGTGAAAACCGTGCAGACGAAGTCCAGGGCTTGGGAGTTGCCATTCGTGACCATTAAAGAACCTGGATGTGTGAGTGCACCGTATTCTCGTGTGAGAAACCCCGCAAGCGCGTTGGCGAAACGCCTGTCACCAGCCGATGCCCCGTAATTAAGGTCAAGTGGATGGGCATTCCCCAGAAACGCATTCGACGCCTGTTCTATGACGGATAAGGACAACAAATCGGATGATGGTTGACCTATGCCAAAGTTAATTGTGCCTTCGGGAGGTGCTTCATCAAATGTTAGAATTTCAGTCATGGGAATCGCCACTTATTTAGTGTTTGCATTGACTCTGACTGGGAATCCCCCGCAAAGCCTATTCCGGCTTGGGCGACCCAAAGAGAGGCAAGGTACCAAAACGGTTTTTAAGGCTGATCGGCTTACCATGCTCATCAACCAGGGGCATGGGAGGGTCTGCCCTTTGAGTCAACATTGACACAATAAAAATTGTCAGCAGCGAGGCCCCGAAACCAATAACATCGCCCACTAATTCGGGGAAAAAATACCCTGACAAAGCCCAAACCAAAAAACCCCCGACCATTGCGGACAACGCGCCGGTGCGATTTGCTTTCTTCCACCAAACACCGGCGATATATGGACCCACAACACCAACCAGTAAGAAGGAATTCGCGTCTAGCATAATATCAAGAACCGATTGCACCTCCAGCGCCACATAAACAGCGAGGAAACCACATACAGGTATGGTAATACGTGTGACAGAGAACTTCTGCTCCGGGGTAAGGTCATGCTTTAAGAGTGGTGCTATGTTCACACTGACGAGACTGGCCGCCGCAAGCAAAGCGCTGTCTGCGCTGCTCATAATAGCCGCCAAAATCGCGCCAACAAAAATAGCGATAGCGATCGGATGAAGATACTCAATCGCCATTCTCGGGATGACAGATTCCGGGTCATCAAGACCTGGCATAAGAACGGTTGCAATGATTCCAAGAAAGACGGGAATCAGCCCCAGGATCAGATACCCGGCACCCGCTACATAAAGGGAATTCTGAGCAGTCTGATCGCTTTTTGCGGCGAAGATACGTTGATTGAGCGACTGCGATGTTAGATCGGCAATCCCAAATATGATCCAAAGCCTTAGGTAATTCAGCCACGCTACGGGGCTGTTCTCAAGAGGAATCAGGCGGAAAGTGTGTTCTGCCAATTGCGGCGCGATCGCACTCCAACCGCCAACATTAAGCAGCACGACAATCAACAATATAATCAAGCCGATGAGAATAATCCCGACCTGGACAAAGTCGGTCAGCGCTACAGCCCACATGCCGCCAATGGCGGTATACCCAATAACGATCGCCGCACCCACGAGAATGCCGACTTCCATCGGAAGACCCGTCAATGTTTGTAGTATGTAACCAAATCCAACCAGCGTGCCGCCGATCCAGCCAATGATCGCGAGCAGGAGGGCCAGAACAGCAACAGTAGCTGCCACCTGGCCGAAGCGCATTTCAAAGAAATCCCCGATGGTCAGTATTTTCAAGCGGCGCAGGGTCCGAACAAAGAAAAAGCCCATCAAGATCAACACTAAAGCAGTACCAAAGGGAACCGCGATCGAGGCCAGTATTCCCCCTTCGTAGCCTGTGCCAGCCGCGCCCAACATGGTGCCGCCGCCGAACCAGGTAGCGATCAGTGTGGGAGCGCATAGCCAAAGGGGTAATTTTCGACCAGCAACGATGAAGTCGTCCTGGCTCTCCACCCGCCGTGAGGCAGCGATGCCAATTAGTATCATAGCAAGCAGATAGATAGACACGCCGATGAGTATGATCGTTTCTGTGCTCACGTCCTGCTAATTCCCCTGAATTGGGCGTCTTCGATTAAGGCACAAAAAACAGATCCCAAGGTATAGCACAACATCTGCTGTTGGCTAAAGCGTGAAGTGTTGAGCCCATAAAAAACTCGGTGACTGGTCAATCGAGCTCACGCAATGCCTTCCCATGCCAGTGATACCCGCCGTCCTAGACGTTCATTCAGTGACGGGGCTATCGAGATTTTCGAAATTGTTGGAGGCCCACTCGGTCATCATTTCGGTTGCGAAATCAATAAGCCTTTCTGTGTCTTCATCGCTGATTTGGCGGTTCAGTCTTCCGTATGCACAGCCCTCCAATAGATATTGAATGGCATCGGCTACAAGATCCATTTTTTCCTGGTTGTGGCCCCAAACGGGAATTTCCCGACTGTAATCAGATCGCCATGTTGTGATGAATTTTTGGTAGGCGGGCCTCAGAACAGCTGATAAATCAGGGTGTGTCCTCGCTGCGATCACAAGCTCTTGATAAGCAATAAAGTGTTCTTTATTAAGGTGCTCCCAATATACCCGAATCCCGAAAGCTAAAGGATCAGATGCCGCCGGAATGTCCGCCATATCTTTTTGTCGGTCTGTTAGACGTTTGTCATGCAGGTACTCTATGGCAGCTTTAATCGCATCGATTTTAGATTCGAAATGATATTGCATTGCGCCGGTAGACAGTTGCGCAAGTTTGGCGATTTTTGCCACCGACGTGCTGACGTAGCCGAACTCAATGATGCATTGCAGTGTGGCAATGATGATGCGATCGCGAGTGAGTGCGCTTTTTTTCTGTTGGTACAGCGTATCCATCGACAGGCTCTCAAAAATACCCAATCCGAAATCGCTCGCGGGTCGAGCGCAGCGTGCGCTT
>Ga0233433_10004489_pt1 | contig 10724 bp, 8 predicted proteins | sample SI_122_August201_5_FD_179868 | JGI IMG/M metagenome (GOLD analysis project Ga0233433, IMG submission 179868) | Seawater microbial communities from Saanich Inlet, British Columbia, Canada - SI_122_August2016_100_MG | ecosystem: Environmental > Aquatic > Marine > Inlet | place: Canada: British... | reverse complement strand
CTAGAGAAGCCAAACATTCAGCTTTATTTTTCACCTGTTAGTTACTCATTGAATTCACCCGACAAAAGAGCGATGATGAGTCCAGACCCCTTTTCAGCAATGCTTCTTGGAGTTTCGAATTGCAGTCCTCGCTCAAGAGGTCGCGTGCAATTGAAGAGTAGTGACCCTTCAGAGGCGCCCATCATTGAGCCTAATTATCTCTCTCACAAGGACGATGTTAGAGACTTATTGGAGGGTGTTAAGGTGCTCAGAAAGATAGCACAAGCAGATAGCTTTAGCGATGTGATTGGTAAGGAGTTTCGGCCTGGACCAGATTGCCAGAGTGATAAACAAATGATTCAGCATATCAAAGATACTGTGTGGACAGTTTTTCATCCCTCCAGTACTTGCAGAATGGGCCCAGACCCCAAAAAGGATGTAGTAGATAGTCATCTCAAGGTTTATGGAATTGAGTCTCTTAGGGTGGCTGATGCCTCAATATTTCCTAAGCTAGTCTGTGGTAATATTAACGCCGCCACCATAATGGTGGGTGAAAAGGCGTCCGATCTAATTTTGCAGGATAAAGTGCATGTTTAAATCTCTAATACTATGAAAATAATTAGCGTTGAAACTTTTACTAATGAGTATGTCGGACTGGTCCGAGTAAGGACGGATGAGGGTGATGAGGGTTGGGGTCAAACCTCGACCTATAACAGCGAAATCACTGCACAAGTTGTCCACCTTCAGGTCGCTCCTCATGTCCTTGGAATGAGGGCTTTAGAGATCAGTGAGATCAACAGCGAGGTTCTAGAGAGGGAGCATAAGTTTCCTGGCACCTACCTTTACAGGGCATTGTGCGGCGTAGATACAGCGCTATGGGATATTAAAGCTAAAAGGGCAAAAAAAAGTGTCTGCCAGTTGCTCGGCGGTAGTCCAAACTCAGTTCCTGTTTATGCCTCAAGTATGCAAAGAGAGATCTCGCCTGAGGCAGAAGCAGAGAGACTTTTAAAGCTCAAGGAGGCGGATGGCTACTTTGCTTTCAAATTCAGAATTGGAAGAGAGTGCGGGCACGACATCGATCAGTGGCCTGGTCGAACTGAATCTATTATCAAGGAAGTGAGAAAGACTTTGGGTGACGAGGTGTCACTTCTTGTTGATGCCAATAGCGCCTATAGTCCTAAAAAAGCGATCGAGGTTGGGCATATGCTTCAGGATTATGGTGTCAGTCATTTCGAAGAGCCCTGTCCTTACTGGGAGCCGGACTGGACTCGCGAGGTTTCACAGGCGCTTGATATCGATGTGAGTGGGGGTGAGCAGGATAACGATATGAGAGTTTGGAGGCACATGATCGACACCAGAGTCGTTGATATTGTTCAGCCCGATATTTGTTACATGGGAGGTATTACCAGGACACTTGAGGTTGCTAAACTGGCTGAAAAAAAAGGCATTCCGGTCACTCTTCATGCTGCTAATTTGTCCCTAGTAACCCTTTTTTCAGCCCACTTGATGGGCTCAATCCAAAACCCGGGAAAATACTTGGAGTTTTCAATTGAAGGGCTTGATTACTACCCCTGGCAAGATAATATTTTTAGCCCTGACTTTAAGATTGTGGATGGACATTTAGAGTTGCCTCATAAACCTGGCTGGGGTGTTGAGGTAAATCAAGAGTGGCTGTCGTTGGCCAATTATCAGGTAAGCTATACTGGGTCTCGCTTTTAAATCTATTTGGGATGACCTGAGCGCCCTTTTTTTTAGGTTAAAAAATACTGTATAATTTCCCTTTTTTTAATAAGTTACGGATTTTGAACTAGATGAAGACATCACTCACCACTCTTGAGGGGCTTAAAAGGTCGCTTACGGTTGAATTACCGGTAGACATTTTCAATGAACGAACAGAAAAAATTATCAAAGGCCTTGCAAGTAAAGTGCGTGTTGATGGTTTTAGAAAGGGAAAGATTCCTCCTGCTGTATTAAAACAAAGGTTTGGAGCGAGCGCTAAATCTGATGCTGCAACCGAGATAGTCGGTGAAACCTTAACTGATGCAATGACTGATGCAGACGTCACTCCAGCGACTCAGCCCTCCCTTACAAACATTGATACAGAGAATGCTGATAGCTTAATTTATACGCTTGAATTTGAAGTTTATCCTGAGATTAAAGTCAATGCCTTATCTAAACTAACGATTGAACAGGTCAGCTCAAAGGTGACCGAGGAAGATGAAGAGAGAGCTTTGCAAGACCTTCAAGACCGCTCAACTGAATATAAGACGGTCAAGCGCAAATCTAAGGATGGTGACCGCTTAATTATTGACTTTGAAGGCCTTCTTGATGGGGAGTCTTTTGAGGGTGGTGCTGCTGAAGGCTTTGAGATTGTTCTTGGAAAAGGAGCAATGATTGAGGGTTTTGAGAAAGGGCTTATTGATGTTGCATCTGGAAAAACTGTCGAGGTAAATGCAACATTCCCAGAGGATTATCATGTAGAGAACTTGGCTGGAAGAGAGGCTGTATTCAAGGTTAAAGTGAACGAAGTTGGCTCACCTGTTGAGCTAAAAAGAGATGACGAATTTGCAAAGAAATTTGGTGAAAAAGATTTTGAAACGATGAAGTCAAGAATGACGAGCCAAATGAAGCTTGAGCTTGATTCAAGGCTAGTTCAACAGAACAAAGATACTGCATTTTCAGCTCTGTTGGAGGCCAACGACTTTGAGGTTCCTGAAGGGAGCGTATCTTCTGAGGCAGAAAAACTTCAACAAGATATGGAGTCGCGCATGGAGCAGCAAGGGATGCCTTCAAAAGGAAAGTTGCCTGCTGAAATGTTTAATGAAGAGGCAGCAAGGAGAGTTAAGCTTGGCCTTTTAATTAATAAAATTGCAACAGATTCTGAAATAACAGCTGAAAAAGATTTAGTTGATGCTAAACTGAATGAAATGTCTTTGCAATACGGGGAAAGCGCTCAGCAGATGATTGACTGGTACAATACAGACCCTTCAAGGCTCGCTAATATTGAGTCAATTGTAGTTGAAGATTTGGTCGCTAAGCATGTCGCTGAAAAAGCAAAAGTAACAACTACAGATAAAACTTTTTTAGAAATAATGAATACGCAAAACTGATATGACAATTCAAAACTTAAATCAAATCCCAATGGTTATTGAGAGCTCTGGTCGTGGAGAGAGAGCTTATGATATCTATTCAAGGCTTTTAAAAGAGCGCGTTGTTTTTATGGTTGGTCCTGTTGAAGACTACACTGCTAATGTAGTGGTTGCACAGCTTCTTTTTCTGGAGTCCGAAAACCCTGACAAAGATATTCATTTATATATTAATTCACCGGGTGGCTCAGTTACTGCAGGCTTAGCAATTTACGACACAATGCAATTTATTAAACCTGATATTTCAACTCTCTGTATAGGACAAGCTGCAAGTATGGGCGCGCTTCTCTTAACAGCAGGTGCTAAGGGAAAACGGTTTGCTCTTCCTCATGCCAGATGTATGATTCATCAGCCACTAGGGGGTTTTTCTGGTCAGGCAAGTGATATAGATATTCATGCACAAGAGATTCTAAAGGTGAGAGATAATTTAAATTCTATACTTAAAGAGCACACCGGCCAAAGTATGAAAAATATTCAAAAAGATACTGATCGTGATAATTTCATGTCTGCAAGTGAGTCTGCTAAATATGGACTTATTGATAAAGTAATTAATAAACGCTAATTTGAAGTTTGCCTATGGATCAAAATACTGAAGATCTAAGTTGTTCATTTTGTTCAAAAAATAAAGATGAGGTTACTCGACTGATAGCGGGTCCAAGTGTATACATATGTGATGAGTGTATAGACTCTTGTTATAACTTGATACAAGAGCAAACTATCAAAGATAAAAAAGATCAATACCAGGACTGGAATTACACTCCAAAAGATTTATTTAGCTCACTTAACGAGTATGTAATCGGTCAATCCCATGCGAAAAAAGTACTTTCTGTGGCTGTTTATAATCATTATAAGCGCCTGAAAGCTGACTATGTTTCTAATGATGTTGAGCTTGATAAGTCAAATATTCTTCTGATTGGGCCTACTGGATGTGGAAAAACACTTTTAGCTCAATCGATGGCACGTTTCTTGGATGTTCCATTTGCGGTTGCTGATGCTACAACTTTAACTGAGGCTGGATATGTTGGCGATGATGTGGAAAACGTCATAAAGAGTCTTCTTGCAAAATGTGATTTTGATCCAAAAAGAGCTGAGCAAGGAATTATATTTATAGATGAAATTGATAAAATTTCACGTCGCTCAGACTCACCCTCGATCACCAGAGATGTATCTGGAGAAGGAGTTCAGCAAGCAATGTTGAAGCTAATTGAAGGCACAATTGCCTCAGTTCCACCTCAGGGTGGAAGAAAACATCCTAATCAAGAAACGATAGATGTTGACACCTCAAAAATATTATTTATATGTGGAGGTGCTTTTGATGGACTTGGAAAGATTATAGATAGGAGAATTGAAAAAGCAGCTGGAATAGGTTTTTCTGCAAATGTCCAAGAAAAAAGTGACAAAAAAACCTTGACAGAGCTTTACAAATTTATAGAACCAGATGACCTAATTAAATTTGGATTAATTCCTGAATTGGTCGGCCGTTTAGCTGTTCATACATCTTTGGATGAGCTTGATGAGGAAGCTTTAATCGAAATTCTCTCTAAGCCAAAAAATTCAGTAGTTAAACAATTTCAACAATTTTTTGCAATTGAAGGAGTTAAGCTAACAATCAGAAAAAATGCTCTTGTAGCCATTGCTAGATTAGCACTTAAGAGAAAAACAGGTGCGAGAGGTTTAAGGGCAATCTTAGAGGATCTATTGTTAGAAACAATGTATGAAATACCATCTAATCCAAGTGTAAAAGAGGTTGTATTAGATAAAGCTGTTGTAGAAGGTCTGAAACAACCAGTGATAGTTCATCAGCCTGATATAAAGAAAAAAACTATCCGTAAGGCAAGTTAATGTTCCTAAATTCTCTATGCTAAAAACTCAATAATGGCTATGGAGTTGTTTGATCGCCAAAAGGATGCGGTCGGTCAAGGCGAAAGAACTATCTTAGTCCATATCGAGCTCACTTCCATTAGCCAATCAACAGATAGTGTCAATGAATTCAAACAGCTTGCTGTGTCATCTGGATTAAATATTGTTGAAACAATAATAGTTAAAAGGAGTTTCACTAAGGCGCAGTTTCTTATTGGCACTGGTAAAGTTGATGAACTCGCATTAAGTGTCAGTGCCAATGAAATAGAGCTAGTTATATTTTCACACCAGCTTTCTCCATCCCAGGAGCGTAACTTAGAAAAAGCATTAAAGTGCCAAGTTATGGATCGAACAGGCTTAATATTGGATATTTTTGCTTTAAGAGCCAGTTCTTTTGAGGGAAAACTGCAAGTTGAACTTGCTCAATTAAAGCATCTTTCAACAAGATTAGTAAGAGGATGGACTCATTTAGAGAGGCAAAAAGGAGGTATAGGTTTAAGAGGTCCTGGTGAAACTCAGTTAGAAACAGATAAAAGACTTATTTCAATTCGAATTAAAAATATTAATAAACGACTTGAAAAAGTTCACAAACAACATGACTTAGGCAGAAAATCTCGCGTTAAAAATCAACTCCCAATGATATCACTTGCTGGTTATACAAATGCTGGTAAGTCGACACTCTTTAATTTATTAACAAATTCTGAGGTTTATGCTGATGATAAGTTATTTGCAACTCTAGATTCTACTATTCGAAGAGTAATGTTACCAGCATCAGGTGAGGCAGTAATTGCTGATACAGTTGGCTTTATTCAAGACTTGCCGCATGAGCTTGTAGATGCATTTAAATCAACATTGGAGGAGACGCGCCAAGCTAAAGTTCTCCTTCACATTGTTGATGCATCCGATCCAAATAACAGAGATAAAATTGATCAGGTTGAAAAAATTATTGAGCAAATAGATGCTCAAAAAATACCAAGAATTTTAGTAATGAATAAGATTGATGGTTTAGTCGATTTTAAACCAAGAATTGATAAAGATCATGAAGGGAATATTTTTCGTGTCTGGCTTTCTGCTCAAACTGGAGAGGGTATTGATCTTCTCTATGAAGCTTTGTCAGAAAGTCTAAGTGGATTGATGACCTTTGCAAGTATCAAGCTAGATGTTCAGTCAGCTTACATAAGAAGTGAAATCCATAAAGTTGGGTTTATCAAAAAAGAAATAATGAACGAATTTGGTCAATGGCTACTTGAAATTAATGTAACTAGTCACTATCTAGAAAGATTACTAGACAAGCAAGGTGTTTCATTATTATGGAAGCAGAAATCACAACAGAGTCAAACGGCCTAGAAAAACAATCAATACCTCTTCTACCATTAAGAGATGTAGTCGTTTTCCCTCATACGGTCATTCCACTATTTATTGGAAGAAAATCCTCTGTTAAAGCAATCACTCAAGCTATGGAAGCAGATAAAAATGTTTTTTTAGCTACTCAAAAAGATGAAGCAATTGAGGAGCCAAATAATGATGATCTTCACAAAGTTGGAACATTGGCAACAATTCTTCAGCTTTTAAAGCTTCCTGATGGAACGATTAAAGTTCTAGTTGAAGGAGTTAAACGAGCAAAAATTGAAGAGTTTGTGGACTTAGGTGAGCATACAGAAGTTGTTCTAAGTGATTGTAGTTTAAGCTTTGATAATGACACAGAAATTAAAGCAATGATGCGTCTTGCATTAGAAAATTTTGAAAAATATATTAAGCTTAGTAAAAAAATCCCTGAAGAAGTTTATAAGGTCCTCAAAGAAATCACTGACGTTGAGAGATTCAGTGATGTAATTATTGCAAACTTAAGTCTCAAAGTAAATGAAAAACAGAGTCTACTTGAGAGTGGCCAAGCAAAAGACAGATTAGAGGCAATTTTATCTATTCTCGAGGGTGAGTTAGATGTTCTTGGTGCAGAGCAAAAAATTCAGAACAGAGTCCGTAAGCAAATGGAGTCTAATCAAAGAGATTATTACTTGAATGAACAAATGAAGTCCATTCAAAAAGAGCTAGGTACTCTTGATGATGAGAATGAAATAGAGGATTTACAAAATAGTATTGATAAAGCCAAAATGCCTAAGGAGGCTAAGAAAAAAGCGCAAAGTGAACTTAACAAACTTCAAAGAATGTCGTCTCAATCTTCAGATGCTTCGATCATTAGGACCTATATAGAAAATTTATGCTCTGTGCCTTGGAGTAAAAAAACAAAAACTAATAAAGATTTAGTTAAGGCTCAAAAGATTCTAGACTCCGATCATTATGGTTTGGATAAAGTAAAAGAAAGAATTATGGAGCATCTAGCTGTACAAAGTCGTGTTACACACAATAAAGCTAATATCCTTTGTTTAGTCGGTCCTCCTGGTGTAGGAAAAACTTCACTTGGTGAATCAATTGCAAAATCTGTAAATCGAAAGTATGTTCGCATGGCTCTTGGTGGTGTAAGAGATGAGGCAGAAATTCGTGGACATAGAAGAACTTATATAGGCGCTATGCCAGGCTCAATTGTTCAAAAAATGCAAAAAGTTAACGTCAAAAATCCATTATTTCTCCTAGATGAAATAGATAAAATGGCCTCTGATTTTAGAGGCGATCCTAGTTCTGCAATGCTTGAGGTTTTGGATCCTGAACAAAATCATACTTTTAATGATCACTACTTAGAGGTTGATTATGATCTCTCTCAAGTTATGTTTGTTGCCACAGCAAACTCCTTAAACCTTCCAGAAGCACTAGTTGACAGGATGGAAATAATTCAATTATCTGGTTATACAGAGGATGAGAAACTTGAAATTGCTAAGAGACATTTAATAGCAAAACAAATGAAAAACAATGGTGTGAATAGCTCGGAAATAGTCTTTAAAGATTCTGCAATTATGGACATTATTCGTTACTACACAAGAGAAGCAGGTGTTCGAAATCTTGATCGTGAAATAGGTAGTATTTGTAGAAAAGTTATTAAAGATGTCACGCTAAAAAAACGAAAAGCTAGGGCAATTATTAATTCAAAAAGTTTGCCAAAATTTTTAGGAATGAAAAAGTTTCGATTTGGCTTAGCTGAAGAACATAATCAAATTGGAGAGGTTACTGGGCTTGCATGGACTTCAGTTGGCGGTGATTTACTTACAATTGAGGCATCTTCATACAAAGGTAAAGGGAAATTAAACTATACTGGCCAACTCGGTGACGTTATGAAGGAATCAATTCAGGCAGCAATGTCAGTTACTCGTTTACGTGCAGAGACTTTAGGCATTCCTGATGATTTTCATGAAAAACTCGATATTCATATCCACGTTCCTGATGGCTCAACACCGAAAGATGGACCAAGTGCGGGAGCAGCAATGTGTACAGCTCTTGTCTCAGTTTTAACTGGACGAAAAGTCAAAGCTGCAGTCGCAATGACTGGTGAAATTACTTTAAGAGGTGAAATTACCCCAATCGGTGGCTTGAAAGAAAAGCTTCTTGCCGCAATGAGAGGCGGTATTAAAACTGTTATTATTCCTGAAGATAATGAGCGTGAATTATCTGAGGTACCTGAAAAAATAAAAAGTAAGCTAGAGATTGTTAAAGTTAAATGGATTGACCAGGTTTTAGATATTGCTTTAGAAAAATAGTCTTTATAAGCTTTATTTTTTTCTTAGCTGAGCATAATAGAAGCCATCAAATATATTATTAGGTAGTTGCTGCTTTCCTATTGTGCCGTGACCCCAAGGAATTAAAATTTCATTAACAATAGCGTCTTTGTTTAGTTTAATAAAATCACTTATTTGATTTTCATTTTCTTCCTTAAGTATAGAGCATGTTGCATATACAAGTATGCCTCCAGGTTTTAGCATTAACCATAAGTTCTTAATAATGGATGCTTGAACCTTGATGAGATGTGAAAGATCTCTAGGTTTTCTTATAAGCTTAATATCTGGATGCCTTCTTATAACTCCAGTTCCAGTGCATGGAGCGTCTAATAAAATCTTATCAAAAAGTTTTTGATTCCACCAGTCATCTTTTGTTGCATCTCCCAAAATGACTTTAACATTTCTACTCTTTAATCTTTTAATATTATCATTGACTTTGACAAGCCTTTTTTCATCAGCATCCAATGCCAAGATCTCTGCACTTGGACAAAGCTCAGCAAGATGAGTAGTTTTACCTCCAGGCGCACAACAGGCATCTAATATTAATTCACCTTTTTTTGGAGCAACGAGCTGACCTGCCAGCTGAGCAGAAGTATCTTGAATGTAGCAGGAGCCATTATTAAAGTCTGGTAATTTTTCTACATTTACTGCTTTACTAAGAGTCAAAGACTGTGGTGCAATTTCAGAGGTCTTTGACTCTATGTCAACCTCTAAAAGTTTATCTTGGTAAGACTTGATATTAATTGACGGATGGACTCTTATAGACATTGGGGCTTGTTTGTTATTCTCAATAAAGATCTCATGAAAATGATCAGGATATTCCTTCATAATTTTTTTAATGAGCCAACTTGGATGAGAGTAGTGTGCCGTATTAAGAATTTCATCTCGCTCTCTATCAATTCCTCTGAGTATTGCATTTACAAGGCCTTTTGCCCATTGTTTTTTAATTGTTTCTGCCACCTCGACTGTTTCATTAATGGCAGCATGAGTTGATACATCAGTATAAATAAGCTGATATGCACCCAAAATCAAAAGAATATGAATATCAAGATTTTTTTTGTCTAGAGGTTTTTTAAGACGGGGATTTATAACCTCATTCAGATGATGATAGAATCTTAATGAGCCATACGTGAGTGACTTTGCAAATGATGATTCAGAGCTCCCAACAGGAAATAATGATTCAGATAGGGTATGTTTTTCAAGTGCTATAAGGCAAACAGCACTATGAGCAATGACTCTTGCGTTATTATTGCTGATCAAGGGTATTTAAAAATCTATTTAAAAGCTCTTCGGGCTCCAAATAGCCTGGGATATTTAATCCATTTTCAAAAAAAATTGATGGTGTTCCATTAACACCTAGTTGTTTGGAAATAGCAAGCTGCTCGGCAACTGGATTAATACAATCTGAGCTATTTGGCAAGAATCGCTTAGTTTTATAATTATGAATAGCAATCGCTTTATCTTCGGCACACCATATTTTTTCCATAGCGCTTTGAGCATTAGGATGGAGTTGCTCTAGTGGGGAGGCCAAATATTTCACAGTAATTCCTAGAGCATTCATCTTATTCATATTTGCATGAAGTTTAGCGCAATATGGACAATCAACATCGGTAAAAACATGAACAACATATTTCTCATTTTCAGATTTAAAGATTATTTTTTCATTATCACTAATGCTATTAAGGATGTTTTGTTTGATATTATTAATTCGATTAGTAGAAATATTTGTCATTAGCTCTAAGTCAGTGACAGCGCCTTGAAGAACATATCTTCCATCCATGGAAATGTAAAGTACATCGATGCTTGGATTTGTAAGAACCACTTCATAGAATCCATCTAGCTGAGAGGTGCTAATATTTTCAGACTTAATTTCTGGAAAATAGGGCTTTAATTTATTTACAATCATGCCAACATCTGCAAAAACAATATTGGCTATTAAGATTAGGGCGATAGTAAGAAACTTTTTCATACGAAAAACTAATGATTAAAGAAGTAAATTTTACAGTTTTTTGGTAGAATACCGAGATTATAATTTCCGGAAATCGATATGGAGTTTTTTGTTACTCACCAAGCA
>Ga0233433_10004486_pt1 | contig 10726 bp, 9 predicted proteins | sample SI_122_August201_5_FD_179868 | JGI IMG/M metagenome (GOLD analysis project Ga0233433, IMG submission 179868) | Seawater microbial communities from Saanich Inlet, British Columbia, Canada - SI_122_August2016_100_MG | ecosystem: Environmental > Aquatic > Marine > Inlet | place: Canada: British... | reverse complement strand
GCGCAATCTGCACGTCCGCAATCAGTGTGTCCTGTGCCTGCAAGACCATGCCTACCGCATGTGAGGCCAGCGCCAATGTTGGCCCTATGACCTTGGCTCCACCCTTGGCACCGCGTGTAATTTCTAACAGGCCTTCTGTTTCAAGAATACGTAGCGCCTCGCGCATGGTTGCCCGGCTCACGCCGAAAGATTCGATCAAATCTCGCTCAACTGGGATGTCTTCCCCCTTTGACAACTCGCCAGACACAATGGCCAGGCGTAGCCTGCCAGCGACGATCTCTGAACTTTTCTTGGGTTTAACCGACTTGGTTTGAAAGGCTTTCTGCATTTGAAATTCCTCAAGGTTGGAGCAAATGTACATAATCATTCCTACTATTGCAATTATTATAACAATTAAATTATCCTATCTGGCGAAGGAGGAGTAGCCATGACTGTATATCGAGATGTCGAGCGTTTCGCTGATCCAGCAACGTCAAAAACACCTGTAGATAAAGCGCCTGATCCGCAACTGGGCACTGGCCTTATTGACCACGAACGCTACATCAATCCCGAGTTTGCAAAGCGTGAATGGGATCAAATCTGGACCAAGACATGGTTAATGGGCGCCGATATTGATGACCTGGCCAACCCCGGTGATTTTGTTGTTACCCAGATTGGTCGGCAAAGTATTGTGCTGACCCGCGACGAAGAGGGTGGGGTCAATGCTTTCTACAATGTCTGCTCACACAGGGGTAACCAGGTGGCTTACGAAGCCTCTGGCAATCAAAAGGTGTTTCGTTGTTCATATCATGCATGGACGTACAACCTTCGCGGTGAATTAATCAATGTCCCCGATGAGGAATCTTTCCCACAAGGCGCGCCTTGTGAACAACTTTCCATTAAAAAGGTACCTTGTGCCGAATGGGGTCGCTGGGTCTGGTTTAGTCTCAATCCTGACATCGAACCACTTGATGATTTTCTTGGTCCTATTCCAGAACACCTCAATCCTTATCATTTTGATTACTGGGCAAGAACCGAGAACATCACCGTTGAATGGGACTGCAACTGGAAGACCTGTGTCGATGCTTTTAACGAGTCTTACCACGTACTTGAAACACATCCACAGATTCAGCGGGTGTGTGATGAATACAATGTCCAGATCGACTGCTATGAAAAACATAGCCGATACCTCATTCCATTTGGCAGCCCTTCAAGCCACCTTAAAGACGACAAGACTATAGATGACTCCAACCGTGGTTGGATGCTGGCATCCGGCTTGAATCCCGACGACTATGCGGGCGACGCGGCCGGAGTAAGAAGAGCCTTGCAGTTACACATACGTGAGAGTGCATTGGAAAATGGCTATGACTTCTCTGACATGAACGACGATCAGTTGACTGACGACTATCACTACTTCGCCTTTCCAAATGTGACCTTCAATCTATTTCATACACGATTTTCAATGTTCCGTCAGCGTCCTCATGAAACTGACCCCAATAAGATGTACTTCGATCTTATGTCCTACCAATTGACACCGATAGGGTCAGACAAGCCTGAGTGTCCACCGCATCGGCAGTTCAAGAATGGCGATGAACCATACAATGTTGTGTACGAGCAGGATGCAGCGAACTGTGAAAAACAACAGAAAGGATTCCACCAGATTGGGTTCCGCGGCATGTGGATTTCTGATCAAGAGCTAAGAGTCAGACACTTCCACAAGGTATTGGATGACTACATGAATTAGCGACCGTCACACGATTTTGTGACAGTTGATTGGTAGTGGATCGGTCACAACCCATTAAAAATGGCCCGCCCAGAGAGATTTATACCCACAGTGGAACTGTCCCGACATGCAGTCCGGAGGACTGCTGTGTATCGGTATTGGTACAAGGTGCGAATCCAAGATTCAAATAAGATGGCTCGCCCAGAGAGATTCGAACTCCCGACACCCAGGCTCGAAGCCTACGGCTCGAACCCACCTAAGTGTTTGAATTGCTGACGGTAAATAAGATCAAACTGTCACACTCAATGACCATCTAAGACCGCTACTGGCCCCGAATTACCGTCATAAGTAATCAGATTTGTGACAGCATTTAGCTGGCCAGACGCTGTCCTCTACCGTCTTCCTGCAACTCGTTTAATCGTGGTTGAATACGAAGATTTTCAGGAATGTCATCAACACCGATTACCTGATCAAGGTACTCATGGAAATGGTAGATACGCCTTTCCTGATAAGACAGGGGAATACCATCAATTCCACCTGACTCAATGGATCGCTGAATCCACGGTAGGTTTTCATTGTCCTCATCGAGTATCACATTGAAGCCAGCGATTTTTTCTTTCCAGTAATCGCTTTCAGGATTGACATTGTCGTCGCGACTGAAGAACGTCACTTCAAATCGAGTGGTTCGTTTTGATGTTGGCCGGAACTGCAGGTAAGGAAATTCATAGGCACCGATTGGTGTCACGATATTTGGGAACATGTTGTAGGAAAGAGAGCCGCTTCTTACGATCTCGTGTTGCTCTCCTTCCTCAAGAGGAGACTGCGCTGGTATCGAAGTGAATTTTGTCGCTCCCGTTTTTGCTGCAACAAACATCCGCGAACTGCCTTGCGGGAACAACGCCATACTGGCACTTCGATGATCAATAGCCGCATCTACTGTATCGGGATGAATATGCTTGAGGTGATACACCTCTTGAAAGGCATCCATCGTGATCTTCCAGTTACATTCCAGATCAAAGTGATAGCGTGTGACGAAACGTAGATTGTCAGCAGGCGGTGGTTATTTGCAATCTTGTGTTCGGCGCGATGCACTATTTTACGCTGCGCTGGCGCCTTCAATGGTGCGTAATGGCTTTCCTTGGTGGTATGGGGTTCAGTTATAGTTTTGCACAACATAATGATTTGTTTGTGATCATCGGCATACATTGGGTCGCGACCTTTTTCAACACACCGGCGGCGCCCGCCGGTAGGTCAGACGAATGAGCAGCAGGACAGACATCCAGCGAGAAGCGGCGGTTTCGATTTTTATGCGTTTCAATTTCGCGTGTGCCTGATTTGTCGCTACGTATTACAAACTAGGAAAGATCAGGTATTCCCACCGTAAATGCAGGTTTCTCCGTAGCGTTTTTCACTCTGATCTCCCCATTCGCGCCGTTGTGAAGCAGATCGACAATTTCCGCTGCCATGACTTCCGTTGGCATTACGTTAAACTCCGGTGCCTTATATTCGTCTGGCACAATCTGTGTGTCAGTGACGCCAGGGCAAATGACATTGATTCGCACGGTGGAGCCTTCGTTAGCCGCTGAAACCGCACGACCAAAACCGATGACGGCGTATTTGGTAGCGGTATACATCGGATCAACGGGGACAACACTTAATCCTGCTGTCGATGCAGTCATTGTGATGGCGCCACCTTTCTCACGCATGAGCGGCAGGGCAGTTTTCATACCGTGAAAAACACCGTTTAAATTGATACCAACAATTTTGTGGTACTGAGCTTCGGTCAGATCTTCAATCGGGATGTAAGGCGTATTTGTCGGTACTGTCATGATGCCTGCATTCAAGTGGACATAGTCCGGAGCACCCAGTTCATCACAACAGGTTTTGAAGGCCGCTTCGACGGAGGTCAAGCTGGAGACATCGCAGGTGATGAACTTTCCACCAATTTCGGTAGCCAGTGCATCGCCAACTTCTGCGTTGATATCGCAAATGGCGACGGTTGAACCTTTTTCAGCAAGCAATCGGCAGACTGCTGCGCCGATACCGGTAGATCCGCCGGTGACTAATGCAATTGTCATTGTGTTCTCCTCAGAAAGTGTTCCAGTGCAAGACGTCCTCAACAGGTTTACGTCTTACAGGCATAAACCGTCGCTCAGGATAACCGACTGCGACAAAAAGACAGAGGTGTACATCGTCAGGAATGTTGCACAGTTTCCTGATGATGGGCTCCGCTGAACGGTGAAAAGTGGTGAAGCAGGTACCGATGTTCATTGATCGCGCTGCAACGATCAGGTTCTGGCCTGCGGGGTAGATGGTTGAGTGCATAAACACATCTTCAGGTTCATGTGGAGGGTAGATCTTTCGTGAGGCACCCAGTATCCATGCAGGTACGCTGCCAAAGTTATTGGCCAGATGTTCTGCACCGAGATACATTCGTTCGCCAACGCCATCCATGCCTTCTGGTTTGTTAGCAAAAGCGGGTGCCATACCTTCAAGTACTACCTCGCCGATCTGTTCTTTAAGCTGCTGATCGTCGATAACCAGAAACTCCCAGCCCTGGCTGTTACCAGGATTGGATGCCCGGGTCGCAGCATATATCAGCTTTTCAAGGTCTGTGCGCGCAACAGGCTTGTCGGTGAAGTACCGCATGGCCGTGCAGGTTTCCATGGCTTCAAGAACGTCCACTCTGTGTACCTCTGACAACAATAGTGCCAGAGAATACTCCCTCTGGAAATTAAGTCAACAGTCGTTGACTTATGTAATGAAGTGGGTGATTCTTATCGAATGAGTGAAGTATTGGCAAAACCGACCAGAAAACGAGATCCGGTTGCGACACGCGCGAAGTTGCTGGAGTCAGCACGTATTGCGTTTACCGAAAAGGGCTATGAGGGAGCTGGCTTACGTGAGATCTGCCGTAACGCGGGTGTGGATCAGGCCCTCGTAAAACGCTACTTCGGATCAAAAGAAGCCTTGTTTCGGGAGACTTTTGACACAGGTACCTGGATAAGCGACATGCAGGCTGTGCCAAGAGAAGAACTAGGCGAAGCCATTGCCGACTTCTGGATAAACCGTGTCACCCCGAATCATGGTTTTGACGCGACGATGGCACTACTTCGATCAGTAGGGAGCCAGCAGGTGAATGCCCAGCTTCGGGATGTGGTTGAAAATCAGCACATCAACAGGCTGGCGGCCATACTGGGTGGTCGTAATGCTCACCAGCGTGCGGCGCTCATCATCTCTCAGATCATTGGCATTGATACGTCCCGGCGGATTCTGGGTGTTGACGCGATGAGTGATGTACACAGGAAGACAGTCAGAGGCTTGTGGTCTGTACAGATCCAGGCACTCGTAGATACAGAATAAAACCAATCAGTGATTTAAGGAGTGGACAATTGAGTGAACCGAAAACACATCCAGTCGATGGATGGGCAGAAGTCGATTTTAACGCAGAGCCTTTTCTAACAGACTTCAAAGGAGTCTACGAGAAGCTGCACAGCAGCGGCTGTCCTTTTGCACATTCATCTGTTGGTGATCACTATGCCGTGGGTAAGCACCAGGACATCATGGATATTCTGAAACAGTATGATGTCTGGAAGAGCAAATTCGGGCCTGCGTTGGGCTACCTCGAAACGCCGGGTGTGCTCGTCAGCGTTGACCCACCGGAGCACACATTCGAAGTTCGCATCGTGGCTGATTGTTTCTCCAAGGAGGTGTTTGAATCCCTGCGTGAAGACATGGTGCAATTTGTTAATGAACAGATTGACTCGTTCTATGCAGACGGCGAGGTCGATTTGCACGAGGCCATTTCCGTCACTTTCCCGCTCTTTGTTATCCACAAACTTCTCGGTTTCCCGCTGCAGGATGAGGACGGCACCAGCCGTATACCCTGGATCAGAGATGGCCTCATCACGAGTGTCGGTATGATGCTGGCACCCCAGAATCGTGAAGCATCAGTGGCCAGTCTGGACCCGAGTGACCCGGGTGTTGTGGGCATCATGCGTACCCAGCAGATGTACATTGATCATCTTGCGGATTGTAAAGAAAAGCTTGCCTCCGGCGAATGGCAAAATGATACCAACATAGTCTGCCGCTTCCTGACAACGACTGGCCCCGATGGAGCGATGCTGACCGATGAAAAAATTATCGGTTTTATGGGTTTTCTGGAAACGGCAGGTAGCGCGACTACAACCATTATGTTGTCGAATATTATTTATCGCCTGCTGACGGAAGAAGGCGCTTACGAGCGCGTTCGCAATGAGACACATCTGTTTCCTATTACGATTGAAGAAACGCTCCGGCTTGATGCACCGGTTCAGGGGTTGTTTCGAACCAATGATACCGAGGTCGAATTAGGCGGTTGTCCGATTCAAGCAGATACGAAAGTTATGTTGTTATGGGCCAGCGGTAACCTTGACCCTGATGTATTTGAAGATCCAATGAAGTTCGATCTCGATCGAAACATCTCAAAAGTAAAACGCCATTTGTCTTTTGGTTATGGCACACACTTTTGTCGTGGTGCGCCGCTTGCACGAATGGAGGGAGAGATCTTTCTAAACGCGATCTTACCGAGGCTGAAAAACCTCCGACTCAATGGTGAAGTGGAAATGGAGAAACGGATTCCTGTTCTGCAGGGCATTCGCAAATTGCCTATCGCCTGGGACGTTGAATAATCGGAGCAGCAGCATGTATGACAATGTTCTAAGCCCAATTTCCATCGGTGGTGTTGAAGTGCCTAACCGCGTAGTCAGGACCGCGCATGCAACAGGCTACAATGCAGGCGAAATGAGTGACCGCTGCATTCACTACCATCTGGCGCGCGCCAAAGGCGAGGTAGGGTTGACCATTCTCGAGATTATGGGCGTGCACCCCAGTAGTCCCGGATCTTTCCTTGGTTTTATGCCTTCGATTGTTGAGGGGCACAAACGTTTGATGGACGCACTATCACCTTACGAGATGAAGGTGTTTCAGCAACTTTGGCATGCAGGCCACGGTGCAAACCCGATGGATGGTAGCGCACCCTGGGCGCCCTCAGATGTGCCCGGTCTTCTGAGCGAGGATGTGCCGCGAGCCATGAGCAAACTGCAGATTGACGAAATCGTCGAGGCGTTTGCCCAGTCCGCTAGGCACTGTAAACAGGCTGGCTTACATGGAGTGGAAGTGCATGCGGCCCATGGATATCTGGTGCAACAGTTTCTTTCTGCTAACTCCAATGTAAGAGAAGATGACTACGGCGGCTCGCTGGAAAATCGTATGCGATTCCTGATGGAAGTCATGCGCGCGGTTTACGCTGAAGCGGAAGATGGATTTGCGGTGGGCCTTCGGTTGTCCGATGACCTGGTTAACTTTGGTGTCGGCGTTGAAGAAAATAGCGCCGTCGTCGATGCCTTGATGGCCGAGGGCATTACAGACTTTGTGAATATGTCACTCGGTAACTACCAGAGTTTCCCCAAATTTATTGGCGGTATGCACGAACCTGTGGGTTACGAACTGGATACAGCGGTACCCGTTGGTCAACATTCAAAGGTGCCCGTCATTGTTACCGGTCGCTATCGAACCCTTGAAGAAGTCGAGCAGGTCATCCGCCGGGGTGATGCCGACATGGTGGGTATGAATCGAGCGACAATTGCTGACCCTGATCTGGTCGTCAAAACCATTGAAGGTCGAGAAGATGAAATACGACCCTGCATTGCTTGCAACCAGGGTTGCCTCGGTCAGCTAATGGACAGAATTGGTGTGGGATGTGCGGTTAACGCCGCAGCAGGTTTTGAAGAGCAGCTGGGTGATGACAAGTTGGACAAAGTTGAATCGCCAAAGAAGATACTCGTTATTGGCGGCGGCCCATCAGGCATGGAAGCTGCAAGAGTCGCTGCTCTTCGGGGGCACCATGTCACCCTCGCGGAAGCCATGGCAGACCTCGGCGGCACCTTGGTTTACGCAGCCATGGCGCCCACCCGGCAACAGTTCAATGATTTTGTGCATTGGGCTGAAACGGCGGTCTATGCTGCGGGAGTTAACGTTCGCTTGTCAACGTACGTAACTGAAGAAGATCTTGCTGAGATGGCCCCGGATCACATCGTGCTGGCGACGGGGGCAGAGCCTCGTGTCGATGGCGTGCAACTGTCTCACCCAGGTGAACCATTTGAGGGTGAAGGACTTCGTCATGTGATCTCAACTAATGAACTGTTCGCTGACCCAAAAATCGAGGCAACCAATGCACTTGTGGTTGACGAAACGGGACACTACGAAGCACTAGCAGCAGCTGAGTTTCTGATATCTAAAGGTGCCAGCGTCACGTTCGTCACGCGACATTATTCGGTCGCGCCCAGAATGGAAGGACCGCACATGATCGAACCCTTCCTGGAGCGGATGGCCGATAAGCCGTTTACCTTTCACGAGAGAGCCCGAGTCTTGAAAGTGGATGGTCAATCCGCGGTAATTAAAAGTATCCATGATGGACCGGAAACTTCAGTCAACGCTGATCTTGTTGTGCATGTGTCGCTGAACAGACCAAGAGATGAGCTTGTGCCAACCATTGAGGAATCCGGTATCCCGTATTCCTTTGTTGGCGATGCCATGTCGCCGAGATTCCTTGTTGCCGCGATTGCCTCGGGTAACTCGATAGGGCGGACTATCTAGATTTTATGACTGTCACCAAATCCTATTGCAGAATTTGCCAGGGGTTTTGCGGAACCAAGGTAACCGTTGAAGACGATCAGGTTGTACGAGTTATTGGCGACCGTGATGATCCCTTGAGTCGTGGTTATGCCTGCTTCAAGGGGCTGCAAGCGCCGGAACAGCACAACAGTGAGAAGCGGCTTACGCGGTCATTGAAGCGTGTTGATGGTGAGTGGGTTGCTGATTCGACCGCAGATATTCTTTCGCAGGCCGGCGAACGATTAGGTGAAATTATTCAAAAGTATGGGCCTGGTAGCGTTGCGACGTATACCGGTACCCAGTGCTACTTCAATACACTGAACCCTCTCGCGATTGGCACCTTTGCGGCAACGATTGGAACGCCGCGTTCCTTCTACACAATGACGATCGATCAGTCCGCCAAATGGATTGCAGAGTCTCGCATGGGCGGCTGGCTGGGCGGGCAGCAAGTTTTTGAAAACGCTGATTGTTGGCTGTTCTTTGGATCTAACCCGCTGGTGTCAATGGTGGCGGGAGCGGGTGCTTCTCAATTCGCCTTCATCGATCCTGTAAAAACCATGAAAGCGCAAAAGCGGCGCGGCATGAAAATTATTGTGGTTGATCCGCGGCGAACCGAGACAGCGAAGTTCGCAGATATTCATCTTCAACCTAAGCCTGGATTTGATGCTGAAATCGCAGCGGCAATGCTGAATCTGATTCTGCAGAATAACTGGCATGATCAGGTTTTTTGTGACGAGTATGTCTCTGGACTTGACGATTTGACTGAGTTGGTTGAGCCCTTCGACGTTGAGCAAGTCGCTATGCTGGCAGGGCTTCGGTCTGAGGATATTGTCGCGGCGGCAGAAACGTTTGCCAGGACCTCAAGCTCAGGCATGGCGGGTAGTGGCACTGGTCCCAATATGGCCAAGCACTCCAATATTGCGGAGCACCTGATTCAGGCGCTCAATGTTGTTTGTGGACGATTTCCCCGAGCTGAAGAGGTGTTACCCAACGGTGGTGTTTTACGTGAACTTCAATCGCCATCGGCGACGGTTAAACCACCGTTTCGAGAATGGCTCGACGGACCGAAAACAGAGAAACACGGTCTTGGCATGATCCGGGGTGGCATGATGTCTGCGGAGATTGTTAATGAAATTCTGGAAGCGCCTGAAAATCCGATCAAAGCAATGATCTGTGTCGGTGGAAACCTGGCTGCGGCATTGCCTGATCAAACTAAAGCGAGAGTGGCACTTGAGCGGCTGGAGCTACTTGTTTGTATTGATCCGCGTGAAACGGCGACAACAGAATATGCCGATTATGTGATTGCACCCAAGCTGCAGTACGAGAGAGCCGATGCAACTATTACGCTTGAGGGCATGTTCCAAAAACCCTATGGGCATGTGACGAAGCCAGTTGTGGCCCCGCCAGCTGATGCCGATGTTGTTGATGACTGGTTTGCGCTTGCGTGCTTGGCGTTTCATGCGTCCCAACCTATGAGCATAGCAGGTCATCAAATCACGCCGGATTCAGAAACAACAACGGAAGACCTGCTGTCCTCAATTTCGTCTGGATCTCAAGCTGGTTTCGATAACGTCTTCGAGAAAGCGGGGGGAGGTTTGTTTCCTGAAATGGCGGTGCAGATTTCTATTCGTGAAACGTCTGATCGGTTTTTGCTTGTGGCAGAGGATGTCGGGCTCGAAATATCGGATCTTGCGGTTAAGTTGCTTGAAGAAAATCAGGAACCTAAATACCAGTTAATAGTACGAAGACATCGTGAACTAATGAACTCTTTGGGTGCAGATTTTGATTCAGTCAAAAATCGGTTCGGTGCGAACCCGGCTTATATGGGCCCTGAAGACATGACACAGCTAGGGCTCAAAGATGGCCAGGCGATACAAATAGTGAAAGGTAACCTTGTGCTGGACGCAGTAGCAAAGACCGATCGTGACCTCAGACCTGGCGTCGTTTCTATGAGCCATTGCTGGTCCGGCAGTCCGGATCACCCGTTCCAGGCGACGAATCTACTTGTTGACGCCGATAGTGATGTTCAGGAAATCAACCGTATGCCGGTTATGACAGGTATTGCAGTTGAGATCAGGGTGTTTGATTAGTTTATTGATTGGTAGAGTCCTCGATGACAGTACGGCAAGATGCTGCGATGACCTTCTGCACCATGGGGAAAGTTGATTTTATTGACGGCGGACATGCTAATCCGCGTTGGACCATAACGAATACGGGGGCGATGAATCTCATCAATGAACGTCAAAAGACGCGTTTTAGCCGCTGCGCCCACGTCATCGCATAGGCTTTGTCCATGACGGATTGTGAATTCTCTTTCGATTCATCTTCTGGCTTGCCAGGAACAACATACACTCTCAACCTACTCCGTGG
>Ga0233433_10004471_pt1 | contig 10762 bp, 9 predicted proteins | sample SI_122_August201_5_FD_179868 | JGI IMG/M metagenome (GOLD analysis project Ga0233433, IMG submission 179868) | Seawater microbial communities from Saanich Inlet, British Columbia, Canada - SI_122_August2016_100_MG | ecosystem: Environmental > Aquatic > Marine > Inlet | place: Canada: British... | reverse complement strand
CTGTATTTTCAGAATATTTATTTCCTAATAATAAAAAAATCACTACAAAAAATATAAAGAAAATTAAAGAGCTGGATCTTAAAAGTAAATCAGATGTGCTGGTATCTTTGTGAATAAAAAGACTCCAATAATAAATAGGTAGAGGTGGATGAAAATGTCTAAGCATGAACAGCTGTGTTTCTTCTGGGCCCATGCTTAAGGCTATCTTTTTGATTGACTCAGGATCATTTAAATATTTAGCAATACCAAATTTAGTAAATTGAATAAAGCTCGGATCATTACCATCTAGTGCATTAATTATAATGCCCTGCTCTGCTGCATTCACATAATCTACTTCGTCCCAATTTAATTTTGAATAAAAGAAACCATTGTTAAATGAGGACAATATAAAAAGTATTGAAGATAAAAAAACAACTGCAAGAAGATTTAGCTTCATAAAATTAAACTTGCTAGTGACCCAATCAAGCCATTAAATTCAAAAAGAAAATTTCCGTCTCTGCAGCAATGTCTTAAATTCCAAGAGCTCATAAAAATTAATAAAATGATGGGAACTCCAAATCCAATTAGTTGCTGATTAGGATTATTTTTTATATGAATTTTATTTGTAGATATTTTAGGCATTAGAAAGAATATCATTGATATTCCCAGAAGAATTGATTGAATATTTACCCACCTACCCCAATCTGTTGCAACCAAAAATAATGGTGACATAGATATTAATTGAATGGCAAGAAAAAATAAAAGTCTGTTTGATGGTTGATTGATTAACAAATGGTTTGAATAAGAGAATAGAAAAAAAGGAATTATTGGAAGGAATAAAATCAACACCAAGCCAAAAGGAGTCCAAAAATTATATATAGTTAAATTATGAATAAAACCTTCTATTACCCCTCTAGCTGGCCAACTTAAAATTCCACCCTCGCAAACACTAGGCTCAATGCCAGCTTCAATTATTCGACTGCATATTGCAAGACTATTAAAGCCTGTTGGCACAAGCATTATCAAGATAACAGTTGCAGCAGATGATAGAGGTATAAAAATTGAATAGTTAAGTTTGAGTGACTTTTCTTTGAAGTAAATAATTGTTATTAAATAAAATATAACGCTATAAAAGACAAAGATTTCATGAAGGAGTGTAATAAAGATTCCTAAGATAGAAAAAATAATTGACGTATTAAAGGTTACTTTAGAATGCCTTGATAAGGTGATCATCCATGCAAGATAAGTTAAATAAATTAAAATTTCTTTTCGAGCTATGATTGAAGGATCAAATATATAAAATGATAAAAAACTTGGTGATGCAAAAATTAAAAAAAACCAGAATGTAATCTGTTTCTGACGTAATAAAATAAAGATAAATATAAAAAAAAATAATTGTAGAGATGAAAATAAAAAAAAGAGAGAATCTTGAGCTGCTATGTTGAAAAAATTACTTATAAGTAATATGAGTTCGCCTGAAAGGCCTCTCCGAACAAATCCTCCTGAATAATTAATTAGCCAATCTGCTACAAGCCACTCATTTGAGGAATATACAAAAAAATGAATGTAATAAATTGAATTAATGAAAAGTAAAATTAAAAATACTCCTATCAACGGTAAGTAAAATTTATCAAATTTCTGATCAAATATTTTAGAAATTGAAACAAGGGAATTAGAAAGCATAGTCTAAAGTGGGTTGGCTGCTAGAGAAGCGAGACCTAGCATTAAAATTAGGCAACCTAGGCTAACTTTATCCTGAATGGCAAATAGCAATGGATCAAAATGAACCTCCCCCCTTATGGCCTTTAAATTAATTCTACTTATCCAATAAATAACAATCACACTTAAAAAATATAAATAATTTACATTCTCATAAAGAACTTTGATTTCATCTGATCGTAGATACAATAAAATTACTAATGCAGAAATAAATCCTGAAATTAATGAAATTTGAGTAATTAAATCTTTATCGGAAATCAGATACCCCCTTCCATCAAGTTTTTTATCTTTTGCATCTTCATGTGCAATGATTTCACTTAGCCTTTTTATGCAAGCTAACGAAAGAAAAAAGAAAAGAGAAAATATAATAAGCCAAAAACTTAGTGGGATTTCCAATGCAATTGAACCAGAGACTATCCTAAAGCTATATAACATAGCTAAAATTATGATATCTAACAACACAATTTTTTTGAAGTAAAAAGAATATGTTGATGTAAAAATAAAATAGATCAGGAGGCTTAAGAAGAAATTAGCATCAAATTTATACGCATATACCAATGAGATGACCAAAAGAAGAAACATGAAAATTTTTGCGTGATTAACGGCGATAGATCCAGAGGCTATAGGCCGGTTTTTTTTAAAAAAATGATTAGAATCAAAATTTTTATCGGCAATGTCATTAAGTATATAGCCTGATGAAGCGACAAAAGAAAATAAGAAAAATGCAACTAACCCGTCAACTAACAAATTTATTTGAAATTTATGAGCAGTAATAATTGGAACGAAGATTAATAGATTTTTAAGCCAATGATAAGGCCTAAGCAAGATAATAAATTGGTAAAATTTCATGTTAAAACATTGTTATCTATTTTTTGTAGATAGGATGATAATCTTAAGGTTAACTGCAAAATGGTCAGAGTAGGATTTGCATGTCCTCCTGTAGGAAATACAGATGATCCTAGGATATAGAAATTTTCTTTTTGATGCACCCTCAGGTTCTTATCTACCACGCTATCTGCTATCTCCAAACCCATCCTAGTTCCTCCCATATGATGGTGACCACCTGTCTCTAAGCTCTCTGGAAATGTTGAACCGCGTATGATCCAATCATCATATTTCAATCTTCCTAAATTTTTATACAAAATCCATGCGTTAATCTGCTGAAGAGTTTTTTTTATCGTTGTAATATCAAAATTAGTCTTTTTCCAATTTAATATTGCCCTAGGAATCCCAAATGAATCAAATGAATCCTCGGATATTTCAATTGAACTATTGATATTGGGTGCTTGTTCCCATGCGCCTCTTATATTAGCAGCACATACCAAATTCTTCTCAAAAAGATTACCAATTTTTTTTCCTAAATCAGGGGCTACACACATAATATCTTTTATAAGAGCAGTTGAGCCTTCATCTCCGAGGCCCTCTATTCTAATCCCTGCATTTAAAATTCCAAGGTCTTTCCTAGCTGCAGCATTCAAACCAAGATATGTGTTTTTCCATCTTCGATCTAAAAATGCTTTACCTATGTAAAAATGAGGATGCTCCATCCAGTATTTTCCCAAGGGAGAAATCTTATTAACAATATTTAATTTATTCTTTTTATTAAGCCACAGTAGTAATCTTGAGTTTTCAATACCGCCTGTTGCCAGAATGAATGTTTGAGCTTTGATTTCTAATTGATGACGAGAATATGAACTTACTATTACTTTATTTACCTTAACATCATTGTAAGCAAGGTCGGTAAGATTTGCATTAATGATCAAGTGAATTGAATTTGATGTTTCTATCCTATCTTTATATTTCTGCCCAAACCTCACAGGTGGTGAAAACTCGAAACTCTGCGCTTCAATTCCAAATTTTTTTGAAAGCATTCGGTTGGTATAATTAGATTGAACCTCTAATATTTCACAAGATTGTTTGAGGAATGGATCAAGATCTTTTTTCTGTATAGGCCAACTAGAGCCCGAAATATCAGAAGAAAGAAAATCACTTTCATCAAGAGTTCTACACCACCCTGTCCAATGATTACTTGTTCCTCCAAAGAATCTTTGTCTGGAATGTTGTAATTCAAAATATTGATCCCCAGTATTAATGCCTTTGTAACAGTCTGCAGATTCATGGGTCCAGTAAATGCTGCCAGCCTCTAATAAAAGAATTTTTTTTCCAGTATTTTCAAGATCTAATGCAAGGGTAATGCCTGCTGGGCCTGCGCCAATAATGCAATAATCAATATCTGAAATACTTTCTAGCGCTGCATTATTAAGATCTGAAATCACTTCTCTAAATCGCTTTGGAGTAGGATCCATCCATTCTTCTGAAATACTAATGATGTTTTATCTTTAACAGTATTTTCAGAAATTAATGGCATTGAGAATAATTGAAAGAACCCACAAAAGCTTATAAAAGTAAGGCTATTTTTTGTAAATTTCCTTCTAGATTTGATGATCATATTATTATGTAGTTTCTTCATTTGATAAAAAAGTTGCCCAGTCTTTTAATGGCTGCCTTTGGCTATACAGTTTATTGATTGGTGCATCAGGGTTTTTGTAACCAATTGCCATACCGCAAAAAAGCATTAACTCATCTGGTGCGCCAACAAAAGAAGAAACACTGCTACTTCGAATTGACCAAGACTCTTGTGCACAAGTATCCAAGCCAGCTTCCTTTGACAATAGCATGAAGCTTTGGAGAAACATTCCTAAATCAGACCACTGAGGTGGGCCCATTTGTCTATCTACAAAACAAAATAATCCAGCTGGAGCACCAAAAAAATTAAAATTTTTCATGACTTGCTCTAATCTTCCTGATTTATCCTCTCTGGGAATCCCCAGCAACTCATACATTTGCTCTCCAAGCTGATACCTATTAGTTCTATATGGTTCTTTTAATTTAGCTGGATAGATTTCATAGTCATGAGCCTGATCTCCAGACCATTCTGATTCAAATGATAAGAAATCCTTCATTTTGTTATTATTGATAACATATATCTTCCAGGGCTGAATATTTCCCCCTGATGGAGATCTAGAGGATAATTCTAATATTGATTTTATTAATGAGTCGTTAACTGGGGTGTCCAGAAAATCTCTGATAGAAGTTCGAGATTTTATTGCTTCAGAAACTTTCATATGCTCACTTTACTGTTAGTTGGCTTACCTAATTTTACCAGCATTATTATAACGCATCACTTTATTGAAGCCTGAAAACTGAATCAGCAACTAGGACTTTAAAAGCATACTAAGTTTTTATAAGCTAATACAAAGCCTTGCAAGCCTCAGGATTGTTTGTTGTGCTGTAGAATTATAAGAAATGAAAATATCTAATAACTAAGATGAATCAAATTTGGGCAATGTTGGTGAAGTTGATTTTTATAGCTCTTGCTGTCTCTTGCCTAGGGTTTGCAGTAGCATTCTTTTTATTTGAAATTGATATAGAAAATTTTCTTATAGCGTTTTTTTCCTTGAATGAGCAAGCTAGCAAATTTAAATACATTGTTACTCCTCAAAAAGTGCTAATGATCAGTGCAATCATTTTCATTACTTCATTGATTGCTATTTACAAAATGACTTATATCAAGGAGTACATAGCAAAGGAACTATTTTGGTTTCATGCTATTTGCAAAGATGTCATATTATCTACCCTAAGGATTAAAACTGGCATATTGATCGTCCTACCTGCAGCAGTATTATTAATTCTTGCTTTAACTTTCACAGTAACCTATGACGAAGCTTTAAGCTATTCTATGTTTATATCCCGAGGACCTTTGATCAGCATTGCATATTATCCAGTGCCAAATAATCATATATTCTTTTCACTATTAAGTACTCTCCTGACCTCTTTGATATCGCTGGATCCAATTTTAATAATGAGACTTTTATCAATATTCTCATTCATAATGAGCTTCTTTTTTATATATAAGTTTTTGACTTTGATAGTTTCAAAAGAAGTTTCAACTCTAATCAGCGCTATCTATATTGCTATGCCTTTTTCAATTTATTACGGCTTCCTTGGCAGAGGGTATTCATTGCTTGTCTTGATTTTTTTTGTATGCACATACATCATTTTTCTTCAAATTGCTGAAAATAAACAAACATTAAAAATAGGTGTTTTCTCAATTCTCTCAGCAATTGGAATCTTTACAATACCGACATATATTTACGCTTTTTTAATCAACATTGTTTTCATCTTTCTTTCAAGAAGGAAAGGTTCGTTTCAGCCAATTGCAAAATCAATATTATTAACCTTTGGTATTAGTATAATATTTTATTCTCCAGCAATAATTTTTTCTGGGGTTGACGCCATTGTAAGCAATGAATATGTTGAATCTAAAAATAGAATTCAGCTATTTTATAATCTGCCAAGTTTTATTTTTGAAACCTTTGCAATAGTTGTTAATTCCAAACCTTTTGCTCAATTTTTTTTATTCAGCATGCTTATTATTGCAATAAAATACTGCTCGAAATATAGAGCAAAAATGGATAAAGTTATCCTAACTTTATTCTTTGTTCCAATATTGCTTATAGTTCTTCAAGGGGTCCAGCCGCCGCCAAGAGTTTTCATTTTTTGGTATTCGTTAGCAATCTTACCCTTTTACATATTTATATATAATGAGCAAAGATTTTTTAAATTCGTAAATCCATTGCTTCTTTCAATATGCATACAAGTTATTGTGCTAACCAAAACATTTGGATTTCCTCAAACAATGATATTTAATGATCCATTTGCTGCAAAATATAGCTCCATAATTGCTGAGGATAAAATTTCAATACTCTCATCAGTTGATCACATGAATACATTTTTATTATATGAAAAATCTATAAATAATTATCAAGATATGCGGGTTCAGTATCAGCAAAACGTGACCATCAAAGATAAAAAAATAAATTACGACTGGATTATTTTGAACTCGGGAGAGCCTGCTCCTCTAAATTATCAAGAGATATATAACGAAAATGGGTGGGTTTTTTTCAGGAATCAATAACTCGCTAGCTGTAAAAAAAAGACTCTTATTTGCATTCTTTCCTTGAAGCTAAAAAACGATTTACCATTTTAATATCGCTCTCCTTATCAATCACTCTTGACCAAGCCACTCTATAAACCTGGTCCTGCCAACGATTAACATATTGCCAACGCAAAGTTCCATTGGAATTAAAATAAATGAATCTACCAAAATCAGATTCTTCAATAAATAAATCATTATTTTCTAGGATTGTATGAAGGCCGCCAGTGAGAGTTCTAACATCTTCTGCTTGCAAAGATGCTGACAAGTATGATTGGAAGGAATTATTCTGAAAGTTATAAATTAGAACCTCATTATTTCCATGCACTCTTTGACCATTGTAAAAATTTTTAACGTTATTATTGAATAAGGATATTCTTGAGTTATCAATTACATCAACATCATGTTGAAAAAAGAATTTACCTGAGGACTTCCACAGAATTTTATTTGTTGATGGTCGAAATAAGACAATCATTGATTGATGCCTCAACGAAAAAAATATATCTCCTTTTTTAAAGAATTCTCCATCAATATTTACTGGTTGGATATCATTTAAATGTAACGGATTATTTTTAAACTTATCCGATGCATTTGCAAAAATTAATTGCTCCATATTGTTTTCTACAAATATTTCAGTAACTGATTTTTGATATTTAATCTCACCATCATTAGATATAAGCGATAATGCATCATCATGATATCCGCCGTCTTGAGAGTGTTCATTGCCAACAATTTCACTATATCTGCTTGGGTATATTTTGGAGGGAAGCCAAAAATTTCCCTCATGATCCATTTCAATTGAATGATGAAATATGTGGTTATCATTCTGTAAAATCAAGTTGGAGCACGCATCTATTTTTCTAAAAGGGAAGGTAAAAATTAACTCTCCATTAGCCAATAGCAAAGGATGAAAAAGTCTTGCTCTTCCATTATGAAAATCTCTTTGTAGATTTTTAAGATGGTACTTGCCATCTTTGTCAGATTGAGTATTTAATGCATCAAAATCAGGGTTCCATGTATGCAAAACCTTAAACGTTCTTAAATCTATTAGCTCAACTATTCCCTCTTGAAGCGCTCCATCAAACCTAGAAAGAAGAAAATATTTTTCCTCTATATTTGGAGCTCCCTTAAAACCCTGAATATCATCAAATCTTAAAAAATTAAGTTGCGATGGGTTTAAAAAAAATTGTTTTGTATTTTTAGGTACTTCAGCTAAAAAAAGTGCAAATTTGGAAATTGGACCTAGTGTTATTGATCCCACGAGTTCCTGTCTTACTAAAATACCAAAAAATATAGAAAATAATATTCCAAGCAATATTGTTAGGTATAAAATCCAAATTTCTATTTTCTTAAACATACGGCAATTATAAATTTAAACAGAAAAGTTATCATACAAGTTTAGAACTTATTACCTTCATGAGTACTTATTAGAATATCTACAATTTTTAGTATCTCTTGCCTTGTTATATCAACAGTAGGGCCATGGAATTGACCATGCTTCAAAAAAAACTCTTTAGAGAAAATAAATGAAAGTAAATAATCATGCCGCAACATAGACCAAAGAGGGTTAGATGTTGCTGAAGTTATAAGATTTTTCTTATACCACCCCTCCCAAGTCTCTTTGGTTAAGAAAAAATCAAAACCATCGACACAAATTTTTGAATTTGGAAATGAGAATTTTGTAAATACTAATAGTCTTTGCAAGTTCATTAACCATGCACCAAATGGGAAATGGTAATTATCGTCCATAAATTTCATAAAAGATTTATTTTGAAAATTCCAGAAATAAAAAAACTCTATATTTTTAAAGTTTTTTAAATACTTCTCAATTTTAGCTTTATTGACACGCGACCATATAGGACCAGGAAAGATAATAAATTTAGCATTACTAGACTCAAGAATACTGCTAGGCGGAGGCTTTGTAGCAATAATATAATGATAAGTTTTATCTTTAAGATCATGAAAATTATATTTTGGGCCAATTAATGCAATTTGATTTGCTGAAATACTAATTGGATTAAAATTGTCTATAGTTGTTTTTTTTTGGTGATCCGATGTATTTAGAATAATGTCTTTTAAATTTTTGCTTAAATTCAAGCTATCAATAAAATCGAAATTTTTAATAATATCTAAATAATTAAGCGCTGCTTTTTGTTGAGTCATCGAACCATGTCTCAAGATAAAAGATAAGCTTAACATTCTGTATTTATATGCTTCAATTATATTTAATTGAGAAAAAGATGCTTGATATGCATGAAGATATAATTTTTTAAAAAATATTTTTCTAAAAAAACTAGTCGACTTGTTTTCTGGATTTTCATTAATACGAAAAATTGAAGCAATTTTTAGAAGCACCCAAAACAACATATTAGAGAGAAGAATATTTCTATAACTCTTATTAAATAAATACAGCTTTATTTTAGAGAAATAATTTAAAGAAGGTTTCATTAATAGCATTATACGCTGAAATTTTTTTTACATACTGTTGTTATCTTTTATAGAAAAGTTTTAATTCTTTGTGTAAATTGCTTTATGGAATTCATTAATTTTACAAAATTTTAAAATAGTATTTATAATTGGAATACAAAATTAATGCATGCTGAGTTCAGTTATATTGAAAGTTCAAGAAAGTTCAAGAACAATAACAAAAATAGCAGCTCTGCTAATAGATAAAATTAACTTTAAAAACTAATTTATGAAAAAATATTTTTCCTTGCTTATACTTACTTTGCTCTCCTTAAACACATATGCATATATTGGCCCTGGAATGAGTGGAGGCATTATTGCTGCCATTGCTGGATTTTTTCTTGCAATAATATTGGGGTTTTGGGGGATCCTGTATTATCCAATAAAGCGTGCTCTAAGAAATAGAAGTAAAGTAAAAAAGCAAGAAAAAGAAAAAAACTAAATGAACCATGCAATATTATTTTTCTTATGTATATTTTCACTAGAATTATTAATAAAGCTTAATTTTCTTAATAATTTTTTTTTAAGCTTTGTGACACTTCAAAAGACATTCAAAGTTTTGATGAGTGCAAATATTAGTGATCATTGGAAAGAGATAATCATTCCAACATACGCCTTTTCAGTAATAATTTACTCTTTAAAAAATATAATTACATTTACTATAATTATTTTCTGCTTTCTTATTTTTATATTTTTAATAGAAGATTTCCTATATTTTATTTTTTCATTTAGGGGGATTGTCGAATCAATTCTATTTATTTTCTCATATATAAAATTAAGAAAATTCTTTGCAAAAAAATGAGTAATTACAACTGGATGCAACAAAAACTTCACAAAATTGCACTTTCATCTCAATTCATGCGAGAAATTACTTTTGATATTGGCTCCTCGTTATCTTCAAAAAATGATTTGACTGATAATCATGTATTTGTTTCAGGCTTGGCACGATCTGGAACAACCGTAATACTTAATGCAATATATGGAACTAACGAATTTGCGTCATTGTCATACGAAGATATGCCATTTGTTCTTTCTCCAAATTTATGGTCATTATTTAATCCATCCATGGGGCATCTTCAACCAAAAGAAAGAGCTCACGAAGATGGAATCAAGGTTTCCACAAACTCACCAGAGGCATTTGAGGAAGTTTTTTGGAAGACTTTTACTGACAATAAACCAGATTCACATGAAAAATTTAAAATATATGTCAGCAATATTCTGGCTAGGTATTCTAAAACTAGGTATTTGAGTAAAAATAATCAAAATATTAGAAGGCTTGGCATACTTGGTAGCATTTATCCAAATTCAAAGATCTTAGTTCCGTTTAGGGATCCTATCCAACATGCATTCTCACTACACAAACAACATCATAATTTTTTGTATCAGTCAGAAAACGATCATTTTATTAAAAACTATATGGAGTGGATTGGTCATACAGAATTTGGCCCGGGTTACAAAATGATTAATTCAGAAAATATAATATTTGGGGATCCCAGCACTCTCAATCATTGGCTAGAGCAGTGGCTAAAAACATATAAAAATTGCTTAGCTCTCTCAAAAAAAACTAAAAATTTACATTTAGTGTGCTATGAAACTTTGTGT
>Ga0233433_10004466_pt1 | contig 10769 bp, 6 predicted proteins | sample SI_122_August201_5_FD_179868 | JGI IMG/M metagenome (GOLD analysis project Ga0233433, IMG submission 179868) | Seawater microbial communities from Saanich Inlet, British Columbia, Canada - SI_122_August2016_100_MG | ecosystem: Environmental > Aquatic > Marine > Inlet | place: Canada: British... | reverse complement strand
CAACGTACAAAGTATTCGGGGGATTTTTCAAGAAATTCAAAACCTCCGCACGGGCAGCGGAATCATTTGAAAGATCGATCATCAAAACCTCAAAATCATTGCTGTCCACCGGCGTGAACTCAAGGTGAAGACGATGCCCCAAATAAGTTTGTCCACGCTTGTCCAAATCTTGCGTTACCCAAGTCAATTCACCAGGGCGTCCCGCATCGAGAACGGTATTTCCATGCAAAGGTCCTTGAACCAAGCGATGCGAATCGATTACCGCAACGGCCTTTGCTTTTCCCCTGACAAGATAATGCGCGTCTCCTCTCGAGTTTGTGAAGGTTGGCGTGCGAAGCGTAAGGCCGGCCCGAACAAAACCAAGCTTTCCGGGATCTTTGGCGGAGTCCACAATGCGAAGACCATTCCAAGAGGGCTCTCTGCGAGCCATTCCCCAGCGTGCGACTCCTGCCGGATCGCCGTTGGCATCCAGAATCAAATCGCCCGGAAGTTTTGGGCGTTGGCCAAAACTGTAACCATCCTGCAGGAATAAGCCCGCAGGCAAGTCACCGTAATCCACAGCAAGTTCAAGCTTCCCTCGCGCTTCGAGGTATTTTTTTCTGCGATCTTCGAGGTTCGCGTTTTCGGAACGCAAGGGATTCCAATCGGGTTTCTGGTTGCCGAAAACGGCAGCCAACGGAGCCAGAGGACCGGAACGACTAGATTTCGCCTGAAAGAGTGCCTTGACCCAAGCAAACAGCCTTTTCTTTTCCAAGTTTTCGGTCTGGGCAATCAAAGCGACCGCTGTCTCGTCGACCGAGGAGGTCACCACGGCTTTGCTACCTGCGGAAATTTTTTCATTGGTAAATACAATGTGATCCATACCAATGTTCCCCCAACCTCCTTTCCGTTTGTCAACCACTTGCAAACGGGCCTCCGAGCCCTTCCACCGGCGAACGTCCCAGCTGGTTTCCGCCATCGTGTTGTTGTTCCGACCGGTTGCCGAAAGAACGACTTTCCCGTCCACCAACAAATTGACGCAGGTTTCCTTCTTGTAGGCGCCGCCGCCCACCAGGAAAGTGATGAAATCCCGCTCTATGCGAAAGCGGGGACTGGTCAAGGTGCCCAATTGGTCATCCCCCGAACCGGAAACTTTGCGGACGTTGTGGGAATTAACGAAGAATTTCCCGTGGGGACGGACGTCCTTTTGGTACTCGGCCTTTGTTGCAAGCGTTACCGGGCCTTTCCCGAAGGCTGTCCCGGTGGTTAGCCACTTGCCATAAGTTCCATCCTCAAAGTCGGCAAATATGATTGGGCCCGTGGGGTCGGAATCATTTTTGACAAGCGCGTCCTTCTCGAATTCGACCTCACCACGCAAAACCTTGCCCGCCGCCAAAATATATTTCGCCGCATCCGCGGAACCCGAACCGAGGGCTGCGCCCCATTTGGTTCCCAAATTCGCCGAGCGTTCCAATTGGTCCAACTGCCGGGCAATCGCACCATTATGCTCCATCGTCTCGTACCGAGCTTGGCGATATCCCGAGCTCTGCAAGTATCCCTGAAGAGCGTAAAAGTCCTTCGTTGAAATAGCATCGAACTTGTGGTCGTGACAACGGGCGCAAGCAACGGTCAAGCCGAGGAAACTCTTGGAGAAGACCCCGATCATGTTGTCAAAGCGATCGGCTTCATCCTGACGAGTATCGACGGGCGAGTGGATCCATTCACCAAGAAACCAAAAACCTGTTGCGAGAATCGATTCGTTCGCCCCGGTTTCAGGGTGCAATCGAGGCTTTTCGAGGAGATCGCCCGCCATGTGTTCGCTCACGAACTGGTCGTAAGGTACGTCCGCATTCAAAGCCCTGATCAAATAGTCGCGGTAGCGATAGGCATTGGGGGTGTTGGCATCAAATTCATGACCTCGGCTTTCGGCGTATCGAAACAAATCCATCCAGTGCCGAGCCCATTTTTCGCCAAATTCGGAAGAGGAAAGCAGGCGATCTACGACTTTTTCAAAGGCTTGGGGTGAATCGTCCTCAACAAAGGCATTCACTTCATCGGGGGTGGGAGGCATGCCACGCAAGTCATACGTCGCCCGTCTGATCAGACTTCTGCGATCCGTTGATTCGGAAGGGATTAGACCGTTCTTTTCCAAACGAGCCAGAATAAATCGGTCGATGGGTAGTTTTCCCCAGTTTGCATCTTTAACTTGAGGCAAGACCGGTTCAACAACGGGCTTCCATGCCCAATGTGATGCCTGACGTCCAGCGAGATCGAAAATTTTCTTGGTAGTTCCTCCAGTTGGTTCGGGTTCGTCGGACCAAGGGGCGCCCATGGACACCCAAGATTCCAGAATCTTAATTTCAGAGTCCGAAAGCTTGGTTTTGGGCGGCATCTGCAAATCGGGGTCGCGGTAACGGATAGCCTCAATCAGCAAACTACCCTCCGGATTGCCGGGTTTGACCGAGGGACCGTTATCTCCGCCTTGCAAGACCCCCTTGCGACTGTCCAAATAAAGATCGCCCTTGAGCTTTTTGGCCTTGTGCGAATGGCATTCGTAACAACGCTCGATCAACAACGGACGAACCTTGGACTCGAAAAAAGCGAATTCGGAACCGCTCAGAAAGGAAGAAGACAGAAAGATCGCACCCGCGAACCAAAGCGACTTCTTTCCAATCAAATCAATACTCATGGTGCTTGTAATCATTTAAAGTATCGCCCAGGTGTCAAACGCATGAAGCATCAGTTCCCGAATTTTATCCAAGGGAGTGATGGACTTTGGAGAAAGCGACTCACCAAGGCGTGATTTCTTTGATACGGCATCAGGTTTGCAGGCTTTTGACATTGCTGAATGGTTTGAGAGTAGTCGTTAGCATACAATATCCAAAACAAGCCAAATTACGAATGCATATCCTTGACTATCGCATATCTATTTTTGACTTTTAGAAACCTAACCGTGCAACCCAAAGAAAATCATTTTTCAAAACAGGTAACCGATGCCAGGCAAATCCTCTTCGGAATTCCCGACGAAACCCACGAAGAGTTAAGCGTGGTAAGCGTCGGATGCGAGCGCTGCTTGCCGGAATTTCTGGTCGATCGCAAGACCTTCCCTCAGCATACAAGCAACCGCGAAAACATGGGGTTCACGACCTTCGAATTCGTTTTGGAGGGTGAAGGACAGGTTCGCCTTGGGGACAAATTCCACGAACTCAAACCGGGGTCCGTCTTTACTTACTCGAGGGGAGTCCACCATCGGATTGAGAATTCGAGCAAAAAGCCCATGCTCAAATATTTCCTCGTCTGTGCCCATCATCCCTCCCAACAACCATTCAAGGAAGTTCATTCGGGCAAAGCAGGGCTTTTTCAAATAACCTCGATTGGGGAAGTCATGGAACTGTTCGAATTGATTCTGAGCAATGCGAACTTGGACTCCGAATACGGTGCGTCCCTTTGCAATTCATTGGCGAAGGCCCTGATTTTGAAGCTGTGCGAAAAAGCCAATCACTTCAGTCAAAGCGCTTCACTGGCTTGGAACACTTACAACCGGGCGCTACAATTCATGCGAAGAAATTACTTTACGATCAAATCAATCGAGGAGTTGGCCAATGAGGTAAACGTGGATCCCGCCTATTTGTCCCGAATCTTCCGGAGGTTTCACAAAGACACCCCCTACAAGTTTCTCATTCGGTTAAAAATGGGACATGCCGCTTCCTTGCTTCTCACCACGGGGAACCTGATCAAGAACATCGCCTTTGAGCTCGGTTTCGAAAACCCGTTTCACTTCTCGAGAGCCTTCAAGTCGGTTTACGGAGTATCGCCCGAAAGTTTTGTCAGGCAAAGAAGGCAAGAGAGAAACCTAACTAAATTCAAATGAAAGAATCGAATCCACCGAAAGAACCTAGTGTTGTCATTGAATATTGCCCGGGTTGTCGATGGTTGCTGAGGTCGTCATGGATGGCTCAGGAAATCCTCTCGACCTTCGAAACGGAAATCGATGAGGTCTGCTTGCGTCCTTGCCGGACGGAATCAGGTCGTTTCAGGATTACCTGCGGAGATCAATTGATCTGGTGCAGGAAAAGAGACGGAGGCTTTCCCGACGTCAAGACTCTCAAGCAAAGAATACGAGATCTCGTAGACCCGGAAAAGGATCTCGGACACTCCGACCGCGAGAAGACCAGTTAGGTCAATTTCCGGAAATGCTCTTAAGGAAATCCTCGAAGCTCGAAAAAGACTGAAGTTCCTCTCTTGCCCGGTCACATGTCTCGGAGGTCGAGATTCCCGTCGTCTCCGCCAAGAACAGAATATACTCCGCCACTCTTTGGGCGTAAAGAAGACGACCCTCGTCACTGATTGCGTAAAACCGACTGCGTTGACGATAACCGGCCGGCGAGTGGTCACCCAATGATTCCTTTAGCGAGCTGCCTTCGGCAGCCAGAACGTAAAGAAAGTTGTACTCGAACCAAAAGAAATCTTCCGGACTAGGTTCCAAGGCTCCCAAAATCGAGCGGCAAGCCGATTCGCTTTCGAATGCCTCGTCCGCCTGATCGCCAATGGTCAACCGAACGAACTCGCGAGCCATGTTTCTTTCCGTCTCGTCTTCGGCAAAACATCCGCTTGAAGCCAATTCCACGGTAAAAGCGTACCAGTCCTTCCAGAGAGCCTGATCGTTCGGATCCTTGGAACGGGACAAAGCTACCCCCATCTCGTAAGTGTAACGGCCACTGGTCTTGATTTCCAGGTTGCTACCGGTCACCTCGCCCACGACCTGATAATTTTCCGCCGACTTTCCGGATCCCGAATGGAAGCCGATGGAAACCCCGAAAGACTCACAGACCGACCAGATCGGCTCAACCATCTTACGCAGTTGGTCGTTGTCGGGATACGGAATGTTCTTTTGGAAACCAAAAGCCGGGGCGACAAAGTGGACGTCCATTCCCATCTCGAAGGACAGAGCAAGCATGACTGCCGTCGTCTCGGGAGTGGTCAAGCCGGGAAGCTCGTCAATCGACAATTCCCGCAGGTATTCGCAACCGAGCTTGGTCGTGAAATTTTTCTCACGGATAGCCCGGTATTTTTCGTCCCGAACCTTCATTTTCTTCATCGCCGGCCAAACGTAGGCAAGCAAACCGTTGAATTCGTCTTCGGTAGGTGACAAGCCCGCTTGCTCGACCCGCTTGCGGGTGGCCTCGACCAAGTCTGCGGGTATTTCATCTTTCACGAAAGAGGCTTTGGCATCGGCGTCCTCGGGCACTTCGGTAATGGCCAACTCTGGAGATAGATCGAAGGTGATGTAACTGGCGAACATGCAACCGGCGACCAGTTGATCCTCGCGCTCATCGAACTTGCCCCCGATGGGCTGGTGGTCGGCATTGAAACTCCAGGGAATCCCAATCTTGTGAAACCCATTTTTGAACTTGGCCAATACGCAACCATGAGTCATCCCCTCCACACTCTGACCTTGGTGTCCTTCGGGTACGTCACAACCGATGAAAGGAAACGGAACGGAATCCAAGTTGTCCGCAAGCATCTCGTCGACGTCGTAGACCAGCTCTCTGGGTATGCTGTTCTGGTTGGCCGTAAGTCCTTTGCCCAAACGGCTCATGGCCCAATCCACTCCATCCCAGTGCAGGGTCGTGAAGCGGGCACCGATCCCAAGGGTCGATTTCCCAAGGTCTCCTCCGGCAGTCGGAAAGGCGGTGTTTTTATCATCCCTTTCCTGCAGAAGATTCTTGAGCCCGATCAGGTTCTCGAAACTTGCGGGGAAAAAAGCGGTTCCTGCCAACTCTACCCCATTCGCCAAAACATCCGTCTGCGCCGAGCCTTGTTCGGAACTCAGGCACCAAGCGTGATCCCCTTGCTCGCTCTCCACCAACACCCAGTTCCCATGCTCGGTCACGAATGCGCTCTCGGGAAATTCCTCGACAACACCTCCTTGCTCGACCGTTCGAACGAAGGCACTCCAATCGAGACAAAAATCCTGACTCACGCATGGGTTGTCGCTGATTCGAAGGTTGTTCGAAACAAGAAACTCGTTAATTGGACTCAAGGCAAGGGATTCGTTGTCGGATGAACTCATGGTAATATCTGGGGCAAGTCAAAAGCATGCCAAGATGGCGCAAGGCACGGAAACCGCCAAGGCTTTTCGCCCTATGACTTGGAAGCCTGCCGGCGGGCAACCGCCTTCTTGAGCAACTCGTCCGCCACTACGCCCACCAGAATAACGATCCCGATTATGGCAAACTCCAGCGTATCCGAGATCTTCATCAAGTTAATGAACATCTTCAGGGTAACCATGAGGGCCGTTCCAACGACCACCCCAAGAATGCTTCCCTCTCCACCCCTGAGACTACAACCTCCCAGAACAGCCGCTGCAATGGCATACAACTCGAAGAAGTTTCCGTGCGAGGAAGGGGCTATGGAGTTGGAGTAATTGAGGAAGAACAGTCCGCCCAACGCACCCATGACCGTACAAATGACATAGCCGATTATCGTCATTCGATCCGTGTCTATACCCGAGAAACGGGCGGCTTCGACGTTACGGCCCAGGGCGAGCATATACCTCCCGTAAATTGTCTTGTTCAGAAAGACCGCGGCCAATATCGCGACGAGGATAAAAATGAAAAAGGCGTAGGGAATCGAATAGGTCCCGTAGGGTTCGCCCAAGGTAAACAATTCGAATTTGCCATTGGTCAGAAGGGATAGCGAAGACTCGTATTCGTTCCCATAACCGGTATCCCGATCGTTAACAAGCCAACGGGAAATCCCCCGGTAAAGGAGCAATCCGCAGAGCGTGACGACAAAGGGCTGCAGGTGAATTTTCGTTACGAGCAGACCATGTACGACCCCCAAAAGAAGAGCGATGCCAAGAACGGAAAGCAAGGCAACGGGAATCGGCATCGTCTGATCCCGGAAAAGAGGCATGGCAAGCCAACCCGCGTCGAGGGCACCCATGTCTCCCTCCATACTCACCCGCGTGTTACCATCGACCGATTCAGTCCTTCCCACCACGATTTGCTCCATGCCGCCCCTCGGCTTGATAAAGCGGATCTGATCCCGAGCTTCCAGCCCCGCAAGCTGACCTTCGACAGTGACCGTACCCTTTTCCGTATCGACCCCCTTGACCGGGAAAAGCGTCGCGAGAAACCCGTCACTAGCCTTGGAGGTGGCCGGATTCAATCCATTCACCCGAAGCAATGAGCGTGAAACGGAGTTTCCTCCGTCATCTTCGGTTACAACTTGTTCAACACCAACAAGGGTAACCACCGTGCTACGGGCTTGAGTACTTCCGTAATAACGGAGTTGATCGCCTGCCTCGAAACGATCGGTCTGCTCGGCAAGCACAATGACTTGCCGTTGGGGATCGATTTCAAGAACATGCTCACGATCCGTAGGATCATAACTCACGGAAAGAAAAAGGGAGAGCAGAACGCCGCTCAGGCAAACGATGGAACCAATCGAGAGATCGATCCCGGCAGTAATGATGACAAAAGCAACCCCGATTCCAAGGACTCCATACATGGCAGTACGGAGAAACAAATTGAACATGTTGTTTCCATTCAGAAATCCCTCCGGCACCTGAACGGCCAAAAAGAGCCAAAGGCCCACCAAGAGCAGAGTAATTCCAAGTATTTTAACGTTCATATGAATTTAATTTCTTCGGTATCGATTCAAGCGGCCGTCTTTTCTCCTCCCGTAGCGAGTTGCATTACGTTTTCTTCGGTTAATTCCTCTCGGGTCAATTCCCCGGTTATGCGACCCTCGTGCATAACCAAGGCCCGGTCGGCCATCCCGAGTATCTCCTCCATTTCACTGGAAACGTAAAGGATCGCAACTCCGGACTCAGCCAGTTCCTCCATCAATGCGTAAATCTCACTCTTCGCACCGACGTCAATTCCGCGAGTCGGTTCGTCAAGGAGCAGGATCTTGGGTTTCATGGCCAACCATTTCCCCAGTACGACCTTCTGTTGATTTCCTCCCGAAAGGTAACGGATGATCTGATTTTCGTTGGGTGTCTTGACCCGCATGGCCGTGATCATTTCTTCGGAAATCTTTTTCTCCTTCGCAAAATCAAGGAAGCCGGCTTTCTTTTGATCTCTCCTGAGTGCAGCCAAACTGAGGTTTTCACGGACCGTCATGTCTATGACCAGACCTTGCTGCTTGCGATCCTCGGGAGCCAATGCGATTCCAGCCGCAATGGCAGAGACAGGCGAATCGAGTTCCAATTCCGCGCCTGATACTTGAATCGATCCACCAAGCGCGGGCGTAACGCCAAAAAGAGTCTCGAGCATTTCCGTACGCCCCGCACCGACCAAGCCGGCAATCCCGACGATTTCACCGGATGCAACGGAGAAAGTAAGTTCGTGCTGGGGATGGACCGGTGTCCTCAGCTTTTTGACCTCAAGGGCAAGGTTGCCTTTTTCGCGTTCTTTGCGCTCATAGTATTCGGAAAGGTCACGACCGACCATGAGACGAACCATGGCCTCATGGGAAACCGCCTCACGGCTTAACTCACCCGCATTTTCACCATCCCGCATCACGGTGACGTGATCGGAGAGTTCCTTCACCTCGCCCAGACGGTGGGAGATGTAAATCACGCTCACCCCGCGGGCCCGCAAATCCTTGATCACCACAAAGAGGTTTTCAGCTTCGGCTTGAGAAAGACTGGAGGTCGGTTCGTCCATGATCAGGACTCGGGCGTTCACGGAAAGAGCCTTGGCAATCTCCACCATTTGCTGCCGGCCGATGGTGAGGTCTCCCACCAGCGTATCGGGGGAAACGTCAAGCCCGACCATCTTGAGGAATTTTGCCGATTCTTTCTTGATCGTGGATTCGTCAATCAACCCTCCGCGCAAGGGTTCTCTCCCCAAGAAAACGTTTGCCCCCACACTTAGGTTGGTAGCCAAGTTGAGTTCCTGATGAATCAATGAAATTCCGAGATCCAAAGCTGCCCGAGTGGATTCGATCTCGACAGGCTTCCCATCAAGCAAAATCTCTCCTTCATCCGGCGGTTGCACGCCGGCCAGGATTTTCATCAAGGTGCTTTTGCCTGCTCCATTTTCTCCGATGAGGGAAAGAACCTGCCCTTTTTGCAAGGAAAGGTTTACCCCATCCAATGCGCGAACGCCCGGAAAGGATTTCCCGATGCCCTTGCATTCGAGCAGGGTTGTCCCTCCCGAATCGCGCTCTCCGCTAGGATCGGAATCTTGCACCGGATTCTCGTCAGAGGGTCAACCGGCCTTCTTGGCCTTGAGGTCGGCCCAATACTCATCCACGTCAACCTCGCCTTCCTTGGTCGCTTTTCGGACGACCTTGCGGGGAGGAATGTCAATGAAAGTTTCCTTCAATTCCTTGCCCTCGAGAAGGCTCTTGAGAATGACCGCTGACTGGTAACCGTACTGGTATGGATCTTGAACGATCGTTCCCGTGATGGTTCCGTCCTTGATTCCCTGCAAGGTCACGTCGTTCTCATCAAACCCAATGATTTTGATTTCACCAAGCTTTTCGGCCTGCTCAAGAGCCTTGTAGCAACCCGGTGGGTTGTATTCGAAAAGACCGACCATGGCTTTCATTTCAGGATATGCGTTGATGGAATCAGCAGCCTTCGACTTGGCATTCTGACCATCAGCCAAGATCGTACGGATAATTTGATACTTTCCGGAATCCAAGACCTTTTCAAGATCCAGATCGTAGTTGTTGGTATCCAGTTTTTCGGGTCGCTGGCGATCGAACAATTCATCAATTACGCCTTGCCTGCGATGCTTGGAATTATCCTGTCCCATTCCTCCGATGAAAAGAATGACACCCCCGCCATCCGGAAGGGCCTCCTTGACAAGTTGTCCGCACATGCGGCCAGCCTTGTAGTTGTCCATGCCAACGTAAGCTCTTCGATTGGATTGAGGAGCATCGGAATCGTGGGTAATCAGTGGCAACTTATCCGCAATGCTATTGAGCCAAGCCGTCTGGTTATCCGCATCCAAAGGGCTGATGGCAATGCCTTCAATGCCCGAATTGACGAGATCCTCCACGATTTGCTTTTGCAAGGTAGCCGAACGTTCGGGGGGCATTTTGACTTCAATTTCAATGCCCAAGTCCTTGGATGCATCACGACAACCCGCTTTGGCAATGTTCCAGAAGTCGGCAATTTGGTTCGTTACGAAGGCAATACGTAACTTTTTCTCACCAGAGTCATCGTTCCCTTTGCCACAAGAGGCAAAGAGGGAAAGCGCGTAAACAAGAACTAGATGAATCGAACTGCGAAGGAGCGATTTTTTTGCGGGAAACTTCATAATGCTGAGGATTTTCGGGATGATTAGGGTTTGATTGAAATCTGCTAAGAAAGGATACTACCACGGAGTACGCCCACCGTTCACGCACAAAGTTTGGCCAGTTATGAAAGAGGCTTCCTCCGAGGAAAAGTACGCCACCGCGTTTCCGACGTCCTCGGGCGTGCCCCACCGGCCCAACGGAACCGTCTCGAGATAGGCGTCCTTGGCATCCTGCGGGTCGTTCTCATGACGTTCGGTCGGGATCCATCCGGGAGCCACCGTGTTCACCGTAATGCCAAAGGGGGCCAACTCGCTGGCCATGCTCCGGCTCCACCCGATTTGGCCACCCTTGGCCGCAACGTAGGCGCTGAATTCGGGAACGCTGCAATGAAAGACCTCACTGGTGATATTGATGATCCGTCCCCACTTGCGTTCCTTCATTCCGGGCAAAACGGCCCGGGCCAGATGATAGGGGCTAAGAACGAAAAATTCATACATTTGCCTGTAGAAATCGGCATCGTATTCTTC
>Ga0233433_10004464_pt1 | contig 10769 bp, 7 predicted proteins | sample SI_122_August201_5_FD_179868 | JGI IMG/M metagenome (GOLD analysis project Ga0233433, IMG submission 179868) | Seawater microbial communities from Saanich Inlet, British Columbia, Canada - SI_122_August2016_100_MG | ecosystem: Environmental > Aquatic > Marine > Inlet | place: Canada: British... | reverse complement strand
CGTGATTAGGGTCGTAGCTGCACCCGCCCTTGTGCGTAAAGGCAACCACACCATCGACGTTGGCAAAATCGCTTTTGAAATCCCTGGATCGGAAGTGATCGGCCACATAACGGGCAACCGATGCGGAGCAGTTCACGCTCGAAAGAACAGCGATATAATTGCGTGTTCCAGCAGCGCCGCCGGGACGGGCGTAACCGTGAAAAGTGTCTCTATCCCTCTCCAACGGCGGCAGTTCGGTCATCTCCTCGCAAAACCCGTAGTCCCGACCGACCGATTTCAACACGACGTTGTGCGTGTGCACCCAATCGCCGGGCTCAATATCCTCCTTCGCAAAGCCGATGATTTGGCCGTACTTCAGCAACTCCTTGCCGGCGTCGATCGACGCCAAGGCAACCTTGTGCCCTCCCGGAATGGTTTGCCTCAACTGAATGCGACGGTCACCCACAGCTACTGAAGTGCCGCCTTTCAGCGTACGCCGTGCTGTGGCGACATTGTCGCGTTGATTCAGAACGATGAAATCGGTTGCAAGAACGGCCATGAACGCGACGAAGAGTTAACACAAAAAAAGCCCGCCGTTAAGCGGGCTTTCTTAAAAAATATTGGAAGCTCAATCAGGGAGCGTTGTAGCGCGCGGGGTCGACACCCGGAGTCGCGATAACCGGCGTCGGGGCAGTCGCCGGGAAAGTGATGCTGGAATCAGCCACAGCACCATCGGCACCGAGCGCAGCAATCGGATTACCCACCGTGGTGATAACGCCCTTTGAATCAGAACCACCACCGGCTAGCACCGCCTGGTTTACTGTCCTGAACAGGGACGGCACGGCCGCCACAACTGTATTGTAAACCATCTGATGCTTCTTGGCCTTGGTGGCCTTCAGGAGCGCGATTGTGATCTTGTCGATTTGCGCCGGCGCAGCCTTGGCGGCGGCCCTAGCAATTTCCCTTGTGTATTCCGGGGTCAGCTTGACTGCCTCCGCCGCAATGTCAGCTGCCGCATCAGGCACCAGACTGCAAATGAAACTTACCACTGAAACGCAAACGGCAGGCTTCTTGGCGACAGCAACTCGCAGCACCTCCATCGCGGTCCCAGCCTTATCTGCCTTCTTTGCCTTCGACACTAACGAATTGGCGATGTAGGCCATCTCAGCTCCAGGTGCCTTTGCGAAGGCTACCTTGATCGAGTTCTTATCAACTGCAGCGTTGGCAGAATCCAACGCACCACCAATAGCAACTACCATCGCTATGCCGACAAATAAACGTGTGTTCTTTCTCATGATTTAATTGTTAAAGCTTTTTACCGCGAACGGGTTCCGAGTCTCTGGGACGACCCGGCAAGTGTCAACACGAAAAAACAAACTATTTTCACTTTCTTTCCGGCGCAAAAATAGCCGATTTTCCCTTGTATTGCAGTAAAAACGCCCCATATTGGTCGTTACGTAACATTTTTAGACGCTATGCAAACTTCATTTTTTTTACAAAAAACCGCCATCTTGAGTTTTTTTGCCGTGAGTCAAGTCGCACACGCGCAAACACTTCCCACGGTCAGCGATGTGGATCTTCAGCCGCTCAAAGCGCAGATCCAACGACTCATTCAAGCCAAGGATTATCTTGGCGAACCGTTCTCCGCCAAGACCAAGCGAAGCCTCAACCAAGCGCTTGGCCAAGCGGATGCCGCAAAAGCCGTCGCCGCAGTTCAGCAAATTCTTGATGCCCAATGCCTTGTTGGTATCAACATCAACCCGGAGTCACGAGTCAAGGTGAATGCCGGCCCGGCCAAGCACGAGTTGGTGGAGCAGGGCTGGCGGAGCTTTCTGGTCAAGGTCAACAACCAAGCCGGTGTTACTGCGGAACTTATCGCCAGCAGCCCAAACTCCCAACCCCACGCCGGTTCGCCGCAGAGCCAAATCGTCGATCGTTGGCTTGGCTTGGCGATGCACAATGCCCAACCGCTGACCAAGACGCTCAGCGGCTTGGCCTTGGAGTATCGCATCGTCCAGCTTTACAGCCGCGACGCTGGCAAGCGCGACGCCAAGCTCAGCTTCGACGTTGGCCAAGGAACGCAGGATCTCGGCTTCCGCAGCGAGATCAATCTGCTCTTTGACTGCAAGCCAGCCCGCAAACTCACGCTCAAGGTGCTCGACGAAAATGGGAAGCCGACCACCGCCGGTTTTGAAGTTCGCGACAAGCTTGGCCGCGTTTATCCGTCACAGGCCAAGCGGCTTGCACCGGACTTTCATTTTCATCCGCAAATCTATCGTGCCGACGGCGAACACGTGAAACTGCCGAGCGGCTCCTACACCGTTCGGAATTATCGCGGCCCTGAGTCGATCCCGCAAACCCGCACCATCACTATCAGCGACGCGGATATCACCGAGTCGTTCAAGGTGCAGCGCTGGATTGATCCGTCGCTGATGGGTTGGTGGTCGGGCGATCACCACATCCACGCCGCCGGTTGCGCCCATTACAAAAACCCCACCGAAGGCGTCCACGCACCGGACATGATGCGCCACTGCCTCGGCGAGGATCTCAAGGTCGGCGCAAACCTTACTTGGGGGCCGTGTTTCGATTATCAAAAACAGTTTTTCACCGGAAAAGACGACGTCGTCTCCCAGTTTCCCTATTTGCTCCGCTACGACGTCGAGGTTTCGGGGTTTGGCTCTCATCAATCAGGCCATTTGTGCCTCTTACGCCTAAATAACCAGATGTATCCCGGCGGCGAATCCAAGCACCACTGGCCCAAGCTCTGCCTCAACACCCTCCGCTGGGCCAAGCGCCAGGGCGCGCTCGTCGGCCCGGCACATTCCGGCTGGGGGCTCAACCAAACCGGCTCGGCCCTGCCGACCTACGAGGTGCCGCCGTTCAACGGCATCGGCGCCAACGAATACATCGCCGACGTCACCCACATGGTTCCCGGACCGGACGGTAAACCGGTCCCTGCCGTGGACTTCCTCTCGATGGTCGATACGCCGTCGGTTTGGGAACTGAACATATGGTATCACACACTCAACTGCGGGTTCCGCACGCGCATCAGCGGCGAGACCGACTTCCCCTGCATCTACGGCGAGCGCGTCGGCCTTGGCCGCTCGTACGTCAAACTCGACGGCCGACTGACTTACAACGACTGGTGCGAAGGCATCCGTGCCGGGCGCAACTACGTCGGCGACGGCCGCAGCCACTTGATCGACTTCCAAGTCGACAACGTGCAGATGGGAGTGGACGGCAGCGAGCTGCGCTTGGCCAAGGCGGACACCGTGCTCGTCACGGCCAAGGTCGCCGCACGCCTCAACGACGAACCGATCCCGGGCTTGGCCAACCGCAGCTACGCCCAGAAGCCGTACTGGCACATTGAGCGCGCCCGGCTCGAGGGCACGCGCAAGGTGCCGATTGAGGTGCTCGTCAACGGCTACGCAATCGCGAAACAAGACATCGTCGCCGACGGCGAGTTGCGCGACATCGCCTTCGAGGTGCCAATCGAGTTCAGCAGTTGGGTGGCGCTGCGCATCCTCCCCTCGTCACACACCAATCCGGTTTTCGTGCTCGTCGATGGCAAGCCGATCCGCGCATCCAAGCGTAGCGCCGAGTGGTGCCTTGCAGGGGTGAAAAAATGCCGCTCACAAAAACGCCGCTTCATGGGCGAAGACGAAATCGCCGACTTCAACGCCGCCTACGATCACGCCGAGAAAGCCTACCGCCGCATCATCGGCGAAAGCGTCACCGACTAGCCGAGGAACAGGTTCGTCGCCGGGCCGGTGACACCCGGCTTGCAGCGGAACACTCCGCCGGCGAGTGGCTGTTCCACCCTGCCCGCCTCGTCGAGGTCGCGGCTGGAGGTGGTGATGTAAAGTTCGTCCCAGTTTTCGCCGCCGAAACAGCACGACGTCACGCACTCGACCGGCACGTCCACCTTGGCCAAGAGCGCTCCACCCGGCGCGAACCGCCCTACGCCCCAGCCCTGCCACAGCGCCACCCAAAGCATCCCCTCGTCGTCGATGCACATGCCATCTGGATAGCCCATTCCCTCCGGCAACTCGAACGCCGTTCGGCGATTCGACAACGTGCCGCCGGCCATGTCGCAGTCGAACACATCCACGCGGCGTGTCGGCGAGTCGATGTAGTAAAATGTCTTTTGATCGGATGTCCACACCATGCCGTTGGAGACGCTGACTTGGTCAAACAATTTGTCGGTGGAGAGATTGCGGTTGAGTCGGTAAAGGCTGCCGACGTTCGGCGCCTCGTCCATCCCCATCGTGCCGGCCCAAAGCCGGCCCTCGGGATCGACCTTGCCATCGTTGAAACGGTTGTTCGGCAAATCCTGCTCCGGGTCGATGATCGGCAACAGGTCGCCGCTGGCCAAGTCGAGTCGCACGAAGCCGATGCTCGTGCCGAGGATCAAGTCGCCGCGCTTGGTCGGGACGGCCAAACCGGGTTTTTCGCCGACATCCCACGTTTGGTTTTCGCCGGTGGCCGGGTTGAAGCAACAGACGCGGGCACTCTCGATGTCCACCCAGACCAAGTCTTGCGTCTCCGCCCGCCATACGGGCCCCTCGCCAAGGATGGCCTTGGTGTCCAGCACACACTCTGCCGTCAACGTTTGCACGGGGGCAGTCATTCGTTCACCATCGAAACGTCGAGCGTGCCGCTTATCGATTCCTTGCCTGTGGAATTCTGGAACGGTGCCAAGCCGAACTCCGGAATCACCGCCAGCAGGTGATCAAAAATATCGGCCTGGATCGCCTCGTACTCGGCCCAGACCGTCGTGTCGGTGAAAATGTAAATCTCGATCGGCAACCCGTTGTCTCCCGGCGCAAGCTGGCGAATGAGGAACGTGCGATCCTTCCGAATTTGCGGATGGCTTTTGAGGAATGCCATGATGTAGGCGCGGAACGTGCCGATGTTGGTCAGGCGGCGGCCGTTGACGAGTTCCGACAAGTCCGTATTGGACCTTTGATTGTGCGCGTTGACCTCGTCAAGTTTCGATTGCAAATAATCCCCGAGCAGTTCGAACCGCTGGAACTTCCCGAGCAGCACCTCGTCGGCGAAACGGATCGAGCGCATGTCGATGCGGATCGGCCGCTTGATGCGACGCCCCCCGGAATCCTTCATCCCGCGCCAATTGCGGCAAGCGTCGGTGATCAATTTCGACGTCGGGATGCTCAACACCGTCTTGTCAAAATTCTGAACCTTCACCGTCGTGAGCGACACGTCGATCACATCGCCGTCGATGCCGTGATCCTTCATCTCGATCCAGTCGCCCTTGCGCACCGTGTCGTTCGTGGCGACTTGGATTCCGGCCACCAAGCCCATGATGGCGTCCTTGAACACAAACAGGAACCCCATGACCATCGCGCCCAAGCCGGCCATCAGGGTGCCGACCTCGCGCCCCATCACGATCGAAATGATGAACACGCCCCCGACAAAACTTGCCACCAGCATCGCCGCCTGCAGCAAGCCCTTGATCGGCATGCGTTTTGATATGTCGTAACGCTGGTAAATCGTCTGCAACCCGTTGATCAGCGCCTGCAGCGTGAACAGCACCACCACCACGAGGTACACCTTGGCCAAGCCCTGCACAAAACCGACCAAGCTCTCCATCCCCGCGAACACCACAGGCGCCAGCACATGCGCCACGAGGGCGGGCACGACATTGGACAGGCGGGCGAACACCTTGTGCTCGATAAGAACGTTGTCCCAGTCGGAACTGGTCTTGCTCGACAGGAACCGGATGGCACGCAACACCACCCGCTTAGCAACGAGATAGGCCAGCCAACTCAGGAAAACCAGCAACAAGCCGCCGATCAAGTTGACCAACAAGCCGGCCCAGACAGCATCGATGCCGGAGTGCTCAAACTGCGCCATCAGCCAGTCCAGCAGGCTGCGCAGGCTCTCAATCGTCTCGCCACCTTGGCCACTCTCGGCCAATCCCACTTCATTTCTATCGTTCATTTCAGCAGTCGTTTATTGCCGGAGCGATAATCTAGTCAAATTGTACCGGCGATGAAACCCCTTTTCCGCGCTTGGCCCTCCCGCGTTCCAATCTTGGCCACAAAAAAACGGGAGCCGCGATCGGCTCCCGCTTGGGTAATTCGTTGTCGTCACCGCTCAGAAGCTTTCGCCGACTTGAAATCGCAAGAACTTGGCCACAGTGATCTCGTCGCCGACCGCTTGGGCAACCGAGGTCACATGATCCTTGATGCTGATGTCAGGATTCTTCACAAAGCCCTGCTCTAACAGGCAGTTGGTGGCGAAAAACTTGTTCATCTTGCCGGTTACGATCTTCTCGATGGCCTGCGGCGGCTTGCCCACGGCCTGCTCCTCTGCGATGGCTTTCTCCTTGGCCACCAACTCGGGGGCCACCTCGTCGCGGCTCACGGAGACCGGCGCGGATGCGGCGATGTGCAGCGTGATGTCTTTCACCAACACTTTGAAATCGTCGTTGCCAAGCGTCTCATCCTTGCCAGCACCGACCTGGAGCAACACGCCAACCTTGGCACCGGTGTGAATGTACGCGGCCACCAAACCGGTGCCGTCCACCTCGAGCTTGGCATCGCGGGAGAGCAGGATGTTCTCGCCGATCTTGGCGACTTGCGCGACGCGCAACTCCTCGAAGTCAGTGTCCGGTGCGGTCAACTTTAGCTTAGCCACCTCGCCGACGAACTCTTGGAATTGCCCGTTCTTGGCGACGAAGTCGGTCTCACAGTTGATCTCGACCAACACGCCCGCCTTGGAGTCGGGCTGGATGTAATGGACGATGACGCCCTCGTTTGCCTCGCGGCCGGCTTTCTTCGCCGCCTTGATGGTGCCCTGTGCGCGGAGCACATCGACGGCGGCCTCGACGTCGCCGTCCGTCTCAACGAGAGCTTTTTTGCAGTCCATCAGGCCCGCGTTGGTCATCTTGCGGAGTTCTCCGACAAGTTTTGCTGTTACTTCTGCCATAATATTTTCTGTTTAATAATCAGTTCCGGTCCCCGGTTGATGCCACCGGGAAAGAAAGTTTTTCGAGTGGCGAACGCCTCAAGCCTTGGTCGGCTCGACTGGCGTCTCGGGAGCATCCCCGACCAGTGCTTCAGCGGCAGGTACTTTCGCTTCGACTTCGGAGGGAGGGGCAGCGGCCGGTGCTTTCACTTCGGCTGGGGCTGGAGCGGCTTTGACTCCGGCTTTTGCAGCCTCTGCTTCGGCCGATGCTTTCTCTTGATTTGCTGCTTTAGCCTCAGCCTCGGCTTTTAGTTTTGCGGCTGCCGCCTCGTAGGCCGCGCGGGCCTCGATCATCGGCTGCGTGACCGCGCTGAGCACGACCTTGATTGAGCGGATGGCGTCGTCGTTGCCGGCGATCGGGTATTCGACCAGCGTCGGGTCAGTGTTGGTGTCGACGATGGCGACGATCGGCACCCCCAGTCGGCGCGCCTCGGCGAGGGCGTTGTGCTCGCGCTTGATATCGATGATGATGATGGCGTCCGGCTTGGCGCTCAGGTCGCGGATGCCGTTGAGGCGAATATGCAGACGGGATAACTCGCGACGAAGCATCGACTGCTCCTGCATGACGAACTCCGACATGCGACCGTCGGACTCCATCGCCTCCAGTTCCAGCATGCGCTTGATGGAGCGCTTGATGGTGTTCAAATTGGTCATCATGCCGCCGAGCCAGCGTTCGCAGACGTACGGTTGGCCGGTGGCTTCCGCCGTTTCCTTGATGGTGGCTTGGGCCTGCTTCTTGGTTCCGACGATGAGCACTTTGCCGCCCTTGGAGACGATCCCCGTGAGGAATTGCGCCGCCGTCTCGATTTGCGACACCGTTTGCACGAGGTCGATGATGTGGATGCCGTTCCGGGCTTCAAAGATGAATTCTCTCATCTTCGGATTCCACCTCCGCGTCTGGTGTCCAAAATGCACACCCGCGTCCAACAGTTCTTTTACATTACTCATACTTTGGTTTTCCAATTGTTGCCGGCTAGGCCTTTCGCACAGCCATCCCGCGGAAAAACGGGATTTAGTTCGTTGTGGTTAATGCCTCCTCGAGCAGCCAAGCCCAAGGTTGAGTTTTAAAGGCGGTTTCAGTCGGCGTTCGATCGGGCTTCAAAAGCCTCTTTTCCGCCAAAAAAGGGCGCGCACCATACCAAAACCGTCCCAAGCCGCAACCCCCAATTTTCCCTGCTTTTGCACTACCTCCGCTTGGCCAAGCTGCCGGGCGGCCAAACAATGACTGGCCAAGCGCCGGTTCTGGCCGTAAAAACAGCTCTTTTAAGGAGGTAAACAGCGTTTCATGCTGACAATTTTGCGCAGGGGAAACAAGCAAACCAGCCGCATCGTCGTGATTGCGGTGCTTGTTTTTTTGTGGCTTGGCCTAGCGCTTGGCCAAGCGGCCACCCACACCATCAAGCGCGGCGAGACGCTCAGTGTCATCGCCAAAAAACACGGTCTCAGCGCCTTGGCACTCGCCGCCCACAACGGCATCACCAACCCAAACGAAGTCAAGATCGGCCAGAAACTCACCATCCCGGCCAAGACAGAGACGGTCAATTACACCATTCGCAAGGGCGACACACTCAGCACGATCGCCAACAAATACAAAACCACTGCGGCGGCGATCGCCAAAGCCAACGGCATCAAGAATCCAAACACCATCAAGCCGGGCCAGAAACTCAAGATCACGATTGGCACGGCCAAAAAAACAGCTAAGCCCAGCTCGACCACCATCGCCAGCTCGACCCTGAAGGAGATCAACCGGCCTCGCATCCGGCGATACCGCTGGAAGCACATCGTCGTCCACCACAGCGCCGACAGCAACAACAGCATTCGCGGCATGGAGCATTATCACCGCCGCGTCCGTCGAATGGAGAACGGCCTCGCCTATCACTTCGTCATCGGCAACGGCGTCAATACTACCAATGGCAAAATATACGTCGGCGATCGCTGGAAGCGACAACTCCAAGGAGGCCATATCGGCAGCGCCGCTCTCAACGAAATTGCCATCGGAATCTGTCTCGTCGGCAACTTTGAAAAGACGCTCCCCACGGCCAAGCAAAAAGCCAGCCTCAAGGCACTCGTCTCCCGGCTCCGGAGCCGCACTGGCATCCCATACAACCTGATTTACACGCACCGGCAGTACCACCAGCACAAAAAACTCAAGTCAACTATCTGCCCCGGTCGTCGCTTTAGCCTCCGAAACATCCTCAGCACCTAGGCCTCTACCCGATTGGCATCGAGCCACTCCAGCGCTTGGCCAAGCGCCTCGTCCGGGCTGCACAGGATCATCTCTCCTACCCTCGGCTTGATCTCGACGTTGCCCTTGGCCAACGATCGCTCTCCGATGCCGATGCGCAACGGGAAGCCGGCCAGCTCCGAGTCCTTGAACTTTACGCCCGGCCGCGAGGGGCGGTCGTCAAGGATCACGTCCAAGCCCTTAGCCCGCAGTTCGTCGTAAAGGAGGTTGGCCAGTTTCATCACTTCCGACTCAGGCTCGACATCCAGCGCGGTGATGCAAACCTGATACGGCGCAACCGACGTCGGCCAAATAACGCCGCTCTCGTCGTGACACTGCTCGATCACCGCTTGCAACGTTCGCGTCACGCCGATGCCGTAGCAGCCCATGATGCTCGGGACGCTTTTGCCGTTCTCGTCGAGGAACGTCGCACCGAGCGCCTCGCTGTATTTTGTGCCGAGCTTGAACACGTGCCCGACCTCGATCGCGCGGCGAATCTTCAGCGGTTGACAGGTCTCGACGCACAACTCGCCGGCTTGAACCTGTCGTAAATCAGCCCAATCGCCGACCGCGATGTCGCGCTCGATATTGACGTTGCGCAGATGGTAGCCGTCGTCGTTCGCGCCGGTGACCATGCCGGAGCCGCCGCGCAAAACCTCATCCGCGTAAACCGAAATGCCGTCGACACCAACCGCGCCCAGGCTGCCCGGTTGAGCGCCCAGTGCCTTGACAATCTCGACGTCGCCCGCCGCGCGCAACGCCGCCGCACCCAACGCCGCGCCGAGCTTGGCTTCCTCTAGTTGGTCGTCGCCACGCAGCAACACGATCACCGGTTTGTCGTCGGCGACGTAAACAAGCGTCTTGATTTGTCGCTCCGCCGCGACGTCGAAGCGCTTGGCCAAGTCGTCGATCGTCTTCACGCCGGGCGTCTCGAATTTCTCCGCCTCGCCGCAGGCGTCCGCCGGCGTGGCGGTGGCCGGGCCTTGGCTCGTCGCCTTTTCCATATTGGCCGCGTAGTCGCCGCTCTCGCAGTACACCACCTCGTTTTCGCCGGTCTCGGCCGGCACCATGAACTCGTGAGAGTGCGCGCCGCCCATCACGCCGGTGTCGGCCTGCACGGGGATGGCCCGGAGACCGCACCGTGCAAAAATCCGCGCATAGGCGTCGTACATCCGCCGGTAACTGGCGTTGGCCGACTCGTCGTCGACGTCAAAGCTATACGCGTCTTTCATGATGAATTCCTTGGCGCGCATGAGGCCAAAGCGCGGGCGGATTTCGTCACGGAACTTGGTTTGAATCTGGTAAAAATTGACCGGGAACTGGCGGTACGAGTTGAACTCATCGGCGACGAGCGTCGTGATGACCTCCTCGTGCGTCGGGCCGAGTACCCACTCCTTCCGGGCGCGATCCTTCACGTGAAACAGCACGTCTTTCGCTGTCTCGAGTCGACCACTCTTGGCCCAGATCGCGGGTGGCTGCAGCGCCGGCATGAACACCTCCAGCGCCCCGGCGCGATCCATCTCTTCGCGGACGATGGCCTCGACCTTTTTGAGCGCCCGCAGGCCAAGCGGCA
>Ga0233433_10004459_pt1 | contig 10778 bp, 10 predicted proteins | sample SI_122_August201_5_FD_179868 | JGI IMG/M metagenome (GOLD analysis project Ga0233433, IMG submission 179868) | Seawater microbial communities from Saanich Inlet, British Columbia, Canada - SI_122_August2016_100_MG | ecosystem: Environmental > Aquatic > Marine > Inlet | place: Canada: British... | reverse complement strand
TTCGCGACCTAGTGGCTCAAAAGGTTCGCGGCCCAGTACGCCCTCGAGGAAGCCCGGTGGGCTTAAGCCTGTGCCTACGCGGCCAGATGCCAGTTTCCGCGCTACGCCGCCGCAGTATGAAATGCCGGCTTTCAATGAAGCGGTGCAAAAACTTGCCGTTGAGCCCTCGCAAATATCCACTCAACGCGAAATGATTCACGGACAGTTGAATTACACAGTGCCCACAGATTTCCCCGAGAAGCTTCGCTAATCAGCTGATCACGCATGGCGCAAGAATTGCATCGCGCATACCGTGGATTATTTTTTTATCCGCCGGACATATCGTAGCCAAGACACCGCCAAGTTTCACATCTTCTTCGCCTTGCGTAAAATAATATGGGCACAAACGGACACGACCGGGCATTTGTTGGGCTTCTCCAGATTCGAAATCGAACCACTCGTGCTGAACGCGCCGGGGCTTTTCAAAACGCTGCAAAATCCACGGTGAATTTCCAAAGTCCGCGATGGCCTCGGACACAGCGGCTGTCCAGTCGGTCTGCGATAAATCATTTCCCAGTCGTACGCTGCGAGCGCCCCACGCACGTTCGTTGAAGCCGGAAAGTTTCAGAACAAATTGGCGTTCTTTTTGAGATAGAGCACTCAGTTGCCGCCAGTCTGTGAGTTCCAGCCCCGGCAGCGCTGCATGCGGGGGTAATGGAGTGGGGTCAACCACCCAAGTTCGAGGGATGACTTGCTCGAGCTGCCGCATGAATTTACCACCCAATTCCCGCTGCCAAAATTCGCGCAGATTTCGATTCCAAAACAGTGCGAACAGCATTTTTTCTTCCAAATGTGCTTTGGGCGGAGGTGTGAGTTGAATTTTATTGGCCGCGCCTATTTCGAAAAGTGCCGTGTGCGCGGCCACATTTTCCAAATCAAACAGCTCAAAGAACCGATACGCCGCATCCCCTTCGGAAAAAGTGTCTAAGCCCGGATCGCGTACGGCAAAGCGTTTGCCGGCCCGCGCGCATAGCCATTCCATCTCGGGGCGGTACGTGGCTGATTCTTCGGACACCATCACATGCACCGGCCCATCACCGTTAAAAATCCCCGCGAAGCCATCTACCATTCCGCGCGCGCCGCCAAACACTTCGGAATGTTCAGCGTAGGTTTCATTTAACCAACCGGTGAGGCCGATGCCTCCGGGAACACTGTCAAGCTCGGTGATATGCCATCCATTTTCAGTGAGTAAAATATCCGGACGTAACACGCGGGGCAGTGAATTTTTGAAACCCGCGTGGCGTTGCCAATCGAGCAGCGACTGCGGCTTTCCTTGATCCAGCAAATCAGCCACCCACGTCGGTTGTTTGCCGGATATGCTGTGGCGGTACAACAAATCCGCCGCGCGATAAAATTTAAGCAAAACGCGTCCAAGTGATTCCAGTTCGCGGGCGAACTTGGCATCGAGTGGAAAGGGCTTCGTAGCAATCCTCCACGATTGACCGTCGAACAGGCCGCCTTCGGGAAGGGCGTTACGGATACGCTCGGATTTTGTGGCGGCGTCCATTAGGCGCGTGTTAGTCCATTACCCTCGCCGAGCCATTTATATGTGGTCAACTCTTCTAATCCCATTGGGCCGCGCGCGCCGATCTTGTCGGTACTGATTCCGATCTCCGCGCCCATGCCAAACTCGCCACCATCGGAGAATCGCGTGGAGGCATTCCAAAAAATTGTGGACGAATCCACTTCTTGTTGGAAACGCCGCGCGGTGGATTCATTTTCTGTCACAATCGATTCCGTGTGGCCGGAGCCGTGTGTGTTGATGTGCGCAATGGCACCACTAACGCCTCTCACCACTCGGATCGCGCAAATGAGGTCGAGGAATTCCGTGTCCCAATCTTCCGTTGTGGCGGCAGTGACGCCCTCGCCGAGAATGTTCGCGCCACGCTCATCCACGCGCAATTGCACTCCCTTTTCGAACAACACCTCCGCCACTTGCGGCAGTAACGCGGGCGCGATGGCCTCGTCAACAAGCAAGGTCTCCATTGCATTGCATACGCCGGTGCGATGGGTTTTGGAATTCACAGTGATTGCGATGGCTTTTTCCACATCAGCTTCGGCGTCGAGATATACGCTGCAAATGCCTTTGTAATGTTTGATGACCGGAACTTTCGAGCAATCTGTCACTGCGCGGATGAGCCCTTCGCCACCACGCGGGATGCAAACATCGATCCATTCGGTGAGGGAAAGTAGCTCGGGAATCGCCGCGCGATCAGGTGTGGGTACCACTTGGATTGCGTACTTGGGAAACGAATCGCATGCGCGTTGGCCTGCTTCGGCCATTAGTCGCGCGATGGTTTGATTGGAGTGCAGCGCTTCTTTGCCTCCGCGCAGAATCGTCACGTTGCTGGATTTGAAACACAATCCCGCCGCATCGGCCGTCACATTCGGGCGCGATTCATAAATCATTACCACTACGCCAATAGGCGCAGCAATTTTTTTGAGCTTCAAGCCGCTGGGCCGATCGCGTTCATCGAGCACACGCCCGACCGGATCGGGCAATTCCGCCACTTCGCGAAGTCCCTGAGCCATGCCCGCAATGCGTGCATCATCCAACAATAAGCGATCGAGCATCGGCTGTGATAAGTCCATCGCGCGAGCGGTTTCCATATCTATGGCGTTGGCCTCTTTTATGGACACAGCATGGGTTTCGATGGCATCAGCCATTGCGAGTAAGCATGCGTTTTTGTTCGTCGTGCTCAGTCGCGTCATTTGATGAGCGGCGGCCTTGGCGTTTTTAGCCAGCGCGGTCATTTGTTCTGATAAATTCATCGGGAAGGGAAGGGTAACGCAAAAAGCGTCCATGCAAAAGTTAGTTTTCACTGATGAACACCAGCGTGCCCTCGGGGACGGCGTCAAAGAGCGGGAGTAAATCCGTGGCGGCGAGATGGATGCAGCCTTGTGAATCTGGTTGGCCGAGGTTCGATTCGTCACCTACACCGTGGATGTAAATGTATCGGTCGTAACTGTCGACTGTGCCGCCAAAATTGAAACCCGCATCAAGCCCAGCGAGCCATAAAATACGGTCGGTGATATGTGCATCGGAGTTCCCTTTTCCATCGGTTTCAATAGGACGGCGGCCTTTGAATATGGTGCCAATAGGTTCGTTCGCGCCGATTTTTTCGACGATTCGATGGAGTCCGAGCGGGGTTTGGAAAGAATCTATTTGCTGGCCCGTGCCGCGTTTGGAGGTGGAGGCGGTTAAGGTGTTTTCGGTATCACCGTGGAAATGCGTGAGAGTCTGCGCTGCGACATTTACGTGCAGGCAATGTTCAGTAAGGGAGGCACCCAGCCGCTCGCAGGCGTCAGTGAAAGCGTCCGGAAGTTTCATTGGGTGATGGGCAGGATTTGCGCGCGCGGGATGAAGCGGCGTGTCCGGTTGCCGTTCACACCGATGTGTAGGCCGTCTGTTTCCCAGCGGAGCTTGCCCCACTTGGCGGCGGCTTCTTCAGCGGTATCGGTGACGTCCAATTCACCAATGCGGCCGAACATATAGAACTGCGGCTGATCGCGTCCGATGTAAACGCGCAGACGTACGGACTTTCCGTTCATGTGCGGTTCCAGAAAAACGTGAGCGCCCAGCGGTGGGTCATCGAACACGCCATCGCTCCACTTGAGCATGAGACTGTGCTCGAGGGTCACCATTTTTTTTCTCTCGGTGAGGACCGCACCGGTTCCGTAGCCAATCATCAGGCACACGAAGCCAGTGAGAATCACGTCCGATAATTTTTTAGGCTTCGCCATTAGTTGTTGAGCGCCTTGATGAGTACTTTAGAGTTGCGGCCTTGGGTTTCGTATTCCGCGCGCCGCGCCTGAGGCAAGTCACCAGACAGTCCTTCACGGTAGTCGGCTTTGCTTTGGAAATAGGTAAACGCCCGCGTGGATAAGGCTATCAATGTGCCTAACCCGCGTTCGCGCGCGGTGTCTTCCACAAACTGCACCAGCTTTTGGCCGATGCCCACGTTGCCGTGCGAGGGGCTTACGTATAAATGCGCCAGCTCCCCGACGTCACCAAACTCGCGCAGCGACACACACGCCACCGGATTGCCGTCAATTTCATAAATGAAATAAGTATTTAACTCTTCCTCGATGGCCGCCTCGCTGCGCTCCAGCAATCGCTGATCTTCCATTGCTTCTCGCGTAAGCCGCAGAATGCTGCCGGCATCGCGCTTTTGGGCGGGGCGAATTTGGCGGTATTCGTTTGCGAAAATCAACGTGCCGATGCCCTCATTCGAAAACACCTCCGCGAGCAATCCTTCGGTCACTAGTCCGTTGATGAGATGCACTCGCGGAACGCCCGCGGCGCAGGCCTCGGCGGCGTGTTGGGCTTTGGAGCGTTGGAGCGCGGGGATGCCCTCCTCATTTTCCGTTAACAACGCCTCGAGTTTGGGGCCGATCATTTGGCGAATGATTTGGCCATCGGTGCTGAGGCCATCTTCGGTGGATATGAAAAGCAGCTTGGTGGCCTTCAATTCACTCGCCACCGCGAGAGCCACGGCATCGCTGTTTAATCTAAATGTGTTGCCTTCGCCATCAAATCCCAAGGGTGGAATAACTGGCGTGATACCTTGCGCGAGTAGAGACTGTAAAAGCTCCGCATCCACGCGCTCCACTTTGCCGGTGTGTAAATGGTCGGTGCCGTCGAGAATACCAAGCGGATGGGCCACCACTGCGTTGGCATTGGCGGCGCGAAGATCGTTGGTGGCAAAGCCCTCAAGGATTTCGTGCGTGAGGCCATTGGCAGCGGTGAGGGCGAGTTTGAGTGTGGCAGGATCGGTGACGCCCGTGCCGTCGAGATTGCTCGGCGTGGCGGATTGTTCTTCAGCGAGAGCGTCGATTTGTTGCGACGCGCCGTGGACCAGCACCACGCGAATATTGAGGGATCGAAGCACGGCGATGTCCAGGAGCAGGTTGGCGAAATTCACATGCGTCACCACCGCGCCGTCAGCCGCGATGACAAACGTCTTGTCGCGGAAGCGCGGGATGTACTGCAGAATTCCTCTGAGATCGGTGGGTTTCACTGGGACAATATTCGCTGGGGACTATCCGAAGAAAGAGCCGCTCGTTCAACGCAAATCTGCCAGAGCGGCAAGGCAACGGCCATTTTCCAGTGGCGTGCCGATGGAAATACGGATCCAATCCGGCAACCCATAACCGCCCATCGCGCGTGTAATGATTCCAATCTTCTGCAGTTGTTCAAACACTGCTTTTCCATCGCAGACTTTGGCCAAAATAAAATTGGCGTACGAGGGCACTGTTTCAATGCCCATATCAGAAAATGCATTTTCAAAAAACCGCAGACCTACCTCGTTGTTTTTGCGGGTCGACAGGACGTGCTCGTCATCCTCCAGCGCCGCTAGCGCAGCGGCTTGAGCCATCGCGTTGAGATTGAAAGGTTGCCGAATTTTTTCCAACGCAGCGACAAAGTCCGGATGTCCAATGCCGTAGCCCACTCGCAAGCCGGCAAGTCCGTGGATTTTTGAAAACGTCCGCATCACCAGCAGATTTTGCATTTTTGAAATGAGCGGCAGTAAATCAGGCGCGTCATCAATAAATTCAAAATATGCTTCGTCCATCACCAGCAGCACTTCATCGGGAACGCTGTTCACCAAATCCATGACCGCATCGTTGGATGCACGTGTGCCGGTGGGGTTATTGGGATTAGCCACAAACACGATGCGAGTTTCCGGTGTGATGGCCGCGGCGATCGCGGCGAGATCGTGGCCAAATTCTTTCGCGGGTACTGAAATGCAATCCGCACCGGCGAGGTGCGCGGCGATGGGGTAAATGGCAAAACAATATTGCGATACCACAATGTTTGTGCCCGGCCCAAGCACTGCGCGTGACACAAACTCAATAATTTCATTGGATCCATTTCCAAAAATGAGGTTGGCCGGGGTGACTCCCAGTTTCTCTGCCAAACGTTGGCGGAGGTAAAACACATTTCCATCCGGATACAAATGTACTTGCGCCGCTTTGTCACGCATTGCGGCGATCGCTTTTGGGGAGGGGCCGAGCGGGTTTTCGTTGGAGGCGAGTTTGATGAGGTCGGCGGCTGGTAAACCTAATTCGCGCGCCACCTCCTCCAAAGGGCGGCCGCCATGATACACCGGTAATTGGTCAAGCTGCGGATTTAGTTTCATCCTCAACTCATCCAGTTGGTGCGGCTGCTTTTGCCGACCTCGGTGATTTCGCCCGACGAATGTTTGGCGATATAAAGGGTGATGCCGATGACCGACAGAAATGTGCCCACCATCACCATCGCCACAAACCAACTCGCCAATCCGCCAATGGCCAGTCCATTGTAGAGCGTCTCGAAATTGGTGATTTTATTAATTCCCGCGGGCGGGTGGATGAAAATCTTTGTAACCCAAGCAGTGAGAATAATTATGGTGATAAAGGCGTAATTGCGTTTGAGCCTCCGGCCGATGGATTCAAACATACTCACCTTAAACGCGGGCACGAGCAAATCCTCGGCAACGAGTTTGCGCCAGTTGCCTTCGAGCTTGGGCTCCTGTCGCATTAGCACGGGGACGATGAAGTGGGCCTCAATCATTCGCACCCGCGCGCGGAATGCATCGTAAAAGCGATAACGCCGCGCTTCGATCCACAACATTACTAGGACAATGGCGAGGTTGAAAAAGAAAATTAGATGCGGCACTTCGCGAAAGGAAAAGGCCACGGTGAAAATGGTGCACGTGGAGGTGATGGCCCACGTGGTGGTGGTGTCGAGCCGTTGTCGCCAAACCATAATGCGCCCAATTTCGCCGCGATAAAAATGTGACATCGCGGTGATGTAATCCTGACTGAAAGTGGGTTCATCAATAAACGCATCACTTACAGACTGATTGTCCTCATCCAGTTCGGTCATTGGGTTAACCGTAACACAATATAGCATCACCGACCAGCTTCGATCTCTAGCGCGATGTGCCGCGCCAACTCGATGAGATCAAGGTCGCGCCGCAAGTCGCCGAACTTAAACGCTGGTAATCCACTTTGATCCTGCCCGACCAATTCGCCGGGGCCGCGTAGTTGGAGGTCGGCTTCGGCAACTTTGAAGCCGTCATTGGTCTCCGCAAGCACGCTTAGACGCTCGTTGGCTTCGGTGGATTTGCCTCGAGTTAGCAAGATGCAATGGCTGTCGTGCACGCCTCGTCCGATGCGCCCGCGTAATTGATGAAGCTGGGCGAGGCCAAATTGCTCAGCGTTCTCGATGAGCATCAAGGTGGCATTGGGCACGTCAACGCCCACTTCCACCACGGTGGTGGCGAGTAGAACTTGGGTTTGATTTTTCCTGAAGCCGGCCATCACCGCTTCTTTTTCCTCAGGCTTGAGCCGTCCGTGCAACACGGCGACGGTGTACGGGGCAAAAGCGGCTGCAAGTTTTTGGGCCTCGGCTTTGACGGCTTTGATGCCTCCGACGGGGTCCTCATTCTCCACCCGTGGGAAAACCACAAAGGCCTGTTGGCCGGAGGCAAGTTCGGTTTTTAAAAAATCTAAAATTTTTGGCCAACGTTCCGACGTTCGGATGTGGGTGCGCACTTCGCCTCGGCCGGCGGGCATTTCATCAATCACCGAGCTGTCGAGGTCACCATAAAGCGTGAGGCCAAGCGTGCGTGGGATGGGTGTGGCGGTCATCACAAGTAGATGCGGGTAGTGGCCTTTTTTCACGAGGCGATCGCGTTGGGTGACGCCGAATTTGTGTTGCTCGTCGATGACGATGAGTCCCACGCGTTCGAGGTTGAAGCCGGTTTGGAACAACGCGTGCGTGCCGATAACGAGCGTGCGTTTTTCAAAGAGCGGCTCGGCGTTATCCTTGCGTGCGCCGGTGTGCAGCCGCACGCGGACACCCAGTGGTTCAAGCCATTTTGTGAAATTGCGATAATGTTGTTCGGCTAGAATTTCCGTAGGCACCATCATCAGCCCGTTGTAGCCGCTCTCCAGCGCGCGCAATAATGACAGCGCGGCTACGATAGTTTTGCCGGATCCGACGTCACCTTGTAGTAAACGCCGCATTGGATGTTTGCCGTTAAGGTCGCCCTCGATTTCCATTTGCACGGTACGTTGTGCATCGGTGAGTTGGAATTCCAGCTGTTGCAAAAATGGATTTACTAGGCTGCCATCGCCCGCGCATGGGAGTGCTTTGGCTTTGGTTTGCATCGTCACGCGACGGCGTCGGATGGTGGATTGCAATTTTACAAACTCATCGAGCGCGAGCCGTCGGCGCGCGGCTTTGGCTTGATCAAGGTCATCAGGGAAATGCAGTTGGCGAATGGCCTCGCGCCGTGATGGCAAACCGGCAGCGGTATAATTTGGCTCAGAAAATTCTTCGATATATTTTTCGAGCAAGCCGAATATCTCGCGGCGCAGCCAGCGGTGCGGCATGCCTTCGGTGAGCGGATACACGGGCACGATGCGGTTGACGTGGACGGCGGGGTCATCATCGCTTTTGATGATTTCCGTTTCCGGATGGTCCAGCCCGGCGAGTTTGCCGCCGGTGAGTTTTCCGTACACCAGCACGTCGTCGCCACGATGAAAAAGGCGGTCCATATAATTACAATTCCACCAACGGCATCGGACGCTGCCCGAATCATCTTCTAACACAAATTCAAACTTACGCCGCCCACCGCGTAAATGATTCGTGCCAAGCACCATGATTTTCCCGCGCGCGAGGCGTGCCTCCTCGGACGATAAATCGCGGATAGGCCGAATGTCGCGGCGGTCCTCGTATCGCCTCGGCCGGTGCATTAGCAGATCGCCCACAGTGAGGCATTTGAGCCGCGCCAATTGCGCTGCTCGCTCGCCGCCCACGCCTGGCAGCTCGACCAAGGGCCGGGCCAAGCTTAGGTTTTTCGTTTCCTCCCCGCTCACACCGCCTTATAACCACAGGATCGATGCACGCCCAAGACGAAGTTTTGCACGTTGCTCCGCGCCGAGTTTGACCGCATGCTGAGGCTGTGGCGCATGAGGCAGATTCAGTGGAGCGTTTGTGGCAAAATTACGCAGGGGTCTTTCGGCAGTTTGACGACTTGACCCTCGCGCGTTGGATGTCGCAAACGCTCAGTCAACTACAGGGTCAACTGTGGCAGATGTCGCATCCGCTGGTGGCCTCGTATCGGCTCGCCGCGATGGTGGCGCACGATCGTCAAGTTTGGCACCAACGTCTCGTCACCGTGCCGCCGGATTTCCCCATCACCGAATGCTGCCGCGCTCCGCTCTTGCCGATGGTCACGCGTGATGTTTTGGAAAACGGATTGATTTGCCTGCACTGCAACGGCACGGCGGTTGCGATTGAAGATGTCGGCGAACCCGCAGAATCATTAGCCGCGTGGGCCGAGACGTACGCGCCCGTTCACGGAGTGGCTCATTGGGATGACGCCCGCCGCGCGGCCCACGAGAATTACGATCTAGCCTACGAAGAAGCCGCCACCGAAAGCGAAAAGCAACTTGCCCAGCTCGGTCTCGAGCTGGCGCCGCCTTTAGTGGAGCTTTATCCCGCTGTCGTATGGGAAGATCAGGACGAGTGCCTCCAAGTGCGGCCGGAAGATATAGTGATATGACCGCGCCAAACCCCGTCGTCTCAACCGGCAAAAAGCCCAAGTGGAAAAAAATTCTCGGAACTGGTTGCCTCGGTGTGGTCGTTCTTTTGGTGGTGGGCGTGCTGGCGGCTAATTATTATTTCAAGCGCGCGGTTGCGGAACATCTCGAGCGCAAAATGGCCGATGCGGGCTTCGTCGGAAAAGTCGACGAGTTAGATTACAGCATCGCGCGCCGCGAATTGTCGGTGCGTGATTTACACGCTGTTCCGAGCGGAACCGTGCTGGCCAATCTCGGTGAAGTGAACATCGCCGAGGGTACGATTCAATTTGATCCCGATGGATCCAAAGAAATTGCGGAGGTTAAAATTAGGGGAGTGGAATCCGCAATGGGCTCGGCAAACAAGATCTTAATTCATCCGGGCAAATCGTTTTCTGCCAAAGGTGTGAGCTTAAAAAACGCCAAAGAATTTGGTGGCGGAAATTTGTTGAAGATTACTGAGTTGCAAGTGGAATACGGTGTAAAAGGGCTGGGCTTAGTAAAAGTGAAAGTGGCGGAATTGACTGCCGTGAAAAACAAGAAAGGCCAATGGAATCTTTTGGTGAAGCCAGTGAAGGAGTTGAAGTTCAGGGATAAAAAAATCGAACGCATCGGCGAATTCCATCTTGAGGTGGAAACAGTGAAAGTGCTGGATCTGTCGCGCGAAGGCGAATCGCGAATCGTACCGGTTAAAAAAACAATCCGCGTCCGTAACATCAACAGCGCGGCCGATTTTAATTCAAAGATTCTTCCCAAGCTGCAAGCTTTGCTTGGTGAAGTAAAATCGCAGCCCTAAATCGTCACCGTAAACAAATCATTCGCCTTCACGCTTTCGGCAAAGCCGGCTATTAGCTTGGCGATTTGGTCGAGGTCTTTCAGGTTTACCACTTCCACCGGCGAATGCATATAGCGGTTCGGCAGGCTAATCAGTGCGCTGGGGATGCCGCCGCGTGTCCAGAAAATTGCGTCGGTATCTGTGCCGCTGGTGGCACTCACAGTTTCATGCTGTACGGGGATGCGCGCCTTTTTCGCAACCGCCTCGAGCCGCTTCACCACTTCGGGATGATTACATGTGCCGTGTGTGAGTGTGGGGCCTTTGCCCATTTTCACGTCGCCGTGGGCTTGTTTGTTGATGCCCGGATAATCGGTCGCGTGCGTGACGT
>Ga0233433_10004458_pt1 | contig 10779 bp, 11 predicted proteins | sample SI_122_August201_5_FD_179868 | JGI IMG/M metagenome (GOLD analysis project Ga0233433, IMG submission 179868) | Seawater microbial communities from Saanich Inlet, British Columbia, Canada - SI_122_August2016_100_MG | ecosystem: Environmental > Aquatic > Marine > Inlet | place: Canada: British... | reverse complement strand
TGAGTGAATCGCTCGATATTTGCGTGATGCTGGGCGGGCCTTCCAGCGAGCGGAAGGTGTCCCTTCAATCCGGCGCAGCGGTGGTCGAAGCGCTGCGGGGGCTTGGCCACCGGGTGAGCGAGATCGACCCTGTGGACGGAGAGTTTCGACTGCAGCAAAACACCGACATTGTGTTTCTGGCTCTGCACGGGACATTCGGAGAGGACGGCACGGTGCAAGCCAAGCTCGACGCGTTGGGCGTGCCGTACACCGGCTGCGGTGAGGCGGTGAGCCGGTTGGCCTTTGACAAGGTGGCGGCCAAGCGCGCCTGCGCAGAGCAGGGCTTGGCCACGGCGAAGGACTGCGTGGTGGACGACCCCGCCGCCGGCATGCCGGAGGGGATTGAGCTGCCTTTGGTGCTCAAGCCGGTTTGTCAGGGGTCGAGCATTGGACTCGAGTTTGTCGAGTCGGCTGCCGCTTGGCCAAGCGGCCTGGCTAAGTCTCTCGAGGGCGGTGGCCGGGTGCTGGTCGAAGAGCGGATTGAGGGCCGAGAAGTCACGGTGGGCATCGTCGGCGGCCAGCCGCTGCCGGTGGTCGAGATCACGCCCAAGCGTGGCGCCTATGATTACGCTAATAAATACACCGTCGGTGCGACCGAGTACACCTGCCCGGCGGCGTTCGGCGCGGAGGCGATGCGACGCATTCAGTGCGCTGGCGAGCAGGCGTTGTTTGCTGTGGGTGGCGGCAACTGTGCTCGGGTAGATTTTATCGTGAGAGCGGATGGTGAGCCGGTGTTCCTCGAGGTCAACACCCTGCCGGGGATGACCGAGACGAGTCTGCTGCCCAAGGCGGCGGCGGCGAGCGGCACCAGTTTCGCCGAACTGTGCCAGTGGTTGGTCGAGCTGGCCGTGGAACACCCGCCGCTGGCCGCCACCGGTTGAAAAACAAATTAAACGCAGAGGACGCAGAGATGCAGAGAGAGGGAAGAACTGAAAGTTTTTTGAACGACGAAAGACACGAATGAAAACGAATCCGCAGATGGCGCAGATTTTCGGAGATTCAAAAAACCATCTGCGCGCATCTGCGAAATCTGCGGATAAAGTTTTGAACAAAATTTGACATGGCATGGAGAGCAAAACGTCGTAATAGCAAGTCGGGGCAGAAAAAACTGCTCTCAGTCAAGGTACAGTCGCAGCAGGCCAAGCGCGAGCGGTGGCGCTGGCTGCGTCCGTTGGCGGCCCTGGCCCTTGCGATCGTGGCGATCATCACCGTCTGCTGGCAGGGGGGCGCGTTCGCGCTCAACCGGCTCGTTTACGAGAACGAGTCCTTCTCCGTCAAGCAACTGGATTACCGGACCGACGGAATCATCACCGTGGACCAACTCAGGAAATGGGCCGGAGTTCGCTCGGGCGACAACTTGCTCAAGCTTGATTTGCTTCGGATCAAGCGCAACATCGAGCTTGCCCCGCGCGTGAGGGCGGCGTCGGTGGAGCGTTACATGCCGGACACGCTGCAAGTGCGGGTCGCTGAGCGGGTGCCGATGGCACAAATCTGGGCTTGGCAACGCGACGGTGCCGGGGAGACGGATTACGACTGCGTGAGACTACAACTCGACGAAACCGGCCACGTCATGACGCCCATCGACGGCCACTCCGTGGTCGCACCCGAGGACCAAGCCGAGTGGTCGCTGCCGGTCGTCTCCGGGATCAACCTAGGGAAACTCAAGACGCTCGCCCCCGGCCGTCCGGCTGGCTTGCCCAAGCTGCGGGCCGCGCTTGGCTTGATCGGGGAGTTTCGCCGCTCGCCACTGTCCGGCACGGTGGATTTGCGGGTGATCGATCTTTCACAGCCGCGCATCCTGCGGGTCACCACCGGCGACGGGGGGCAGGTGGATCTCTCGACCGAGCGCCTGCCTCGGCAGCTCAACCGCTGGGCCGGTATCCAGGCGCACGGACAGAAATTTGGACTCGCCATCGAGACGGTGGATCTTTCAGTGACCAACAACGTGCCGGTTCGCTGGATGCTCTCCCCGACGCTCGCCGAGGACTTGAGGAGTGGCAGAAAGGTGGCCCGTAAATAAACAAACCGTGTACAATTCACAAATCATCGTTGGCCTCGAGATCGGCACCTCCAAGGTGAGTGTTGCCGTGGGGGAAGTGAGCGAAAACAAGGTCGTCAACATCATCGGCATTGGCCAGGCGAAATCCCGGGGCGTACGCAAGGGGGAGATCATCGACGTCGCTCTCGCCGAGGAGGATGTGCGTAACGCCATCGTTGAGGCGGAGCAGGTGGCCGACGTCGAGATACGATCGGTGTTCCTCGGCGTGACCGGCAGCCACATCCGCGGCTTCAACAACACCGGCGTTCACCCCGTGGTTTCGGCGGATCGCGAGATCAGCACCACCGACATTCAGGATGTCATCAAGAACGCTAGGGCGATCAACCTACCGACCGACCACTCGGTGGTACACTCAATCCGGCAGCACTTCCGCGTGGACGGGCAGGATGGCGTGCAGAACCCAGAGGGGATGCTGGGGGCGAAGATCGAGGTGGATGTGCACGTCGTCAGCGGCCGGTACAACCGTTTGCAAAATCCGATTCGCCTCGTTAGCGGACTACACTTGGAGGTGGAAAACATCTCATCCAGCGCACTGGCTTCCTCCCTCGCTGTCCTCGGCACGGAGCAGAAGGAACTGGGCACGTTGGTGATCGACCTCGGCGCTGGCGTCACCGAGTACGCGGTATACTCGGCGGGCGTCATCAAGCACACTGGCGTGCTGGCGGTCGGCGGCGACCACGTCTCTAACGACCTCGCCTACGGGCTGAAGGTGCCGTTGGCCCGTGCCGAGCAACTCAAGATCGACCACGGCTCGGCGTTGATCGATCCCGAGGCTGGGAACCGCGAGATCGACCTGTCTGACGACAGCTTGATCCCGGGCCGGCAGGTCAACCTCGGGCACATGCACAAAATCATGTCGATGCGCTTGAGGGAGACTTTCGAGTTGATCGCCAGAGATATTGGCCAGGCGGGGCTGATCGAGTACCTCCGGGCGGGTGTGGTGCTTTGTGGCGGCGGCGCGCGCACCTCGCATATTACCGGACTGGCGCGGGACGTGTTCAATCTCCCGGTGGCCATAGGCCGTGCCAGCACCGTGAGTGGCATCAAGAACGCGCTAGACGAGCCGGAGTTCGCCACCCCGGTGGGGCTGATCAAGTTTGGGGTCTTCCAGTCACAGGCCAACCCGCGCCGCGCCGGGTTTGGCCGGGCGATCCGGCAGCAGGTCGCCGCACTTTTTGGCCGTTGAGGCGACAGGTCAAACAATGAAAAATCACATCAAACCAACCACGAACGCCAACCCTGTTATCTGCCTCATCGGCTTGGGCGAGGCCGGTGTGAAACTGGTCGAGACCTTGGCTATGTTCAGCCTCGAGGGCATCGAGGCGCATTCGCTGGACACCGACAACCGCAGCCTCGCCCGCTGTCACCAGTCGCAGACGTTCCTGCTTGGCCAAGCGATCCCGTGCGGCTTGGGAACCGGCGGCGACTCCGCCCTGGCCCGAGCCGCCGTCGAGTCGGAAAGCGAGCACTTGGCCGAAATCGTCCGGGGCGCCGACCTAGTCTTTATCATCGCCGGGATGGGGGGCGGCACCGGCACGGGGGCCGCTCCGTTTTTGGCGAACTTGGCCAAGGAAGCCGGGGCTCTGGTCGTGGGCGTGGCGGCGACACCGTTTGAATGCGAGGGCGTCCGGCGCTGCAACCAAGCCACCGGAGGAGTGCGCGACCTTAAACAGGTTGCCGATGCGGTATTTCACTTTCCCAACCAAGACGTCGTCGTCATGGAGGGCGCAGACATCAGCCTCCACGAGGCGCTGGACATCGCCAACCGCCACCTGTGCGAGGCCGTGCTGGGCGTGAGCCGGATGCTGCTCGAGTCCGGCATGTTGAACGTTTCCTTTGGCGACCTCCAGGCGGCGCTGCGCGGCCGGTACAGTCTCGGCTCCGTTGTCCATGTCGAGGCAAGCGGTGACGACCGGGCCGGCGAAGCCGTGCGAAAGCTGCTCGCCCATCCCGCGGCCCGCGGAGGCGAGGCATTGCAGGAGGCCAGCACATTGCTGGTGCACCTATCGGGGGAGGAAATGTCGATGGCGGAGATTGTCGCCGTGACCGGCGCAATCGGTAGCCACGCCACTACTACCAACTTCGTTGTCGGGGCTTCCGGGCCGGGCCGCGAGGGTGCCGGGCTGCAAGTGACTGTAGTCATCGCTCACGCCGCCAAACTCGCCAAAGCCGGGCAGGAGCAATCCAAGGCGCATCCCGACTCGACCGGGCAATCACCCGACCTCGGTTTTTCCGGTATCTACTCCGTGTCGGACACCGGCAGTTATCTCGACTTGGGAAAGGACATCGGTGGCACATCTCGCGGTGGTTTTGCCTACACGCCGCCAGCCCCGCCAGCGGATGCATTGACACCCGAATGCCGGGAAGACCTCATCCGGGTTGCGGCCAAGGAGGAGCCGAACCGAAAAAAACGGCAGAAAATCGTTCAGGAAATGTTGCCTCTCGAGATCGTTTCCAAGGGCCGGTTCGAGAAAAGCGAACCAACCATTCACAAGGGCGAGGATCTCGATCAACCCACCTACATCCGGCGCGGAGCGATCTTGAACTGACCGCGCTTGGCCAAGCCGTGCCGCCGCCGGGTCGCAACTTCAGCGTTTGCTCAAGGGGATAACCGTGAAAAGACACAACCCTTCCGGAACGGCCCTCAAAATAAACAAAAAAATATTAATTTTTTGTGGTGTTTTGGAAGTTCTTTGATACGTTTCCCCGCCTCGCTTTGCCCGAGGCTACTGGAACCGGCTGATTTGAGGCAAAAAAGTGAGGCTGAAACCTACCTTAAAAAGTGGCAGTAAAAAGAAAAGTCGCAACAAAACCAGTGAAAACCGCAAAAAAAGCGGTGAAAAAGGAGGTCGCTAAGAAAGCACCAGCTAAAAAAGCTGTGGTGAAGAAGCCGCGCGCGCGCAATAATCACAAAGTGGGTGCGGCCACCACGGCGGCCGTTTTGGGTTTGGCTGCTACGCCAGCCAAGAGAGCGGCCCAAAAAAGAAAGGAAACCAAGCTGGCCACCGGCGGGAAATGGGGGAAACAAAAACAGCTTTTGCTAGGACTTCGGGACAGGTTGACTGACCAGCGTAACGGCCTTGCCAAGGAGTCCGCCAGGGAGATGGAAAGCTACGGCGTCCACATGGCCGACTCCGGCACGGACAATTTCGACCGGGACTTCAACCTGAGTCTGCTCTCAGCGGATCAGGATGTGATTTACGAGATCGAGGAGGCTCTCAAGCGAATTGAAAGAGGAACCTACGGCATGTGCGAAATCACCGGGAAAGCCATACCGCAGACCCGCCTGAACGCCATACCGTGGGCACGGTTCCGAGTGGACGCCCAGACTGAACTTGAACAGCACGGCATACTGCAAAACCGCTCACTGGGGCAGTTGGGCACCATCACATCGCCGGCTGCCTCAACCAAGGGCAGGACTGAAAAAGAACTTCCAGAAACCAAAACAAAGAAAGATTAATTATGGCAAGGGAAACAGTCATTCTAGAATGCACGGAAGCCAAGGGCGAGGGCAAGCCAGTGTCCCGTTACATGGGTCAGCGCAACAAGAAAACCCAGCCCGACCGGCTGGAGATGAAAAAATACAACCCCAACCTGCGTCGCCACACGGTGCATCGCGAAATTAAGTAATATGCCAAGGAAGAAGGACAAAAAAAAACGAGACTCGAACCAAAAGCGTCCGCCACGCCCAAAGCCCGTCATCGATTTCACCGTCGATCAGTTGAACTACCGCAACACCGAGTTGCTGCAGACATTTGTGACTGGCCACGGGCGCATACTGCCGCGCAAGTACACCGGGTTGCCGGCACATTACCAGCGCCGCATGGCCAACGCCATCAAGCAAGCCCGCACGTTGCTCCTGATGAAGTAACCGACTTTGAAGCCGCTGCGCCCGGAAAGGATGCGGCGGTTATTCGTGCCAGCCAGGGCCTAATGGATTGCACTAACCAAAGCACACTTGGCCAAGCGCTTGCCAGTCACGCCAATTGACTTACGCGCTTCTCATATTTTCTGTAATTGCCGCGGCACTCACGGTGCTGTGGGTCAAGCCGTCCGACCCCAACAAGCTTAAGCTGCTGATCGCCTTCAGCGGCGCCTACCTGCTCTCGATTACCGCACTGCACCTGTTGCCGGAAGTGTTCATCGGCGATGATCGGGGGGCGTATTTTGGAGCGTTCGTCCTGGTCGGTTTTTTTATCCAAGTAATGCTCGAGTACCTCTCGGGAGGCATCGAGCATGGCCACGAGCACACTCACAAGCATAGCGGGTTGCCGATTGGGTTGATGATTGGCCTATGCCTGCACGCGTTCCTTGAGGGCATGCCGCTGGGTGGCGGGGATGCCGGGCACAGCCACCACGGCCACGAGCATAGCCACGGCCACGGTGCCGAGCCGTTGTTGCTGGGGATTGTTTTACACAAGTATCCCGTTGCCATGGTGTTCCTTGCAACGCTGCTCAACAGCGGCTTGGGCAAGCCTAAGGCGTTCGGGCTGCTGGCGATTTTCGCGGCCATGGCACCGCTGGGCACGCTGTTGAGTGGTGTTGAGGTGGTTGGCCAATTCCAACGTGAAAGCCTCGCGATCGTTATCGGCATATTCCTGCACGTCTCGACGACGATCCTCTTTGAGAGCAGCGAAGGACATCGCTTCAACGCCTACAAAATAATGGCCATCGCCGCCGGCTTGGCCTTGTCGGCAGCTAGCATGCTGCTGACCACCCACTGACGCTCGCGCTTACGGCTTCGGCTTGCGGGCGGCGCGTCGTGGTTTTCCGGCGCGGAAAAGCTCAAGTTGTGGCTCGCGCAGCATCCCGTGCGCCTTGAGCACCCGGATCAACTGCAGCACATCGGAGCGCTGGTAGTTGCGGTTTTTCTCCACGGCATCGATCACGGCGGAGAGCACCGCCGGAAACTCAATCACCCCGTCGACCCCCTTGCCTCGGAGGTGCTCCACGCTTTCGCGCCGCAGTTTTTTTGAGGCCGGCAGCGACGGCGCGACGAGTATCTTGAGAAAAATGGTATCGGCACCGAACACCGCCTCCGCCGCTTTTGCGGCGGCAGGCTGCGCGAAGCGGAAAATCTCCGGCGAGTTGACCATCACCGCCGGGCTGAACGTCTCCGTGTGCCAGCCTTTCACGGCAAAAACAGCGCGGGGAATGTGCTTCAAGTCAGCCGGCCGCAGCTCGAACGGCAGGGTGGCTTTCGACTCAGTCGCCGCCGGGTGGGAGGCAAAAAAATCGATGTGCGAGTCGTGCCGGCGCGACGGCGCAACAAACTTGCGCCCCTGCTGCACCAGAAACCCGCTGGCCTCAAGGAACTCACGAACAATCGTTTCACTGATAGCAGACATTATTTTAACGCAGTCTTGATGGTTGCCTTTGGCACGTCGATCCCAAATTTCACTTGGCCGATTTTTTGGGCCAGCACGAACTTGACTTCCCCGGCGCTGACTTTTTTGTCGAGCTTCATTGCGGCGAACACTTTGGCCAACTGCGGCTTGGCTAAGCGCACCGAGGTCGGCAGGCCGGCCCGGGCGAACAGCGCCTCGATGCGATCGACTTCCGCTTGGCCAAGCCCGAGTACGTCGTGCGAGATTTTCGCCGCCGCCACTTGGCCGATCGAGATCGCCTCGCCGTGCAGGTATTTTCCGTAACGCGAGACGGCCTCGATCGCATGGCCGATGGTATGGCCATAGTTCAGAATGGCGCGCAGCCCGCCCTCGCGCTCGTCCTCCGCGACGACGTTGGCCTTGATTTGGCAACTGCGCGCGACGATGTGTGCCAGCCCCTTGGCGTCGAGCCGCAGCAACTCCGGCAGCGTGCGCTCGAGTCGGCGGAACAGCGCTGCGTCGTCGATGATCCCGTACTTGATCACCTCGGCTAGCCCGGCGCGCAGCTCGCGCTTGGGCAACGTCTTGAGCGTGTCGAGGTCGCACAGCACGAGTCCTGGCTGGTGAAATGCGCCGACCAGATTTTTGCCTGCCTTGAGGTTCACGCCGACCTTGCCGCCGACGGAGCTGTCCACTTGGGCGAGCAATGTCGTCGGCACTTGCACGAAGCCGATGCCGCGCAGGTAGCTGGCTGCGAGAAAACCGGCCATGTCGCCTACCACGCCGCCGCCGAGCGCCACGATGAACGAGCTGCGTTCGAGTCGGTGCTGGGCCAGTTTGTCGTAACAGGTTTGGATTGTTTTCAGGCTCTTGGCCGTCTCGCCAGCGGGCACGCGAATCTCCACAGGCGCAAAGCCGGCTTGGCGCAGCGAGGTCAGCGCCGCCTTGGCGTAGAGCGGCCCCACGGTGCGATCGGTCACCACCGCGCAGCGTGCCCCCAGTTTGAGTCGGCGACACTCGCCGCCCAGTTGAGGCAGCAGGCCGTTGCCAATCTTGATGGAGTAACTGCGATCCTCGAGGGGTACTTTGACCGTTCGCATGCGCGGGAAGATACGGACGGGAGGCCACGGGCCAAAGCCCAAAACGTTCAGTCTGCGAAAATGAGGCGGCCGCGCCGCACCGGTTCGGCGCCGCCGTCGAGTCGCAGCGAGAGGTCGGGGAGGATTTCCTCGACCCTGCCGGCGACGATCAGTTGGGCGTCGTCGCGCTCACCGGCGGTCTCTTCCCAGATTTCCACCTCACGCCCGATTACGCAGCTGCGGCGTACATAATCGGCGTGCAACGCGCCCGGCCCGTGCTCGAGTAACTGCGCGTGCCGCTTGGCCAAGCTCTCGAGCAACCGGGCCAGTATCGTGGGGAGAGTGATGAGTATGTCCGGCGCTAATTCGCGCAGACTGCCCGGCGGTTGGACGAACTTGCCGCTGGGCAACTCCGGCGTGGTGGCGACGTTGATGCCGATGCCGAGTACGGCGTGCTCGATGCAGTCACCCTTGGTCAGCGTCGAGGTGATCACGCCGGAAACCTTGCGGTTGCCAAGCAGCACGTCGTTGACCCACTTGATGCGCGGCGCTTGGCCAAGCGTGTCGAACTGGTCAAGCGCATCGAGCACCGCGAGGCTCGGTAGCATGCTCAGGCCAAGGCCAAGTTCGTGCGCCGGGCGGTTGGGTGAGAACAGCGCCGTCAAGTGCAAGTTGCCCTCGAGCGCGCGCCACGGTCGTCCCCGGTTGCCGTGAAAGTTGTCGCCGGTCATGGCGAGACAGGCGAAAGGTGTGGCTTGTATGGCATCGGTTTGGAGCAGTTCGCGTAGACCATCCACCTGTGACACGGCTGAGTGGCCAGTAGCCATGATTTGCCGCCATGGCGACGGGGCGGGCCGGCGAACAATCTGCGCTTGGCTAAGCCCGCCAACGGCCTGCCAAGTGCGGCGGGTGCCGTTGGTCAGCCTAGAGAGATCGGCTGCTTCCCAGCCCGCTTGGCCGTCGGTTTCGGCGAAGCCGCGCAGTGCCTCCGGGCAATCTGTGATGATGAGCGATTCGGGAATCTCCATCCGCGCCGAGGGTGACCTTGGTCAGGCGCGGGCAAAAGAAAAATCAGGCTGGAGCAGCCGGGACGCTTGCCCTACAGTCCGGCCATGCAGCGTTGGATGTGTCCCTTGCTCCTAGTCGCGATAGTTTTTCTGTCTTGGCCAAACAGCTCCCCCGCACCGATTATTTTCCGGCCTGGCGAAGGCTGGTCGTACGAGAGCCTTAGCGGCGGCGGCGGCGGTGGTTGGCGTCGCGCCAACGCCAAGGATCAGCTTGTGGTGGCGAGGGATGCCTTCGCGGCGGAAGACTGGAAAACCGCATTCAAGGCGGCTCAGCGCACGGTGGTAGACTGGCCGTTGTCCGAGTACGCGGCAGAGGCTCAGTTGCTGCTTGCCCAGTCATACGAAAAACGGGGCGACGACAAAATGGCATTTGCCGAGTACCAAAACCTACTGCGTATTTATCCCCATAATGTCGATTTCGAAGATATTCAGTCCCGGCAGTTTGCGATCGCCACGCGGTATCTGAACGGCCAACGATTTAAGCTGTGGCACCGCATTCCGTTTTACAAGTCGATGAAAAAGACGGTGGCCATGTTCCAAGACATCGTGATCACCGGCCCATTCAGTACCGTGGCGCCCAGAGCGCAGATGAATATCGGTCAAGCTTGGATCAATAAGGCGCGCGGTTTTCAGTTCTCACAGAATGAAAAGCATAAAAACTATCGCATGGCGGTTCGGGCTTTCGAGAAGGCGGCCGACCAATACCACGACCGACCCGACATCGCCGCCGGGGGATTGTTCGCCGCTGGCTCCGCCTACCAACAGCAGTCGCTCGATGCGGAATACGACCAAGGCGTAACTCACAAGGCCATCGATGCCTTTTCGGATTTCATCGCACTTTATCCCAATGATGAACGAGTGCCTCAAGCCCGGGGAAGAATTAAATCCATGAAGGTCGAGCAGGCTCTGGGTAACCTGAAGATTGCGCGCTATTACGAAAAACGCGGAAAGTTTGCCGGCGCAAAAAACTATTACAACGAGGTGAAGGATCTCGCTCCCGGCACCGAGAATGCCGCGATTGCACTGCGGAAGATCGACGAATTGCAGCGGCAGCTCGATGCGGGAAAAGCATCGGGCGAACAACCGTAATGACCCATTCGCCCGCCAGTCGCGCAGCCTTCTTTTTGGCCGTCGCTGTGGTGGCCTCCGGCTGCGCCAGCTACCGGCTTGGCCCGGTGAACCCCGCGATCCCCGTCGGTCAGGCCATC
>Ga0233433_10004457_pt1 | contig 10780 bp, 16 predicted proteins | sample SI_122_August201_5_FD_179868 | JGI IMG/M metagenome (GOLD analysis project Ga0233433, IMG submission 179868) | Seawater microbial communities from Saanich Inlet, British Columbia, Canada - SI_122_August2016_100_MG | ecosystem: Environmental > Aquatic > Marine > Inlet | place: Canada: British... | reverse complement strand
ATTGATGACGACCTTTTGAAAAAAGCTGTCTTAGAGTCTTATGCTTCTATTGCTGATCAAATCGATCCTTCGCAAGAGGAAAAAGAAAAACAAGAAGCTATATCAAATGATATTGATGACGAAGGGATAAGGAAAAAATCTTCGTCTAAGTCCGAAGTAGACGAAGAAGAGTCTTCTGAGGAAAAAAACGATAATTTAGATTTAGTCGACAAAAAAGAAAAAGGCGACAAAAAGTTTTCTTACGAAATTCCAGAAAAAATGCCAAAAAATGTTCAATTCAAAGATATTGTAACTCAGTTGAATGCGTTGAGATCTGGTGCTAGCTTAAAAGACGATAAAGTGAAAACTGGCTTACTAAAATATTTCGACAACTTAAAATCAGATGAAAAGCAAGAACTCTTCTCTATGATGTCCGGGTTTGCTACTATTATGAATAAAGCTGGTGGAGTTGAAGATGCTCCTATGCCAGATGATTTTGAAAAACCAAATAGCAAAAGTGATTTAAAAACTCAACCAACAAAAACTTTAAGTAATTCCCCAATAGTCGTAGGTGAGGTTTCAGAGAAGTTAAGAGAAGCTATGATAGTTTTAGAAAATACGAAAAGCAATCACAAGTGTGCTAATGGAAAAGTAGTTTCTTTCGGATCTCAAGTTTCAGTGAATGATTTAGAAGCTAGGATAATCGATGCACAATCTTCAAGAGACTCTTGTTTTAGAGGTACTGAATCTCGATCTAGTTACAATGGCTTACTCAAGCACTTAAGGATGCAATTAAGATCTGCTCAAAAAGTAAATGGCTCAAAAAAGTAATCTTACTATTAGTAATGTCCTAGAATCAATGCAAGCTAACCAAGTTCTGTACGAGATAAAGGGCGATACCGTCTATTTTGGTTATGATTCAATAGGTTCATCATTTTTCTTTGACAAGGAGCTTCAGAAGCGTTTAGACAACCCTAGGATAGATTTTTTAAAAGTAGTTAGGGCTATATTTCTTTTTTTCGATATTAAAACAATTAACCCGGGCTCTATTTGGGCTAAGTGCAGAATAAACAAGGATAAGAAATTAATTCAAATTATAGAAATTGACTCAAAGGGTTCACGCTCAACTAGAAAATTGTGTTCTATATTTTTAGAAAATTTAGCAAACTTTGATTACGGCTTTTTTTCTATCCTGAAAAATCCAATAACCTTTAAGTGGGAATCGTATGCTACGGATATGTCATTTTTGTTGGAAAATTTTGAGTCTTTAGATAAAAATATCTCGTTACTTTCTAAGTCTGATAAGAAAAAATTTTTTCAATTCTTAGAAAAATCGTTAGTATTAAATGGAAAGACTAAACTTGATGGCTTTAATGTATTAGATTGCAGATCTTTTTTAATAAAAAGTCATATTGAAAAATTAAGGTTATTTAGGTAATAAAGTGGAAGAATACAGAGAGTATATAAAATTTGCTTTTTTAGTTCTTGAAGATAATAAAAATTGGATGGATTTTAAGAAAGTTATGTTAAAGTCTATTCCCCCTCGGATGAGGAGAAGCTTTAGCACTAGGGATCCTAAAACTAAAAAACAAAGTCTAAATAGTTTCGAAAGAAAAATGATTGATATTTATTACGGAGAAACAGGCATAAAATTGAAGTTAGAGAGTAATCATGATTAAAGAAAAATTTACTAAAATATTTATTCGAGAGTCAATTATAAAAGAAAGTTCTCAATATGGCATCTATTTGTCTAATGACGAATTCATGGAGTACTTTGTATCTCCTTTTACGGATGTCCTAAAGGCCGCTAAGCTTACGCTCAAAGACGTTGGAACAGGCGTTTTATATAACATGAGGATTTTGTTTACCTTTAGCACTACTAAGAAGCAGAGACTATTGAATGCATACCAACAAAAACAAGAACAGTTTGCAAAAGAACATTCCGATTTTGTAAAAAAAGTTTCCGATGGTATGGGAACGGACGCTAAGATAGTTGCTTTCATGGCTAACCCGACCGCGTATCTAGGAGTTCAGGCTCTGAAAAAAGGCGTTGGTGCTGCCAAGTTCGTAAACGATGTTTTTAAGGAACAAAGGCTAGCTGTGAAAGACCAAGAAGAAGGCGGCATCGGCCCGGGCGGAAAAGTAACCGGCGATGCTCGTGGACCCATTAGGGGAGCTCTAGCTGATTTAAAGAATCTATTTTTCGGCGAATCCTTAGGCAGAGACCATTTAGATGTCCTCCTTGAGGTTGGTGGAGAGAGTATCGATATTGGGAAAGAAATTGAGTCTGAAATAAAAAGGCAAGGTTTAGATTTTGATTTAAGCAAAATTGAAAAAGGGTTTCAAGAATTTGTAAGCATCAAAGAAAACGCAATAAAAGAAATTGTTGATGAGGGAATTCCTGAAAGAATGAAAGCTTTATCCGATTTGATGTCTGCAAAAGAGTATAATCAACTCGAAGCTGCGGTAGCTTCTGCTAAATCTGCCGGAGTTGATTTAGGTAACTACTTAGCAGACTTCAAATCGGAAATGTCTAGGGGCAACGAAGAAATAAAAGAAAAATTTGCTGATGAAGATTCGGGAGAAGCAGCTAAAGAGTCCAAGTTGATGCAGCAAATGAAAAAACTTCCAGGAATTAAAAAGCTTGGCGAGAAAGTTACAGCTAAAGATTACGAAAGGGAGATGGAAGACTACCTATTTAATACGTTGAAATCAAATCTTCAAGAAGATGGCGGCAAGATTTTTAGAGAAACTCAAAAAGATATGGCAGAAGTATCTAGCATTCTCTTAGCTCCATACGAAAGCATAGAAGAAATGACAAAAGAGCTTAGCGATTCAAGTTCAGAAGCAGAAAGAATAGTTTCGAAAATTTCAGATATAATAAAAGTGATTCAATTCAGATAAATTTATGTGATATTAAATTACAGGCTTGTATTATTGTGTATAATAAAAACAAAAGTAGAGGAATATTATGCAAAATTGGATACCTGAAATATGCTACGAAGAAGATTCTGAAGGCCTAAGCTCTCACATCCCATTCATACAAATACCAGTCGGAAAAGAAATGCCTGGTTTTTTATTTATTTTTGAGTCTCGTGAAACGGGAGAGTTTGAACCCGGCGAAGATGGAAACCCGCTACCTATCTTCGACATGGATTTACATCAATACGCAGATATGTCTACTTTAAAAAATAATTTAGATCCAAAAACTTTTGATAAAGTTAGATTAGCGCTCGGCCTTGAACCTTTAAGCGTGGCTGCTGATAAAGGCCGAGAGGTATCTAATAAAGTAAGAGAAAATCTAAACTAAATCGTGTAATTCATCCCTCTTTGTTGTATAATTTATACATGAATGAAACATACCTAACAGAACAAATGGCCAGTCGTGCTCTTAGCAGGATGTACGACTTCAATCAAAAACTTTCCAGCCTCTACGAATCCGAAGGGTTGAATATAAAAGCAGACATCGGTAGAAGAAACATCTTAATGTCTTCCATCCAAGAGAAAGAGTTTTCTAAAGAACTTTCAAAAGTCTATTCTGGGGTCATCAACGACGGAAGATCTGGCCAACCCGATATTGTTATTGGGGAAATTAACACAGAACTCGAATGCAAAATAACCTCTCCGCATATCAATAAAACATGGGCCCTCCAATGCGATTACGCAACCCTTAGAAAGAAGGGCACTTTAGATTTTCTGTACATGCTAGTAGATAGAGATTTTGAAAAAGCAGCTGTATTATATTTTAAAGAACTCTCCATAGATGATTTTCACCCACCCGCGTCTGGTTCTCGTGGGAAATCAAGAATGAAGAAATCTAACGCAATGTTGAAATGTACCCCGCTCTTTGGGGATTTCGTTGATAAAAATCAAGAAATTATCGATAGAGCTAAGCTAGTTGTTGAAGATGAAAAAAAGCCACCGTATCAAAAGAAAAAAGCTTTAGAAAGAATTGTTAATTGGAATAGAAAAGAAAAGCAATATTCCTTTAAGTTGGAGAAAATAGTTGAAAACTAATAAAGTAAACAAGGTTGGAGATTATATATTTTTGTTTTTTGAAAAATCTGGAAGTATTTTTTCCGCTAGGATTTTAGAAAAAACAGTTAAAGAGACTATATCAGCTGGTTTAAAAACGGAGTATGTTTTAGAAGCATATAACCGAGAAGCAAACCATTTATCATCTCAAAGAATTAAGTATAACGAAGATAATTGCAGAATGTTTTCCGATTTAGAAGACTTAGAAAAAGAGCTGCATGAACACGTCACTCAAGCAGTTAACGCTATGCTGCTTGAATGTAAGGAAACTTTTGAGACAGCAAAAAGAAAACCGGAAGAGAGTAAGATTTGAAAAAAGTACTTCTTTTAGACGCTAACAATCTAATCTATAGGGCAAGATACTCAGCAAAATACGCTCGTGAAGGCGACGCTGCAATTATATACTCTTTCTTTAGAAGTTTAAGACCACTAATCGAAAAATTCGATCCGGATACCTGCTATTTTGTCAGAGACGGCGCCCCTGTTGATAGGCTAGATATACTTCCGGAATACAAGGGGAATAGAATTAGGGAGCATGATGAAAACTTTTTCTCGCAAAAGAGGGAGATAGAGAATTTAGTCAATAGCTTTTTCCCTATTATGGTATGTAGAGATTTAAATCTAGAAGCAGACGACTTGATTGCTTATCTAGTTTTAGAAACTCACAAAGAAGACGAGTGTGTTATAGTTTCATCAGATACTGATTTTATTCAGCTACTTCAAGAACATCCTAATTGCGAACTTTATAATCCTATTACTAAGAAAATGAGAGAAGCTCCAGATTATGATTATCTAACTTGGAAGTCTCTTAGGGGCGACGGTTCTGATAATATATCTGGCATCCCTCGCGTTGGAGACAAAACTGCGGAAAAGTTAGCAAGAGACTTAAATGAATTATCTGGATTTCTAGATCGAGAAAAATCTAATAGGGAAATCTATGAAAGAAATAGATCTCTAATAAAGTTTCGTCGTCCTAAAAATATTTCTGAAGTATTTATGGGAGGCATAGATTCCGATTTTGAGAAAGTAAAAGAAAAGTTCATAGAGCTAAATTTTCATAGTATGACTAAAGAAAAAGCATGGCAAAAATATAGGAAAACTTTTGAGAGGATTTTAAATGAAAGTTGTACTAAGTAGCGAATCTCAAGCTTTTTTGAGAAAAATTAATATGATAAACGAACAAGAAGTAGCTTACAAGTTTGGCGATTTGTTCATAGCAGAAAATTCTATCTCTGGGGTAAGAAGGCAACTCCAGAGTGTACCTGATTTTGTAGTAGAAAATTCTTTAAAACCAGGTTTGTTGAAAGGTTAAATATGCAAAAGAGAATATTGAGATATTCAGATGAATTAAGAAACTCTCTGCTTTCAGGTGTTTCAAAATTGTCTGGTGCTGTAAAGATTACTATGGGCCCTCGAGGTCAAAACGTTTTAATAGAACTCGAAAATGCTCCACCAATTTTAACTAAAGATGGAGTTACAGTCGCTGAAGCCATTAATCTAATCGATAGGTTTGAGAATCTAGGCGCTCAAGTAGTCAAAGAAGCTGCTCGTCAAACAGCCGAAGTAGCCGGAGATGGTACAACAACTTCTACGGTATTGGCCCAAGCTATTTTTGAGCAAGGGACAAAGTATCTGGGAACTGGTGGTAACATTAGAGATTTGAGAGAGTCTTTACTAGAAGCTAAGACAGCATCAGTAGAACACTTAAAAGATATGTCTATCGATATTAGGAATGAAAAAGATTTAAAAAATGTAGCTACTATTTCTGCGAATGGAGAAGAAGACTTAGGAGAGATAATCTCCGAAGCTGTAAATCAAGTAGGATCTCATGGTTACGTTTCTGTTGAAAACTCAAAAGGATATAATACAGAGCTAATTTTAGTTGATGGTTACCAGATTGATAGAGGTTATATTTCTCCATATTTTGTAACTAACCAATCTAAGCAAACTGTGGAATTTAAGAATCCGCTTATTATGCTAACGAATCAAAATATTACGCATATGAAGGGCATTATTTCCATCTTGGAAGAGTCAGTTAAAGAAAACCGACCTTTGGTGATTATAGCTAACGATGTCACCGGAGAAGCACTGCAAGGGTTGATTTTAAACAAGTCTAAAGGAAACCTCAAGTGTTGTGTTTTAAGAGCCCCAGAGTTTGGAGTAGCTAGAGAGCAATCCCTCGAAGACTTAGCAGCAGTATTAGGCGCAGAACTTATTCATGACAGTCCGGATAGTTGGCCTAATATGCCGGTCTTCTCTATGCTCGGAAGTTGCAAAAATTTCAAAGCTTATAAAGAAAAAAGCGTTTTCGTCGACTGTAATTCTAATGAAGAGATAGTCAATCAAAGGATAGCTTCTATAACCTTAAGGTGCGAAGAGCCAAATGTTTCCTTAGACGAAAGAAACGTTTTAGATCGTCGTAGAAAGAGAATGACCAGTGGGGTAGCGGTTATTTATGTTGGAGGTTCTACAGAGAGCGAAGTAAATGAGAGAAGAGATAGGGTAGATGATGCTGTTAACGCCACTAGGGTAGCATTAGAAGATGGCATCATTCCTGGCGGCGGCACAGCGTTTTTTAGAATTTCAGAAAAGTTGTCTGAAAACAAAGATATAGGTTATCAAATCTTGTCTTATTCTTTGAAGATGCCACTTTATCAAATATCTAAAAACGCTGGAGATGTTCCAGAAGTGATATTGGAAAAACTTAAGTCAACAAAGGGAAATACTGGCTACGATGCTAGTACAGGAAAAATTTCTAATATAATGAAAGATGGGATAATTGATCCTGTTAAAGTCGCAATTTGCGCATTAGAAAATGCAACCAGCGCAGCACTCAACCTACTTTCAGTAGGGTGTGCTGCAGTTATTGAAAATTCGGAGAATAATAGTGAAAAGTAAAGGTAAGAAAACAGATAGGAAGAATGATCCTATTATTATTATCAACGTAAATTGGGAAGACTTAGCACATAAGAGTGACGATGAGATGAGATCTCTTAGCGATCGTCTTAACAAAAATCTTAGGCTAGCTAGATCGAAGAGAGACGAAAATTCCTCTAAGACTATAGAATGCGAAATCTGCTATATCCAAAGAGAGTTTGATCAGAGAGTTAAGAGAAAAAGGACTCACGACAGAATTGTGAGAAAATAAAAAAACAAAATCGTGCAAATAAACTGAGGGTGTGGTATAATAAGAACATAAGGAGCAAGGAATGAGTCCTTGTTCTTCGTTAATAACTAGTGGAAGGTTAAAATAATGTCAGAAGCATTACAAACATACTTTACGAAAGTTGGTAAATACCCGCTTCTAACGCGTGAACAAGAGATTACCTTAGCTAAAAGAATCGAGGCAGGAGACCGCCGAGCTAAGAATGAAATGATTCAATCTAATTTACGATTAGCGATTTCAATCGCAAAGAAATATCAAAGTAAAGGTTGCTCTTTAGAAGATCTAATCCAGGAATCTAATATGGGCTTAATCAAAGCTGTTGATCGTTTTGATTGGAGGAAAGGATTTAAGTTTTCTACTTATGCTTACTGGTGGATTAAACAATCCGTTAGAACTCACGTTGCTAGTCATGCTAGTGACATTAAACTTCCGGCTCATACGAGGAATCTTCTCTGGAAGATGAATGAAATGATCAAGGAGTTTGACGAAGAGTTTGGACAAAAACCTTCCTACGAAGAAGTTTCTGAAGCACTCGGCATTCCAACAAGTACCCTTATGTCTATGATAAAATGCTCTTCTCAAACTTCTCTCGATGCGAATGTAAGAGATAGATCAGGCGGTTCTGGTAGAAAGATAGCCGAAATCATACCTGATGAAAGAGGATCTTCAGTAGAGGATATTCTTGACTCTGTTAAGATAAAAGCTGTTATGAGAACTGCGTTAAAAACTCTTACAAGCAGGGAAGAGAATATCATTAGACTGAGATTCGGTATTGGGGAGTCTAACGATAGTGATAAACAGGATTTTTTCTTGTCCAAAGAACAAATGAGAGAGATTAGGAGAGTAGCTAAATGAGTATGCCAAGAGGGTTTAAATCAGAGCATGGATACGCGACAGTAATAAAAACCGGAGGTATGTCTTATAAAGACATCGCTGAAGAGATGACTAAGCGTGGGTTTAAGATGAGACATTCAGCAGCTAGAAACATTCTATTAGAAGCTATGAAGAAATTAGCAGTAGGTGTTTGCGAACTATACGATATGGACGATACCGATATTATGAAAGTAGCGAGAGATCCTAGATTTCAAGAGTGCGTTGCCTCGTATTTAGAAGAAGAATCTATGATCTAGATAAAGGAGATATAGTTTGATTTTATTCGAAAGATTTATAGCGAGGGGGAATATTGAAGTATCAAAGTTTCTCGAAGAAGTTGGGATTAAGAGCGATGAAGAATTAGCAAATTATTGCGTTGAGAAGAATATGTCTACTCCGCTGCAAAAATACTTTTCTAAAGAAAAAGAAGAAAATGTTGCTAACGAAACTAAGGTTAAGGTAGAAAAACCCAGACCCAAGAGGGCGCAGCAACCTAAAGTAAAGGCAAAAAATCCGCTGCCTCTAGACGAAAAGAAAGCTAAACCTACACGGCGTAGGTCGAGGAAAAAAACAGAAGCTCAATGACCTTCATAAAAAAAGTGATGCTCCCTTGTTCTATCTTAAACATTGTAATGAGCGTTATCAACTATCATTGGGTTAGTAAAGATTTAGCTTTTTTTAATTTTTTAATTGCGTGTACTTGCTACGTTTCATGGAAGATATCAAAGGTACAAAATGGTTTATAGAAGAATTTTAGAATGGCCAGAAAAATCCTTGAATTTTCCGTCTAGAGATTTAGACTTGCAAAAAGATTCTCAAGTTATTAGAGATCTAATAGATACCTTCAAAGTATCAGGAGGCTACGGACTCTCTGCTCCACAAATTGGGTTAAATGTAAGAGCGATTGCTGTTAACGAAAAACTTTTAAACAAAGATAATTCAGGCCTAGAACTTTTGCTGATGATCAATCCTAAGATTCTAAATTTTAAAGATAACAAAAAATTCGAAGAAGCATGCTTTTCTTTACCGAATATATCTTTAGAAGTATCGAGGTTTAAGGAAGTAGAGGTAGAGTGGTTAAACAGCGATGGTACCAAAAATAGAAAGTGGTTTAAAGACTATAGCTCAGCTTGTGTCCAGCATGAGATTGATCACCTAGACGGGATATTGACTGTAGATAAAATATCCCAACTAAGAAAGTCTAGACTGATCAAGAAGATTAAAAAATATAAGATTGAAAAAACTTTGAGTAATGCGAGTGATGCCCAGACGAAAGAAGAAAAGTCTAAGGCAAAATCACTAAAAACCAGGAAAAAGAAAAGATCTATAAGGAAAGCGAAAAAGAAATGAGTTTTGATTTCATAAAAGCTAGAGTTTTAATACCAGCCGGAAAGTGTCCAGCAAATCTAACTAGCGAATCTCTAGAAGATATAACTAACTGGATAGAAGAAGTCGATAAGTTTAAAAAGCCGGATGAAATATACGAAGCGTCAGTTTATCGCTATTGGGTTCGTAAGGTTTTCTTAGGTCAACCAGAATTATTAGAAATTGCTTTAGAAAATATTTCTATCGCGACAGGTTCGAGAGAAACGTTATACTCCCTAATGAAAGAATCATGTCAATAAAAAAAAACAATCTAGTAAAAAGAGTTAGAAAAAACCCGAATTCTTTTTATAATGAAATGGAAGTAGGGTCAATTGGTTTAGTCACTAAAGGCCCATACGAAAAGAACATATCGGATATTATATATAGCTTACAACCATGGCTAATAGAAAAAATAAAATATGCCGAAATAAAAATGGTCATCGATATTTTGTGCGATCAAAAAACTTATAAGTTTTGCGCAACTGATGAGTACGAAAGGGTTAAAAATTGAGAGAAACAATTACTTTTGATGATGTTTTACTAGTTCCAAAGTATTCAGAAATACTTTCTCGAAAAGAAATAGATCTTTCTGTCAATACGAATGAAGATTTTCTAGATCTACTATGTCCCTTTATATCTAGCCCAATGGATACTGTGACTGAAGATTTAATGGCTCTTTCGATGTCTAATTCTGGCGGGTTAGGGATAATCCATCGTTATAATACAATAGAAGAACAATCTAGGCTAGTTAGTAGAGCTCTCGTTGGGGAAAGAAAACAAGTAGGCGCAGCAATAGGTATATCAGGCGATTTTAAGGAAAGGGCTTCGAGCGTCTATGAAGCTGGCGCGCGGGTTATTTGTGTTGATGTTGCCCATGGACATCATTCCTTAATGAAAACTACCTTGAAATCTTTACGTGATTTTTTCGATGATAATATTCACATCATGGCCGGTAATGTTGCAACGCTCGAAGGCTTTAACGATTTAGCTGACTGGGGAGCCGATAGCATACGTGTCGGAATTGGCGGTGGTTCTATTTGTTCAACACGAATCCAAACAGGTCATGGCGTTCCCACGCTCCAAAGTGTTCTCGATTGTGCTGCTACTGATCGAGACTCTTTGATAATCGCTGATGGTGGCATGAAGAGTACGGGAGATATTGCAAAAGCGTTGGCAGCAGGCGCCGACTTAGTTATGTGCGGTTCTATGTTTGCTGGCACCGAGGAATCCCCGGGCGAAGTATTCTCAACACAAGACGGTAAGAAATATAAAGTTTATAGAGGGATGGCCTCTGTTGAAGCGCAAAGGGATTGGAAGGGTACTCACAATTCAGTCGAAGGGATATCTACAACTATCCCTTTT
>Ga0233433_10004452_pt1 | contig 10793 bp, 10 predicted proteins | sample SI_122_August201_5_FD_179868 | JGI IMG/M metagenome (GOLD analysis project Ga0233433, IMG submission 179868) | Seawater microbial communities from Saanich Inlet, British Columbia, Canada - SI_122_August2016_100_MG | ecosystem: Environmental > Aquatic > Marine > Inlet | place: Canada: British... | reverse complement strand
GAAATGAAACACCTCCTACTCACAACAATCGCCACCGTGCTAATGAACGCCAGTGAAAATGGTGTAACCTCGGCCAGCTTATTTGGAACGAGCCTTTGATCGAGATTGCCTAAACTGCAACACATTGGATGAGTAGAGGTGTTTAAGCCGGTCGCGCTTTGCCAAGGCGAGTTAGAATAGAGATTCCTTGAAGAACCCCTAGATTAAATGCTAGGTTCTTCCTGTTATTATTGACAGACAATTACACTCAAAGATGAGACCAAGCATCATCAAAAAAAAACTCAAGGAGGGAAAGCCAACGCTACTGACCCAACTTCACCTGACGGACGCATCCATTTTCGAGATGGTCAGTGTCATGGGATTTGATGGAATCTGGATGGATCTAGAGCATCATGGTTACAGTCTTGAAACAGCCGGGAATCTCATCCGGGCAACACGTGTTGGGTCAGCCGACATCCTCGCACGGGCAGCCAAGGGGGAATTCATGAGAATTGGAAGGCTCCTGGAAATGGGAGCTCAAGGTATCATGTATCCACGTTGTTCGGATGCCTCAGAGGCGGAGGAAGTTGTTCGATGGACCAAGTTTGCGCCGCTTGGCGAGCGTGGTTTTGATGGTGCAGGAGCTGATGCATTCTACACCGGCATCCCCATGGATGAGTATGTCAGGGACGCCAACGAGGAGACATTTGTCGTCATTCAATTGGAGGAACCAAAAGCTGTTGAACATGCGGAAGCGATTGCCGCTGTTGAGGGGGTAGATGCCATCATGTTGGGGCCGGCGGATTTTAGTGTGCTGAGTGGGATTCCCGGCCAGTTCGATCATCCCTCGATCGAGAAGTCATTAAACAAGATAGCCCAGGCAGCAGCCAACACGGGCAAGCATTGGGCGTGTACGGCCGCAGATGCAAACCGTGCAAAAGAACTCCTCCAGCGCGGCGCAGGAATGGTTTTTCACAACGCTGATATATGCATCGTCAAAAAGGGGCTTGAAACAATGCGGGACGACTTTTCGAAGCTAGGATTTCAGTTCCAGGACAATTCAATTTGAAGACAAGGGATTGGCACAATAGATGGTAATGTTTTCGGCTGTGGATGGAGGCTAGACAGCAGTCCAACCGCCATCAACGACCAGGTTTTGACCAGTCATGTAGCTGCTGGCTTCGCTGGCCAAAAAAACCACGGCACCCTTCAATTCTGTAGGATGCCCCATTCGTCGCATGGGCGAATAACCCTTAAGGCGTTCCACCATGTCTTGGTTGGCTGATTCTGCAGGAAATGGACCGGGGGACAGGCTGTTCACCCTTACGGCATCTTGTGCCCAATAGGCTGCTAAATGACGGGTTAACTGCAGGACACCTCCCTTGAGGGTATGATAGGCCACTGATGAGGCTGGGGCCAAACCCTTATACGCATCAGGATAAGAAGAGACCTGCCCATACATGGAACCGAGCATGATGATACTGGCTGTCTGTCCAGAATCCACGGACTGCTCATGAACAAGGCGTGATAGAAGAAAATAACCGCTGGCATTGGCGAGCATCCGCGTAAATTGTTCTCCACTAATGTCGGTCCAATCGTTTGGGCAATGTTCGTGGCCGTTATTAACGAGGACATTAATGCAGCCTGTTTGTTCACTTATTGTCTGGAAACGTTTAGGCAGTTCATCGAAGTCCATGTGATCAAGAACTGCCCCAAGGTGATTGACTTCGTTTGGGTCCGGTAGTCGCCTCGCCATCTCCTCGGCACGACCCAATTCACGGCTGGTTAACACAACCCTGCCACCCGCCTCCGCCAGGGCTCGAGCCATGGCGCCTCCCAGGTAGCCACCGGCGCCGGTAATCAGGCAGGTTTTCCCCTTGAGATCAAAAAGTTTTTCAACCGTTTTTTCTTTCATAAATCAAGCTTTCAGATTTGTTGACGTACTGCCATCGGGGCGACTGCTTGGCTTCTTCCAAGAGGGCCATATGGCAACTGGTCGTATGCTTTGCCTCGTCAATGGTACAGGCAATGGAGGGTTGTCCCTCAATGGCGTCAAGGAAGGAATTGGCCTGACTGACAAAGATATCATCCCTTTCAAAAGCGTTGCTGATCTCGTCCTCCCAGTCACCATCGGGACGATCCATGATGCGCAGGCGGTTGGCGCAAAGTTCCAGTCGCAGGGTCCCTCTCTCGCAAACCAGTGTGAAGACAGATTCATCTGGGTATTGATGTTGATTGAAGTGGTATGATCCCATGATATCACCATGACGAGCCAGGACATTGACTGTGTCCTCAACCTCCACCCCCTTCAGAGAAAGATGTTCCATGTCACCGGTTAATCGATCGATGGATCCCAACCACCACTGGGCTGTGTCCAAGAAGTGTGTTAGACCGTCCTGAACCGCGCCCCCTCCTGTCTCATGCCGAGCATAATATACTTCTCGGTAAGCAGGCCGGTGAGCAGGGAAATGCTGACCGGACACAATGGTCAATTGCAGGGGGAGTCCCCAGCGCCCTTGTACGATTTCATCTTTCACTTTGGCGACCAATGGATGATGCCTAAAAGTGTAGCCGACTTGAGCAACCAAGCGCTGTTCAAGCACCCTTCTTTTTAGGTCTTCAACCCCGGAAATATCCGTCGATAGCGGTTTTTCAATCAGCAAGTGGCAACCGGCTTCGACAGCCCGGATTGCCATCGAAATATGCAGATGCGCGGGAGCCGCTATCACCACGGCTTTCGGTTTCGATGAAAGGGCATCACCCAAGTCCCCATAAGACTGACTCAAGTCATAATCGTTTTCCATTCTGCCGAGCAAGGCTCGATCAATTTCACAAACTGAGGCCCTTGCCCGGCCCGTTTTCAGGAAACAACGAATGTGGCGTTCACCAATTGAGCCGGCCCCAATGACCAGGATATCATGCATAGTCAATCGGCGAGTCAGTGTGTTTCTTGCTGATTGTCCAAGGGATAAAACTCATCCAAAAGCGCCTTCGCACGCCAGGCAAACTCGTGGTAACGCTCCTGCCAGTCCGGTGAGTCTGGGTTGTATTCGTAAAAGCCTGACCCCGTGGGCTGCCCCCCCACTCCATCCCGTTTTAGGCGTTCCAGTAATTCGGGCAATCGCTCATTGTCACTGCATAGGGTGGGCAGAACGCGTTCAATGGACTTTGCGTAAAGTTCGGGGCCACCGGTAATGTCAATCCAGCGAAACGGTCCGCACATTGCCGCCCAGAGACCAAAGGCATTGCGACATGAGCGATCAATGGTTTCCACATCCGCCACCCCTTGATCCACCATGTGTGCGGCCTCACGGTACATGGCATAACCAATGCGATTGACAATAAATCCGGGTACGTCCCTTTGAACAATCGACGGCTCCTTGCCCAGGCGCTTGGCCAAGACTACCACCTTTTCAAAGGTTTCTTCAGAAGTACGCTCGCCCCGGATCAACTCAAGAAAACGAGTTGCGTGAGCCGGCTCCGCCCAATGCATACCTACAAATCGACCGGGATTTTTTCTGTCTTGCTGCAACTGCGTGATTGGAATGGAGGAGGTGTTACTGCCTACCGGAACCTCGGGCCCGACGATTTCTTCAATTTGATCAAAGACCTTCCGCTTGGATGCCAGATCTTCGACGACAGACTCAATGACAAAGTCGCACGATGAAAAGGAATCAAGGGACTCGACCGGCTCAAACTTGGAGTGCCAAGTTTTTGCAAGCACGGGATCAAATCCTACCCGGTCGATGAGGTCTGAGATGGCATGATCGATGTAGGTAATGGCCTTTTCATGAGGTTGATCCGGCTGTGTATAGCCCACAACACGAAATCCGTGTGCCAGGCAGCATGCGGCGATGCCGCGTCCCAGCAATCCGAGTCCCGCCACTCCGATGGTTGTGCCTGTTGAATTCATCTCTCTACTCCAAGCCCAGAATGGAAAGGGTTTCCCTTGATATCATTTTCTCAATTTTGCTCTCGTCCAGTCTTGGTAACGCCGTGCCATCGAGCATGCGATTGAGGTTGCGCAATCCGGCAAGCGATTCGTTGACTGTGGTAAAGGGGTAATCGGTGCCAAAAAGCACCTTGTCCCAAACCCCGTACTCCTGAACGAGCATCAGGCTGTTGTAGAGTTGAAAGGGCCGGTAGTGGAGTGCGCTTATATCTGCATAGACATTCGGATGTTTACGGATCACAGCCACACATTCGGCTTCATAGGGATGTGCAAGATGGGCTAGGATGACTTTCACCTCAGGGTAGCGAATGGCAACCGGATCGAGATGACGCGGAAGGGTGCATGCCAATGGAGCCTGGGAAACAAAAGTTGTGCCGGTGTGCAACAGCACAGGCAGGGTATGTTCACTTGCATAACTCCATAGGGGATCAAGTATCGAATCATCCGGCATGAAACCGGCGTACATGGGGAGTAGTTTAATGCCCCTTAAACCCAGCTCTTGATGACCTGCATACAATTCCTTCTCCCAGCCATTTTGGGTTGGATCCACAGAGAGAAAGCCGATCAACGAATCCGAATGTGCTGCCACGTAATCCGCCACGTACTGATCCTCTACCCAAAGGCCGCTCAGCCTAGCCTTCCCACCAAATACAATCGTGCGTACTTCTTCCGGTGAAGTTTCCTGGTACTCGCTAAACTTCACCGTGAGATCCACCTCCTGCCCTGCCCGGGCCCGGATTGCCTGCCTCCTGAAATCCTCCTGAAAATGATCCGGATACCTCCAGGCGTGGCTATGGGCGTCGATAATCATGACTGGGTTTCATCGACCGCTTTAGACAGGATTTCATAGAGTCGGTCGACTTCGCTTTTAGTTTCTTCATCCAGTTTAAATCCAACCGGGGAACGAACGATCGTATTCCTAAATATCCCCTGTTTGACTAATAGATATTTTTCAACAGCAAGAAATCCGTCCAGTCCGGTTTGAAGGGCGACCAGCGATGAAATCGGAAAGGATAGCCGATAGATTCCAGATAAATCCTCCTTTGCCAAGGCTTTCCACAAGGCTACCTGGGCATCGATCATTTCAGCGCCCGGCATCGTTCCCACAATCCCCCTTCGATAGCTATCCACCAGTGAAATCCCCCCGGATCCCTCAAAGATTCGCGCTTGGCCAACGGTTGCATCCCGCAACGCTGAAAGGTTTTGTCCGATGGGAACCGCCTCCGGTTTGAAAAGAACCCGGTCTGGTCCGAAATCCTCGAGTATTTTTGCCTGTAATTCCACCGGCATCGGCCGACCGACGTAACCGCTGGCATCCTGTATGATGACAGGAACTTCAACTGCCTCGAGAATCGACGTATAATAGCGAACCAACTCATCCTGACCCAAGGCAATGGAAACGGGAGGGATTGCCATTACCGCAGCAGCCCCACAGCCTTCTGCATGTCTGGCATGCCGGATGGCGGTATGGCGACTCTCGGCGCCGACACTAATCACAACAGGTCCAAGGCCCTCTGCCATGCTGCAGACTTGAGTAGCCAAATCATCCCGCTCCTCGCTGGAGAGCCGAAGCGTTTCCGAAACCATAGCCATGACAAGCCCATTGGCTCCTCGCTTAAAAAGCCAGTAGACTTCTTTTTTTAGGGTTTCAAAATCAATGCCTTCGCCCTCATGAAAAGGTGTTTGAAAAACGGGGAACACCCCGGCCAGTTGAGTATGCGATTGAGTCAAAATAATGTTTCCTTTTATGAGTCGCCAAACTCAAACAGATTTGTTTGTCTTCTCCAAGCATGATCTCAGCCTCCCAGGCTCTTTATGAAAAAGCGAAAAGGTTGATACCAGGAGGCACGCAACTTCTCAGCAAACGGCCGGAAATGTTTGCTCCCGAGAATTGGCCGGCCTACTACCGTGAGGCGCAGGGGTGTGAAGTCATTGATCTCGACGGGAACCGTCTATTGGACATGTCGATTATGGGCATCGGCACCTGCTTGCTCGGGTATAACGATCCGGATGTCTCTTCCGCTGTGATAAGGCGGATTAAAGCCGGTTCCATGAGTTCCCTGAACAATCCCGAAGAGGTCGAGTTGGCGGAAGCGTTACTGGAGATTCATCCTTGGGCTGAGCAGGTTAGGTACTCGAGGACGGGCGGTGAAGCGATGGCGATTGCGGTGCGCATCGCGCGAGCCAAAACAAGGCGAAGCATTGTTGCGTTTTGTGGGTACCATGGGTGGCATGACTGGTATTTGGCGGCAAACCTTTCTTCTAAGGATTCAGGTGGACAGTTGCAGGGGCATTTGCTCCCAGGGCTGGAACCCAATGGAGTACCGGATGGATTGAGTGGGACCGCTCTGCCGTTCCGGTATAATCACCTTGATGAATTGGAGGCAATCATTCTTCAACACCCGGATCAATTGGCAGCCGTTGTGATGGAACCCACGCGTCACGATGAGCCGGCACCGGGATTTCTGGAGGGAGTCAGGAAATTATGCGATCAAACACAGACTGTTTTGGTCGTGGATGAGATCACTGCTGGATGGAGGCTTCACCATGGCGGAGCACACCTCAAGTATGGCCTGCAGCCTGACATTGCAGTATTTGGCAAAGCCTTGGGGAACGGGCATCCCATTGCAGCAGTGATTGGTAAAGGCAAGGTCATGGAAGCTGCACAATACTCGTTTATCTCGAGCTCCTATTGGACTGAGGGTGTGGGGCCGGCGGCGGCTTTGGCGACCCTGAACAAACTGAAATCAGTCGATGTACCTCGGCATCTTACCACAATTTCTGAACGCCTCAGGGCGGGGCTTGGTGATTTGGCCAAGCGGCTCGGCCTTAATATTCGTTTCTCCGGACACCCAGCAATTACGATCCTGTCTTTTGAAGATCCCCAAGCTAGCGCCCTGCAAACCCTGTTTACCATAAGAATGTTGGAACAAGGAATCCTAGCAGGTTCTGGTTTCTATGCTTCATTGGCTCACCGCGAGGAGCATGTGGAGCGTTTCCTGAAAGCTTCAGGCAAGGTTCTGCCTGAAGTTGCGCGGGCTGCCGAAATCGGCGACGTGCTTGAGCGAATCCCTAACGGAGTAAAACATTCCGGTTTTTCTCGTCTGACTTAGACATTACGCTTATGACGATCTGTCACCCTAGCCTAGCGGCCATCAGTTCCATTGATTGGGGAATCATTGTCCTGTACGCGATTGGGATGGTTGCTGTTGGGTTCCATTATTCCAGAAAAATCAATAACACCGAGGATTATCTTTTGGGGGGACGGCAAATGAAGCCCCTCATGGTGGGACTGTCACTGTTTGCCTCTCTGCTGAGTACGATTTCCTACTTGAGCTACACCGGTGAAATGATTCGTTACGGCCCGATGTTCATTACCGGTGCACTTGCCTTCCCGCTTGTGATCTTTGTGGTGGGTTCGTTTATGATCCCCTACTTCATGAAGCTTCGAGTCACCTCAGCTTATGAGATTTTGGAGCAGCGACTAGGCCTCAGCATTCGGCTACTGGGATCATCTCTATTCACCTTGATAAGGTTGTTTTGGATGGCTCTGATTATTCATGCAACCACCGACAAGGTCCTGACCCCCGTCCTTGGTTTGGAGGAAAGCTGGACGGTTCCTATCTGCATCCTGATGGGCGTGGTCACCATCATCTACACCAGTCTTGGAGGCCTTCGTGCAGTGGTGTTCACTGACGTGATCCAGTCGGGAATCCTTTTTGGCGGTGGGCTTTTGACCGTTGTTCTCGTAGCGAATGAATTGGGCGGTGTCCGGGAGTTGTGGCCCGACGAGTGGCTGACGCATTGGGAAAAGCCGAATTGGGGTTATGCCCCAGAAGCTCGCATGACTTTTGTTGGTATGTTCCTGGCTATTTTTTGTTGGCACACCTGCACTGCGGGGTCAGACCAGGTTGTCATTCAACGATATTTTGCGACACGAGACGTCAAGGCAGCGCGAAGGGTTTTGGTAATCAATTTAGTCGCGGATTTTTTTGCGATGTTGCTGATGGCCATGGTTGGCCTTGCCTTGATCGCTTATTTCACTGCAAACCCGGGTATGTTTGGGGAGAATCAATCATTGACTAACAATTCAGATCAACTTTTCCCTAGATTTATTTCCGAGGGACTGCCAGTAGGGTTAACCGGCCTGGTTGTTTCCGGATTATTGGCCGCAGCCATGTCTAGTCTGTCATCCGGAATGAACTCCACTTCATCGGTTATCACCAGTGACTTTATTTCCCGCTTAGATTCCGATGAATCAGATGAGAAATCCAAGATAGTCATTGCCCGTTGGGTTTCGGGGCTCATCGGTGTGGTGGTGGTTGCTTTGAGTTTGATTGTGGATCGGGTACCGGGAAACCTATTTGAGGTGGCCAACAAGGTGGTGAATTTGTTTGTCTCCCCACTCTTTGTCCTTTTTTTCCTGGCCATGTTTGTCAGATTCAGTAACACCAGTGGAGCTTGGTGCGGAGTGTTAACGTCAATAACCATTGCGGTGTTGATTGCCTTCTGGGAGGAAATAACAGGGCACAAGGGCATCAGTTTTCTTTGGATTATGCCGGCAGCATTTGTTGGAGGAACCCTTGTTGGCACGGTTGCAAGTTTCGTTTTAAGAACAAAACAGGAAACATAGATTTATGGCACTTTCATCGATACCCAGAGTTTCACCAAAAAGCATTGAATATGTGAAAAAGGTTCTGGATAGGGGTATTCACAATGCCAGGAACTCGGGCCTTGACGCTGAACTAGAAAAAAAATTCGCAGAACGTTTTGGCCAGCAATATGGGATTCTGATGTCTAACGGAACGGTCACCATGCAGGCCGCGCTTTTGGCTTCTGACATTGGAGTGGGCGATGAGGTGATTGTTCCTGCCTTTACGGTTTTTATGACAGCGGGAGCAGCTTTGTTTGCCAATGCCATTCCGATTGTCGCTGATGTGGATCCGGATACCTGGACCCTGGATCCCAAGGATGTTGAGAGAAAAACCACCTCAAGGACCCGCGCCATTATTCCGGTTTCCATCTGTGGGCTATCCCCGGACATGGATCCGATCCTTAGGTTGGCGAAAGAACACGACATAGTGGTCATTGAAGACAATGCCCAATGCTTTTTAGGCTACTACAAAGAACAGGTGGTGGGTTCGATGGGGGATTTTTCGAGTTTCAGTTTTCAAGGCTCAAAACACATGACATGCGGAGAGGGAGGAATCCTCCTCTGCAAGAATGAGGAAACCGCCACCAAGGCACGCAAGGCGTCGAGCCTTGGCTTTTCCAGTCTCACGGCAGAACCCGGCAACTCGACCATCCCAAAGGAGCTTCGGTGCCACCCCTCGTTCCAAAGACATACCAGTTACGGCCATAATTTTTTGCTTAGTGAACTTGCCATTGCCCTGGCCCTTGGGGAATTTGAGCGGATTGATGAACTTGTCTCGATCCGTCAGGAGGCTGCAAGAGAGTTTGAGTCCGTGGTAGCCGGTTGTGACTGGTTGATTCCACAAAATACTCCGAAGGATCATGTGCACAGTTACTGGACATACGCCATGCGAATGAGCAGGGATGACATCGAGTGGTCGGAGATGAGGCGTTTCTTTGTCGGTTTGGGTGGGGACGGTTATTATGCGGCCTATCAACCAGTGCACCGTGAGCCCGTTTTCCCGATGCTGAGCGATTTGGTTAAATCGAATCCCGATCGCTTTCCGCATTGGTCCGGAAGGATGCCCGATTACAGGGAAACTTCATCTCCTGTTTGGGAATCCATTCAGCCGTATATAATCATGCTTAAAACAAAATATTTCAGCTTGGATTGTGCACGTCAACAGGCCGAAATTTTAGCGAAAACCATCCGGCATTTTTCATGATTTGTGTCCACCACAGTTTAAACAACGCCCAAGCCGTCGAAGAATCCTTTAACCGTGATGGCTTTGTCCATGTGGAATCCTGTCTATCACAGGAAGAACTCCTTATGGCCCAGAGGCAAATTGAGCGTTACAAGCGAGAAATTGTGCCTGAGTTGAACTCCACAGAGGCATTTTATGAGAACGATAATCAGCCGGAAAGCCTCAAGCAACTTCAGCGGATGGATCAACATGATGAATGGTTTTCGCAGTTCGCACTCCAAACAAGATGGCTGGAACTTGCCGAACAGATGCTTCGGCAGAGGGTGGTTCTTAACGGTGTTGAATGGTTCAACAAACCTAAACTATCCGGTAAGCCGACCCCACCACATCAGGACGGATTCTACTTCTGCCTTAAGCCCGACGAAGCGGTAACCTTTTGGTTTGCCATTGACAGCGTCGATGAGGAAAACGGCTGCCTGCGCTATGCCCGAGGTAGTCATCTTGGTGGTATTCGCCCGCATGGTTGCAGTCAAATTCTTGGTTTTTCCCAGACCATCCTTGACTTTGGAGATGATGATCGTGCTGGTGCCTATGCTGCATTGATGAAGCCCGGCGACATGGTTGCACATCACTCAAGAATGATTCATTGGGCCGGTAGGAACACCAGCAAACGAACAAGGCAGAGCCTCGCCCTGGTATTTTTCTCTGAGAGCGCCCAAAGGGACAAGGAAGCCTTTGGTCGATACCAAGACTCCGTCAACCAGCAACATGGCGAAAACGGGATCCGTTAGATGAGGGAACATTAGGAATTGCATTCTTGCACTAAAAAGAGCAGCATTATCACCGATTCGAACCACTAAAATGACAAGGTCACTTTTTATTTATTGTTTGTTTTCCATCGCCCTTGGCACCCCATTGGCTTCGGGGGAGGCGAAAGATTCCACCGCAGTTGATATCGCAGACCGGCGAGAGCTTTTTGTCGACCGGTATCTGGTTCAGGCGCTTGAGGGAGAAGCGCGTCAAAT
>Ga0233433_10004444_pt1 | contig 10806 bp, 6 predicted proteins | sample SI_122_August201_5_FD_179868 | JGI IMG/M metagenome (GOLD analysis project Ga0233433, IMG submission 179868) | Seawater microbial communities from Saanich Inlet, British Columbia, Canada - SI_122_August2016_100_MG | ecosystem: Environmental > Aquatic > Marine > Inlet | place: Canada: British... | reverse complement strand
GTCCATGTATGGCCGGATGGATGGGTGAACATGGTCATGAAGTCGCAGAAGCTGGACAAGAACGAGTTCTGGCGTCGTTATCCCAACCCGGAGCATCCGGTGATTCGAACGCATCCGCAAACCGGATGCAGGAGTCTGTTTGTGAACACAGCATTTACCCGGCAGATCGTTGGCATGGAGAAAAGCGAGAGTGACGTATTACTGGCGTTCCTTTACAGCCAGGCAGCCATTCCGGAGTATCAATGCAGGTTTCGCTGGTCCAAGAACTCGGTGGCTTTCTGGGACAATCGATGTAGCCAGCACTATGCGGTCGCCGATTTTTACCCGCAGAGACGGGTCGTGGAACGCATAACGATCTGTGGAGACAAGCCGGTATAATTGATGTCGCGCGGGCAATTGGTTATGTGGAAGCATAAGAGGTTCACCGGCCGCTAGTCGCCTTGCAACCTTACCTGGGAGTTTTACAAGATGAATGATGACGAAAAGTACCTGTTCGACCTTCGCGGCTACATCGTCGTCAAAAACGTACTGACTCAAGCCCAGATTGACGATTTGTCAGCACGTCTTGAGCAGCAGCGAGCTAAAGACTCTAAACCCATACTTGGCTCTGACCGAACGATATTCCGAGACCCAAAGGACCCTGCCTGGGCTGCGCCATCATTGCTTGAACTGGGTGGCACGTATATCGATCTCATCGACCTGCCTGCCCTGACACCGTATCTCACTACGCTACTTGGCGAACACTATAGACTGGATCACGACTACGCAAAAATAGACAACATGATGCCGGAGCGTGAAAGGACCCTCTATCTGCATGGCGGTGGTCAGGGAGCGGGTGGGCCACGCGACCTGGTTGGACCCACTGATGGCGGCCAATGTTACTACCGATATAGCAACGGCAGATTCTTTAACGGACTGGTTGCTGTGGCACTTGAATTGGACACAGTGCGCTCTGGCGACGGCGGTTTCGCCTGTATTCCCGGCAGCCATAAGTCCAACATTGGCTTACCGCAGGACTGGCGGCACAGCAAAATCCAGGCTGAGGTACCAGATATTGTCGATCAGGTTGCGGCATCTGCCGGTGATGCAATCATATTCACCGAAGCGTGCGCACATGGCACTGTTCCCTGGGAAGGCGATGGCGGACGAGAACGACGCACCCTCTTTTACAAGTACTGTCCGCATGCTGTTGCCTGGAGCCCCTGCTATTACAACTCGAATCATTACGGCCAGTTGACGACGGCGCAACGTCAAATACTGATGCCGCCCAGTGCCTATGGTCCACACAAAGCCACGACACATATCTGGCAAAAAGCCCAGGACGAACAACTTGAACTGCAGCGACTGCGGGCCGAGCTTGCTGAACTCAAAACAAGAGTCGATCACTAATCACACGCACTAACGGAAGCTAACCTTGACCAGGATGAGCGAACAGCACATCCAATCCCGCAGATGTTGTGCCGAGTTCGCAGGCCGCCATTCAGGACCAGATCGAGGCGAGTTCGTGGAGTTCGAAGTCCTCGATAATCTGCTCAGTCGGGTAGCTGTGTATCTCGAATGGATGCACGTAGCCGTTGGGCAGAAAACAGAATGACGCGGATATCACGCCGCCATTGATGAACACTTCGACAGATGCCTTGTCGACCACCAGGCGTACTGACAGGGTTGGTTCGTCAGGCAGGGGTACCTGCCTGCGATCCGGAACGAGCCTGGAAGCGGAACCGTACTCGAATCTGAACTCGTTCTTGCGCCAGTCGAAGACCAAGGACTGTCCGCGAATCACCACATAAAGCAAATTTGCGTCTTGCCGATGAACCGTAAAGGAGGCATCGAAGAGGACGGCTTCGGTCGTGGCCGTCAGTCGTTTGTCTCCGCCAATCGTCTCATGCTTCAGCGCGATTGAGCGTTGCCGCAGGGAGTTAAGTTCGCGCACGGGCCATCGTGTCAGCACGACGTTGTTGCCCTCACCCATGAGCGTCAGTTCGACCGGTATCGAAAGCTGTTGGTTGAATGGCATCTCCGGATAAAGGCCGCCTGCCATCCAGGAAATCTGGATACAACGGCCATCGGGGACATTGCTAAAAGTCTGAGCGGCGTACCCATTGCGACCGGATTCGGCTGTTTGCCGCCCGGTTTCTGCGGCGAATGTCTTGCCGTCAAAACGCCCCACGACGTAATAACCCTTTGCGCCTGAAAATACCCATCGCTCGGTGCCAGAGGCGTCCTTCAGCGGGAAGAAGTCAGGACATTCGTTGTCGTCATCAAGGGTCAGGTCCTGGATCTTCGTCCACGTCTTTGCATCGGGGGAACTCAGTAGACAATAGCGGTCCTCTGCCAGATACAATGCCATGATCCATCGTCTAGTCTCTGCATGCCAAATGACTTTGGGGTCGCGGTTGCCACCCTCGATCCACTCAAGCACTGGATTGCCATCGTACTTGATCCAGTTCGCGCCTCCATCAAGGCTAAAGGCTAGACACTGGGTGAACTCTCGTTTCGGCATCGCGTATTCGCCAGCGGCTGTGTAGAAGGCAAGCAAGGCACCTTCGCCAAAACCCGCGGTGTTGTCATGGTCCACCACAGCGGAGCCTGAGAACATGGCGCCGTGCTCGTCTGGGGAAAGCGCGTGGCCATCCTGCTCTTGCCAGGCAATGAGATCGTTGCTGACTGCATGACCCCAGAAGGGCTTTCCCCAGACGCAAGCCGCCGGATTGTGCTGAAAGTACAGGTGCCAAACGCCGTTTTGGTAGACGAGACCATTCGGATCGTTGATCCAGTTCTTCCGTGCAGAGAAATGAAACTGGGGTCTGTGCAGTTCTTTGTAATCCATCAGCGTTCCTGTTTTCTTTATCTACCGTGACCAGATCGGCTAGGCACTCTGCAACTCGACAAAACGCCGATAACGTCCGAACTCTATCGCCATCAGTTGTTCGTGGCTGCCCTGCTCGTGTACCATGCCGTCTTCCAGGAATATGATGCGATCGGATCGACGGATTGTCGAAAGACGATGGGCAATGATGATCACGAGGCGATTCCTGGCGACTTCCTGAAGCGCCGAGATCAGGTAGTTCTCAGTCCAGGGGTCGAGCCCCGATGTTGGTTCATCGAGAATCAATATCGGCGTATTGCGAATGAGCCCACGCGCAATGGAGATGCGTTGCTTCTGGCCGACTGAGAGTTTACTGCTTGTCGTACCCAGCCGGGTTTCATAACCTTCGGGTAGCGTAACGATAAAGTCATGGATGCCGACACTTTTGGCAACTCGCTCGACTTCTTCCATGGTTGCATCTGGCCTGCCAAATCGAATGTTGTCGGCAATGGATTCCGGGAGGGTCTCGGTTTCCTGGAAAACGTAGGTGACCTGGCTGCGCAGGCTATCGATGGTGAGGTTGTTAACCTCGTGACCTTCGATGTGCAGCTGGCCCTCGGTCGCTATATGATAACGGGGAATCAGATAGGCCAGCGTGGTTTTGCCTGCACCGGTCGGGCCAACCAGAGCGACGATCTCGCCGACCCGCGCATCAAAGCTTACATTGGCCAATGCCCGTCGGCCATCCGGATATACGAATCCGATGTCCTCAAAGGCCACCCCCTGGGTCACCGGCGGCAAAACCGCGGTGCCGATTTCCTCCTCCTGTTCCAGATCCAGCATCGCAAACACCCTGCGGGCACTGGCGGCGGGGCCCTGCAGGCGGATCCACAGATCCGCCAGTGCCTCCGCCGGTTTGGCCATCGCCGCGAAATATCCGAGCACCACCGCGTAGTCTCCCGGCGTCATATCACCGGTGATGACCTTCTCCAACAGGTACAGCATTAACGCCCAGTAGAGAAACTTGCCAGAGGTTTCACCCAGCTTTTGGATAACGGTTTGAGCCAGAACCTGGAATCGCTCTCGCCGGAAGGCGTCTGCGCTGGCAAGCGCAAACCTGTCCTTTTCTATTGCATTGGCGCCAAGACTTTGCACTCCCTGGATGTTGTCCATACCCTCTTCTGTGGTGCTGACAAAGACCGTACCGGCGGCGACGGTCGCCTGCGCGCGGCGACGTATCATGCGGGCAAAAGGGGATGTCACCAGGATATAGACTGGCATGGCACCGACGGCAAATAAAACAACGAGCTTGGAGTCCGGGTATGCACTCAGCAGGGTGAATACTGCCGTGACTAACGTGACAAGCGACCATCCAGAGACCTGGGCCACAATGCGAATCACGTTGGGCAGGGCCCGCACATCAGTCATGGTACGGAACACTGAATCCCCGATGGGTTGATTATCGAGTTGGGTTATCGGCAACAGGCGAAGACCCTCGAATAACCGGGAACGCACCATGTGCAAGAGGGAATGCGCCAGTCGTATTTCAACCAGATCGTGTACGTAGCCCCAGATGACACGAACAGCGACACCAACCACCGTCCACAATGCCAACCAGGACAGAATGGAAATGGGCGACAGGCCTATCAGAAACTCTATGACGGGCAACAGAAACACTGGATATCCTCCGCCGTCCTCCGGCAATGGCTGACCCAGAACAACGTGATCCACCAACACTTTTCCTGCCCAGGGCGCAATTGCAGTACCCACGGCTGTCATGATCCACTCCATTGAGAGCACCACGACAAAACGGCGCCAGAAGAATCTGATGAGTGCCAGGCATCGCCAGATCAGCCTAAAGGTTTGCTTGTAATCGACGTCTGTTTCCGTGTCGACCAGGCTGGCCTTTTTATCGAGCGCCAGTTCATCTTCACGTAGCTGCTCAAGCGACAATGATCCTTGGCTGTCCTCTGTGAAACGATCAGACATCGACGCTCTTCCCGGATTCCGCCTGCACAAAGGCACGATATCGACCGTTCTCGATACGCATCAAGGTCTCGTGGTCGCCCCTCTCTGCGACGCATCCTGCGTCGAGATAGACAATGGTGTCGGCGCGACGAATCGTCGATATACGGTGCGTAATCAGGAAAATTGTCCGGCTTTGAGCCGCTGGATCCCGCGTCCATTCTCTCAGGTTTGCGAGCACCCGATGTTCCGTATCGGCATCCAGTGCCGCGGTCGGTTCATCCAGCACCAGGATCGGCGCGTCACGAACAATGGCTCGTGCCAGGGACAATCGTTGACGCTGTCCTGTTGACAGGCGCCCGCCGCGGTCACCGAGCATCGTATCGAGCCCTTCAGGCAGCATGGCCACGGATCCTTCAAGACACGCAATCCTTAACGCCTGGTTGATGCGTTCGTCTCCCGCATCAGGCACCGCATAGCGAACATTTTCCCGAATCGACATTCCAAAAAGGACGTTCTCCTGCAGCGTAATGGCAATGTTCTTGCGCAGGGAGTCAATGGTGAACTCACGTAAATCGTGACCATCGATGTAAATCGCACCTCGATCCGGATCAAACAGACGGAGCAACAGGTTCATCAACGTCGATTTACCTGCCCCGGTCGGACCAACGATGGCGGTCATCGTGCCCGGTACGGCGGTCAGGTCAATGCCATCCAGAACGGGTCTGTCAGCAGAATAGGCGAAGGCCACGTCTTCAAAACGAATCTCCCGCTTGAATCCCTGAAACGGGGTTGCGTCTTCCCGGTCGCTGACCTCCGGTTCCATATCGAGAATATCGAATACACGCTTCAGGCCCATGGCAACGTCCTGGGCCCAACCCCACATCCTTATCACCTCACCCAGGGACCCGACGGCCCCCTCAAAGCGCTCACTGGCCCAGCGAAAAGCTGAAAGATTCCAGACCACAAACGACAGCCCTGCAAGCGCGATCAATTCTGTTGCAAAGGTGGGTTCACCGCGGTTTACCCACAGCGCTATCAGGAACACGCCTGCGAATATAAACAGTTCGGAATAGGTATCCACGATCACGCCCACTCGAAATCCCAACCTTGCGTGCCGGTATTCGGCATTGAACGCGATCATGGAATCTTGTTCGAATTGTTTTTGGGAACGTGGACCTGCCTGATACGCCTTGGACAATTTGATGGAACGAAAGGATTCCTGCAGACGGGAGGTAAGATCGGCGTTGGCCATTCGCTCAACCAGTGAACGGGTGCGAAAGCGCGGCATGGCCCATCGGGCGAGGATCATTGTTGGCACCATAACAAAGGTCACGATCAAGCCGAGTAGCGGTGACAGGATTGTAATCAGCATCAATGCGGTAACGATGGTGACGGTCATTGTGACGAATTCCCCCAGAACCTTCAGAACATAAGTCACCGTCTCGGAATCTGTCTGGATCCGCCAGATGGAGTCACCAACGCGGTGATCTGCGTGGTGCCGGAGCGAAAGACGGTGCCAGCGATCGACCAGGGCAAGACGCAGGCCGTGGTTGATTCTCTGAAAGATCCAGACGATGTAGTACAGGAGCGCAATTTCCAGTGGCCAAAGCAGCAGGAACAGGGCGAACTCGACCTTGATGGGAGCCCAGCGCAGTTCCATTCGTTGCGCCTCGGTCAGGGCATCGTTTACCCCGTTCGACATCTCAGGATAGCCAATCAGTGCGGCGAGGCCCGGCATGAGCGCTTCGTTCTGCAGTAGCGACTGATTGACAATTTCGGCCATCATCAGTCCAAGGAGCATAAATCCCATGCCCATGATCAGACTGAGACCGTAGTAATAGACCAGGTGAGTGCCAATTCGAACTCTGTACTTCAGTCCATTTGAGCTGATATTAAGCTGCACAAACCAACCCACCAGGCAGGCAGCGGTGATGAGACCCATGTAGATGCTCGAGGTTGAACCTTCGATCAGCACCACGGTGACCATGTTGGCGAGGATAGTGGACACCAGCAATACGACCAGTGAGATCAGTTGTACCCTGCCGGAAAGATTGGGCAAGGGCCAGGTGCAAAGGACTGCAATGGCTACCAATCCATAAAAGAGATTGAACGGGTATTCCAGGTTGTTGGGAACAATCCCAAAGTAAGGCGGAATTACAGCCAGCAACGTTACCAGTGGCGGCATATAGACAAAGCTGTAGCCACGTCCGCCAATCAGTTCAGCCATGCGCGTTTCGGTGCCAACACCCGGTACCCACCAGCGACCCAGAATCTGCGGCAAGATGTACGGCCAGCTCCGTATTAACAATTGCACGACTGCAGTAAACCCGCTGGTATCGTCCTTCGCGGACAAATCGCGACTGGTCGGGATCGGGTCACCTTCCCCGTAGAACGCAACGGTATCGGCGAGCCCCTGGGAGCGAATAATTGCTTCTTTGTCCAGTCCTTTTGAGTGATCGTGCTTCATTAAGCGAGCCTTTTGGCGATTATCCAACGGGTCGTTACGAGGGCAGGGTGGGCATGCATGAGCGATATTGCCGTTTGCAGGGCTTATGTCTTCACGCGCAGGGCACAGCCACCTCCGGTACTTCTAACGCAAACGTTGACATTGCAGCAACCAGCGGCGCGATTATCTTCCCCCAAAAAACATCGCGGCAACTGATCAGTGTTGGTCAGACAACCGTAAATGAGTATACGGTCGCGTTCCGGAACAAGAATTGCAGTCGGGTCCAGTTAGTAGCGAGCTTCGTCAGTTCACTCGCAGCCTGCCATTTGACCTCACCGTCCGAAACCGAGGACGTCATCACTTCGCTTTCAGCGATCACATGTTCCGAATCGTCGAGCGCTCGAATGACGAGACTGCCGCCCTGGGCAATATCCGCCGACACCAGCAGCGATGCAGTACCGTTAAACGCCGGCGCTGTGGTTACGCTCGCGGACTGCGAACCATTCGACGCCTTGTAACCGGCGAATCCATCAGGGCGCAATGTCGCCATACAGAGGAACCCATTGCGCCAGTTTGTGTGAAGTCCGTCACTGCCACCGTAGTACAGGCGAATTTCATCATCACCAAATACCGGACTCGCGGCGGCATATACACAACCCCAGTCGTAGTCGCCATACTCGCCGTCATTGTCGATTAACGGCGTGCCGGACAGTACGCGGTGCCAGGTTCTGGTGTCCGGGCTCCAGGTTAACTCGGTCCACACCCGGTCTGTTTTCTGGTCATGTACCGCAACGAGTCCGAGGTAGATACCTCCCTGAAAGAAAACCGGCATGGCATAGAGCTGTTGATTCGTGTCCCGCCCTTCCAACACGATCTCAGTTTTAGCCCAATGAGTAAAATCGTCACTCTCGGTCCTGGCGATCAGGCGAATATATTCATTGTTTGTCTGGTGCCATTGCCGGGTGATGGCAACGTACTTGCCCAGGGTTGGCGCCCAGAATGCATTGTTGTGCGTGTCGCCTGCACTATTTGCTTCCGGGCAGGCGATAGGAGGACCCCAGTGAATGCCATCCGCCGAGAACGCTACCGACAGGATTTTCTCTTTGAGGATCGCCTTGTAGCGACGATCCGGGTCCGGGTCGCGGAGGTCTTTGAAGATGCCAGTCCCATGCGGTCCCGCCCAATCTTTGTGTACGCCGCCACCACGCCACACAATATTATTGGCTTTGCTACCGTCGTAGATGACCAGCCCCAGCTCTGGCTTGTCCCAACTGATGCCGTCTTTCGATGTCGCATAGCAAATGCCCATTTCCTGAACATGCTTGCCGTAGAGCTCTTCACTGCGCTGCTCAATCGTCATGCCTTTCGTCGAATGCGACACGATAAACGGGCTGTACCAGCATCTATAAAGCGCTTCCTCCTCGTCGTAGATGATGTTGGCGTAGAGGTTGTCGAAGCGTTGTTCCCAGGGATTGTCTTCCTCAAACAACGGATTGGCGCTGTGTTTGCGGACCGTCCCGAGGGTAAGTTCCGCGTTTGTTACATTCTCGACAATGCGACTATCGAGCAGCAGATGTCGGCCGTCAATAGGTTGGTTGGTGCTTTCTTTGCTTTCAGTCACCGGCATTGTCGCTCCTTTTCAAGGGCTGTAGGATACCCCATATCGAGCGGCTGAATTTTTGTTGCCGGTAAGCGATGGTCGATGGATTCCGATTTGGGGGATGTCTCTCGCCTGCTACACGGACCCTCTTTGCCTCTTGCCCGGGAATACGCTAGTTTTTGTTGAATGGAGCGATCGTGGGAGGTTCAGGATAAGTGCGATCACGCGCGCCTGCGTCGAAGCTCGGGACCGACCCGACAGAACCAAACAGGAGTGGTCGATGGCAAAGAAAATGGGTGAAATCGGAATCGGTATCATTGGATCAGGCAACTGGGCCGGACACTTTATCGCGGCGAGTCAGCGTCATTCCCGCGCGAGGGCGGTGGCGGTGTGCAATCCCAACATCGCGAGTGCACGGCTGATGGCCGATAAACATGGCGTGACCGATGCCGTGGGTGATGTGGAAGAAATGCTCGCTCGCACCGAGGTGGATGCCGTCGCGATAGTCACCCCGAACGACTCCCATGAAGAGATCGCTATCGCAGCGCTTGCGGCCGGGAAGCACGTCATCTGTGAAAAGCCCATGGCGATGAATCTCGAAGAGGCACGCAGAATGAAAGCGGCGGCAGATACCGCGGGCGTCGTTACGGGAATCAACTTTACCTGGCGACATAGTTCCGCTGCTGTGTATGCCCGTCATCTGGTCAGTCAGGGCGAATTGGGCCGAATCTTTCATATTAATGGCTGCTTCCACCAGGGCTGGCTGATCAATCCGGATGTACCCCTGATCTGGCGGTTGCGTAAGGACAAGACGGGGTCCGGTTGCCTTGGCGATATCGGTGCCCACATCATTGATCTGTCGGAATGGGTGAGTGGCGAGAGAATCACGTCTGTGGTCGCTGATATGACCACCTTTATCGAAGAGCGGCCGCTGCAGGGTGGCAGCGGTACTGGTCCCGTAGACGTAGACGATGCCGCGTCACTCATGGTGCGATTCGGCAACGGGGCAATGGGAAGCCTGACCAGTTCTCGGTATGTGATCAGTGAGGGGATGGACCAGCGGCTGGAGATCTATGGTGAGAAGGGCGCAATTCTCATGGACTTCCACAACCCGGATTCGCTCAAAGCCTCCATCGGCCGGTTTGCCGGGGAGAACCAGATGCTGTCGATCCCGATCCCTGCCAGATTCAAACAAACGCCCACAGGCTATCTGCAGCGGAATGTGAAAAACTTTATTGATGCGATCGTCGCGGGCGAGCAGATGTCGCCGAGCTTTGCTGACGGATTGCACAACCAGGAAATCCTGGAGGCGGTCGAGACCTCAGTGAGTGAACGTTCATGGGTCGACATAGCCGGATAAGCAAATGCCGGAGCTGGTGCACAACTGCTGGCTCATTCACACACTTGATCCACAACACTGGGAGACGACAGATGAACAATGTAGACAACAATGGCAGGATGATCTCGGCGGCCCTGGACGTCGGCGTGGTACCCCGTGACATCGATGCAATGTTGGCATTTTATGCAGATGGGTTGGGTATGCAGCGGCTAAAGGACATTGAACTACCGGGCACCAGCCTGGCTCGAGTCAAGGCTGGTCGGGGCATTCTGAAATTCAATCAGGGAGCGATGGTACCTGAACAATCGCCGAGTGACGTCACCGAAAGCAGGGGCATGAAACTGTTTACCATCATAGTGCCAGATCTGCAGTCGACATCCGAGCGGCTGCAGAAGGCAGGATTTAGCGGGCTTTCGATCGAGGACCGTGGCCAATATACGTTGGCATTCACCCGGGACCCCGACAACACGCTGGTGGAACTCGCCGGGTATCCTGGCTTTGGTGAAGGCGCTGTACTTCAGGCTGTAGCACTGACGGTCGGCGATGTTGACGCAACCCGCTCCTTTCTTTCGGGCGTGCTCGGGTTCGCCGAGGGTAAGTCCGAGGAAGTGCCCTCAATGGGTACTACCAAGTTCGAGTTCGCA
>Ga0233433_10004443_pt1 | contig 10806 bp, 8 predicted proteins | sample SI_122_August201_5_FD_179868 | JGI IMG/M metagenome (GOLD analysis project Ga0233433, IMG submission 179868) | Seawater microbial communities from Saanich Inlet, British Columbia, Canada - SI_122_August2016_100_MG | ecosystem: Environmental > Aquatic > Marine > Inlet | place: Canada: British... | reverse complement strand
GACCCCCCGCGCGCAAATGGGAGCGTCGCCTTGGGCTGACCATTCCCCCTCCTCCTAATCCCTCAGATATTGGCCTGGCGGAGGGGGTGGCCGCGGCGGGTATTTTTAAGGGAGGTGGTTGGGCAAGCCGGGCCGGGCGGTGGCCGCGGGAGTGGCGCGAAGGCGCCCTAGGGGCAACGGCCCCGGGGACTTTAAAAAACCCGCCGCGGTCACCCGCCGCAGCCCTCACACCAACAATCTCACTCCTCCTCCACCGCCGCCGACACCCCATTAGAAACCCGCCTAAGCAAACTCCCCGCCGCCACCATCTGATTCGTCAACACCACGCAACTCAGTTCCCGTCCCGGATCTGCCCAAGCCACTGTGCCCGTCGCGCCGGTATGGCCAAAAACCCGCGGCGTCACCAACTGCCCCCAATACCCCCACGCCTTTGCCCCAAATACCCCCCAGCCCAAACCCCAGGGTGCGTTCAGCGTACCATTTTGGTCCCGGGTCATCGCCGCGACCCCGGCCCGGCTGAAAATCCGCCGATCCCCATAAATCCCGCCATTGAGCATCGTCTGCAATAGAATCGCCAGATCCCGCCCCGTGCTGTGCATACCACCCCACGGCGCGCCGAAATCGCGCCAATACGGCGAGTTCCACCCCCAGCTCACCGTCTCCTCGTCTTCTTCAATCGCCGTCCCGCACCACACCGTGTCTTCAATTGCCAACTCGCCTAGCCCCAGTGCGCTGTGCTGCATCCCTAAGGGCGCAAAAATCTCATCGCGCTCAAAATCGCGCAACCGCATCCCGCTGACCCGCTCGACGATCTCCGCCGCCAGTAAAATACCCTTGCTCTGATAGCGGAAATTCGTCGCCGGCTCATAGAGCAACGGGGTCTGCAGTGCCCCCTTGACGAATTCGCCCACTGGCTGGTGCGCCCGCCGCAGGCTGACATTCTCGGGTAGCATATCGGGCATACCGGAGATATGCGATAATAAGTGCCGCACCAGCACTTTACTCCGGTCGCCGCCGACGTACTCGGGTAAATAATCGACGGCCGGGTCGTCGAGCGAGATCAAACCTCGGTCGACCAGGATCATCAGCGCGCAGGCCGTCACTGGCTTGGTGATCGACGCCAGCAAAAAAACCGAATCCGCGTCGACCGCCTCTCCCTCATCGGGACGCCGTCGCCCGTGCCCTGCGGCAAATACGACCTTGCCGCGCCGCGCCACCGTTAGCGATGCCGCGCTGATTTGCTGAGCCTCAACTGCCGAGGCCAAAAGACCGGAAGCCCGTTCGAGCTGCGTTGACGACATGCCGACTTCTTCGGGGGAACCGCTAGAAAGTTCGAGTGCGTTGTCCGCCATCTTCCGTTCCTTTGTTGTTAGTGTGCATGACCGGTGGATATTGACATTGTGCAATATCGCACCGAGTGTCAATACACCGCGATCGCGCACTGCCCATCCAGCGCCAAAAGTTATGCGCACCCAGTTGCAATACCAATTACCTCAATAATGCAAACCAGGTTTAAACTATAAAAAATACCATTCTCTGCCTGCTCGGCTTCGCCGGCACCGGCAAACTCACCATCGCCCAGCAGATCGCCCACTCAAGGCCTTTCACGCTTAACGGCAACCACCCGCTACACAACGCAGCGCGCGGATGTGGCCGGGCAACGCAACCAGTCCGCCCACGCCGACTTCATATCGCCATAGCGCAACAACGTCCCGTACACGTCAAAGAAAACACCGCGTATTTCCGCCATCAGTTGCCTCCCTTATTATTTCTCGCCATCTTTATAGCCCCTAGCAAAGGAGCCTAATACATGCCCGTCCGCTTTGCCTTCCTCACCGACACCCACCACTACCCGGATGCCCCCGAAAATTTCGGCGCGCCCAAAATGCTCACTCGCAGCCAGGAAGTCCTCGACGCAATCCCGCCGGCACTAAACACCCAAGCCTTCGACTTCGTGGTGCACGGCGGTGATTTCCTCTGCGGTGGCGGCTCGTTTAATTTACCGATGGAAACCTACCTGCGCTCGCTCGACGAAGCCGCAACAGCCTTTGATCAGATCCAAGCGCCTTTCTACTCAATCCCCGGCAACCACGACTGCGACGCGCAAAACTGGTCCTACAAGGATTATGCCGCCCGTTTCCCCTACCCCGACCCACTGACCGTCGTCGACGCCGCTCCCCGCCTTAGACTCGCCCTGGCCAATGTCTTCCACGACTGCGACGTGCGCGAGCAAAGCGGCGGCGTCTGGACCGACGCACTCGACAGCGCCTTGCGTTCAGCCGCCGCAGAAGCCCTCTCCGACGGCTGCGCACTACTGCTCTTCCTACACACCTGGGTCCTGACCGACTTTGACTCGGACCAAAGCGTGGTTAAGGACGCCGACAAACTGCGACGAACCCTGGCTAACCACCCAAGTCTCGTCGCCGCCTTCACCGGCCACCGCCATATCAATCGCATTACTGCGCACCGCGACTATCTAATAGTCGATACCGCCTGCCTGATCGGCTTCCCGTTGGGGTACCGCGAAATCATTCTCAGCGAAGACGGCTACTTTACGACGCGCTTCCACACCTTGGACTTACCGCAACTGAACCAGGATTCCTACGACCGCTCGACTGCGGAGGAAAACCGCATCTGGCAAGGCCATGTGCACGATCGAGATACTGAGATCTTCTTGCCGAGGCTCAAAGAGGTCTGGGGCTAATAGCCATCAGCCATAGGAACGATATCGCAACGGCGTTGATGCAACAAGGCCGGGCGACGATGGATATCGACCCCGGGCATACGCCCCATAGGCATGCGATCGAGGTACAAAAAAGGAGCCGGCTTAAAGCCGACTCCCCGGTCAATCACGACTTAACTGGCTCGTCTTAGGCCATGCGGTCGAGTTTATCCGCCGTCACCGCCCTGAGCGGCTGGCCGCCGGCGAGAAACGCGGCGATATCGTCGACCGCCTGGCGGCCAATCTTGCCATCCTTGCCACCGGCCAAGTGCGAAGTGTAGACCACATTCGGCAATGTCCTGAGCGGGCTGTCGACGGCCGCCGGTTCCGGCGCCGATACATCGAGAAACGCGAAAAGGCGTCCCTTGGCCAACTCGGCGATCAGCGCCTGCTCGTCGAGACAGATCCCCCGCGAAGTATTAATAAAAACCGCATCGTCGGCCATCACCTGGAAATGCTCGGCGCGCAATAGCTTCTCCGTCGAGGGCAGCGGTGGCGTATGCAAGGTCACCGCATCGCTCCTGCGACACAACTCCATCAAGTCCGCGACCAATTCGGCGCCCATCTCCTGTGCCTCGGACGCGCTGACAAAGGGATCGTAGAGCAAGATCCGCGGGCCAAAGGGGCGCAGATTACGCACGACCCGCCGCCCTACCTCTGATGCACCCACCACACCGACCGTCGACTGAAAAAGCGTATGGCTATTGGCCGGGGGCCGGGTCGGGCCGGAGCGATTATCGACCCCGTTCTGCAACGTGCGCCTGAGCCCGATGATCAATTGCGCCAGCGTAATTTCGGCGACGCTCTCGGCGATGGCCGGAGCACAGGTCGCGATAATCAGGTCGCGACCTTCGAGATGCTCGCCGAACATGCGCTTGACCGTACCGGCGACATGCACCCATAACTTGAGCTCCGGGCACCCTTCGAGCAGTTCAGCGTCAGGCCAGGGCGTGCCCCAGGAACCGATGCCGACAGTGCATCCCTGTAATAGCTCAATCGCCTCGATCGTCGACATCTGTTCGGCCGACTCGTTCCAACGCACCTCGCCCATCCCCGCAAGTCGCTCCATATCCTCCGGAGTAAAAAGTAGTTGTCGCAGCTCTGTCGGAATGAGACCGCCGATTTTTGTTTCACCCATGTTTTAACTTTCGCGTAGTAGAATGTTTATTGATTTGCTCGATTGACCAGCACCGCGCTCAAAATCAACACCCCCCGTACCACATGCTGCCAATACTCACTAATATTCATCAGTGTCATGCCGTTGACCAAAATCCCTAAAAAGACCACACCGATCAAGGTGCCGCGAATCTTACCTTCGCCACCCATCAGGCTGGTGCCGCCGATAATCACCGCAGCAATGACATCCAATTCCCAGCCTTTGGCCGTCGTCGCCGCGCCCGACATGATCTCGGCCGATTGCATAATGCCGGCCAGCGCCGCCAAACACGCCACCACCGCCATCACCACGACCTTGACCCGAGCAACATCGATACCGCTCAAACGCGCCGCCTCGGCGTTGCCGCCCACCGCATAGATCGACCGGCCCCACGTCGTATACCCCATCAGGAAATGCGTCAACAGAAATACCAGTGCGAAGACGATCGCTGGGAAAGGGATCCCCAAGAGATAACCGCCGCCCAAAAAATTGTACCATTCGGGAAAGGGCATCAGCGGAAACCCACCGGTCAGCAACTGCGCCGACCCGGTCAATACCGTCATCCATGCTAGGGTGGTAATAAAAGTCGGCACCCCAAAGCGCACCCGGATAAAGCCGCTCAAAGCACCTACTGCAAAACCCGTCAGCAAACTGCCGAGCATCGCCAAGGCTACCGACGCCCCTAGCCCCAAACCCGTCGCAGCCAAGCTCTCGGTGAGATAGGCTGTAAGGCACCCGGCAAAAGCCACCGCCGAGCCCACACTCAAATCGATCTCCCCCGAGATAATTACCATCGTCATACCAAAGGCGATAATGCCCTGCATCGATACATTGCGCAGCACGTTGAGCAGGTTGTCGACAGAGAAAAAACCATCCGCCTCAAACGCCAAGATAGCACAGAGCGCAAAGAGGATCAGCTCCATAATCGAGCTCTTACCCCACGTGACCGCCTTCGCAATCCACATTTTAATTCTCCCCCATGCAGCGTAGCGCCAACTCGTCCGCGGTCAATGTTTCGGGCCGCACCTCGTCAACAATCCGCCCCTCGCGCATAATCAGTATACGATGGCATACTTCAACCAGTTCCTCCAGCTCCGTGGAGACAAAAACGGTGGCGATGCCCTCGCGGCTCAAATCCCACATAACCTGGAAGAGTTGCTGCTTGGCCTGCACGTCGATACCGCGTGTCGGCTCGTCAAAGAGCATGACCCGCGGCCGAGTGCTCAGCCAATTACCCACCACCACTTTCTGCTGATTGCCCCCGCTCAACGAAGAAACCGCGTCCTCCGTACTGGCGACCTTGATCTGCAGCTTGGCAACCTGCTCATCAACGACAGCCTGCTCCATTTTACGAGTGATATATCCGCCGCTCGCGATCTGGCCCATACTGGCCATACACATATTCGCGCGAATACTATGCGCCTGCACTAGCGCCTCCTCCTTGCGATTTTCAGGCGTAAAGGCCAGCCCGAGTGCCTTCATCCTCGCCGGTGTCGGCCGGTCGACTGAACGCCCCTGCAAGACGACCTTGCCGCTGTCGGCAGGTTCGGCGCCGAAGAGCGCCTTGAGCAACTCGGTGCGCCCGGAACCGAGCATCCCGGCAATGCCCAACACCTCGCCTTCGTAAAGCGAAAAATCGACCTCCGCGAACTTGCCTTCGCATGTCAATCCCTGCACTTCCATCACCGTCGTCCCACCCGGGAGCAAATCACCCGGCCGTTCCCGCTGCACGACCTCCCCAAACATCATCTGCACGATCTGCTCGACGCCCGTCTCCACCATCACCACCGTATCGATATGCCGGCCGTCGCGCAATACCGTGACTCGGTCGGCGATCTGGCGTAGTTCGTGCAATCTGTGGGAGATATAGACAATCGCCACGCCCTCGGCAGCCAAACCCCGGACAAGGCGGAAAAGATTCTCGGTCTCGTGGCGAGCCAACGCCGAAGTAGGCTCGTCCAGCATCAGCACCTTGGGGTCAAGGGACATCGCCTTGGCAATCTCAACGACTTGTTGTTTCGCCACACCCAAGTCACCCGTGCGCGCCCTGACATCGATATCGACCCGCATGCGTTCGAGCACCGCCGCCGCCTGCGCGTAGGTCGCCTGCCAATCGATGATTCCGCGCTTCTTCGGCGTCCGGCCGAGCAGGATATTCTCCGCCACCGTCAATCCCGGCACCAGGCTCAATTCTTGGTAGACGATCGCAATGCCCTGCGCGAAAGCATCCTGCGGCGAACTCAACGCCACTTCTATCCCGTCGCAAAAGATCTGCCCCCGGCTCGGCACCACTGAGCCTGCAAGCATCTTTACCAAAGTACTCTTACCGGCACCGTTTTTACCGATCAGCGCATGAACCTCGCCCGGCGCGAAACCCACCGAAACGCCGTCGAGTGCGACCGTGCCAGGGTAGTCCTTGCCCAGATCCTTCGTCGCCAGCTTAAAGGGCGTTTCGCTCACTTATTTCCCATCGCGATCAACTCTTTCAACCGCGCACCAAAAGCCATCACCCCCTGCGGATCTTCGCGCGCCACCAATACCCCTTCCATCACGACCTTGGATACAACCTTTTCCCCTTTGAGCGCCGCCACCGCCAACTCGACCGCCTTGACACCCAACTCGAAGGGCGTCTGCGTCGTAATAGCCTGTAGGACCCCGTCGTCGGACAGCGCGAATTCAACCAGCTGTTCGCTGGAATCAGTGCCAAAGACGGCGACCTTCCCCTCCTTGCCCGAGTTCTTAACAGCCATCACCGCCCCCACCGTACCGCCCTCATTGGCCGACCAGATAATATTGACGCCCGGGTTGGCGGTGAGAATGTCACCGGCCTTCTTGATCGCCATCTCCGGCAACCAGGCGTCCTGCTCCGCGACAAATTCCACGCCCGACAATTGCCCGACCACATCGACAAAACCGTTGCGGCGCGCGTCCGACTGCTCGGCCAATTGCGATTTGAACGCCAATGTCGCGATCTTCGCCTTGCCACCCAGTTTCTCTTCGATATAGCGCTTGGCGACCAAACCCGTCTGCCGGCCCAGATCCGCCTGGTCGCTCTCGATATACGACGTGGCGATATCCCCGTCGACCGTCGTGTTATAGGTCACCACCACAATGCCCTTGTCCTTTGCCCTTTTCAACGCGGTGGCCGAAGCCTTTGCGCTCAGCGGAGAGATGACAATCGCGTCGACCCCGCGCGCGATATAGGTATTGACCAACTGAATCTCTTTATCCAGCTTGTTGGCGCTATTGGCCAATAGTAGTTCCACCCCGGCCTTGTCCGCCGCGTCTTGCATGCCGAACTGGATTAGACGGAAAAACTGGTCCTCTTGAAAGACGATCCCGGCGATCTTGAGCTTTTTTTCGCCCGGCGCTTCCTGCTCGCCGCCGCAACCGATAAAAAAAATCGCCCATGCCAACATCACCGCAGTTTTTGCCAAGTCTCTAATCCTCATCCGTGCTCTCCTCGTCTGTTCGTTCGTTGAGTATGCAAAACACTGAGTCCAACAGAGCCCGCCTATACCGTCCGATACACGACCCGCACCCGCTCTTCGGGTCGCCCGATCCGGGTCAGGTAAAATAGGGCCGCCAACACGACATTGCTACTGCAAAATATGACAAGCTTCCAGTCTTTAGATAAAAGAAACAACGCGAATATTCATTCCCATCTAGCTCTGTAAACGCACCCTCTATAGCGCGTGTTCGAGCGGATCCAGCTCTTCGCCGTCCACAGTACCGCCCACTGTCGGAATCGCGTCGTTGATCAACATCAGATAGGCCTATTCATCGGGGGGCCTATTGGCGATCCTCACCGCCCGCGTACAAAAGCGTTGCCACAACATCGACGACGACCTCCGGCGGCTCAATGCGATAGGCCTGATAGGCATCCGTTCCAGCGGTAAATATCGACGTTTATCTCGGGCCTCAGCCTTGCGTTGGCTGTAAATTGAGCAGCACCAACAGCCATACCCGGTGCCAATATGCGCTGTTGATATAGGGATTTTCTGCCGACGGCCAGTTCGTCCAGTAGGTCTCGTTGTGCGGGATCCGGTGATACCACTGCAAGAGCGGGATCGACGGCAGTTCCTCAAGCCAAATCTCCATCGCCTGGCGATAGAGCCGCATCAGTTCCGGGTCACCGGGGGCCACTTCCGCCATCTGGTCGACGATCCGGTCGTAGTCTTCGTTCGACCAGCGCCAGAAATACTCGGCCGGCGTGTTGGTCGGCTGCACGAAACGGCTGTGATAGAGCCTGAGCGTGAAATACGGGTCGCGCACGCTGCCGCCGTGCCCGTTAATAAAGGCCCGCGCCTCGCCTTGAGCCATTCGCGAATAGGCGTCGGAGGTCATGCGAAAATCAGCGTCGAAACCCGCCTGCTCCAGCTGCGCTACCAATACCGGCGTTATATCCTGGAAGATCGAGAAGATGTCGATGATAATCTTGCACACTTGTCCGTCCTTCATCCAATACCCGCCATCGGGGCGCCGCCAGCCCTTGCCCTCCATCAGCGCCGTGCTCTTGGCCAGATCGAAGACGCCGACTTCGTGCTTCTGCAACAGGTCCTCGACCTCACTAAAATAGGGGCGCAGCGCCGGATAGTCGGGAAAGGGCAATAGCGTCGACGTGCCCGCCCCCTGCCATCCCACTTCCACCAACTGGTCGCGGTTGATCGCGTAGTTTATCGCCCGCCGCACGTCGATATCGGAAAAGGGCTCTTCCTGGTTGTTAAAGCCGAGCGAAATTGGCCAAAAATCCACATAGCCATAGGGCGGTTCTCGCCCCGTCCAAGTCGTCACCCGCGGATTGCTTTCGAGCACGGTGCGAATATTGGGCGGTCTGAGGTCCAGCGAGGTATCCATGTGGTTGGTGATCAGGTTCTGGACCCGCTTGGCTTCTTCCAGATACGTGAGGTAAATGATCCGTTCAACCTTCGGCATTTCCTGGAAACCCGCCTCGGCTGCCCACCACCCTTGCCGCAGATCCCAGATCCGTTGCCGCGGCGTCGACAAAACCATCTGGTAGGGTCCAGTGAAGACCGGCCACCCCTTTTGCATATCGAAATTGGTAAAAGTATTGGGGTCTTTCCCCTGCCACACGTGCTGGGGCACGATCGGCACCCCAATGCCGAAGTTGCTGGTGAAATACGAGAATACGAAACGCGGGTTCGGCGCCGTTAGAACGATGCGCGCCGTCAGGCTGTCGACGGCCACCGCCGATTCGACCCAATTCTCCATATCCGTCGAATACGTCAGTTCCGGCGCGTTCTCCCTCAGCATATTGACCGTAAAGACCAGATCATCTGCCGTCCACGCGACCCCATCACTCCACGTCACCCCCGGCCGGATATTAATGACGACTTCCGTAAAATCTTCGTTGAACTCGTGCCCGGTGGCGATCCAAGGTATCATCTCCCCTTTGAACGCGTTGTAAAAATACAGCGGCTCATAGGCAAAATTATAGCCCGTGCGCGAAGTCGTGCCCGGCAGGTACGGGTTAAACGAATTGTAGTCCTGTATCTGCCCGGCGCACGTATTGGTCTCGGCGCAATCCATGATCAACGTCCGATTGCGCGGCACCTGCCGTATCGAAGTGCCCGGACTGCCCTCATCGGAAGAATTCTCACCGCAGGCGACGAAAGCCAACAACACCAACAATACCATATTTTTCATCTTTTGATCTTTTCTTTTGTATTTTGCAACAACACTGGAATCATGTGAATACGAGGTGATCGGGTAGATCCTTGAGCGGATTTCATTATCAATTTTACAGGACAGCAAAATCGGCAATCCCCGCTCGAAACCCGACAAGGATGTCGGGCAAGCTACCGAAGGCCGCGCCGTTGTAAATCACGAATCCCAAGGATTCAGCGGCACTCGAAGAGTTCAGTGACATGAGCGAAGGGATCTATCCAGTCAGCGACCGTCATCGCGCACATCACCCAAGCTCAATAATCGCGATGGCCAAAAAACTACCTATCTCCCTCTCTTCCTGTCAACCAACTTGTAAAAGTCAACTCGGGCCCCTATAATTAAAAAAACACTAAAAAGGAGAGCGGTATGCGCTGTGAAGAAATAGACTACGAAATATTTGGCAACGATATGCAAGTCGTCGAAGTCGAGCTCGACCCGGGCGAAACCGTCATCGCCGAAGCCGGCGCCATGAACTGGATGGACGAACATATAAGCTTCGAATCCAAGATGGGCGACGGCTCCCAAGCGAACCAGGGCCTGATGGGCAAGCTTTTCGGCGCCGGTAAACGAGTGATCACCGGCGAATCGCTCTTTATGACGCATTTTTCCAACGATGGCCGGGACAAAGAGCGCGTCGCCTTCGCCGCCCCCTATCCCGGCAGCATCATCCCCATCGACATGGCGCAAATCGGCGAGGAGTTGATCTGCCAGAAGGATGCCTTCCTCTGCGCCGCCTTGGGCACCGAGCTAAGCATCGCCTTTAACCGCAAATTGGGCGCCGGTTTTTTCGGTGGCGAAGGTTTTATCCTCCAGTGTTTGCGCGGCGACGGCATGGCCTTCGTGCACGCCGGTGGGGCGGTAATTAAAAAAGAACTCAACAATGAAATGTTGCGTGTCGATACCGGCTGTCTCGTCGCCTTCTCACCCGGCATCGACTACGACATCGAAATGACTAAAGGCCTCAAATCGATGTTCTTCGGCGGCGAAGGATTTTTCCTCGCCACGTTGCAGGGCACCGGCACCGTCTATCTCCAGAGCCTGCCCTTCTCGCGCTTAGCAGACCGCATCCTCGAACACGCACCGGCCGCCAGCGGCAGCAGCGAGGGGGGGGGCGCGGTGCTCGGTGGTTTGGGCAACCTGTTCGGCGGGGATGACCGCGGGGACGACGGCGGAGATGACGGCGGGGACGACGGCGGGGATGACGGCGGGGACGACGGCGGGGATGACGGCGGGGATGACG
>Ga0233433_10004442_pt1 | contig 10809 bp, 7 predicted proteins | sample SI_122_August201_5_FD_179868 | JGI IMG/M metagenome (GOLD analysis project Ga0233433, IMG submission 179868) | Seawater microbial communities from Saanich Inlet, British Columbia, Canada - SI_122_August2016_100_MG | ecosystem: Environmental > Aquatic > Marine > Inlet | place: Canada: British... | reverse complement strand
GGTCCTGCATGGGTATAAAATGGCTCAATTGTGGCAGATGAATATCCTTACCATTCTTAAAATGGGTAGCTAATTTTTCCCAGGTGGGCGAGAGACTGAAATCCATTTCTATCTGGTCCTCGCCTCTAGCCTTGGCACGCAGTACCTTGACAGGCATTTCAAGCTCTCCTATACGGTCAACTATATTATATCCGGAACTTCCCATATAAATAGAGGCTTCGATCGCAGGCGGACAGGCTAGCCTATACCCTGTCCCATCTTCCACCGGTAACAACCCATAACGACAATAATCGTCCAGCACCTTGTCCTGCCAAAGTGCAAATGAGCCCCTGCCATGAAAATTAAGGTACATAGCGGCAGGATCTGCAAAGAAATTTTTTCGTCGAGCGACCGGGTGCTCTCCATTGCCATCTAACCAACTATGATGAGATGATTTTACCTCCTCATATGCTTCTGGCGCCATAATAACCGGATCAACCAGCACCAGCCGTGAGAATCTTGCAGACTCATTAATGGCAGCCTGCAAAACCGAATGGCCACCCATCGAGTGCCCGGCACCGACCAGGTTATATAAGTTCAGGTGCTCTATGAAGCTGGTGACATCATCACCAAAAACCTGCCAGTTAAAAGGACTCAGATCTTCACTGCGACCATGTCCGCGCATGTCGACCGCAATCACATGCCGGTCAGGTAAATGGCTGATTGTCTGATCCCAGCAACGAGCGTGAAAACCGGTGGCATGTACCAATAAAATACTCTCTTGACCTGCTTTTGCCTGGCCCCATTCAAACCAACACAATTCCAAATCATTAATACGCTCTCTAAATTCTACAGGTTCCTGATGGGTCATCTTTCCGCCAATTAATTTCTATTTTAATTATACTATTCGATTATTATTTCAATAATATTTGAAATTAAGTATCTATATATTTGATTTTACGAATTTTTATTATTCTTTATAAGATCATGATAGAGCCTGACTAACACCTGGCCGACGCCTGTCATCACAAGCTTTGCTCCGTCTCCATACCAGGGATAACCTTGGTTTTGATTACCAGGCTGATGACGACTGCCAGCCATATACCGATCGATGCCAAATAAAGAGAGCTCATCGTACCAAAAGCTGCTGCACTATAACCGAAGCCAAGCGCCCCGATAGGTAATCCACCTAAATTAGCCAGATTAAAAACAGCTAGCACCCTTGCCCTGAATTGCTCCGGTGCTATCTGCTGAATAATGGTACGACTCATACTCATGGTCACTGCGCCACTCAGACCCCAGCAGAACAAGGTCATCAGGAATCCCCAAAAGGGTAGATTCTGGGCGGTAACCACCAGGAACAGCCCACCTATTACCAGGGCCCACTTCAAACCACTCAGAGGCGAAGCAAGGCCACCTGACTTGACCAGGTACGTGGTCATGGATAAGGTCCCGCAGACAAACACAACAAAACTATAGGAAAGCTCCGCAGCACCTCCCTGATAAACGTCTCTTACAATCAAAGGAATCAGCACAACATAGGTTCCGCCATAAAAAACGCTCATGGCAAAAGTCAGCAAGCTAACCTGGAGCATTACCGGTGAGGAAAGAACAACCTTAAAGCCTGCTATCAGGGGGTTCTGGCCTGACTCGACCAGGTCGGGTTTTAGCCCCGGCAGGGAATGAAGTCGAGACACGAAATAGATGCCACACAACATACCGATCGCTTGTGCCACTAATAACCGGACAACGCCAATCTGTTCTGCAAAGCCACCTGCAAAATAGCCGATTACCTGGCCGCCAAAAGTTAACCCAATGGCTACAGTAACAACCTTCTGCAATTCACCCTGGGCTATCTCGCTTAGCATACCATCCCTGGCTGGCTGCGCGAATGCGGTAACGGAACCCATCAGCAGGCCATAGAAAATGACTCCTGCATAGCTCAAGGAGCCTTCACTAATCAGCCAGGCTAAGCCTAGCGCTGGCATAGCTGCAAAAAAATGACAGGTCATCAATATCAATCTGCGATCGACACGATCAGCCAGCAGGCCACCCATCAAAATCAATACGATCGCCGGTAATTGCAGACACATCTGCGCTATCCCCAGCCGCTCCGGGGTCTCACCAAGCTCGACAACGATCAACCAGGGATATACGATGGCCTGCAAGCCCGCGGGGGCGACAAAGCTAACCAGACCGGCCATGTACCAAAAATATTGTGAGAATTTAATTCCCATTTGGCCCGTGCTGCTCCAATCTGTCATACTCATTATACAACATTGTCATATCACTCTTTCAGCGTCCAAACTTCACAAAATAACCTGGTTTCTCTGACAGTTTGCCAACTACAGAAACAAATAAACTAGCCGAACTACTAGCCGGTGAGACTCCTGTAGACCTTTGACAATTCATCGGGAAGCTGGCTGACATCCTGGATTACCATGTACTGCCGGTCAGGGCACATCTGCCGAAGATAATCATGACCAGATGGATCGACTGTTAAACAATAAGACTGTACGCCCTGCTGCTTAGCCTCATGCAGCGCCTTCATAGTATCGTTAACACCATAGGATTTACTATTGCGATCACTGCCGTAATCATGATCCTGGGGATAACCATCGCTGATGATGATCAAGGCTTTGATACGCGCCTCTGTTTTTGTCAGTCTCTGGATAGAGTGCCTGATGACCGGACCCATACGGGTGCTCCGGCACGGTTTTATGCCACCGATCCTTGCCTTTGATCGATAATCCAGCGGCTGATCAAAATCTTTGCAAAGGTAATATTCAACCTGATCACGACCATAGCCACTAAAACCACACACGGCATAACTATCACCCAGCGCTTCAAGTGCTTCGGCCATCAAAATAACGGCCTGTTTCTCTATGTCAATAATTCGCCGGCCCTGTTCTGGAGCGATCACCAACTGATCTGACCAGTCATACTGTTCTGGTTCTTCTTCACTATAACTGACCGGCTCAGCATCGGGGTCTTCGACACAATCATCTGTTGAAGCACTCATATCAACTAGAAACAACGCAGCAACATCTCGATCTTTGCGCTGCCGCTGGACATATATCCGCTCACTCGGAGTATGACCTGTTAACCGGTCAACGGTAGCTTCCACAGTACGTTCCAGGTCCATTTCATCGCCATCCGACACGCCTTTAATCTTGACCAGGAGTTCGGGTTTAAGACGGTCAAGCTGACGCCGCACCCGTGCCAGCAGCACCCGGTGATCACGCAGCGCATCGTTAAAGTAATCAAGGTCCATTTCTCCGTCTTTGATCTCATGGACTTTGCACCAGCGCCGACGATAATCCTGAATAACAAAATCCCACTCATCATACAGATAAGTCCGGTCCTGCTTGTTCTGCCGGGAAAGCCGCGCTACAGCTTTCTGCAGCTCAACTATTTTAGAGCCCTCTGCCAAGGTGTCATCGCTGCTGGCAAGATCAGGCCTTTCTTCAAGATCGGTCATCAGCATACCCTGCTGAGGATCAACATCCCCTCTTTTCATTTCCTCAATTTCCAATCCAGCCGGATCAACTTTCAACGCAAGTTGAATTAGATCTTCGCCATCAGTCACCTCAACAGCCCCTTCTAATTCAAATAGAGGTAGATTCACCAGCGCTTCATCAATATCCAGGGTGCGACGATAATCAAGCACTGTATCCGGCTGCACTAAGGTAGAGACGCTTGCAGCGAATAAGGGATAAACATCAGCAAGCACCGCCAGCGTATCTATTGCGGTACTGCTGCGAATACGAAGACTCTGCAGCCGACTTACCAAAAGCCGGCTTTCTGCCTGGGCACTAGTCACTTGTTCATCGAGCACTATCAGCAGCAACTGCTCAAACAAGCCTATTGGTTCAAGCGAATCGACTTGCATTTTTTTTACCAGGGCTTGTTTCAGCAGGCCATACCCCTTAGCAGTTCCCGGGAATTCAGCCTCCCAACGCCAGTCTATCCTAGCCGCTTCAATCCGGATAAACAGATCAGCTGCCCGACCCGGTTCAGGATAGTTTGCAATGGCCCGGTTAATCTCTGGCAGTACCTTGAGCGTTCCCCATTGGTGGTAGCCTAGCTGATGCAATAATGCATGCTTATAAAACAGGAAATTTAACTCCTGAGAACTGAACTGATTAACCTGCTCCGGCAGAATGATGGTCAAGCCATCAAAACCGGATTGCAGGCGATAATCCGTTTCTTTCCCCAATGATTCATCAGAAGCACTAAGGATGGCCCAGCGAAACCCGGCCATCGCTTCGGCATAAAGCTGGAATACGCGCTTACAATTATCAAAATTTACCTGGCCGCGCAGCGTTTCCAAATAATCAGTTGCTGAGGCCGATTCAAGATTGAAGTAAGCCTCAAGCACGGCTGTATCCCCGTTAAACAACTCATAGCCCTTACTTATCCAGTCTCTGATAACAGCCGGGTTGTCTACTGGTAAGCGCCTATAGCTCGACAGGAAGCAGGAAGCCGTCTGCGTGTCGATAAATTCGCACATCAATGAACAAATGCCTGGGTCTCTGATCGCCTGAACTGGTGCTACCGCCAAGGCCTGTAGCAGGGGTTTTAAGGACTGCTGGGAGCCTGCAAAGAAGTTAAAAACTGGCTGCCATTGGCCTAAATCCGACCGTCTTAAATGTTTTTGTAGAAGCGGCAACTCATCCAGATAGTGGAACCAGCTTGCCTCTGACGCAGTGCTCATCTCATGTAACTTAATCAATGGCAGGTCACCAAGGTCTGTTTTCAGAAACCTCAGAAAGACTGAGCGACTTCGATTCAGGCTGAGACGCGCAAGCGCGCACCAGGCGGTAAACGTCTCCATATTGAGCTTGGCGGCCAGTTCCGAGGCCATCCTGAAAAAATCGGCAATTAGCTGGTTACCATGCGGATGGTTTAATTTTAGGTCCTGACCCAACTGTTCAAGGCAGGTGATTTTTTCACTACATTGCGGGTCCTTCATTAACCGACCAACACCCTGCAAATAGCTAACACCCGGGTCTGAACTGAATTCTGATAGTTGCAGGGCATAATCAGCTCGTTGCATTAGGCTTGCAAAGCTGTGAGATTCTAACCATGGCGCGGACATTGACATAAACGCACAGGCCGTTTCCCAGCCATGCCAACCTGCTTGAGCAAGCAATAGGGTCTGCTCATCCCAGAGGGTTAACTGGTCATTGCTCAATGTGAGCAAACTGATGACTTCCTGATAGCACTGCCCTGCCTGACGGTGAACTAAAAGCAGTGCCTGCTCTATGGTTTGGCCTTCATCCACAGCATCAACTACCGGATTCAGGAAATATAGAAGACACAACCTCATTCATCGCCGTCTGGACTTCAATATCATCAGACACGGCCCGGCTTATTGCGACGTCACAGGCTCTATCAGCCGCCACGCCCTGGTTGATCAACTGACCGGCATAGATCAACAACCTCGTGCTGACACCTTCATCAAAGCCGTGTTGCCTGAGATTGCGTATACGCGCCCCAAGTGACGCTAGAGCCCCAGCCGAATGAGCGTCTACGCCGCTTTCATGAGCAATAATACTGGCTTCAGTTGACTCTTCCGGGTAGTCAAAATCAATGGCTATAAACCGCTGCCGGGTACTGGTTTTTAAATCTTTTAACAGATTCTGGTAACCCGGGTTATAAGAAATAATCAGTAAGAAATTTGCATGCGCATCAAGGATCAAACCTTGCTTTTCTACAGGCAAGATTCGACGATGATCGGTCAGTGAGTGGATGAGCACTGTTGAATCTTTGCGCGCCTCGACTATTTCATCGAGATAGCAGATAGCGCCTTCTTTGACTGCCCGGGTCAAGGGGCCATCCTGCCAAACTGTTTCGTTTCCCTGCAGCAGGAACCGACCCACCAAATCAGTGGCTGATAAATCCTCGTGGCAGGCAACCGTCTGCAGGGGATATTCCAACGCCTGACGGTCGACTCCAGCCTCCTGGCCACGGTAAATCCGATGCGTCATATACTCGACGAAACGCGTTTTACCGCACCCGGTCGGACCTTTAAGGAGTACTGGCAGACGTTGCTGATAGGCTGCTATAAACAACTCAACCTCATCTCCTACGGGTAAATAAAAGGGCGCTTTCTGTAACGAGGATGATGTCGTCTGTAAATTATTCAACCCTATTCTCCCAGCCATCTCGGTTTGCGTTTCTCGAGAAAAGCAGCAACACCCTCTCTATAATCGGTCATCTGCATCATTTCATTTAGCAGCTTCTCGCTTTCTATTACTGCCGCTGCCGCAGCTCGATGTTGATCATGATAAATCTGTCTTTTGGTCATCTTCAGCGATCCTGGCGAATTTTCATGAATCATATCTAATAGGTAGGTTCGAGTCTCGCTGATAAGCAAATGAGGTTCAATCAGACGATTAATGAGACCTAACTGCAGCGCTTCCTCAGAGGTAAACTTACGCGAAGATAGCAGCAGATCATTTGCCCGAGTCAGCCCAATAAGTCGCGGCAATAACCAGGATAGTCCAAATTCAGCCGGTAGGTTCAACTTGCCATGCGCTGTCGTTAATTTCACGCCTGGTATAGCAAAGCGGATATCAGCATAACAGGCCAGCACCAGTCCGACTCCCGCGGCAGGACCATTTATCATGGCAACAACCGGTTTGGTTAAACCAAAATGGTACGAAAAATTCGCATCGAACTCAGGCCTGACACCAAATCCCGGCTTAGCTAAAGGGTCTGGCGTGCCAGGGTCATAGCCACCCTTTTCGACATGCCCTTCCAGAGCTCGGGCATCAGCACCCACACAGAAGCTATGCTCCGAGCCGGTGACGATAATAGCTCTGATATCGTCATCCTGTTCGGCCTGAAGCAATGCCCAGCGATACTCGCTATGCATGCGCCCGGTCCAGGCGTTCATACGCTTTGGCCTGTTTAGCGTAATGGTCGCTATATTGTCTTCTACCTCATAGAGTAATGCCTTAAGCTCCATCCATATGGTCCTTGAGTATGCGGGCTAAACTCTGCCGATGAGCACTAAAAAAGTGGTCTGCTCCGGCAATCACCCTGATGTGTTTTGCTCCAAAAGTTCGGTTTAGGGCATTGATATCCATATAGCTATCCTGGTCACCAACTACGACAACGGTCTCGGCTTGTCGCTGTGTCTCAGTCAGCACTATCGCCTCACTCAGGGGCGGAGCGACTAATATTAATGTCTGTACCTGAATAGTCGCAGCCGCTGCCAGGGCCATTTGAGCACCAAAAGAGTATCCGCATAGAGTCGACACAATACAACCTTCCTGGGCCAGCCATGCCGAGGCACTGATGACGTCATCAGTTTCACCCTGCCCCGCATCGTGAAAGCCCTCCGACTCGCCCACACCACGAAAATTGAAGCGCAGGCACTGCTTACAATAAGGACTGACCGCAGCAACCAGCTCAGCCACGACAGGATCAGCCAAACTGCCTCCATAGAGTGGGTGGGGGTGGCAGCAAAGTGCGGCGCCAACATCATGACCACCCTGCGTCAGCCTACCCTCAAGTATTCCAGTCTGGCCCTGGAAAAAAGTTTTGGTCATGATTCGATCCTTTAGTCGCCGGTTGGATCATAGCACTGGTTTTCCCGGCTGTGGGCAATGATTATTCGACTCAAAACCAATCTTTCCCAATACCCAGGCTAAATAGGTTGCTTATCTATGCCTGGCTGCTCATTATTCGATCCATGAAGCACCTTTTCTATTTTCTGTTAGCCATACCGGTCATTGAAATACTGGTATTGATTGAACTGGGCTCCTATTTGAGCACCTCCTCGATAATCCTGCTGATTATCTGCACGGCAGCGATCGGCCTTTTCCTGGTGAGGCGTGCTGGCCTGCACACCCTGGCCAAAGGACGTAATAAACTTCAAAACGGAGAACTTCCCCAGGCAGAGGTGGTTGAAGGGCTTTTGCTTATGATCGCCGGCGCCCTTCTGCTCACACCCGGTTTAATTACAGACATTGCTGGCTTCCTGATCCTGGTTCCACTGTTGCGCAAAGCCATAGCAAATTACAGCCTGAAGAAGATTATCCCCTCCATCATCAGTCCGAACCCATCCACGGATGGAACGACCCAATGGCAAAGCAAAACAACCATTATTGAAGGAGAGTTTAAGGATTTAGACCCGCATGAGGTTGTTTTGCCAAATCAGATACAGGATGACAACAAATAATGCCTGACTCTCCAGCGCAGCAAAGCATTGACACCGAGTGGGTTCGCGATCAAACCGAACAATTCTGGGAGGAGCAGATTATTGATAGCCTGTGCGACTATATCGCTATTCCCAACTTATCGCCTGCCTTTGATGAGCAATGGGAAAGCCATGGATTCATGCACCAGGCCGTCGATCACGTTAAACATTGGATCGAAAAACAGCATATTCCTGGCCTCGAGTTGACAGTCCATGAAATCTCCGGGAAGACTCCAGCGCTGGTCGCCGAGTTACCCGGGCAATTAGACGATACTATCCTGATCTATGGACACTTGGATAAACAACCCGAGTTCCCGGGATGGCTGGAAGGTCTTTCACCTTGGAAGCCAGTGCGGCGAGGCGATAAATTGTATGGTCGCGGCGGGGCCGATGATGGCTACGCTATTTACACGGCCATCTGCGCTATAAAGACCCTGCTAAAACTCAAACGTCCCCTGCCTCGCATAGTCATATTAATAGAATGCTCAGAGGAAAGTGGCAGCCCTGACTTGCTCGCCTACATGGATGCGCTGGAGAGTGTTATTGGCAACCCTAGTCTGGTATTTGCTTTAGACTCTACCTGTGGCAATTACGAGCAGTTGTGGGTCACTACCTCTCTAAGGGGGATGATCACAGGCGAACTCAATGTTTCCGTACTCAACCAGGCAGCTCATTCTGGCGCGGCTGGGGGCATTATTCCTTCGAGTTTCCGCATACTTCGACAGGTTATTTCCCGCCTTGAGGAGGAAGCGACCGGCCTGATTAAGCCCAACTTCCTCCAGGATCAGATACCGGCTCATCGCAGAAAACAAGCGGAACTGGCCGGCGAAGTGCTCAAAGACAATTTTTCACACCTGTTTGACCAGGTCGCTGAGCCCATATCAACTGATCCCACCGAATTAGTACTCAACAATACCTGGATTGCTGCCCTTGAAATTATTGGTATGGACGGCCTTCCCGAAGTAAAAAAAGCAGGCAACGTGCTCCGGGCCTATACTAAAGCTAAACTAGCGCTCCGCCTGCCACCGACAATCGATGCCACTGTGGCCCTTGATAAGCTATCCAAACTGCTAGAATCAGAAGCACCCAATGCTGCCTCCATCAGCTTTAACTGTGATAGCCCCTGTCCCGGTTGGCATGCTCCCACCGAGCAGCCAGCGTTAACAGCCGCACTACAGCAGGCATCCAAGACATTTTTTGGCTTACCTGCCATGTCAATGGGATGCGGCGGTAGTATTCCTTTCATGGAGGCTCTGGCCACTAGATTACCCGATGCCCAGTATGTAGTAACGGGCGTGCTTGGTCCCATGTCTAATGCACACGGACCCAACGAGTTTCTGCACATTCCTACAGCAAAGAAAATTACCGCCTGTGTTGTATCCGTTATCTGTGCATGGGCAGAACGATAAACGAGCTTGACTCAGCACGACGAGCTACGCGCATGAATTCGCCTTCTAAATCCGGCCTGGTCAGGATCTGATTCGGTTACAATTCCAGAACCTGTTTGGCAATAATATTATGCTGAACTTCACTGGTGCCACCGGCAATGGTATAACCACGATGGTGAAACATTGCACTGGCTATCATGTCGGAAGAAATTGAGTGAACCGGTGATACATCACCAGACCTGGACACAGCATCTTCAGGCAAGCCGTAATAACCTATAACCTCATACAGCAAGCGATCCAATTCCTGAACCAGTTGGCTACCCAGCAGTTTCAACATGGATGGTTCAGCACCGATAGACTGACCCAGGTCAAATCGGCTCAGCAGCCTGGAGGCGGTTGCTTCCAGCCCACTTAGACGAATTTCCAGCTCTGCCAGGCGCTTGTAGAAAGATGCCTCAAGGTCGCCGCCAAGATCATCTGAAGTAGCCAACAGTTCATGCAGCCTTGACAGAATACGTTTGTTTTCAGCCACTCTGGAGACCATCAAACGCTCATTACCGAGCAGGTTTTTAGCCACTGTCCAACCCTGGTTTTCATCACCCAGGCGGTGCTGCCTGGGTACCCGTACATCAGTAAAGAAAACCTGGTTCCATAACCGCTTACCATTAAAAGCCAACACAGGACGCACTTCTATTCCGGGTAGGGTCATGTCGATCAACAGGAAACTGATACCTAGCTGCTTCTTGGCTGAGGGATCGGTTCGAACCAGTGCAAAAATATAATCGGCATGCTCAGCTGCCGAAGTCCATATTTTAGACCCGTTAATAAGGTAATCATCACCTTCTCTGGCCGCCAGCGTTTTCAAAGACGCCAGGTCAGATCCAGATTGGGGTTCAGAATAACCTTGACACCAGTTGATTTCTGCATTGAGTATTTTCGGCAAGAAAAAATCTTTCTGTTCCGTACTCCCATAACGGATGATCGCAGGCCCGACCATATTAAAACCAAAACCTTCCAATTCAGGCGCATTATGCGTTCTCATTTCGACTTCAAACAATTGCCTTCGGGACATGCTCCAACCAGTTCCACCGTACTCGACCGGCCAGTTAGGTGCAGCCCAGCCCTGTTGATGGAGCTTACGGGTCCAGTCTTTTCGAATCTGCATAGGTACGGGCTGAGAGTAACGCACCAGGTCGCTTATGGCTGGAGGTAATTCCCTGGACAGGAAAC
>Ga0233433_10004441_pt1 | contig 10809 bp, 5 predicted proteins | sample SI_122_August201_5_FD_179868 | JGI IMG/M metagenome (GOLD analysis project Ga0233433, IMG submission 179868) | Seawater microbial communities from Saanich Inlet, British Columbia, Canada - SI_122_August2016_100_MG | ecosystem: Environmental > Aquatic > Marine > Inlet | place: Canada: British... | reverse complement strand
AATTTAGGCCAAGTCTGAGCGCGAAACGTAATACAAGGTTACAATGTGTTCGTTCGGATCCTGGATTAATGGAGTAAAATAGAAAATGAGAGAAGGTAGTCTCGAAGCACCAACCCGTCACCCGCTCGACTGGAAGTCCGAGGATTTCTGGGATAAGTCGTCACTTGATACTGAACTCGAGCGGGTATTCGACATCTGCCATGGTTGTCGCCGGTGCGTCAGTCTTTGTGACTCGTTCCCAACGCTTTTTGACCTTGTTGATGAATCCGAAACATTGGAGGTCGATGGCGTAGCAAAATCCGACTACATCAAAGTGGTGGACCAGTGTTATCTGTGTGATCTCTGTTACATGACGAAATGTCCTTACGTGCCGCCGCATGAATGGAATCTGGATTTTCCTCACCTGATGCTCCGAGCAAAAGCGCAGCGCTACAAGACCGATGGTGCTTCATTGCGGGATGAGACACTGACCAGTACTGACGCCGTGGGTAAAATGGCTTCTATACCGCTGATTGATGTGACGGTAAATGCAGCAAACAAAACACCGTTGTTTCGTAATGCCCTTGAGAAAACTTTTGGCGTGCACCGCGAAGCGCCGGTGCCCGAATACCATTCAAAAACACTGCGCAAGCAGTTTAAAAACTCCCCCCAGACTGTGAAAGCGGTGGGTGAGACGAAAGGAAAGGTTGCCCTCTACGCAACTTGCTACGGAAACTACAATGCGCCCCATCTTGGTGAAGACTTTGTCTCGGTATACGAACACAACGGTATTCAAATCGACCTTGTGCCCAAAGAAGCCTGTTGTGGCATGCCTAAGTTAGAGTTGGGTGATCTTGATAGTGTGGATGAATTGAAACGGAAGAACATCCCTGTGCTCGCGCGACTCGTTGACCAGGGTTATGATCTTATCGCGCCGATACCGTCATGTGTGCTCATGTACAAGCAGGAACTTCCGTTGATGTATCCCGATGATGAAGATGTGATCAAGGTTAAAAATGCCTTTTATGATCCGTTCGAGTATCTCTACCTTCGACACAAAGGTGGCGAGTTCAATATTGATTTCAAAGCATCGCTTGGAGACGTGAGCTACCAAGTTGCCTGTCACCTGCGGGTCCAAAACATTGGTTTGAAAGCGCGAGATATTCTCGATCTTGTGCCTGAGACAAAGGTCAAGCCGATTGAGCGTTGCTCGGGTCATGATGGTACCTATGCTGTTAAGGTGGAAACCCGGGCGAAATCCGTGAAAATAGCACGACCTGTAGTCAGGCAGGTGGGTGAGCATCAGGCGGATCACTTCATCAGCGATTGCCCCATGGCGGCGACCCATATTGAAAATTTAGCAGAATCGTTGTCAGCGGACGAAAAGCCGGGACAACACCCCATGACCCTTCTAAGGAAGGCTTACGGCATTTAGACTTTGTACCGGTCAGTAAAACCGGGAAAATTTGCAAATAAAGGTATAACGAAACTATGACATTGAACTCATCATCTACTGTTCCCTCAGGTGCGCTCCGGAGAGAGGATCTATGGTCTTTGGAGGAATATTCTGAGGAACGAGCCGAATTTCGAGAAATGGTGTTAACCCATAAAAAGAATCGGCAAATTTCACTTGGCGATCACATCCTACTCATTTTTGAAGATCGTTTGACGCTGAAGTATCAAATTCAGGAAATGTTACGGATAGAGAAGGTTTTCGAGACACAGGGTATCCAAGATGAACTGGATGCTTATAACCCATTATTGCCGGATGGAAATAACTGGAAATGCACGATGTTGATTCAGTTTCCAGATGTGGATGAAAGAAAAGCCGAGCTAAAACGCCTGATCGGCGTTGAAGAAAAAGTTTGGATCAGAATTGGCGACAGTGAAAAAGTGTTTCCCATTGCTGACGAAGACATGGAGCGTGAAAATGGGGAGAAGACCTCCGCTGTTCATTTCTTGCGGTATCAACTCAGTGAGCAGCAAATCTCACTGGCAAAAACGGGCGCAGAGCTGACCGCGGGGGTTGAACACTTCGCATATGTGACGCCGGACATTGTGCTTACCGAGGCTGAAAGACAGGCTTTGTACGATGATTTAGCTTAAATACCTCGCCTGATGACGCGCGATTAGGAGGGACTTGACTTACAGTTCGCTTACATATTCGCTGTTCCATCGTAATGCATTTAGATAGAATTCTGGATGCTTCCACCCGATGGTGTTTGTCAGGCGTCATTCTTGACGATTGATGCAACACCGATAGCAATCGCTACATCAATAGTAGAGAACAAGTTGGTATGAAACACATTATCCGAACTCTGGGGTCGGGACAAAGGCGGTCGCGTGAAATGCGGTGGTTGGAAGTGCTGATACTCAGCCTCGCTATCTCCGGTGGCGCCGTCCACGCGGTTTTGGCCTCCCAAGCCCCGGAACGCGAAGCCGTATATGAGCAAGCGAAGAAAGCACTGCGAGATGGTCGCACTGAAGCCGCGTATCAACTATTGGTGCAATATGAGACCAACTGGTCAGGTGAGGATGCGTTTGACTATCTGTTAGGTGTAGCAGCGCTTGATAGTGGTCATGCTGGTGATGCGATCTTTAGCTTACAGCGTCTTGTCGCTCGTCAACCTGACTTCTCCGGCGCACGTCTGGAGTTGGCAAGAGCCTACTACGATGTTGGTGATAATGAGCTAGCGCGGATCGAGTTCGCGAGAGTCCAAAGTGAAAATCCACCCCCTAACGTTGCTCAAACCGTCAGCGACTATATGGCGGCGATTGAAATCAAGTCTCGAGAATATCAGGCAAGCGCTCAGTACTATATCGAGTTGGGCGGCGGCTACGATAGCAACGCACCTGCGTCGACAGATGAAAACATATTCCTCAATTTTGTCCTCAATCCAACAAACCTCGAGCAATCATCAGCCTTTGCTAAAGTAACGCTGGGTGGTTTGTGGAACAATCCGATCTCTCCTTCCTCTCAGGTTCTCTTCAATGCTCGGGCTGATCACCGAGCTAACCCTTCTACGCATTTTGTCGATGCTTCGAACATTGATCTGGGTGCTGCCTGGAGCTGGAAGTCAGGTGAAAGCGCTGCCTCTATCGCAGCTAACACGCTCTTCAGCGCGCTGGATGGTGAATTCAACAAGCGAGATATCGGTGTGATGGGCACCTATGCGCGAGAGCTGAGTGATTCGTGGACTATGACAGGCTTCGTTCGTGGCGGGGCTATCCGGTTCGAAGAGCCAGCGCTAGAGATTCGGGATGTAGATCAGGTGCTTTATGGATTGAGTCTGAGCCAAGACTTTAAGAGTGCGCAGATGAGCATTTCCTTAACAGGGAATACTGATGATGCCGTTGATGCTGGGGAGCAATTTTCTGCCGACGGTTATGGTGTCCGATTTACTAATAACTGGTATAGAAAAGGTGGCAGCGTCATCTTCTTTGATGCCAGTGCAACAAAAACAGAGTACGACACTCAATTTTTTGGTCTGGACAGAGAAGATGATCTCTATGCGATAACCCTCGGAAGCGCTTGGTCTCAGTTCCCTTCAAAGGGATGGGTCACGACGCTAAACCTTAATTATAGTGTGAAAAATTCAACGGTAAGCCTATACGAGTTTGATCGGTTAGAAGTCGGCGTGACGCTGCGTAAAGTGCTGGATTAGGGGGCGGATATGAGCATAAAAAATATCATGAAATTAGCTAAATTAACGACCGCCGGTATCTTGGCCCTGCTCTTGATAGCCGGGCCGCTTTCGAGCGCGGCACAAGCTAGCGTCGGAAGAGTCCTGTTTAAGTACGGCAACGTCACGGTCGATTCGGTAAATGCCAGACTACTTCGCCAAGGTGCGACGGTTGACGAAGGCGATGTGATTGTGACGGGTCCCAAGGGTTATGTTCAGTTGCTATTAGACGACGGTACAAAAATTGCCATCAGACCCAATTCTAGCTTTGAAATTGAAGCGCTTGAAATGCCTGCATCGGCAACGGCGCCGGCGGTGGGCGCAGGCATAACTATGAAAGCCAGTTTTAAGTTGCAGAAAGGCGGATTTAGAACCTTAACGGGTCGAATAGCGCAACAAAATCCAAGCGTTTACCAGGTAACTACACCAGCAGCTATCATTGGTGTCCGTGGCACCAACTACTCCACACGACTTTGTGCAGGAGATTGTGGCTCGGGTGACGATGGACTTTATGTGGGTGTTTCCGAAGGTGGAGCCACTTTGACCAATAGCGCGGGAGAGCTTGATATTCCAAAGAACGCCTACGGCTTCGCGGAAAACTTTACCACGCCCCCGCAACGACTCCTGTCACCTCCAGTCAGTCTGCAAGAGGAAGGCTCGATTTCTCTGGAAGCCTCCGACGACGATGAAGAAAGCTCAGATGATGGGGATTCTGAAGAGGGTGATACCGATGGTGAGTCTGACTCTGACGAAGGTAAATCCGATGACAGCGACTCGGAGGATGGCGGATCTGACGACGAGGGTAGTGCTGAAGAAGGTGGCTCAGAAGAAAACAGTAATGAAGAAGGTAGCCCAGACCAGAGCGGAGCTGACGATGGCGCCGATAGTGGAGCATCAAGTGATGATGGCGCGGATCAATCCGGTGCGGATGATGGTGGGCAAGTTGATGGAAGCGCTGGCGCAGGATACGAGGAAGTCGCTTCAGAATTTGGCGGTGGAACGCCGCCTGTGCCTGCGGCGCCTGCGACGGGTACCGTAACCGTTAATACGACCACAGCCCCTGAAGAGCCTGAGCGAGAAATCGTCGCTGAAGGAGCGGGTGGTCAAGTGGTGGATATTACTGACGGGCAGAATGTCGTTATCCGTACAGCGGGGTTGGCGCTGAGTGTCGGGGGCGTCGCGAGCGGCATAAATACTGACTTCGATCAGGCGGCATTTGATGAAGATAATAATTTGGCAAGGTTCTCAGACGTTGACTCATCTGACGCGACAGTTATCTATGATGTGGGTTCCGCTTCGATTACCAACACGGGGTTCGACCCAACAGGATCTCTGCGATGGGGACGATGGACCGCAGGTACAGGGACACTCGATTCCGATACCACCACAAGTGATATTGATCTGACTGAGTCCAGCTTGCATTGGGTCATTGCGCCGTTAAGCACAAATCCTGATCGAGTCATTACCGGTTCGGCTGAGTACCTCTTGGTAGGCAACACTGATCCAACCGATGACCTTGGCAATAGAGGTGTATTGGGTTCCGCAAGTCTTTTCGCGGACTTCACGAATTCAATAGTTGAAAGCGATGTGCAGCTGGGTATCGCGGGTGAGGTTTGGACGGCTTCTGGTAGCGGTGCGATTACTTCAAACCTGTTCAATGGTTTATATAGCACTGTCACCGTGAATGGCGGTTCAGGTGCCTCTGGTTCCTTTGGCGGAATATTTAGCGATTCGACTGCTGGCGTACCTGGTGCAGCAGGTCTGAGTTATCAGCTCACCAACAGCAGTAGAACAGTAAGCGGCGTGGCAGTATTTAATGCCGCATCTGCTGGCTCGACCGTTGATACTTCACAGTAAAGCGCCCAATAGAGATTGAGGTAAGGTAAAAGTAAATGAAGATTAGAATACCGACAAATTTGAACAAGATTAAATCATCTGCCGCGCTATCGCTTGTCGTTCTTTTAACAGCTTGTGGTGGCGGTGGTGAATCTGGCCAGCAAGCACTAGTTGGCGGCAGCGGACCTGTTGTAGTGCCAACGACAACTAATGGCGGTAGAACGGTGACTGGTTTAGCATCTAAAAGCCCCATTGCTGGCGCAGATGTGTCTCTTTTTGAAATCGATGGTTTCGGAAATCCCCTCAGCACGGCTGTGGCAACAGGTCAGACTGACGACAACGGCGCGTTTTCTTTGTCGGTAGATTCAACTGCGGATTTGTTGCTAAAAACCAGCGGTGGTGTGTTTGTCGATGAGTCTGACCAAGAACCAGATTTAGCGTTAAAACGAAGAATCACCCTTGGCACAGACGAAGGTTTTTTGTCGTTGATTCGCGCTGACAATTCAACAGCGGCGATTACGCCGTTCACCGATATTCTTGTTAGACGAGCGCAAAGTGAAGCTGCAGAGACAGGGGGCTTTAGTGATAAGTTTGACATCGTTAAGTCGCTGATCGATGAAGAACTCGGGTTTGATGTGTTAAGCACGATACCCGCAAATCCCGTTGACCCGGCCACCGAAGCAACCGCCGCTCAGATGCAATACGCGTTGTTTTTAGGTGGTTTTGCAAACGCGTTGAACAATATTAGCTTGCAGTTAGGCGAAGCCACGCCAACATTCGAGATAATACAAGCCGTGGCGAAAGATCTGAGCGATGGTGATTTGGACGGAAAATACTTCGGCGATTCAATCGTCATTGAGCGAGGTGAGCAGAGTTCGCTCGCGCTACCAAGCGATATAGATTTTAATCAGGAACTGGCGAGATTCAGGAACAACAATTTTGATGCGTTCTCATCAACCACACTGCCTCAGCCAAGCGGTGCCAGTCTTTCTAACGCGCCACCAACAGCTAATGCTGGCGTAGACCAAACGGCGACAGACGGCGCTGTTGTCACACTCTCGGGCACTCAGAGTGCTGACCCTGAGGGTGGCACGCTGTCTTTTAGTTGGGCGCAGATATCAACATCGCCAGTTGTCAGCTTAATCGGTGCTGATACAGAGGCTCCATCTTTTGTTGTAGAGACCAATTCGGTGACGGCTTTAACGCACATTTTTGAATTGACGGTGACGGATAGCGTAGGCTTTACGTCTTCCGACACCGTTGATATCGCCATCAACGCAAATGCACCGCCAACAGCGAATGCTGGCGAAGACCAGTCCGTCAACACGGGTGATGCTGTCACATTATCTGGTTCGCAAAGTGTCGATCCAGAAAGCCTCGCCTTGTCTTTTAGTTGGGTTCAAATATCAGAAACACCAACCGTTAGCCTAGTCGGGGCCGACACAGAAACGCCATCATTTGTCGTAGAAACAGTGACGTTAATTGGTCTTACTCACACGTTTCAATTAACGGTGACAGACAGTGCTGGCTCAACATCCATCGATACAGTTGATGTCGACATCGTTGCTAACGAAGCGCCAGTAGCGAACGCCGGTGCTGACCAAACAGCGTCTGACGGTGATACGGTGACATTGTCAGGTGTCGAGAGTATTGACCCTGAGGGGCTTCCGCTGGCTTTCAGCTGGGAGAAAATATCAGCATCACCGGCAGTGATTCTGACCGGGGCTGATACGTCAACACCTTCTTTTGTCGTCGAAGCAGGCTTGTTTGCTGGGGTAACTCATCGGTTTGAACTCACCGTGACGGATAGCGTTGGCACTGCGTCGACTGATACCGTCGATATCACAATCAATTCTACCTTTAGTTCTTCACTCTTTGTCATATCAGACAGCGGTAAGTACAAAGAAAACGGTAATCCGGTCGATGGCGGCGTTAAGCTTGATTTCGACACTGACGGCACGGGCCAGTTTTTTGGCGACGAAGGGCCGGCAGCGTTTGATTGGAGTGAAACAAGCACTGGTTCTATCATTATCGATTTTTCAGGCATCGGGGGGCTGATAGAAGATCAATATACTGAATTCGGCGAGGACAACGGTGTTGATATTGGATTTGATTTTGGCGGAGTTATTGGTCGATCTTTCGGTCAGGGAGACTCTGCGTCGGAAGTTGAGGTGACAGAGAAACTCAATACGATCGAGTTTGCGCTGCTAGCCAACGGCAGTGGCAGTGGCAGTGAACGTGTAACGGCAACCCTAACCGTTGTTGTTGAGCGGTTCGATGTGCTTGCTGGTGTACAACTGCCTGATGAGTCAGTGACCGAAATTGAAGATGTCGCTGTCTACGATGCCGCGATACACATTCCTTTCTCGGCACCTTTAGCGCCAAGGGTTTTACCTACCGGCGCCCAAACTGGTACACCATCACTTTTTGATGACGAACTCTACGATGACAAGTTGCAATTTGAGACAGATGGCACAGGCTTCGCTCGTTTCAAAAACCAGGCTTTCGATTGGTCGATAGAGGCCGATGGGCATCTAAGGCTCGTTTTTGCCGATGGTGAAATTGCCGATTACTTTAACTTCAATTCGTTACCCGATGGCGATGCGATCGGTGTTGTTTACACTAAGCTAAATGGCGACGTGATTAGTGATGGTTTTCTTTCGGTTGAACATCAGATTCTTTCGGTTGAAAACCAGATTGTCGATTTAACGCTCGAAAATTCAGCGGGAATTTACACAGTGCAGGAAACCTTTGATCTCGACGACGGCTCCATCGTTGATCGGAATCGGCTGATTCGACTTTACCCAAATGGTACGGCGCAGCTCGAGAGAACAGCTATAGACCCGTCGACTGGTCAGCGTATTCCTCAATATTTGCCTTTTGGATTATGTTGGGAGGCATCAGGCGACCAACTGACTGTGATTACCACCTTCTCAGACGGTATCAACACCCGTTCGGAAGACTGCCCCGCATTCTTGGATCAGTTTACGCCGTTTAATCGCAGTAACCTATCTGTACATCAAATAGAGGGCAACACATACCGCAGTCAAGTTGCAGAGGAAGAGTCTGTATGTCTTGCCGGTCAAGTTTCAGCCTCTGACTGCTCAATAACCGAAGTCAAAAACATCTTTCTTTCAATCAGCAGCAGAACTGCGCTGACATCGACGCCAGTTTATGCCATCGCAGATCAAGCTGCCGCGCCGGATTTGATCAGTAGCTTTGATATAGATGTACTGGCGAATGATGAGCCAGGGGATAGCCCCATTGATTCAACAACAGTGGTGATTGAAACCCAACCGCAATTCGGCTCAGTTGCGGTCGATGGCGACTCAGGGGTGATCACGTATACGCCGAGTGAAGACTTTCCTGGCGATGATGTGTTTTTCTACCGGGTCTCAGGCACCAGCGGCGCTGAATCGCAGTCATCCTATGCGCCAGTGATCATTAGTGTTGATGCGGTTTCTGATGCTGGCGTCGATGTACTAGCTCGATCGGGTGAGCAGGTCGTGCTTGATGGTACTGGCAGTAGCGCCTTGGGTCCACTGGCTTACTCATGGGTTCAGTCGTCTGGCCCGACTCAGTCCTTGACGGACCCCAACAGTGCAAATCCAGCATTTGAGTCGATTGGTTTCCCAGTTTCCGAAACCGTCTTAGAGTTTCAACTTCGGGTTGAGGACCAGGACGGCAATGTTGACCTTGATTCTGTCAACGTAACGCTGCCGGCAGCAATTCCAACGACTTTCTTTGCTGCGGAGGATCTTAGTCTTCCAACCCAGTTTGGTATTGATGTTGTCAACGACGGGTTCACTGTCAGTTTAAATCCTGATGGTACGGGTTTCATCAATCAAAGTTCAGGAAGTTTTCTGCTGGACTGGTCCGAAAGTCCAGGTTCGATCATTCTAGATTTTTCTCGTAATAACGGCGGGGGAATAGAAAAAGGATCATTTACTAACTCTGAGGACGTCGACGGGATAACCGGCGAGGAGGAAGTTTTGGTGACTGAGTTTGAAACAGGCGCCCAGTTGTTTTTCGAACTAGACGAAGATGGCAAAGATACAGTGGGTGTGAATGTATCTTCGAAAGAGGAAAGGTTCGATGTGACAAACGGCGTGGCATTGGATCCAGTCTTCGCGAGCGACGAGCAAACTGTTGCCGTTTATGACCTGACATTTCAAGTGCCTTTTGCCTCCCTCGGGGGCGTGTCCCTGAGCTTGCCGACCGATGTTTCTTCGGCAGTGCCCACACTTAGGGACGATCGTTTGCCACTTGAGATCGACGAACTGATTTTCTCTGCCGACGGCACTGGGACTGCAAGATTTAAGGCAGAGCCCTTCGTTTGGAGTATCGAGGTTGACGGGCACCTGGAAGTTGAATTTAGTGGCGGAGATGCTGCCAGCTATTTCAATCTTGAAGAAAAAAATTCAGGTAATTTCGTCGGTTTTTTATACCGGTATGCCGGAGGGGATGTGCAGGCGGGCTCATCTTTATCGTTTACCAACCGGGGAGCGCCCAGTTTTATCGAAGGCAGTTTAGCGGGTATCTACTCGACCGCCGGCTCGGAAGGGCTTAATGACGGTACTCTCGTCTCTAACGAGGTGCGTTATATCGTCAATGCAGACAATACCGGTATAGTTGAAATTCAAAATATCGACCGCGACACTGGACAGACACTGGGTTGGTTTAACAGCTCTTTTGGAATCTGCGCTCAGGTGATTGCCGGAGAAATGGTCTGGTATAGAACCAGAAATCTGGATGGGCGCTTTCAAGGTAGTCGACAACCTTCAGCTTCTCATTGTAATAGCTTAACGTTCGCTGATGTGTCTTTTGCCAGAACACATACTTTGTTTGAGGCGCGCGAGAATGGCGATATTGCGGTCATTGTTGCCAACGGAGAGAATGACTGCGGCTCCCTTCCATCACAAGGAACGGACTGTGACGCAAACATTATAAATATTACCAGTTATTTCCCGACGATCTTTAGCTTCACGCCTTACGATGGGCAAGCCCCGATCACTGTGCCTGACACTGGCTCGATAGTGAATGGTGAGACAAAATCTTTCGATGTGTTGTCAAATGACATTCCCGGAGATAGCGCGATTGATCTTGGAAGCGTCGAAATACTGGTTCAACCCATCGGGGGTGTCGCGACAATCGACTCATCGACCGGCGAGATCATTGTTTCGTTAGACACGATAGAGTCCATGGCGACCGTTTCTTATCGAGTGTCTGATATCAATGGCAATGAGTCGACCATCAGTGTGCTCGATATTGCGGTAAGCCTTCCCTAGAAGCTTGTCTCCCCCTACCAATC
>Ga0233433_10004436_pt1 | contig 10819 bp, 8 predicted proteins | sample SI_122_August201_5_FD_179868 | JGI IMG/M metagenome (GOLD analysis project Ga0233433, IMG submission 179868) | Seawater microbial communities from Saanich Inlet, British Columbia, Canada - SI_122_August2016_100_MG | ecosystem: Environmental > Aquatic > Marine > Inlet | place: Canada: British... | reverse complement strand
CGAACATCATCGCGCGCAGCCTTTCAAAAAGGCGGTCAAGACTGGTTGGGCTGTTATTTGCCAACTGGACCCACCCCAAGGCTGCTGATCTCTTAAAAAACATTACTGAGGCGCTCACCGAGCACGATTATAAAGTGATCGTTCAATCAGCTACCGGGTCTCGTCTTACCGATGAAGTTCTACGCGAATTTCTACGCTACCAAGTTGATGGCGTCATCGTTTTTTCTGCAGCACCGACAGCAGAAATTTCAGCGGAGTATGCCCGCGCACAGGTGCCTATCGTTTTGCTCAACCAAAACGGTCAGTCCCTCAATACCTCATCAGTCAGTGTTGATGCCACAGGTATCGGTAATCAGATTGCGTCCTCCTTATTGGCTCGGTCCTATAAACGTCTGGCCCTGATCAGCGCTAACCCCAAAAGCCAAATCGTTATCGACATGACCAAGGCCATTGTTAGTACTGTCGCTGAACATCCACACATGCGTATTATTTCCCAGCAAACAGGCATTGATGGCTATGAGGCAGGCATGCGGGAAATCGAGAACATCTGGAAGCAACCAGAAACACGCCCCGATGCAATCGTCTGCACTTCTGATAATACCGCGCTCGGAATTCTAGCCGGATGCAGGCAAAATCTGGGTATAAAAGTACCGGAAGAATTAGCAATCGTCGGCTTGGGCGATATACCCGCATCAGCCTGGCAGGATCAGAGCCTTTCAACCATTAAAATTCCACATGATGAAATGGTCAGTAAAGCGGTTATGACACTGATCACTGGTATAGAGGATCCTTCAGTACAACCAGAGTCCTACCGGTATCAAGCAGAGTTTATTCAACGCGGCACAACGCGAATTATTTCTAACCCTAAGACAGGAGAAACTCAATGAGAATAGGCTCCAACAATCTGGCCTATCCTTTCGAGGCTCGTCCAGAACCAGCACATAAAATCGAAGTCGCTACCGGCGTGTACTGGTTAAGAATGCCACTTCCGATCAGCCTCAATCACATCAACCTGTGGTTACTCGACGACGATGACGGCTGGACTATCGTTGATACCGGCATGTCTACTGATGAAACCAAATCGCTGTGGGAGTCTTTATTAGAAAACCAACTTGACTCCAAACCGGTCAAGCGGGTTATCGGTACTCATATGCACCTCGACCATATTGGTCTGGCTGGTTGGCTGTGCAGGAAATGTGAAGTAGACCTCTGGATGCCGCGCTCAGAATATCTATCCTGCCGTGTGTTTTCGTCTGAAATGAAAGAAGACCCTTCAACAGAGACGGTCGAGTTCTACAAATCAGCAGGATTTCAGCATGAAGAACTCGCTGTGTTCCGGGATCGATTTCAGGCTAGAAGTCATTTTATGACTGCCATGCCAACCTCGTATCGTCAAATAAAAGACCATGAGAAAATAACAATAGGCGAACACGAATGGACTGTGATGGTAGGAAGCGGGCATTCTCCCGAGCATGCCTGCCTGTATTGCGAGGACTTGAATCTGCTCATCGCGGGCGATCAGATTCTGCCTCGGATTACACCAAACGTCAGCGTCAGACCCGACCAACCTCAAAGCAATCCCCTTGAAGAATGGTTAGAAAGCTGTCGTCGATTTAAGAACCGTATAGACGAGACCGTGCTAATACTTCCTTCCCACGGTGATCCTTTTTACGGTGCGCCGCTGCGGATTCAGGAAATCATTGATGACCATGAACAAGCTCTTGCTAGACTGCATGAGAACTGCAACACACCAAAGCGTGTGGTGGATGTTTTTCCTGCTCTTTTTAAAGGTAAGGTCGAAGATCATAACCTGGTCATTGGCACCTGCGAGGCCCTGGCGCACCTAAACTATTTACTCGAGCGTCAGCAATTACAAATGTTTGTAGAAGACAATGGTGTGAAGCGCTTCCAACAAAATTAAGACCCTCTATCCTACTCCCGCCCTTGGCACGTGTGAGGCACCAGGGCATCTAAACTATTTACTTGCAAGCCAACAATCACAAAAGTTTGTGCAAAACAGCCTCAGGAAACCAGCCCAACAAGGGTAAGGTTGTAGTGGTTTTATTTATCATCTGATAAACTAGGTATTAAAAGCGAACCTCCGTTAAACTTTACGAGATCATATAGCTAAGGATTATATTAGATGAGCACTAAAGAATCAGACGTGAAAGCTCCTCGAAAACGACTGAGTGCAGAAAACCGTGAACAGAAAATACTTGAAGAAGCGATCAAATTTTTCGCAGAAAAGGGATTTTCAGGCCAAACGCGAGAACTGGCCTCCCGCCTGGGAATATCCCAGCCCCTCCTGTATCGATATTTTCCAACCAAGAGAGACCTGATTGAGAATGTATTCGAAGAAGTTTACATGAACCGGGTCAACCCTGAATGGCTTACCACCATTAAAAATAGGGAAAGATCCTTGGAAGATCGTCTCATCGAATTCTACCGCTCCTATGCAGAGGCGACCTATCGTTATGAGTGGATACGCGTTTACATGTTTTCAGCCTTGATGGGCGAAGAACTAAACCGCCGCTACATAAACCTGGTAGAAAAAGAATTACTAACCCCTATTTGCCTGGAGCTTCGAGCCTACTGCGGCTTAACACGGGACGAACCAGTCAGCCAGGCAGAACTCGATCACATCTGGGTTTTACATGGTGGGCTTTTTTATTATGCCATTCGCAAACATATCTACCATGGTCCGGTCAGCGAAGATTTCTCCACAGTGATGTCAAGCGCTGTCACTGCCATGCTCAGAGGAACTAAAGTGATCTCTGGAAAGTTGTGAATACCATGCCTAACTCAACCTCGGCCAGCAAACTTACAGATACTGTCGGTATACTAGGTCTGGGCATAATGGGATTAGCCATTGCCGAACATCTCACAACCCACGGGTGGAAAGTCGTCGGTTTTGACCCTAATCCCCTTCAGCAAACAAAAGCCAGTGCGGCAGGTGTCGGTCTCAAGGATCAAGCTACCGACGTAGCCAGCGAAGCAAATATCATCCTATCGAGCCTGCCAACACAGCAAGCACTGGATCAGACTATAGATGCCATTATTAACTGCCCAAAAAACCGGGTTTCAATTTTAGCGGATCTAAGCACCTTAAAACTGGAATGCAAATTAAAAAATCTAGAACGCTTGAATAACGCCGGCGTGACCTTCCTGGATTGTCCAATCAGCGGAACTGGTGCCCAGGCACAAACAGCAGATATTTCAATCTATGCAAGCGGCTGCAGTGATACCTATCATTTCTGTAAACCCCTGCTTCAGGACTTCGCTCACCACTTACATTACCTCGGCAAGTTCGGCAATGGCACAAAAATGAAATTCGTGGCAAACCTGCTGGTTGCCATCCATAACGTAGCTACTGCAGAAGCCATGTTGTTAGGCAAGGGATGTGGCCTGGACCCTCAGGAAATATGCGAAACGATCTCAACAGGCGCGGGCTCATCGAAGATTTTCGAATTAAGAGCGCCGCTAATGGCAGAACAGGAATTTGATCCTCCGACCATGCGTCTGGATCTATGGCAAAAGGATATGGAACTCATATCCGATTTCATCTCTGAATCGGGGGTTTCGACGCCTCTTTTTAATGCAACCTCATCAATCTATGAAGCAGCAAACCAGCAAGGGCTTGGCCAACAAGATACCGCAGCCATTTATACCGTTATGGATAAACTCACTGACTGAGCTTTATACAAGCATAAAGAAACCAATCATCACTCATGAGAGTAGAAGGTATGCAAAAAGACAAAAAAAATGCAGCACCGGAAGCAATCTGGCCTGGACTCGAAGCGGGTGTGCCAAAACCTCTCATGCCTTACAGCCCAGCAATTAAAGCCGGCGGCTGGGTTTTTATAGCAGGTCAACTCGCTAGCGACTTTAAAACGGGCCTGGATGCCTCAATCAGACAAGTAAACCCTTTCCTGAAAGAGCAACTGGCTAGTGAAGCTGATTTTGTCCTCGGTAACCTCACCGATACTATCAAGGCGACCGGTTGCGACATCAACAAGGATATGGTCCGAATCTGGCAGTGGTTTGTATCAAGCCAACCGACCTACAAACAATTTGAGCAAGGCAACAATTGGCCTGGCATATCCGTCGCACCCTATATTAACGTCAGGAAAAATTATGTCGATCAGTGCCCGCCCTCTTCCAGTCTCAGCGTCCGTGAGCTGATGTGGCGCGACACTAATCTCGAGGTGGATATGATCTGCTTCGCTGATGATAACGAAACCATCACCTTTGGCGATGCGAACGCCCACATGCAACACACGCCTGCTTTACGTCGTGGTGATTGGGTTTTTCTCGCCAGCGAAGGACCGGTTGACTGGACCAACGGCAACCTGGGTGCAGCCCATTTGGGCGAACCGACGGCACTGGCAAAACACACCCAATCCCATCCAGACCATTGGTACACATCCTCGGTAGAACAACAAACCCGATACACCCTGGAAAAGCTCGCCACTCTGGCAGAAGCCGCTGGAAGTTGCCTGGATCAAGCTGTAAAGGCTGAAGTCTACATCGGTCACCCTCAGGATTTTGCCGCAATGGATCGTGTCTGGCAGGAAGTCTTCCCCTCCAATCCTCCCGCCAGGGTCGTTATTCCATATATGGGTATGGGCAACCGTGGTGCCAGAGTAGAGATCGCTCTGACTTTGCTGGCGAATGATGCAACCATCAAAAAAGAAACCATTGAAACCTCGGATGCACCAGAACAACCAGGCCACGAACCCCAGGCGATAAAAGCGGGCAACTTTCTTTTCTTCAGCACACAAATGGCCTTTGACTCAACTGGAAACCTGGCAGAAGGTATGCTGCGTCCAGACAATGCTCCCTGGTATGGCTCTCCAGGGCAGAATCAAATGCGCTTTATGATGAAGAATATCGATGCAATATCAGCCGCAGCAGGGACTTCAGTTGAGAACATTGTTCGCCGCGCCTGCTTCCACAATGACCTACAATGGTTCGCCGAATCAATACAGTGCTGGGCAGGCTATTTCCCGGGGGATAAGCCAGCTTCAACTACCATTGGGCTAGAGGGCCCTTTTGTCGTTAACGGTGCTAATACACTCCTGGACCTGGTCTCCTACGTCCCGGATTAACAATAAATAATAGTAGGTTATCTTGGAAACTGTCGGTTTTATCGGGTTAGGAAAAATGGGCATTGCTATGGCAACCCGTCTCCTTGAGACTGGAGTTGCTATCACGGTATGGAACCGCTCACCCGAAAAAGCAGACACCCTGGTAGCCCATGGCGCAAAACTTGCCTCTTCAGTTTCTGATCTGGTTAACTCAGCTAATCTCATTATCACCATGCTTGGCAATGATACGGTAACCGAGGAAATCTATACTGGTACTGATGGCATACTCAGTGGCGCAATCAGTGGCAAGCTATTTATCGATATGAGCACCCTGCGTCCATCAACAGTTTCGTCCCTGGCTGAAGAACTTCTCGCCAAAGATGCCTGCTTCATTGATGCACCCGTTTCCGGGACTGTCGGACCTGCTGAACAAGGCCAGCTACTGATACTTTGCGGGGCTAGCAGCGAAGACCTTGAACGGGCCCGTCCAGTATTGGAAATATTAAGCCGACGCATAGTTCATGCCGGTCCGACCGGGCGCGGCTCTCTACTCAAGTTAGTCGTTAACCTACCACTGGCAGTGTATTGGGAATCACTGGCAGAGGCGGCTAGTCTTGGTACCAGCGGTGGCCTGAGCCTTGAACTGATACTCGAAACCATACAGGACTCATCTGCAGCCTTGGCCGTATTACCACTTAAAACCCCCTACCTGCTCGGCCAGGCAGGAACAGTCGCGTTTGATGTCACGGGCATGCAAAAAGACCTGAATTCAATTCTACAAACAGGCCTGGAAGATAATCTACCTATGCCGGTAGCAAAAGGCGCATTAAGCATGTACGACGCTGCCGTTGATGCAGGACTTGGTAACGATGATGCCGTAAAGATAGTTCATTACCTGATCGATCTAGCCAATTCCACTCACAACCGTAAAGAGGACCTAAATTGAGAACATCTGAAATTAGAGATGGTATGCGTGTTGATTGGGATTGTGAAATTAAAATGAGTGATGGCCTCGTACTGAAGGCTGACGTCTTCCGACCCATTAAAGAAGCTCAGTATCCTGTCATTATGACTCACGGACCCTACGCTAAAGGCCTTGCTTTTCAGGAAGGCTATCCCAGCGCCTGGAATCGCATGGTAGATGAACACCCGGACGTCGCTGCCGGTTCGAGCAACTTATATCAGAGCTGGGAGGTAGCCGACCCGGAAAAGTGGGTGCCCGACGGATACGTATGCTTGCGCGTTGATTCGCGAGGATGTGGCGCGTCTCCCGGCTATGTTGACCATTTTTCTCCTCGGGAAACTAAAGATTTTGCTGAATGCATTAATTGGGCGGGCGTACAGCCATGGAGCAACGGTAAAGTTGGTCTTAATGGTGTTTCCTACTATGGCATCAATGCCTGGCAGGTTGCTTCGCTGCAACCTGAGCATCTTGCTGCAATCTGTATCTGGGAGGGATCTGCCGACTGGTACCGCGATATGACCCATCACGGCGGAATTCTCAGTACGTTCTGGGCGAACTGGTATGACATGCAGGTAAAGTCAGTTCAATATGGGCTTGGCAGCAGAGGCCCGGTCAGTTTAGTCACGGGCAGGCAGATTTGCGGGGACGAAACGCTCAGTGAGGATCAGTTAGCCGCTAATCGGTGTGACTTCGGCAATGAAATATATTCTCACCCATTCGACGACGACTACCATAAGATTCGATCCGCAGTCTGGTCAAAAATAACCACTCCCATTCTTACTGCCGCAAACTGGGGAGGTCAAGGATTACACCCGCGGGGAAACTTCGAAGGTTTTATGCGCGCGGCAAGTGAAAACAAATGGCTTGAAGCACATGGGTTAGAACATTGGACAGAGTTTTATACTGACTACGGTGTATTACTACAGAAGCGGTTCTTTGATTATTTCCTAAAAGGCCTGGATAATGGCTGGGACGAGCAACCCCGAGTTCAATTGCAAATAAGAAAAATCGACGGTTTCGAGCAACGCCACGAACAAGACTGGCCTATACCGAGAACGCAATGGACGTCATTTTATATTCATGAAAACCTGTCTTTATCGACACAAAAGCCAGTCAGTTCTGCCACCCTCAGCTTCGATGCCAAAGAAGATGGCCTAACCTTTTATTCCGAACCGCTATCGACTGACATGGAAATAACGGGACCATCCGCTTTCCAAGGAATGATCTCATCCTCTACTAAAGATGCAGATCTATTTATCGTGTTACAGGTTTTTTCCCCTGATAATGAGGAAATTGTATTTCAGGGAGCAATTGATCCCAATACACCAATCGGTCAAGGTTGGCTAAGGGCATCTCATCGCAAACTGGATACCGAACTTTCCAAGCCCTGGCGACCTTATCACAAGCATGACGAACAGCAGTTGCTGGAACCAGGTAAACCGGTACAACTGGACATTGAAGTCTGGCCCACATCGATAGTTATACCTGCCGGGTTTAAAATTGGTTTATCTATACGCGGGCGGGACTATGAAAACCCCAACGCAAAAAGCGAACGCCTCTCCAACTTCAAAAATGATCTAAAGGGCTGTGGTCCGTTTTTGCATGATGACCCGCGTGATCGACCAATGCAGGTGTTCGGCGGCACAACCAGCTTGCACATTTCTCCAGAAAGCCCTGCTTTTATATTATTACCTATCATTCCTGAGTGACCTGCGCCCCTGGCAGGCGCGACTCAGATCCAGTTGAATCGACTACGGATACGAGAAAACCGTCGGGTATTCACCTCGTCAAAAAGGGTATCCTGTAATTCATCCAGTTTTTTGACTGCCTTATGTCGATCAATGCTGACATGTTCGCCATCCTGAACAACGGTACGCCCGCGAACCAGCACTCGTCGAATTGACTCTGGGCTCGGTCCATTACCATAAACCAGATTCGGAATAATCGCCGAAGGTGGCGAAAGGTGCGTTTCTCCGCGGCGATCAATCAGGACAACATCGGCATCCTTTCCTGATTCCAATGAACCTATACGGTCATCCATCATCAACGCCTTGGCGCTGCCAATAGTAGCAAGTTCCAGGGCTTGCTCGGCGCTACCATAGAGCACCTCCTCGCCAGTCCATTTTGATGCAGCATCGCCGGCTCTGCGTCGATATTCATCACCAAGCCGCTGCCCGGTGAGGAAGCTCCGCATGGCCGTCCATAAATCATGACCATAGGCCACTACTGGCCCATCCAGACCCAGGCCACAGGTTACACCTCGATCAAGAAACTGTCTGGCATCAAAGCTAACCAGGCCAAGCACCTGCTCCATATCAGGAACCAGGGCGATGGTAGCACCACGGCTACGAATCAACTCCGCCTCTCCGGGGCGCAGATTCTGGGCATGCCCGGCAATAACGTTGGGCCCCAGAATACCTGCCTGATCGAGCCATTCAAACGACCCTCCCTGCCAACCACGTCGCTCGGCAAGGTACTTCTGATCGAATACTGCTGGCGCATGAATATCAAACTGCCGGTCATTGTCATCCGTCCACTGCCAAAGTTCCTTCAGCTGATCCGGTTCGCAATAAGTAATTCCAATGGTTGAAGCTGTCACGGAGATTAGATCATCTTCCCACTCGGCCTTTACCCGTTCCGTCTCAGCCAGGCCAACATCGAGATCTTCCCGAAAGCCTTCAGGTACTGCATCCTTGTCGTTGATGGTAAGACGAGCCATCCTGCAACGAATCCCGGCATCTTTAACGGCTGCAATGACCCCATCTATGGACCTTTTATGAACATGAGTAAAATGATCATCCGTGGTAGTAGTTACCCCGCGACGAACCAGGTCAAGCAAGGGTGGCATCGCTGAAACGTATGACCGTTGCTCATCACAGGCTCCCGTCATAGGGTAATAAAACCCAAAAAACCGTTCCTCAAAGGTCGTTCCCTCAGCCATACCTCGCAGGCATCCCTGCACCAGGTGAGCGTGCGCATTGATTAATCCAGGCATCACAATATGACCTTCACCGCCGATTTCCTCTGCCGCGGTGAACTGACAGTCGGCATTGCTGCCGGCACTGACGACCAGACCATCGGTGATGGCAAGATAGCCATCCGTGTAGACATCCCGATTCTCATTCATCGTGATTACCATGCCACGTATCAATAAGTCACACTTTTCCAAAGTTTCTTCTCCCATCTCGTGTATCGAGTTTGTCTCTTTATTTACTGCCTGATTAAGCGGTCTATTTACCGAACTATTATCCGAACTATTAACCGATCTATTAACCGATCTATTAACCGATGGCGACATCGGGGAAAATACCCGCCTTTGGCAGCATTGCAGGGACCTCCCTACCTAATTCACGTTCCAGCCATTGGCTCGTGTTGACTATATCCTGCAGGCAAACTCCAGTTTCTATACCCGATCGATTCAACATATAAACCAGGTCATCGGTAGGGATATTGCCAGTTGCCTTGGGTGCAAATGGACATCCGCCAATACCACCAATGCTCGCATCAATGGAATCAACTCCGGCATCAACTGCTGCCTGAGCGTTTGCAAGGCCGACGTTACGCGTATTGTGCAGATGCATACGTAAAGAAATATCAGTACCGATATGATGACGCACTTCACCGACCAGGTCAGTCAGCTGATTCGGAACGGCAACGCCAATGCTGTCCGCAATACCCAGCTCTGCCGGCCCAGCTTCCATCACGCGTTTGGCTATCTCAACAACATGCGCAACCGCAACTTCGCCCTCATATGGGCATCCGAATGCCGAAGAAATCATGACATTTGCAGCCTTGCCATTTGCCTTTGCTCGTTCGGCGATTTTCAGCCAGGCATCAATCGATTCCTGGGTAGGCACACCCTGATTGCGCATATTGTAGGTATCAGTGGCAACTACCACCATGCCAATTTCATGAACGGAAGTCTCAAGGGCTCTATCCAAACCCCGCTCATTCATCAGCAAACCAATATAAGACACCGCATCTGTCATAGGTAATTCTGCCAGTAACTGTTCAGAATCCGCCATCTGAGGTACCTTTTTCGGATTCACAAAACTGGCAACTTCGAGTCGAGTGATTCCTGCTGCAATTGCCTGGCTAATATATTTAATCTTGCTGGCAGTAGGCAGTATTTCTGGTTCACTTTGTAAACCGTCACGTGGACCGACTTCAACAATGGTTATTTTCTTTTGCTTCATGACTTTAGTTCCTCAACAAATTTCTGTAGGTATTCACAGGCTGAAGTCTCACTAACGACATCAGCATACTTGGCATTCATATCAAAAAGACTGGCCTCATGAGGGTCAACATGCCGGTCACCACAGGCTTCAGCGACCACTATGGGAATGAACCCGTTACACATCGTATCGACACAAGTGGCCCGAACACATCCGCTGGTAGTCAAACCGGTAATGATTAAGGTATCCACGTCTTGTTCGGTTAACAGGGTTGACAATTGCGTACCAAAAAACGCACTCGGATACTGTTTGGAGATGATTGGTTCACCGCTGGCCGGACGCAAACCTTCTGGCCATTCTCCCATGGGATTACCCTTTACAAAATTCTTGAGCACCGGTGCCTTGCGGTAGAATACGCCACCATCACTACCATCTAACTCATAAACCACATTAGTATAGACAATCGGAATGCCTGCCCTACGCGCTACATCACGAATTCGAAGGGCAGAAGCCAGTTCGTTTTCAACTCCTGCATACATTTCGCACTGCTCATCAAAATAAGCCCGGACAAAATCGACCAGTATAAGCGCAGG